>Ga0126376_10000516_pt1 | contig 18927 bp, 18 predicted proteins | sample PanSoiMetPlot_15_FD_92760 | JGI IMG/M metagenome (GOLD analysis project Ga0126376, IMG submission 92760) | Tropical forest soil microbial communities from Panama - MetaG Plot_15 | ecosystem: Environmental > Terrestrial > Soil > Tropical forest > Bulk soil | place: Panama | collected 2016-02-17
GCAAGCATGCGCATGACTGCGAAGGCGGCGCCGTACAATCCGGCGACGCCGAGCGCGGCGTAGCGCCAGGGCGGCGGCGCCAATATGGCCGGCGCTGCCATCCAGACAGCCGACGAAGTTTCGCCGGAAACGAATGAGCAGTTGGAGTCGCAACCTCCTCGTGGGTCCCACCACGGCATAAACGTGTAGTCTCCACCGAACTGGGTCACCATTCCGGGACGCGGCCGTGACCAATTTTCCTTGAGAACCGCATTGACGAGCAATCCGGGCCCAAGCGCCAGCGACATAATCAGAAACAATGCAGCGGGTCCCGAAAGCGGGGTCGGGCGCAGCGGCCAGAATATTTTCATCACTAATGTGACGACCGCCGGCACGATCGCCGCAACGATGACGAGCGGACCGATTTGACGAACGGTTTCGACTACCCGATTGAATCGGCGAACTTCCGGTTGGGTCACCAAGTCGTAGAAGAATGACGCCACCCGAAGATCAAGCGACGGATCGACAGCAAAAACGATCCCGGTCAACACGCCAAGGGACGCCAGGATGATGAATGAGGTGCGCGCCACGAAACGTCCGCCCAGCTGCCGTAAAATAGGCCAGAACGATCGCGCTCGGTATGTAGCAAATTTCACCTTTCCACAACCCTTGCAGACCCGTCCGCCGATTATCGATCAGCCTTGCCGGCCCTTTGCCGGCCCGGAAATCCGCAGCCACCCGTGCATTTCTTGCGTGCCGCGGCCCGCATTAAATTTTGTCCATCCCGGCTGCGGGGTGTGGATTACACCAGCCCCGACGGCATTCACCGCCGCTGCACTGCCGGATGGCGCGCCAAGCGGGTTTGCGCCGCAAGGCGAATGGCGGCATTGGGGGCACCGAATCCGCGGTAGCCGCGCCGCTCCACGATCTCGAAGAAGAAACGCTCCTCGAAGGTGCGGGTATAGACCTGCAGATATTCGGCGGCTCCGTCGCGATCGTAGAGGATATTGTGAGATTTGAATTGTTCGATCCGCTCCGGCGGCAGATCGGTCTTGGCTTCGAGATCGTCGTAATAATTCTCGGGAATCGGCAACAACGCAACGCCGTTGGCCTCCAGACGCGCAACCGTCGCGACCAAATCGTCGGTGGCCAGTGCGATGTGCTGCACCCCGGAGCCGAACGCCTCGGTGAGAAAACGCGAGGATTGGGTGCGGGCCGATTGGGAGGCGTTAAGCGCGATGCGCAAAGCGCCGTCCGGAGCCTGCACCACCTGGCTTTTGACGAGTCCGCCCGGGTCGAGAACGTCCTGTTCCTGGGTTTTCCGCAGATCGAGGAGCGAAGTGTAGAACAACACCCAGGAGAGCATCTCCTCATATTGCATGGACTGGGAGATATGATCGACGACCGTCAGGCCGGCGCTCGAAGCCGTCTCGCCGGTCGGCTCGAAATCGACATCCCACATACGGCCAAGCTCGCTCCTGCCGTCGATGAAATAAACGAGGCTGCCGCCGAGACCGCGTACCGCGGGAATTTCGAGCTCGCCCGGACCGACGGCCTGATGGAACGGCTTATCAAGCAGACGTTCCGCGCGGGCGAGCGTAGTGGCCGCATCGTCGACTTTGAGGCCGATCGCACATACGGCGGTACCGTGGGTGATGTTGAAGGAGTGGGCGAAACCTTCCTTTTCGGTATTCACCACGATGTTGATCCCGCCCTGCACCCACCGCCTAACGGCTTTTGATTTGTGCAAGCCCGAACGCGCGAAGCCGAGCCCGCATAGCAGCTTCTCAAACACGGGCGCGTCGCCCTCGTCGATGGCGAACTCGATGAATTCGGTGCCGAGGCCACGCGATCGTGGCGGCAGGGCGGTTAGCTCCTTCGACGCCAGGCCGGTGCGTTCGCGCAATTGGTCGAGCAGGAACAGGAGCGAGCGTCGGCCATCCACCGCGACGCTGCGGGCAGAACCGGCGCGAAATTGGTCGTTGAAGATTTCAAGCGAGAGCAACCCATCGAAGTCGGTCGCCTGGAGAAATTCCATGAAATCGATGAGCGGCAATTCACCCTGACCGGGGAAATTGCGGAAGTGCCGGCTCCACGACAGCGAATCCATTTCGAGCAGTGGGGCGTCCGCAAGCTGGACCAGGAAGATGCGGTCGCGCGGAATGGCGCCGATCGGCTTAAGATCGGTCTTGCGGGCAAAGATGTGGAAGGTATCAAGCACGAGCCCGATCGCCGGATGGTCGGCGCGGCGCACGGCCTCCCAAGCATCGCGATAATCGTTGATGTGGCGCCCCCAGGCGAGTGCTTCGAAGCCGATCCGCATGCCGTGGCGCGCGGCGCGCTCGCCCAGAGCATGAAGATCGCCCGCGGCGCGATCGATGCCGCCACGGCTTTGCGGCGAAACATTGGAGCAGACAAGAAGGAGGTCGCAGCCAAGCTCGCCCATTAGATCGAACTTGCGCTCGGCGCGGGCGAAAATGTGTTCGCGGCTTTCCGGCGGCATGCCCTCGAAGTCGCGAAACGGCTGGAACGTGATGATCTCAAGTCCGAGATCGGCGACACGCTTGCGTACGTCCGCCGGCGTGCCGTCAAACGACAACAGATCGTTCTCGAAGATTTCCAGGCCCTTGAAACCCGCCGCCGCGATGGCGTCGAGCTTCTCGGCGAGATCGCCGCTGAGCGACACGGAAGCGATCGATAGTTTCACGGCCGCGCTCCCGCCGGCTCTCCTACCCGCAATTCCAGTGTGGTCCGATTGGCGTCGATGTCCAGCAAGGTCCAAACCCGCCACCGTTCCAGCGGCCCCGGTAAAAACCGGGGCCGCTGTACCAATAGGCTGGACGACGGGTGCGCGTCCTCTCCCACGCGATCACTTCGGGCGGCTCATAGCCAGGCAAGAATCCGTAGCCGTGCCAGGGACGGTTCAACTGTCGCTTTCCATGCACGCTCTCGGCAAATACGATCGTCGGCGAAAAAAGAGACGCCGCAACCGCAAAGACAACAGCGGCGATGACAGAGCAGTTGCGGGAACGGATGCGGGTTTTGCCGTGTGCGGCGCGGGTCGCAGGCGGATTGATGAGTGCAAGGTTATTTTTATGACGCATCGCCTGCTCCTTTCGCGAGAGCCTCCCTGTGTACCGCCATTATCCATCCGCGCATCTTCGACAGCGGTCAATCCGGAAATTTGCCATTCATCGACGGTCTCTTCCAGATCTCCGCAGAAGTGTCGGAATGAGCCGTGCTGATCCGTCCTTGAAGCGTGCGCGCAAGTGGGGCACCGACATGATTGAGCCGATTGAAAGACATAATGGGGGCGCATTTACGGGGAAACCCAAGGACGGCGCGATATGGTGACGTGGACCATGAGCGGCGGCAGCGCCTATATCGCCACGGACGTCGGGATACTCATCAGCGCGAAAGCCGGTGGGGGTTGAAAACGCACTTGCGGGCTTGAAATCCCTCGCAGAACGGTGAAGAGGTGCGTCGCAGTTCACGTCCTCTGCAAGGGGGGTTATGGGAGAGCGATGAATGGCAAAGGTCGTCTTTACCCCGAATATTCAGCGCCATGTGGTCTGTCCGGAGGCCGCGGCCGCGGGCGGCAGCGTGCGGGAGGTGTTGGACAACGCGTTCGCCTCCAATCCGCAGGCGCGCCCTTACGTGCTCGATGACCAAGCGGTATTGCGTCGGCACATGACGATCTTCGTCGATGGCCGCGCTATTCGAGATCGCACGCGCCTGTCCGATCCTGTAACCGAAAACAGCACGATCTATGTGTTTCAAGCTTTGTCCGGAGGTTGACCATGAACGACACCATCCTGGTTTCGACTCGCAAGGGGCTGTTTTGGGTCGGGCGCAAGAACGGAAATTGGGAGATAGATCAGGTGGACTTCCTGGGCGACAATGTCAGTCTCACGTTGACCGATCCCCGAAGCGGCCACCACTTTGTGGCGCTCGACCACGGTCACTTCGGCGTCAAGATGCACCGTTCGACGCCAACGGGTTGGGAAGCGATTGCAGCCCCGGCCTATCCGCCGAAGCCCGAGGGTCTCGAAGAGAACGATATGTGGGGCCGCCCGCTCGCATGGAGCACGGCCCGCATCTGGGCGCTGCAGGCCGGCGGTACCGACGAGCCCGGCGTCATCTGGTGCGGCACGCTGCCGGGCGGGCTGTTTCGCTCGACCGATCATGGCGACAGTTGGGAGATGATCCGTCCGCTGTGGGATCACCCCAAGCGCAAGCAATGGATGGGCGGCGGTGCCGACTTGCCCGGCATTCATTCGATCCTGGTCGACCCGCGCAATTCAAAGCGCGTGTGGATTGCGGTTTCGACCGGCGGCATCTGGTTCACGGAGGATGCCGGCGCGAGCTGGACGCAACGCGGCGACGGCATGCGCGCCGAGTACGTGGCGCCGGAGCTGACACACGACCCCATCGCGCAGGACGTGCATTGCATGGCGCAGTGCCCCGCTGCCCCGCATCGCATGTGGGTGCAGCACCATAACGGCATTTTCGTCTCGTCGGACGAGGGCAGGACCTTTAACGAAATTACCGGTGTCGAGCCTTCGACCTTCGGCTTTCCGGTCGTCGTCCATCCGCGGGACCCGGATACGGCGTGGTTCGTTCCCGAAATCAAGGATGAGAAACGAATCCCGCGCGACGGACGGTTGGTCGTGACCCGCACGCGCGATGGCGGCGAGAGCTTCGATATTTTGACCAAGGGCCTGCCGCAACAGCACGCCTACGATGTTGTCTACCGCCATGCGCTGACGCTCGACGCGACTGGCGACCGGCTGGCATTCGGCTCGACGACCGGCGGATTGTGGGTGAGCGAGGACCAGGGCGACCACTGGTCCAATATCACTTGCACGCTGCCGCCGATCTATGCGGTGCGGTTCGTGTAGGGGCACCCCTCATACGCGTTAACTTAAGCCGTGGCAGTGCGGCCGCGTCTCCCTCCTCCCTTGTGGGGGAGGGTCGGGGTGGGGGGTCGGGAGGTGCCCCAGTTACCACCCGGGAAGGACCCACCTGCGATTGCTCACGAGGCTACACCGGACCCATCCAACGCGCGCGAATGGGTCCCGATCAGCAAAGCCGACCTTGACCCAAAGCCGACCCAGAAGCGCCAACCGATGCGCTCAGGCACCCGTTGCCGACGCATTTCTTCGCACCACTGTATCGGCCCGTCCGTCCAGACGAATACCTATCTCATTTCAACTCTTTGCTGGTGACTGGCTGCTTTTTTTTGTTTTTTTTGATCTTTTGTAATATTGCGGGCTCTGGAAATCGCGGCCCGTACCGGTCACGATGCCCGGCGTGTAGGGTCCGCGTTGGACAGACTCGCCTCTTTTGGATGCTGCAAACGATGCACTAGGGGCAGCAAGGAAAGCGACAAGTGCAATCGCGACGGCTATGCTGATCTTCGTAACCATGGTCGTTCTCCCTTTAAAAGGGGCGTAGGATTGCCCTATTGTGATGATACAAGGTTTCTCAGCCCAGATCACCTCGATTTTCGTCCGCCCCTCAAAAGGAAGCGCAATGCCATCGCCGAACTGCTCACGGTCGCGTGCCTGTATTGTACTACCGACATTCATGATCCTGTCACAATTCGAGCCTGCGTGGCGCCGCTTCTGTTGTTGCGGGCCAGCGTACGACGGCCGCGGCATTTTGAAAACCCCTGGCTTTTAGCGGCTTTTGCCTCAACCGCATGATTTGGACTTCAAGCGGACTAAAATCGGCGAAGCGCAATGATTTCAATCTGTTAGGCCATGAAAACCACGCCCCTTGTGGGCATCCCTCGGCCCATGCGACGCGCGGAGATTGTGGTACGCTGGCGCCCAGCGTAAAACCCATTCCCTTCAATTTTAATGAATCGCGCTATTAGTCCGAGAACCAAGAACAAACATTGTGAGTCTGGGGTCAAGGAAGCGTGCCCACGGGAACCCCCCCTGGGCACGCTTCGCTTTGCCCCTACTGCCCGCAAAGCACTCTAACCGCTGCGTGTGTCCACCGATACAGCCCCGACCTCATCCCAATCCTATCCCCATGAGGTCGGGGCGCCTCGGCCTCCACCGTGCCCGATCACAACGCAGCGATTCGCTTTGATTTCGTCCTGGACATCAGCCACTCAAAATACGAGTCGATTTTGGCTCCATCCTCGGTTGTCGTAACCTCCTGGCAATCGAGGCACTGATAAGTGCTAAGCATCGGATGCCCGCCAACCCGGATGAGCTTCATCGTTCCACGACAGAATGGACACATGCTTCCCCCAAACCTTGCATAGATTGCCACTAGCCGCTGGCGGGCTTGCTACAATCAATCGTGGCCGATCCGTGGACGAAACTGTGGCAATCAGCTGAATATTGGAGAGTGTTGTAATTTTAACACTAACGACACTCCGTTTCAGACCGACGAGGCATGTGGAGAGGGCGAGTCAAAAAACGACAGGATGGGTAAAGGCGCGTCTTCACGCCATGCTCACCTAAATGGGCGAAAGGTGGGCATGCGGAGTCAGTCAAGCGGGCTGGCCAAAGGCCGGTCCCGGTGGCTTTGTCCACCCCACTGATTTGCTTCATAGAATCGATCCACGCGGCTCCACCTCAGACTTACGAAGCATGTGGATAGAACGGGTTTGAGGCGGAGCTTCGTCAGATCGGAGTTGGACAGGTCCCAACGTCATGCGCCGCCAGAGGCGGAGCGGCGGTTGCTCACATCGATAAGTTGAGCAATAATCTTGCGTTGTGGATAATATATCTCGCTGGCTGGGGGACCTTATGCTGACACGTCGAGGGCTTCACATTGTGACGATGGCGCTGGCCGCCATGATTTTGTCACGACGCGCCGTAAGTGAGCAGGGCGACACGGTAATGGTCCGTGTCCGCGCGGATGAAAGCGTGCGTGCGATCATACCGCCGATCGCACAGGAAAATCTGAAGATTGAGCCTGACCAATCCGAGGACGCGAAGGAACTTGCGCGGCGGTCTCCTGAAACGCGGGCGGCGCCCATCATGCTGATCATTGTCGGCGCCATCGCCGTGACCCAGCTGGCACAGATGATCAGAAAGATGCTCCGTCAGGTCTACTACGGAGGCGTCGTCATCGACACGCATTCACAGCCGCCGAACGTGACCAGCAGCCCCAGGATTCCGGCGGATACCGTGTTCGTGATCGAAGCCGACGGCAAGACGAGCCGCTATACACACGATCAGTTTTCCCTTGATGTGCTCAAGCTCGCGTTGCAGCTGAAATGAGCATGCGGACTTGGTTATTCGTCGCTGTCGTTCTCGCAGCCGCGATATCGCTGCACCGCGCGGACGCGCAGGCGCCGCGGGCATGAAGTTGCTCCACCCGTCACCTGCGGGCTTGACCCGCGGGTCCATCTTCTTCGCAAGACGATGGATTGCCGGGTCAAGCCCCGGCAATGACGCTGGACGAATGTCAACGGGACGCGCTCTATTTCTGTCCTGCGACACCCCCTACGCTGCCTCCGCCTTGCCCTTGGGCTGCACCTCGGCGGTGTAGTCATCCATCAACTGCTTGGTGATGGCACCGGGAGTGAAACGCCACTGGGCGACCTCGGACACCGCAGTCACTTCCGCGGCGGTGCCGGTGATGAAGCATTCCGAAAAGCTCGAAAGCTCGTCCGGCAGGATGCGGCGCTCGATCACCTCGATGCCGTGGCGTTTTGCGAGGTCGATCGCGGTTGCGCGCGTGATTCCGGCGAGGAAGCAATCGGCGATCGGCGTGTGGATCTTGCCATCGCGGATGAAGAAAATATTGGCGCCGGTGCATTCGGCCACCCGCTCCTCCCAGTCGAGCATCATGGCGTCCGCATAGCCACGCCGCTCCGCCCGATGCTTGGAGATGGTGCAGATCATGTAGAGCCCGGCGGCCTTGGCGAGACATGGCGCTGTCCGCGGGTCGGGCCGGCGGTATTCCGCAAGATCGAGACGGATGCCCTTGAGGCGCTGCGCCGGATCGAAATAGCTCGGCCATTCCCAGGCCGCGACGGCGAGGTGGATCGCGTTGCCCTGTGCCGACACGCCGAGCTGCTCGGAGCCGCGCCAGGCGATGGCGCGCACATAGGCGTCAGGTTGGCCATTCTTTTCCACCACCAAGCGCTTTGCCGCATCGATCTCGGCGACCGAATAGGGGATCTCGAAGTCGAGCACGGTAGCGGAGTGCTTCAGTCGCTCGGAATGTTCCTTGCTTCTGAAAATCACCCCCCCATAGGCGCGCTCGCCCTCGAAGACGGCGCTCGCGTAGTGCAACCCATGGGTCAACACGTGAATTTTTGCGTCCGGGCTTGGGATGAGTTTCCCATCGAACCAGATCACCCCGGGCATTTGATCGAACGGCACCGCCATGGTTGCTTCTCCGTATGCTTGTAAAGGTCCGTATGCCTGTGCAATGGACTCGAAATTGCCTCGCCTTATCTGTTCCGGCCGCTTTTGCTTCGAGGCTTAAGTCCCGATATGATTACCTACGAGCGCCATATCGAGCCCACGAGCAATGGTTCTTGGGATTTCGATTCAGTGCGCATGATCATTTCGCATATCACCCCGGTCCCGTAACAAAAAACTAAAAATATGTCAACATGACTGACATAACTTTTAGCTCCTCGGTAGGCCATGCCACCTCTGCCGATACGCGGTCGAAGGACGAGGGGGTGTTCGACCTGATCGAACTCTTGTTTTTCGCCTATCGAGACTTTGTTGGCGATGCAGACGAAATTTTGGCCAAGCTCGGCTTCGGACGTGCTCATCACCGGATGCTGCACTTCATCAATCGCAATCCCGGGATGAAGGTTGCAGAATTACTCGATATCCTGAAAATCACCAAGCAATCGCTCGGCCGGGTCTTAAAGCAGCTTATCGACGAAGGATATGTGGAGCAAAAGGAAGGCGCCAAGGATCGCAGGCAGCGGCTGTTATACGTTACCATCGAGGGCGAGGCGTTGGCTTTGCGTCTCGCCGCGCTGCAGTCCGCCCGTATCGGCCATGCGCTTGCCGAAATTGGGGGGGCTGATCGCGACACGGTACGGCGCTTCCTGATCGCGATGCTCGATCCCGATCAGCGCGATGGCGTGCTGCGCCTTATTGACGGGGCCGACCGCGCGCGCCGCCGCCGCACCTGACGCGATCGCCGATTGGGGGGAGGGGATCATGCAAACTTCGGCCGCACCGTTGCCCGACAATGCCGCCCACGTGCTTGTCGTCGATGACGACCGTCGTATCCGCGACTTGCTGTCGCGCTATCTCCAACGTGAAGGCTATCGCGTTACCACGGCTAACAATGCGAGCGAGGCGCGCGCCAAGCTCGACGGCCTTGCCTTCGATCTCCTGATCCTCGACGTGATGATGCCTGGGGAAACCGGCTTCGAGCTTGCAAAATCGGTGCGCCAGAACTCGCAAGTGCCGATCCTGATGCTGACCGCACGCGCCGAGACGGAGAGTCGAATCAACGGCCTTGAGATCGGTGCCGACGACTACATGGCGAAACCCTTCGAGGCGCGGGAACTGTCGTTGCGCATTGCCAACATCCTCAAGCGGACGCAGCCGCCGCCCGCCCCGGCGGCTGAATCCGTGCGCTTCGGCCCGTTTGTATTCCACATCTCACGCGGCGAGTTGCGCCGCGGCGACGAGCTCATCCACCTCACCGACCGCGAAAAGGATATCTTGCGACAGCTGGCGGCGCAGCCGGGCGAAACCGTGCCGCGCCTCAGCCTCGCGGGAAGCGGGGCGGCGGCAGGCGAGCGGGCGGTCGACGTGCAGGTCAACCGGCTGCGTCGCAAGATCGAGAGCGATCCCGCCAATCCGCTGTTCGTGCAAGCCGTGCGGGGTATCGGTTACCGGCTCCTGGTGCTGACATGACGAGCCTCGATATCGGCATCACGCGGCTGCGCACGGCGGCGGGACGCCTTTTCGAGGGCTACGAGCGCGTCGACCGCTGGTTCAAAGGCGTCCTGCCTTTCAAAGGCATCCTGCCCAAGGGGCTTTATGCCCGCGCACTGTTCATCATCATTGCCCCGATGGTGATCCTGCAGTCGGTCGTCGCCTTCGTTTTCATGGAGCGGCACTGGAACATGGTGACACGGCGCCTGTCGGCGGCGGTTGTCCAGGACGTTGCCGCCGTCATCGATATGCGCAAGGGCTTGCCACCGGAGCGCGACTACGCCGAGCTGCGCCGCATCGCCCAGGACCGGCTCGGCCTCGTCGTCGATTTTCTGCCCGTCACCGAAATGCCTCCGATCGGCCCGAAGCCGTTCTTTTCCTTGCTCGACCAGGCACTTTCGGAGGAGGTTCGCAAGCAGATCGGCCGGCCTTTCTGGATCGACACTGTCGGCCGTTCAAACCTTGTCGAGATCAGGGTCCGGCTCGATGACGCCGTCATGCGTGTATTTGCGCGCCGCAATGCCGCCTACGCGTCGAATTCGGAAATCTTTCTGTTGTGGATGGTCGGCACCTCGCTGGTGCTGCTTACGGTCGCGATCCTGTTCCTACGTAACCAGATCCGCCCGATTCTGCGGCTCACCGAGGCGGTCGAGAACTTCGGCAAAGGTCGCGATGTGCCGAACCTCCGTGCCCGTGGCGCCCAGGAGGTGCGGCGCGCCGCCCTGGCGTTCCTTGAAATGAAGGCGCGGGTCGAGCGCACCATCGAGCAGCGCACCACCATCCTGGCCGGCGTCTCCCATGACCTGCGCACGGTATTAACGCGCTTCAAGCTTGGGCTGGCTTTAATCGATGACATTCCCGAAACCGAGGCGATGAAGAAGGACATCGACGAGATGAGCCGAATGCTGGAGGCTTATCTCGCCTTCGCACGCGGCGATGCCAGCGAACCATCCGAGCCGACCGACATGGCCGCTTTCCTCGAGGAGTTGAAGGCGGATGCCGAACGTCATGGCCACCGGACAACGGTCCAATTCCACGGCTATCCGGTGGCAACGGTGCGACCCAACGCCTTCAAGCGGTGCATCGGCAACCTGGTTTCGAACGCCGCCCGCTTTGCCGCCGCAATCGCTATCACCGGTCACCGCGATCACCGCTACATGACCATCACGGTCGATGACGACGGCCCGGGCATTCCGCCGAACCGGCGGGATGACGTATTCAAGCCGTTCCTGCGCCTCGACGATGCCCGCAACCAGGACGAAGCGGGCAGCGGCCTGGGCCTCGCCATCGCGCGCGACATTGCACGTTCGCACGGCGGCGACGTCATGCTCGCCGACAGCCCAATGGGCGGATTGCGGGCCTTGGTGCGAATTCCGGTGTAAACGCGGAGCGCAGCCTGCTCCCTCTCCCCGCTTGCGGGGAGAGCTTAGCCTCACCGGGACACGCTCTAAAACGGAATCGCTTCCTCGCCAAGATCGCGATCAAGATCACGATCGATGTCATCGCGGCGGCGACGGCGCAATCGCGACATGCATCCGCCGCGCGGGGCGAATCGACAGAGATCGTCGAGGAACCCGGACCAGCGCTGGCCGCGCGCCAGCGCACGATCGAGCGCCGCCATTGTGCGGGCGAGACCTTCGTCTTCATCGTGCACGAAGGTGCGCAGCACACCCGCGAACAACAAAGCCAGGCCCTGTGCGCGCACGATCCCCCTGGGGCCTGCCGCGTCGATATTTGCCGCCGTCAGCATCCATTGCTGCGACCTCACCGCTAGCCCGTTGAAGGCAAGCGCGAGGCTTGGATGACGGCGCGCCGAGCGCATCAACGAGCGGATTGCGGCCTTGTGCGGGGCGAGCGCCTCGAGCCGGCGCATCAGCACGTCGAACAGCCGCTCGCGCGGCGGCTCCTCCGCTATGTCGGCATCGCCGCCTGCCAGCACCTTGCGGTCGATCGCCTTGATGTAGGCGGCAACGATCGGGAGCTTCGAGCCGAATTCCCCGCGCAACGTCGCAAGCGGCACGCCAGCGCGCGCTGCCAGGTCGGCATAACCGATATCCTCGAACGATTGCTCGGCGAGCAGCGCGAAAAAGGCTTCGATGATCTTGTCGCGATCGGAGAGCGGCCGACTGTTCGATCCATTTTCTGTGCGAGGTTGTCCTGTGGGACGTCGTGCGGGTCTGCGCGCCATGGCCGGCTCCTCTAAACGCCTTTATGTCAATGTAGTCCGGGCGCAGCGGCAGTTCCAGGTGTGCGCGAACCGATGGATCAGCCGGCAAGCTCGCGACCGCGCCTCGTAGCGGCCACGATGGCGCGTTCCATCAGGGGATCGAGACCGTCAGGCGCCATCAGCACATCGAGCGCCGCCGCGGTGGTGCCGCCGGGCGACGTAACGTTGCGGCGCAAGGTTGCGACGTCGATGGTCGAGCGATGCAGCAATTCGCCGGATCCCGCGACGGTCGCGCGCGCCAATCGGACCGCGAGTTCGGCCGGTAGTCCGACCTTTTCGCCGGCGCGGGCAAGGCTTTCGGCGAGCAGAAACACGTAGGCCGGGCCGGACCCGGACACCGCCGTGACGGCATTCATCAAGGTCTCGTCGCCGATCCATTCAACAGCGCCGGTGGCCGTCAGCAACGCGTCGGCGAGTTGCCGCTGTGCGGCGGTCACTCGAGAATTGGGAACCGCAACCGTGATGCCGCGCCCGATCGAGGCCGGCGTATTCGGCATGGCGCGGATGACCGCGGCGTCGCGCGGCAATACATCGGCGAGAAACGCGATGGTACGCCCGGCCATGATCGACACCACAACGGTCGAAGGCGCCATCAGGGAGGCCACTTTCGGCATGACTTCGGGGGCGATCTGCGGCTTGACGGCGATCACGATGGCGTCGGGGGAAATCGATGCCGCGTCAGGATTGAGCCGCAGGCCGCGAGCCGAAAGCGCTTTGATCGATGCCGCCGGCTGCGGCTCCATCACTACGATGCGCGCCGGATTGACACCAAGGCCGATCCACCCTTCCAGCAAGGCGCCGCCCATCTTGCCGGCTCCGAGGAGCACCAGGGTTCCGGCATATTGGGACAAGCCACAAGAATTCAGGCCACCCATGTTGTTCAATCTAGATACGCGTTCCGCCGCGCTCCGGGCGGGAGCCTGTTGCCTGCCATGTCCTTGCCGGGCGCGATTTGGCTCTGCTTCGCGCGGCCCTCGGCCACGCCCTCGAGCGCGGTTTTGTTATTGCCAGGCTTCTTGCGCACAGCTGGCTTGTCAGTCGAGCCCTCGACGGTGAGACCAAGCTCTTTCCGGTAGTAATAGATGAAGAGCGAGACCACGATCAAATCTGCCAAGACGATCCCGATTATTGTAACCATCTCGATGTCCCCCTCTCAGAAGCAAGGGCCACGAATGCTCCGATCGCGCCAGCACATCGAAACGCGCCGCGGCGCAGACATAGGTTTAGCATCATCCCCCTGCCCCGTCGCGGGGTCGCGTAAGGTGGCAGTTGCATTCGCCGGCTGGAACAGGTCCATGATCGTAGACGCGATTGACGCGGCCAGCAACACGCCGAGCAGCAAGGTTGTCACCAGAACAAAGTTCTGGAACGGTGTTCTGGCCATGGGAAATCCTGAAATGTCGGCCCTTGCTCGCAAGAATTGAAGCTCGCCCGCCATCTCGCGCGATCTTTCCACCTCGATTTGATAGGCACACTTCAGCTCCTCGAATTCCTCCCTCTCGATCGGCTCGTGCTCGAACGCGCCGATGACGTGCGCGAAAGTAAGTCCACAACTTCTCATCAGGCGGCGCGCGCCGGCAAGCGCGCTCTCCGCTTCCGACAGGGTCGTCGAATCCATCAGTTGAATGGCTGCGCCTATCTTCGACGGCAATGGCAGTCCGCGCGCCTCGATCTGCTGCACAATTTGCCGGAACGAAAGATCGTGCTGCCTCAAAAAGATCGCGGCTTCATTCATGGCGCAGACCGCACCAGCTTCATCCCCGGCATCCATGCCGGAGAACAAATCCCGAAGCGTGATCGCTTCATCATCGTTAGCAAGCGCCATGCTACCGTCGTTAGCGCATTCTCGTTACGTAACGATTAATTTTGTTGCCAACGAGGCTCCGCCTCAGACCGGCGAGGCGTGTGGAGAGGCTGGGTCTAAAGGCGGAGCCTCGTTAGCGAATTTGGTTAGTGATAAGGTGTGCGAGGCCGGCACCTGCTGTTACACTCGGGACGAATCCGCTCCACCGCCCATTCCCCCAAACTGGTTCGCTCCAGCAACAATGACGGGCCAGCCGATAACAGGAGGCGACAATGCTTAAACTGAATCCGTCTGTCAGTGGAATGAGCATTTTCTTGGCATTAGCACTTGCGCTGTGGGAATATTACTTCTTCTTCTTCGGCGGACGCCTGGAAGGCCCGCTCGGGTGGTTTACCCCCGACCGGTTGGGTTTCAATTTAGCTTGGCTGGCTCTCGTCTATATTTCCTTCCAGCTCCTCTCGATCCCATTTGCGCTGCGCGCGTCCAGAGAAAGATTCACCGGCGTGTTGGACGGGATGGCATCTTTGGTGCCATTGGGGATAACCCTCATTGTGATATTCGGAAGGCCGGAGCTTCTGGGCACACCACAGCGGTGGGAGGCGGCGTTCCTGCTGATGTTCATCGCTGCGGTTGATTTGTTTGGCGGATATACGTTCAATCTCGCCCTGAGCCGAAGGATGATGGACGTGACGGGACCGACGACTAGCTAAAGGAGCAGGCAATTGCGCGAAAGCAATATAATTTGCATCGAAGTGTCAAAAGTGCAACACTGCGCAACATTCGTATCGGTGGCACTTTCCGTTGACGGCAACCTGCTCTAAACAAGCAAGTGGCGGGGGTGGCCCCGACCTCGGATGGAAGCTGGGGGACGAGGCCGGGGCCGTGCTCGCGCCGTAGCGGCGCGAGCAATGGTTAACTACCTTTCCTGGTGGCACGAGTATATCTATGATACCTATAGGACGAAGTGACGGGAACGGACACGAGTAGAAGCGAATGATTGTTTGCGGCCCCAATCCACGGCGCTGGACGCACCACTTCCAGATTTAGAACGCGACCTTGTCGCCGCCTTTGAGCGAAAGGATACTCCGCGCCTCGTCAGGGCTTGCAATTTCCAACCCTAGCCCTTCGATGATCTGGCGCGCCTTGCGGACCTGCTGGGCGTTGGATTCGGCAAGCTTGCCGGGACCGATCCACAACGAATCTTCCAGGCCCACCCGCACGTTGCCGCCCATCGAAGCCGCCATGGCGGCGATCGGCATCTGGTTGCGCCCGGCGCCCAGCACGGACCATCGGTAGTTCTCGCGCCCCAGCAGCCGATCGGCGGTGCGGCGCATGTGCATCACATCTTCCGGATGGGTCCCGATACCCCCCAGAATGCCGAATACGGATTGCACGAACAACGGTGGCTTGACAAGGCCGCGTTCGAGGAAATGCGCCAAGTTGTAGAGGTGCCCGATATCGTAGCATTCGAATTCGAACCTGGTGTCGTTGTTCTGGCAGGTCTTCAGGACGAATTCGATGTCCCGAAACGTGTTGCGGAAGATCAGGTCGCGGGTCCCCTCGAGATAGGGCTGCTCCCAATCGAACTTGAATGTCTTGTACCGGTTGAGCATCGGGAACAGGGCGAAATTCATCGAGCCCATGTTGAGGCTCGCGACCTCGGGCTTGAACACCTCGGCAGGCTTCACCCGCTCCTCGACCCGCATGGTGGGCGAGCCGCCCGAGGTCAGGTTGATGACCGCGTTGCAGCGCTGCTTGATGACGGGCAGGAACGGGGCAAATGCCTCCGGCCGCTGGTCGGGCTTTCCGGTCTGCGGATCGCGGGCATGCAGGTGCACAATCGCGGCGCCTGCCTCCGCCGCGCCGATGGCGGCTTCGGCGATATCCTGCGGGGTGATCGGCAGGTAGGGCGACATTGTCGGGGTATGGATCGAGCCCGTGACGGCGCAGGTGATGATGACCTTGTTGGATGTCGCCATGGTGAGTCTTCCCCTTGGGTAGGCTTCCGGTTGAACCCGGATGGCAGGAATTGCGCCAACACTGCCCTGGCGGGCCAGGTCAGCGAAATTTTTTATGCGGCTAACCGCTTCGAGTTTCGCGGGAAAATGCGCCATGCCCGGCAGCGGGTCAACATTTTCAAAAAAACTTTGAACCATGCGGCCGGCTCACCACACCAATATACATCAAAGCGAACACTGGCGAACCCGACAGACAAAGGAAGTCCCCCGATATCCGATCGATGCTGCGCCCCCCATCCACCCTGCATCGATCTGATAGACCCGCCCGAGCATCCCCTGCTCGGGCGGGCGCTTTTTTTGCGGCGTTTGGTTGTAGTTGCAGGATAGGCAAAATCGCCTGCTGCGGCCGTTGTAAGCGCCCCACCACGTCTCGCGATTTTGCCCAACCTGTCACACCGTCCTTCGACAAGGGCTCAGGAGGCTGGACCGCGTGGGCAACGCGCCTGCACGCTCTTGTGCGCGATGCGCCGCCACCGCGTGGGCGCGTTGCCCACCTTACGGTTGCCGCCGAGACCAGCCTTGATCGAAAACGCTCCAACGATTGTCCTCGATCTTGGCAGTTGAGCAGACCGGCACGATCGCGCAATGTGACGCCGTGTTTTCGCCGCGTGGCCAAAAACGCGTCGGCGGCAGGGTCTCTGATCGGAGTTTCATGATGAAAAAAGGGTTGCGGTCGCGGCTCGCCCAATACGGCGACGAGGAATTCGCACTGTTCCTGCGCCGCGGTTTCCTCAAGGGGGCAGGTTTCACCGACGAGGCGCTCGATCGTCCCATCGTCGGCATTCTGTCAACTGCGTCGGATTTCAACCCGTGCCACGCCACTGCCGGCCGGCTGGCCGACGCGGCGGCGCGGGGCGTGCGGCTGGCGGGCGCGCTGCCTTTTGTGTTCCCGACCGTTTCGCTGCACGAGGCATTCTCGTTTCCGACCTCGATGCTGCTGCGCAATCTGATGGCCATGGATGTCGAGGAAATGGTGCGGGCGCTGCCCCTCGATGCCGTAGTGCTGATCGGCGGGTGCGACAAGACCATCCCGGCCGAACTGATGGGCGCCATCAGCGCCGACATGCCGGCTATCGTGTTACCGGTCGGATCCATGCTGGCGGGCCGCCATGAGGGTGCCCGGCTCGGCGCCTGCACGGATTGCCGGCGACTGTGGGCCGCATTCCGGGCCGGCAAGCTCGCGGGCACCGATCTTGATCGCGCCCATGACCAGCTGATGCCGACCTCCGGCACCTGCATGGTGATGGGCACAGCTTCCACCATGGCGTGCCTCGCCGAGACTCTCGGATTTACGCTCCCGGGGGCGGCAACCGCCCCCGCGGTCTCGTCCGACCGCATCCGCATCGCGGAGGCGACCGGCAAGCGCGCCGCCGAGATGGCGGTATCGGGCGGACCGACGCCGCGCCAGATCATCAGCCGGGCGGCACTGCGCAATGCATCTGTCGTCTTGCAGGTGACCAGCGGTTCCACCAACGCGATCGTGCATCTTGCAGCGATTGCGGGCCGCGCCGGCCTGCCTTACGACCTTGCGGAACTCGATGCAGTCGGCCGCGATACGCCTGTGCTGCTCAACCTGAAGCCGGCGGGGAATTTTTTCATGGAGGATTTCCATGCGGGCGGCAGCCTGCCGGCACTGTGGCGACGGCTGCGGGATCGTCTCGACCTTTCGGCCCGGACGGTAAACGACGAAACCATCGGCGATATCGTGGCGCGCTGGCCGGCCTGGGTGGACGATGAGGTGGTACGCCCGCTCGATCGCCCGATCTGCCCGAGCGAGGCCATCGCCATTCTCACGGGCAATCTGGCGCCCGATGGCGCCGCCATCAAGCTCGCCGCCGCGACGCCGAAACTCTGCACCCATCAGGGACCCGCCCTGGTATTCGAATCCCTCCAGGACCTCGCCGCGCGCATCGACGACCCCGGCCTGCCGGTGACCCCGGACCACGTCATGGTATTGCGAAACGCCGGGCCGATCGGTGCGCCCGGAATGCCGGAAGCGGGCGCGCTGCCGATCCCTAAGAAGCTCGGCCAGACGGGCATCACCGACATGGTGCGGATTTCCGATGCCCGTATGAGCGGCACCGCGTTCGGCACTGTGGTGCTGCACGTGGCACCCGAGGCTTCGGCCGGCGGCCCGCTGGCGCTGGTGCGCGACGGCGACATTATCACGCTCGATTCCGGCAAGCGGCGAATCGATCTTGCGGTCGACGAGGCCGAGTTGGCGAAGCGTCGCGCCGCCTGGAAGCCGCCCGCCAAACCGGCGCGCGGCTACGCGCGGCTCTACGCCGAGCGGGTGACCCAGGCCGACAAGGGCTGCGATTTCGACTTCTTGGGCGGGTAGCGGTCGATATGCTCGATCTCTCCCTCAATCTCGCAACAGTGCGCATGCAGTGGAAGCTGCCGCAAGCCGCAGAGGCAGCGGCGCGTCATGGCTTTTCGGGCGTCGGACCGTGGCGTGAGATGGTGCAGGAGACTGGTATCGCGGAATCCGCGCGCATTTTTCGCGCGCATGGCCTGCGCGTGACGGGCTATTGCCGCGGTGGTCTGTTCGGTGCTGCGGGCCGCGAAAAATTCCAGGACGCGGTCGACGATAACAAACGGATGATCGATGAGGCCGCCGCGATCGGGGCTGAATGCATCGTGGTCATCGGCGGCGGCCTCGCGCCGGGCTCGCGCGACCTGCCCGGCGCCCGCGCGATGTTCGTCGAAGGCTTGGCCGCAGTGCTGCCCCATGCGCGCGCCTGCCGCCTACCGCTTGCGCTTGAGCCGATGCATCCGATGTACGCGGCCGATCGCGGCTGTGTGACCACGCTTCGGGAGATGCTCGACATCGCCGATTCGCTCGGCAATGACGGATTGGGCATCGCGATCGACACCTATCATGTGTGGTGGGACCCGGAACTCAGCATCCAAATCGCCCGTGCCGGCAAGCGCATCATCGCCCACCACATCTGCGACTGGCTGGTCCCGACGAAGCATATGTTGACGGACCGCGGCATGATGGGCGAC
>Ga0126376_10000517_pt1 | contig 18922 bp, 20 predicted proteins | sample PanSoiMetPlot_15_FD_92760 | JGI IMG/M metagenome (GOLD analysis project Ga0126376, IMG submission 92760) | Tropical forest soil microbial communities from Panama - MetaG Plot_15 | ecosystem: Environmental > Terrestrial > Soil > Tropical forest > Bulk soil | place: Panama | collected 2016-02-17
AACAGGGATCCAGCAGGACGGGGGACGATGTCGCGCTGGGCTTAAAAACGCTCTCGCCGTCCTTCCCGTAAGCACCGAACAAGCCTGCTGCATGTGAGCCGCCCGCTATCGCGCTCGCGGGTTGGCTTGGGGTCGCGTCGAGAGCGCCGAAGAGGGAACTCGTAAATGCGTCTCGTGATGCGTCTTGCCCTCGTTTGTGGGCTATGCCTGTTTGCTTTGACCGTTTCTGCTGCCTCTCGCGGCAAGGACGAACCGAAGGCGGAAGCCAAAGGGAAGGCCGAAGCCAAGAATCAGCCCTCCTCGGCTTCCACGCGCGAAAACTATCGCGCACGCCTCAACGAGAACGTGGTCACCATCATGGCGGGGAGCGCAAGCGGCACGGACCTCGCCATCGTCCAGGATATCGCCGATGTTCTCGATGACGGCGATCAACTCCGCGTGCTGCCGATCGTCGGCAAAGGGCCCGAGCAGAACATCAAGGACGTGTTGTTCCTGCGCGGCGTCGACATGGGCATCACCCAGGCCAACATCCTCAAGCACTACGCCAAGACCGGCGAGCTTGGCTCGAACTTCATCGACCAGGTCGCCTATATCGCCAAGCTATTCAACGAGGAGATGCACATCCTGGTGCGCTCTGACGTGAACGACATTCAGGAGCTAAAGGGCAAGCCCGTGAATTTCGGCGCTGAAGGAAGCGGCACCGAGATCACCGGCAAGCTCGTGTTCGAGGCCCTCGGCATCGACGCCAAGGAGATGCATCTCAGCGACGCCGACGCGGTGCAGAAGCTGAAATCGGGAGAGATTGCGGCGATGATCACGGTGACGGGCAAGCCAGCCCCTGCGCTCGCCAATATCAAGGATGCGCACGGGCTCAAGTTCCTGACCGTGCCTTACGCCAAAGAGCTCGAGGACAGCTACTACCCCGCAACGCTCACCCACGACGACTATCCAGAACTCGTTCCCGAAGGGCAGCGTGTCGATACGGTCGCGGTCTGCGCCGTGCTCGTCTCATTCAACTGGGACCACGACTCGCCGCGCTACGCGAGGCTCGCGAAGTTCGTCGACCGCTTCTTCACCAATTTCGATTCTTTCCAGAAGGCGCCGCGCCACCCGAAATGGCGCGAAGTCAATTTCGCCGCGACCTTGGAGGGGTGGCACCGCTCCCCGCTGTCGCAAGCCTGGATCGATAACGCCAAGCAGGTGACCAAAACGGCCTCCACGGCGTCGCGGGATCATTTCGACGCGTTCCTCGCCCAGGCATCGCGCACCAGCGCAGCGCCGATCTCTGACGCCGAGCGCGCCAATCTGTTTCGTGCATTTCTTGAGTGGAGCAAGACTCACAACGACAATTGACGGAGCTCAACCGTCTCTAGCTCTCGTTTTTATCGTGAATGCGTAGGAGGGTTTCATGGGACCGTCAGCACTGAGCCAGTCTGACACTGTCATCCGCCCGAAAAGTCTGAGCGAGCGGCTAGCCGCCGAGCGGCTAGCGGCCGAAACGCCCGCGCCGCCAGAGGCCATGGCCGAGCGCTTCGCACCGGGCACGCCCAGAGGCCTAAACGGTCTCTCTGGCCGAACCATCATCCAGCCGCAGAGGCTGCAGGGTTTTGTTCCCCAGCCGGCGCGCAGCAGCAATCGCGCGCTTCTAGTAGCGTCCATGATCGTCTCGCTGATACCGACCGCCATCATTCTCGGCCTGCTCTGGCAGGGCGCGATCAGGCTGCCAGGAGATGACACGACCATCTTTAGGGAGGACAAGGCCCCGCTGGTCGGGACCGAGCAAGCCTCGCTTGCAAGCAGCGCTCCCCAAGCTGAGACCGAGGCAAGGCCAGAGATTGCGCTGACCACCGAACCCAGGATCGAGGCTAAGGCTGGAGAAGATGTGCCCTTCAGCATCGCCATCGATTCGGTCGACATGCTTCCGGCACGGAGCATCATCGCCATCCGCGAGATCCCGCCTGGCGCCACCCTCTCGCAAGGGCGGCCCTATGGATCTTCGGAATGGAGCCTCACTCCCGACGAAATCGGCGATTTGCGGCTGCACCTGCCGAAGGGTGTGACCTCAGGCACCGATATGCGTATCGAGCTGATGGGCGCCGACGGCACGATCCTCGCCAGCGCCACGACCCGGCTCGAGATCGCCCAAGATCCGCGCGCGGCGCTGGTACTCCGCTCCGACGAAAGCGACCGCATCGACGATCTCATCAAGCACGGCCAGAAAATGGTCGAGGTCGGCTATCTCGCCGGCGCGCGTGCTTATTTCAGGCGCGCGGTCGAGGCCGGCAGCGGCGAGGCCGCACTGCTTCTCGGTGCGTGTTACGATCCCGCCTTCATCGAGAAGATCGGCGCGCAAGGGATCGAGCCAGACCTCAAGGAAGCCCGCACCTGGTATGAGCGGGCGAAGCAACTCGGCGTCGCCGACGCCGACGCCAAGCTCGCCCAACTCGCCGATCAATGGCCCGATCACCGGAACCCCCTGCAGGAGGCCCAAGAGGGTGCCGCTCCGCCGGTCGCCGAGGAGGCAGGCGCAACCGGCGGAGCGGAGGCTTCAGCCGAGCCCGCGGCGCCGAGTGGCCAGCCGGTCCCAGTCGTCCCTGCCGATCCAGCCTCCTCCGGCAAGGAGGAGTGGGTCGAGCTCTCCGGCTACGTCAATGTGCGGAAGTCACCGGCACAGACCGCAGAGACGCTCAGGATTGCTCAAAAGGGCGAGAAGCTCCGCGTCGATGATCGCAAAGGCAATTGGGCGCAGGTGACCGACCCCGCGACCAATGAAACGGGGTGGGTCTATTCGCGGTTCATCGATTCAGCGCAGACCCCCGCCCAATAGCGGGCGCTGCGCCTTACTCGGTTCTCAGCTCGTCCGCACCTGCCAGGCGAGATACGCCAAGGCTGCGCCCTCGACGATCAGCTGAATGCCGAGCAGGATGCCGAGGATCACCTCCGAGCTCAGCGGCATGTTCGACCAGAGATAAGCGCCGAGCAGGATGCCGATGACACCGCTCGCAAGCAGCCATCCCCAACCGGGGAACGGCCGAATGTTGAGGGCGAACACGACCTTGGAGATGCCCTCGACGATGAAGTACACGATGAGGAGCACGGTCATGATCAGCAGTCCGGCATCCGGATGGCGCAGCAGCAGCACGCCAATGACGATGGCGAGCACCACTGAGATGAGCTCCCACCAGAAATGCGGGACGTCTTTGGCCCCGATCAGGCTGATACCGCGAAACACGCCGCTGATGATGAGCAGCCAGCCGATCAGGAAGATTAGCGTCACAGAAGCTAGGTAGGGATAGACCAGCGCTATCACGCCGGCGATCACGAGAAAGATGCCCTCCAGCAGATACCAAGTCGAATAACGCTTGACCGTCTCGCGCATGGCCTCGCGCATGGCGGCCGACGCTTGTGCCATTGTCATCGCCATTTCCATTCCTCCCGAAGAGCCAATTCGAATCAAATTTGCTTGGCGCCTTGAGGATACTCCAATGGCTGGCGCAAGGCTTCGCACACATGTATTACATGAGAGTGTATTACATGAGAGCGGGGGACGGGCGGGAATGGAGCAGGACCAAGCGGCATAAAGTGCCATCGCCAAGGCTGCGCGCCTCCTTCTCCCGTTTCTTTGCCTTTGCTACGCGGTGAACTTTCTCGACCAGGTCAATGTCGGGTTCGCCGCGCTCGGCTTCACGCCCTCAATCTTTGGGGCGGGCGCCGGCATCTTCTTCATCGGCTATCTCCTGTTCGAGATCCCGAGCAATCTCGCGCTTCAGCGTTTCGGTCGGCAACAGCTGCCCCGCTCGCCGTGACCATGCTGGCGCTGACGGTCGCTACGGTTCAGCACCTTCTGGTCGCTGCCGACAGCGATCCTGACCGGAAGGGGGCCGCGGCAGGGCTCGCCCTCGCCAATTCGATTGGCAATCTCGGGGGGCTTGCCGGGCCGTCGATCGTCGGTGTGATCAAGCAGGCGACCGACAGCTTCACCGCAGCCTTGCTGTTTCTCGCTGGCGCTATGGCGCTCGGCGGCGCGATCGCCCTACTGTTCGGCCGGACCGCGCGTGCCGGCGCGAGTCCGTCGCCCGCAATTCCCCGCGCAGGCGAGCAACTACGGTTCTCTGGGATCAGGCGACGCGGGCGGGAGTTCGTTTACGCTTTGCTTCGCTTTTGGCGGCTGGCTTGCCCTCGCCGCCGGTTGCTCCCCACTGAAGCTCGCCCTTAGCTGCAGAGAGGCAGATCTCGACGGACTCCGACAGTGAGGTCGCGTAGGCGTCGGCATCGGTGGTCGCGAGCAGCGACTTGACCGAAGGCGATTCCGGCGCCTCCGCCCAAAAGCACACGAGGATCAGCGTACCCTCAGGCAAGATGCGCCTGAGCCGTCGCACGAGATAGCGAATATGGGCAGGGCCTGTGCCCAAGCCGAGATAGGACAGCGCGATGAGCTTGGCCTCGGTGTTGGCGAGCGAAGTGATGTGGCCCGCCGAGAGCGTCTCTGGCCCGAGCGACCTCCCGCCAAGCCCTCGCTTCTCCAGCACTTCGGCCAGCATGTCGGCTGCGGCTTCGTCCAGAACGTTGCGTCCGCCGATGCACAGCACTGGCTCAGCGACCTCCCAGCCCGGTCCAAGCTCCGAGCGGTCGATCGCAGGAAGCTTCTCCTCTGCAGCCTGTCCGTTTTCGGCGGCGGTCAAAGACGCGAGCCCATTGGCCACAGAGGCGAGACCGTCGGCGACGACGGGTTCCTTCTGACGAAGTTTAAAGAACCACCGGCGCGGCTCGAAATCGGAGAGATTGTCGAGCATTTCTTTCACCGTCGCGCATACCCTCTTGGCCTGCTCGTTGTCGAGACTGCCGCGGCGCGCGTCATTCTCGGCAAGCTTGAGACCGCCGAGCGCCACACTGTCGAGATAGGAGACCAGGCTCTCATCTTTCAGCGCGAGCTCGGCTTGATAAGTGGCCTCTGCCGCGTCACCTGAGAGCGCACGCTGGTAGAAGCTCTGCTCTGGCGTGAGCGCAGGCTCGTCGCCGAGCAGCACCTCGAAGAACTCTAGACCCTCGACATGACGCCCGAGCACGGCGAGGCACACAGTAATGGGCATGGCGAGAAGCAGTCCGAGAGGCCCCCACAGCCAGGTCCAGAAGATGGTGGATGCGATCACGGCGATCGGCGTCACCCCCGTGCCACGGCCGAACACCAATGGCTCCACCACTTGCCCCATGATCAGCTCTGAGACGACATAGAGCGCGAGCGTCATCAGAAAAACGGACCAGTCAGGATAGACCACGGCGGCAACAAGGAGCGGCGGCAGCGCGGCGATGTAAGAGCCGATGAACGGCACGAAACGCATGAGCCCGGCGAGCACGCCCCACACGATCGGGGTCGGAATGCCGATCAGCCAAAGAGCGATGGTGATGAAGATGCCGTAAGCCGAGTTGGTCAGGACTTGGCGCAGGAAATAGTGGCTGAGCCGGTCTGCGGCGTCGTTGATGGTCGACGTGGCGCGCTGCAGGTCTGAGGCGCCGAGCAACCTGATCATGCGGTCGCGCAGGTCCTCGCGCTGAAGCAGGATGAACACCACGAACAGGAGCACGATGCCGGCGGTGGCGAGAGGCGGCAACAACGTCCCGGCGATTCCTTGATAGATTTCGAAGGGCGTGGGCGGAGGGTTGCGGACCTCGACAGGGACTGGCTGCTTCCCTTGCTCGACCTGTTGCGGCGGCGCCGGCTCGGCTCCGACCGAGGTGTCTGGCGGCGGATTGGAAAGAGACTGCTCGAGTTGCCCGAGCGCCGTCGCCACTCTCTTGATGAGCGGCGTGCCGGATATGGTGTTGCTCAGGTCGCCGATCTTCTTGGCGAGGACCGTCTGGTATTTCGGCAACTCGCCGGCGAGCTGCGTCACCTGCGCCGACAACAGCCAGCCGATGACGAAGATGACCAGGAACGCCGCGCCGACCACTAGGCCGACCGCAAGAACGCGCGGCACCTTGATGCGCCTGAGCAGGAGAAGCGGCGGCGTGAGCACGAAGCTCAACAGAATCGCGAGCGCGAGCGGCACGAGGATCTCGCGCATGAAATAAAGAGCGGCGATAACAATAGTTGCGATCAGAAGCCCTTGAAGCGTCGCCGTGCGCGCGTCGGATGGGGTCGAGAGTAAAGGCAGCGGCGAACGGGGCGGCATGTCGGAATCTCCCGGCACGCCAAGACGCCCGAGAACTCCGTTGACGGTGCGGCCGGCGCTTGGCTCCTGGCTGAGTGACGCCTTAACCGGTTGGCAGGACTAAGGTTCCTTTCGCGCGGAGGGCGGCTTCACCCCTATCTCGGTGCAGCCTCGAGGATGGTGGTGTTGGTCGAGACGTCGGCGATCGGTTGCTTCGTCCCTTCCATTAGCGAAGCAGTTCCTGCCAAGACGCCGCGCCGCGAGAAGGCCGGGCGCGAAATTCTCGCAACGTTCGCACATTCCTGAACGCTCCTCCCTTAAACGCGGGCAAGCCTCTGCCGGAGAAGGACGGTCAAGTCCCAGGAAAGCCACCGGAGCTTAGTGCCGCGCTTCTTTGCCGTTCCCTGACCGCGGCTTGGCAAGAGGAAGGTCGATCGAGCACACCACGCCGTCGGCCTCGAAACGCCAGTCGATCGTCGCGTCGGGCAGGCCGCGCTGGATGAGCTTGGTGCCAAGCCCCTTGCGCTGAGGCGGCAGGACCGACGGCCCATGGCGCTCAGCCCAGGCGAGATTGACCATGCCGGACCCAAGCGTCCAGGAGAGATCGACCCTTCCGGTGCCATTGGACAGGGCGCCATATCTTGCAGCGTTGGTGCCAAGCTCGTGCAGCACCACGCCGAGCGCGATTGCTTGCGGCGGAGAGAGCGTGACTTTCGGCCCCTCGATGGTGAGCCGGTCCTGGCCTTCGAGGCAGAACGGCGCCAGCTGCCCTTTGGCAAGCTCGCCGAGATCGGCGCCGGTCCAGTCCTTGGCAAGCAGAAGATTGTGCGCTTGCGCGAGCGCCTGAAGTCTTCCGGTGAAGGTCTCGACGAAGGCCTCTGCCGAGGGGGCGGTGCGCAAAGTCTGCTGGGCGACGGCCAGGATCACGGCGAAGGTGTTGTTGACACGGTGGGCGAGCTCGCGCAGGAGCAGAGCCTTCTCCTCCTCCGCCGCCTTCCGCTCGGTGATGTCGACCAGCATGTTCACCGCGCCGATCAACTTGCCTTCGGCATCGTGCAGCGGTGTCGGAAATGGAAGGATCGGCACGCGAGTGCCGTCGGGACGCTCGACGATCTTCTCGGTTCCGCGCACTGGCTTGCCGGTCTTGACGGCGAGCGCCGTGGGGCATTCCTCGTGCGCGATTGGCTTTCCGTCGGGCCAGTAAAGCTTGCCGGCGATAGACCAGGCATCGTTGCCGACGACAGGATGCCTACCGCAAAGCTCAGCGGCAGCCTCGTTGCAGAAGGTGATGCGGCCGTCGGCGTCGGTCGTGTAGATGGCTGCGGGAAGAGCCTCGAGCAGATCGCGGTACCATCGTTCGCGCTGCTGCAAGCGTTGCTCGGCAGCTTTGCGCGCGGTGATGTCTTGGAAGCAATTGACGCCGCCGACGAGCTTGCCGGTCTCGTCGCGCAGCGGGTCGAGATTGGCGAGAATGGTGAGCCGGCTGCCATCCGGTCGTTCGAATATTAGCTCACGGTTACGGATCGGGTGGCCGGTCTGAAGCAGTTCGGCCATGGGCGCTTGTTCAACGGGAAGCGGCTCGCCGTTTGGTCGATAGGCTCTATATGCGCCGGTGAAGCGTTGCTCTCGGTTGCCGACAGTGGGGGACTGGCCCCAAAGCTCAGCGGCGCGACTGTTGTATTGGACGAGATAACCTTCGGCATCGCAGACAGCGACGCCGATGGGGAGCCATTCGAGGAAGCGGTCGCTCGAGTGCAGAGCTTGCCGGAGGGCGCAAGAGAGTGCTGCTTGCCGCGTAGCGCTGTCCTGAGACGCCACGCTTACCATGGATGTCCCTCTCTCCCTCGTGCAAGAGGTTTCGATACCGCCTAAAATGCGCTATCCCTCAAAGGGTTCCACCTTCGCACAGACAGGGTTAGCCACGCCTTAAATGGAGAGCTTACGGGGCCTCGGCAAGACCCCGGAGGGGCGAAATTGGGGTGTTACTAGGCGGCGTCTTTGAGCTTGTAGAGAACAAGCCGGTAGCAATCGAGATTTCGCGCCAAAAACTCATAGGCCGCCCCCCATAGATAGAGGCGGAACTTGCGATACTCGAAGTCGCCGAACGCCGAGCGCACATAGTCTTTGTTCGATTCCAGATTCCTCGCCCACTGGCGGAAGGTCAGGAAATAGCTCCAGCGGTCGTTCTGAACCTCGATCACCTCCAGATCGGTCTTGGCGAGCTTGTTCAACAAATCGTCGAGCACGAGGAAGGAATGATTGCCGGGATAGATGTGCCGCACCATGAAGGTCGACAGCTCGTATTTCTTCTTGGCGGCGCTGCCGTCGAGGAACACGCGGCCGCCCGGCTTCAGCAGCCGATAGAATTTCTTGAGCACGCGCTCGTAGTCCGGCAGATGCTCGATCACGCCCATGATCACGATCGAGTCGAACGGCTCGTCTGGCTCGAAGTCGTAGAAATCGGTGAGCAGGATGTCGAAGCGGGCGCCGAAATTGGCGAGCTTCGATTTGAGATAACTCTGCGACACTTCCGAGTTGGTGATGCCGGTGAAACGCACGCCGGCTTGCAGCGCGTGCCCGGCAAAGGCGCCCCAGCCAGGTCCGATTTCTAGCACCGTCTTGCCTGGTCCTAGTTCGCACTGCTCGATGGCCCAATCGAACTTGCGCTCGAGCGCCTTTGACAGCGGCTCGTCATCGTGGCCGTAGACGCCTTGGCTGTAGGCCGGGAACACAGGATCGAGGAAGCTCAGGAACAACTTCGGATCTGCATTGTAGTGGGAGGAGATCGCATGCTTGTTGGTATAGACCTGTCCGAACAGCAACGGCTCGATGAAGCGCCAAGCAGCGACGAGAGGGTGGCGATCATCGAGAGAGGCGCGCAGCGCAAACGGCTTCAGCATGTCGCCTTCGATGTCGATGTCGCCTTGCAGATAGGCCTCGGCGATATCGCCTTCGTCGAGCGTGCGAAGCGCCCGCATCGCCCGCGCGTTGCGCAAGCCGACGTGAAACTCGGCTCTGCCCTGTCCGACGCTGCGTTTCTCGCCGTCCGGCAATTCAATGGAGAACGGCGTCGAGATCCCACCGACGCGGTTGATAAAGGCGTCGAGCGTCGCTGCGGCAGATGACATTGTGATCCCCGGATTGTGGGCCGAACGGGTGGACCGCCGGCCGAGTTTTCGCGTCCGGCCAATTCTGCCCCGGAAGCAGCGAGAATGACAAACCCCTTCGGCAAAGCTTCCAATTGCGGAATGGACGGAAGCTGAGGCTATGATCCCGCCCTTCGAGCAAGTCGGGGGCAAAAATGCCGAAATTTGAGTGTTGGTGGCGGCCCATCGTGGCCCTGGGGGTTCTTTGCGTGTCGCTCTCGCAGGAGGCAAGGGCGATTTTTGACGTCCAGCCTGGCGAGGCTTCCGGCAAGCCTGGATCGGTCATCAGGGTATGGCCGCTCGAAGGGGGAGGACCGAGCGGTGCGGGCAGCACCGCCTTTCGCATTATTTACCGTTCGACCAGCCCCTCCGGCGAGCCGATCGCGGTCTCCGGTGCCATCTTCATTCCTCCTGGCCCGGCGCCGGCGGGCGGCCGCGACGTGATCGCCTGGGCGCACCCGACGAGCGGCGTGGTTGAATCTTGCGCGCCCTCGCTCATGCCCGATCTCGCCGGCACGATCTGGGGTCTGTCCGACATGCTGGCGCGCGGCTATGTGGTGGTCGCCACTGACTATCCTGGTCTCGGGACGCCCGGGATGCATCCCTATCTGATCGGCGAGAGCGAGGGCCGTGCAGTCCTCGACTCGGTCCGCGCCGCGCGCGACCTCCCCGACGCAGGCGCCTCGAACCGCTTCGCGGTGTGGGGCCACAGCCAGGGCGGACATGCTTCGCTTTATACCGGCGAGCTCGCCGCAAGCTATGCGCCCGACTTGAAGCTCGTGGGCGTCGCTGCGGCGGCACCGGCACCTACCTGATCGAGCTGTTCGACGCAGATAAGTCGAGCCCTGCCGGCAAGGAGCTGACCGCAATGGCGCTTTACTCATGGTCGGCTCTCTACCACGACCCGGCAACCGCCCTGGTCGATGCGGCCGCCATGCCGGTCTACGAGCAGCTCGCGCTGATTGCATCGAGTCGGTTCCCGAAGTTGCGGCGATTGAGAAAGCCGAGAAGCCACTCAATCGAGAGCAGTTCCTGAAGGCCGATCCCACCGACGTCGAGCCGTGGAAGGGCATCATGCAAAGGAACACGCCTGGCCAAGCATCGGCCGGTGCGCCGTTGTTTCTAGCGCAGGGGAGCGCCGATACGACCGTGAGGCCCGAGATCACCAAGCAGTTTGGCGAGCAGCTCTGCAAGCAAGGCACGCGAGTGACCTTCGTCATGCTCAACGGCGTGACCCATACCTTCGCAGCCAAGGACAGCGTCAGCCAAGCGCTCACCTGGATCGGCGATCATTTCCGCGGAGTACCGGCGCCTTCGGTCTGCGAGTAGGCTGATGCCCCCAGGCTAATAGCTGATGCGGATCACCGTGTTCGCCGGGCCATAGGTTCTTACCAGCGAGTAGAGCGCGGCGGCGTTGGAGGGATGCAGGCGCACACAGCCATGCGAGGCGGGACGGCCGAGATATTTGATCTCGTAGGAGCCGTGGATCGCGTAGCCGCGCAAGAAGAAGATCGAGTAGGGCATAGGCGAGCCGCTATAGATGGTCGAGGCGTGATAGCGGAACAGCGCGGTCGGCTTGAACGTGCCGGTCGGTGTCCGGTAACCGGGCCTCGCCGTCGACACCGGCCAGCTATAGACCGGTACGCCATCGACCGAGACATTCATGCGCTGGGTCGAAAGGCTGATATGGGCCACCACCTGGGCCTCAGCCAAAGCCGGAACGGCAAGGGCGAGCAGGCCGAACAAGGGAGCCAGCAGCACGACACCTCTCATCGATTGATCTCCCTCTCCCCTGAAGTGGGGCGGCAAACCTTCCCATCAAGACGGGAGGAACTTAACGCCGGCGGTCTGAACATCTCCTGAACGCGGCGCTCGGCGCCGCCGTCGAGCCTTTGGCCAGGAGCTTCTAATTCCCGCCATCATTTGTGCTAGGGTCTTGCGGATTGAGGGAGCGCAACGGGGGCTCCTAAAGTCGAGGGCAGATGCGAAGGCTAGTCTTAAGCCTCATCCCTCTGTTATTTTGCGGCGTGGTCGCAGCGGAGCAGGCCACGCCGAACAAGACCGCGGCCACGACTGTGCCTCCCAAGCCCGTGACAAAATCCGCTCCCAACACTTCCAAGAAAACCGCGCCCAAGTCGCCGATTGCCCGCGACCTATTCGGTGCTGCCACGGCGCCCGCGCCGCTTGCCGCCCGCGCGATTGGCTCATACGCCAAAGGCTGTCTCGCCGGCGGAGTATCGCTTCCGATCAACGGCCCCGACTGGCAGGTGATGCGACTGTCGCGCAACCGCAATTGGGGTACACCGGAACTCTTGGACTTTCTCGAGAAGTTCGCGAGCGACGCCCGCGGCCTTGACGGCTGGCCGGGACTTCTCGTCGGCGACATGTCGCAGCCACGCGGCGGCCCTATGCTCACCGGCCATACCAGTCATCAAGTCGGGCTCGATGTCGACATCTGGCTCACGCCAATGCCCGACCGCATCCTGACGCCGCAGGAGCGCGAGGATATGACCGCAGTGTCGATGCTCAAGGATCCGTTCAGCGTCGATCCCAACGTGTTCACCCTCGAGCAGGTGAAGTTGATCAGGCGCGCGGCGCTGTCGCCGCAAGTGGCCCGCATCTTCGTGCATCCCGCGATCAAGAAGGCGCTGTGCGAGCAGGCTTCGAAGGCCGGCAAGGACACGGCGTGGCTCGGCAAGGTTAGGCCTTGGTGGAACCACCACTATCACTTCCATGTGCGCCTCTATTGTCCGCCAGGCATGGAGGGCTGCGAGAACCAGAAGGACGTGTCAGGCGACAATGGTTGCGGCCAGGAGCTCACCAACTGGTACACGATGCTGAAGAAGGCGGCGATCGAGGCGGCCAAGCAGCCGGTGCCTGGCGCCAAGCCCTGGGTCGGCAAGCCGCCGCTGACCATGGCGCAGCTGCCAAAGGAATGCGGGACGGTGCTAACTTCCGCCGGTTTCACGCCGGAGCCGCCCGCCGAGTCGCCCGCGGCCATTGCGGCGCTTGCCACCAAGGATGCGGGTCCTCCAATTCCCACGCTCACGGCGGCGCAGCTGCAGGCCCTGATCGGCGCCGACCCCAACGTCATGCCACTGCCTGACCGGAACCCGATGCGCTGAGGGTTTCGGAGTGCCAAGCAGCAGGGTCGAGGCGAGCGCGGTGCCGAGCAGGAGAGCTATGCGGTCTGCGTTCTTCAGGCGTGGCAGAGATGCATCGCGCATAGGCTCGGGTCGGACGTGAGTGGCGCCGCGCTTAGCACATGGGCGCCACGAGCGACGGCGTCGCAGGCCTTTCATTTGCCCCCGAACCCCAAGATTCCGGGCCTTCGTCCGGCCACCCCTTATCGATCATTTTAAAGAAGATTCCGGAATTGGCTATTGCCTGCCCGCCACAGTCGCTGACCTAAGAGCAGATCGGCATGAGAACTCGCGAGCCCCGCCGACCCTTCCAGTCTCCGCCGCCATCGGGCACAATCCCTTGGATGCAAGAACGGCCACAACAAGAGCCCGTGTCGAGCCAGCGGAACGTCTATGGCGAGCCGCTGCAAACCTGCTCGGAGCGGCCGCTCACGGGCTTTTTCCGCACCGGATGCTGTCATACCGGCCCTGAGGATCTCGGGCTGCATACAGTGTGCGTCGAGGTGACGGCTGAGTTCCTTGAATTCTCCAAGTCGCGCGGCAATGATCTGTCGACACCGCAGCCTGACTTTGGGTTTCCGGGGCTTAAGCCCGGCGACCGCTGGTGCCTGTGCGCCGCGCGCTGGCGCGAGGCGCTCGAGGCGGGCAGTGCGCCGCGGGTCGTTCTCGCTGCGACCCATGAGGCGACACTCGAGATCGTCGCGCTCAAGGACTTGAAGCGCTACGCCATCGATCTCGCCTGAGCGGCACATGGCCAAGAAAAAACAACCTGCCGAGAGGAAGAAAGCTGCTGCCACCGCCGCCGAAACGGCGAAGCGGCGCAAGAAGCGGCAGAGCTTTGCCGAGGGCCACAAGCGCAAATTGCTGGTCGTGGTGGACGAGACGCCCGAATGCGAAAGCGCGCTCGCCTTTGCCGCAAGCCGCGCGCAGCGCACCGGCGGCCAGCTCTCGCTCCTCTACGTGATCGAGCCGGATGTCGATTTTCAATGGCTCGCGGTGGAAGACGTGGCGCGCGAGGAAGGACACAATAAGGCCAAGGCTGTGTTCCGCCTGTTCGGCCGCAAGCTCAAGGCCATGGGCTTCGAGAAGCTCGTGCCGGAGGAAGTCGTGCGCGAAGGCATCAAGGCCGAGGAGATCACCAAGCTGATCGAGGAGGATGCGGATGTCGGCCTGCTTGTGCTCGGCGCCTCGAAGGACCCGTCAGGGCCAGGACCGCTCGTGTTGACCCTCGCCAGCGGGCGGCCCGCTGGGACGTTTCCGGTGCCGATAACGGTGGTGCCTGGCCACCTCAGTATCGAGGAAATTTTGGCGCTGGCCTGAGAAGAGAATATCCGCCAAAATTTGAGCGGGATTTCGGCTTAACCGAGCTGGGGTTGTTCCGCGCAGTCAAAAAGGCGCGGATTTTCAGAGGGAATACCGACATGCGGCCAATCGCTTTGGGCCTCGTTCTAGCGGCATCATGCAGCCTGCCGGCCTTCGCGGCCGAGCCAGACGGCCCCGCCACGCTGATCACTAAGACCGAGGCGGTCCGCATCGCCGTGCAAAACAAGCTTTCGCCGAAGTCGCCGACCGTGCGCAAGAACGAGCAGGCCGCGCTGGTCGAATATTATTCGGTGCCCGATCAATCGCTGATCTGGGTCGATGACAAGGGACTCAACGAGCGAGCCAAGCTCGCCATGGCCGAGATCGCCAAGGCAGACGATTATGGCCTGAAAGCCTCGGATTATGCGCTACCCAAGGCCGATGCGTTCGCCCCGAGCGATCCCAAGGCCACCGAGTGGCTTGCCGATGCCGAGATCAAGCTCAGCTACGCCGTGCTCGATTACGCCAATGACGCGCGCGGCGGCCGCATCGATCCGCAGCGCATAAGCGGCGAGAATCTCGATCCGACGCTCGCCCTGCCCAACCCTTCTGAGGTGATCGCTTCGGTCGCTTTCCGCTCAGATCCGGCCGCCTATCTCCGCAGCTTCCAGCCGGACCAGCCGCAATTCGAGGCGCTAAGGCAGAAACTGCTCGAGCTCCGCGGCGGCAAGACGGTCGAGACCGCAAAGTCCGACGTGGTCATCATTCCCGACGGCTCGGTGCTCAAGTTCGGTGTCGAGGACGAGCAGGTTGTCCTCGTCCGCAAGCGGCTCGAAGTACAGTCGGCGCCGGACACGAACGAGAAGCTGTTCGATAAGGACGTGCTCGATGCCGTGAAGCGGTTCCAATATGCACACGGCACGATCCCCGATGGATTGGTCGGCGCCGGCACGCGCCGCATGCTCAACGGCCAGCAGCAACAGCAGCAGCCGCGGCCCGTCGGGGGTCAGGCACGGATCGACGCCATTCTCGTCAATATGGAGCGCTGGCGTTGGCTGCCGCATGACCTCGGACCGTTTTACGTGACCGTCAACATTCCCGAGTTCTTGCTGCGCGTGGTCCAGGACGGCACGCCCATCCACACCACGCGCGTCGTCACCGGCAAGCCAGACAAGCAGACGCCCATCATCTCCGAGGAGATGGAAGAGATCGTCTTCAATCCCTATTGGAACGTGCCGAATTCCATCAAAATGGAGGAAATCGCACCCTATTTTGGGCAGGGCGGCGGCGGCTTTTTCGGCGGCGGCTACGACACCTCCATTCTTCAACGGCACGGCTTGCTCATCAGATATGCCGGTCGCGACATCGATCCCAACACCATCGATTGGAGCCGCAACGACATTCGCAATTTCGATCTGGTTCAGCCGCCCGGACCCGACAACGTGCTCGGCCGCGTGAAGTTCTTGTTCCCCAACAAGCACGACGTCTACATGCACGACACTACGCAGAAGAACCTGTTCGCGCAAACCGTGCGTGCCGAGAGCCACGGCTGCATGCGCGTGCAGTATCCCGAGAAGCTCGCCGAGATTATCCTCGACCATGACAAGGGCTGGAGCTCGGCCCGCGTCGAGTCCACCTTCGATGCCGGCGCCGATTTTCACGTCGCGCTGGATAGCAAGATTCCCGTCTACATCACCTACTTTACCGTCAAGGTGAACGACGACGGCTCGCTATCGACCTTCAACGATATTTACGGCCACGATGCGAGGATGATTGCCGCGCTGAACGGCAAGTACGTTCCTTCTGAGCCTGCGGCCGGCGCGAGCGACGTCGAGGCGGTGGCCGGCCAATACAAGCCGTGGAACAAGCGCAACAACCGCCGCGACAATTTCGATAACGACATCACCCGCGCCCTGTTCGGCTTCTAGCGGCCATTTTGGAGGGCTCGACGCGCTTCAAGCCCGGCCATCGGCCGGGCTTTTTGCTTGGGCAGTCATTTTGTCACAGCCCCTTAATTCGCAACATGGGCGTTTCCCCTAGTCGGGGATGCCATATTTGGTCGTGACGGTCTCGCCTGACGGCGTGGTCGCCACCGCCGTGGAAACCAAAGAAGAAGCCAGGATTCTCGCGTCGAAGAAGACGCTCAAGGTTTTGGTTCAGGACGCCACGAGCAACCGTAACTCTGGCTAACTCGGCGCCAACGCCAAGTCGAACTCCCTTCTCACGCGCGCGAGCGCCGTCACGAATTCGCGCATGCAAGCATCCGAGACGCGACTCGGTCGCGGGCGGGCGAACCAGTTTGGTTCCTGGCCGAAGCTTCCCACGAAGACGAAGGCGACGCCCTTCAGCTTCGCGCACGACCTCAGCCCGCGCAGCATTCCCATGATTTTGGATTCAAGCTGGTCTGCCGGCAGCGCAATCCTTGTGATTTCTGTACGTCGCCGTCTCGGCATGAAGGACTCCTACCTCGTTAACGGACGCCCTTCCACACACAGGCTTAATGACCAGCCCACGATATCGTTCCATGATTTCTGCACTGCCTGTTGTGAGCAGCGTGCTTACGCAAGGAGCCAGGGAGAATGGGCATATCTTGACTTTGGCTGGGGCAAAGCCAAGTATGGTCTAGAACCATTCTAATCTAACGCGGCGGCTTTTGTCCCTCTCGCGCGTTAAGCATCTTAAGGAAATATGATGTTTATTCAGACCGAAGCGACCCCCAACCCGGCCACCCTGAAATTCCTACCAGGACGGCCTGTGCTCGGCGAAGGGACCATGGAGTTCCGCGATCCCGCCGAGAGCAAGGGCTCGCCGCTCGCCTCCCGCCTGTTCGAGATCGACGGCGTGACCGGCGTGTTCTTCGGCTCGGACTTCATCAGTGTGACCAAGGGCGAAGGCGAGTGGCAGCATCTCAAGCCCGCCATCCTCGGCGCCATCATGGAGCATTATCTCTCTGGCGAAGCCGTGGCCGAGGGCATGCCCACCGGGACCAAAGCCGGAGAGGCTGACGAAGAGTTCGCGCCAGAGGATGAGGAGACGGTCAGGACCATCAAGGAGCTGCTCGAGACGCGGGTGCGCCCTGCGGTCGCCCAGGACGGCGGCGACATCACCTTCCAGGGCTACCGTGACGGCGTCGTGTTCCTGCATATGCGCGGCGCCTGCTCCGGCTGCCCGAGCTCGACGGCGACGCTCCGCCACGGTATCGAGAACCTGCTCAAGCACTTCATCCCTGAGGTGCAAGAGGTCCGCCCGGTTTGAGCGGCAAGCTTCCCGCAGCCTGCCTGGACCAGCTGTTCCGAAACGCCCGGACGCACAACTCCCTCATAGGAGAGGTGCCCGACGCGCTATTGCACGAGCTTGTCGATCTCCTGAAGCTCGGCCCGACCTCGGCAAATTGCAGCCCGGCCCGTCTCCTGTTCGTCAAATCGCGCGAGGCCAAGGAGCGTCTCAAGCCGCATCTCACCGAAGGCAACCGCGACAAGACCATGAAGGCGCCGGTCTGCACCATCATCGGCTACGACCTCGATTTCTATCTTTACCTGCCCAATCTCTTTCCCCACACCAATGCCAGAAGCTGGTTCGAAGGCGACGAGCCGAAGATCTTCGACACCGCTTTCCGCAACGGCACGCTGCAAGGCGCCTATCTGATCATGGCTGCGCGGGCGCTCGGCCTCGACACCGGACCGATGTCCGGCTTCGACAATGCCGGCGTCGATCGCGAGTTCTTCGCCGGCACCAACATCAAATCGAATTTCCTGTGCAATCTCGGCCATGGCGACGGCGAGAAGCTGTTCGCGCGCTCGCCGCGCTTCAGCTTCGACGAGATGGCAAAGATCATCTAAGAAATTCCCATGAACATTCTCGCGCTCGACACGAGCATGGGAGCCTGCTCCGCCGCGGCCCTGCGCGCGGGAAGCACGGCACGCGGCCTATTTGCGCGCGAGGCGCTGATGGCGCGCGGCCACGCCGAGGCGCTGATGCCGATGATCGCGGAGGTGATGGAAGAGGCGGGGCTCGACTTCGCCGCGCTCGATCTGGTCGCAGCAACGACAGGGCCAGGCAGCTTCACCGGCGTCCGTATCGCCGTTGCCGCCGCGCGCGGCCTTGCCCTCGTCACGCCAGCAAAGCTCTACGGCATCGACAGCCTCACGGTGATGGCACGGTCTGCGCGTTCGACGGGGATCGCGGAAGGTGCACCGTTTGCCGTCGCGGTCGATGCCCGGCGCGGCATGCTCTATCTCGGGCTGTATGACGACGCAGGTGGCAAACTTGACGGCCCGCTCCTCGTCTCGCCTGAGGACACCCTACCATTGCTGCCGAGGACCCTCCGAACTGCCGTAGGCAGCGGTGCTTCACTTCTCTTCGAAGCAGCCGCGCAGCATGGCCGCAAAGTCCAAACTGCTTTGCCCGAACTTCAACCGAGCGCCGCTTCGCTTGCCGAGATCGCGCTCGAGAGCGGCGAAACCGTTCCCACACTTCGCCCGCTTTATCTTCGCCCGTCGGATGCCCGGCCTCAGCCGGACGCCGTGGCGCGGCGCTGATGCTCATGGACATCACGGTGGAGCGCGCGACGCCGTTCGATGCCGCCATCATGGCCGCTCTTCACCAGAGCTGTTTCCCTCGACCTTGGGATGAGGCGGCCATGACAACCTTCATCGCGAGCCCCGACACGATCTGCCTGCTCGCCTCAATCAACGATGATTCACGCCGCACGCCGGCGGGATTTCTCATCGCGCGCAAGGCCGCCGACGAGGCGGAGCTGCTGACCTTGGCCGTGGCCCCACAATGGCGGCTAGCAGGTCTTGGCAGGGCTCTCCTCAAATCAGCCATGACAACGCTCGGCGAGAGTGGTGCAAAGCAACTTTTCCTCGAGGTCGAGGACAGCAATGTGGCGGCGCTTAGACTTTATCGCTCGCTTGGCGCCATCGCCGTGGGACGTCGCGCGCGCTACTATGAGCACGGAGCCGACGCCGCGATCTTCAGCCTTGCCCTTTGACGGCGCGCCGAAGATGATGGCGCAGCCCTAGCCAAAGACCGGGCGGCAAGGCATAAGCGATCGATGCCCAAATTTGCCACAGCGGAAAGCAGGCTGGAGCGTCTCTGCTCCGCGAAGGGCATGCGCATGACGGGGCAGCGCCGGACCATCGCTAAGGTTTTGTCCGAGGCAGAGGATCATCCCGACGTC
>Ga0126376_10000518_pt1 | contig 18917 bp, 17 predicted proteins | sample PanSoiMetPlot_15_FD_92760 | JGI IMG/M metagenome (GOLD analysis project Ga0126376, IMG submission 92760) | Tropical forest soil microbial communities from Panama - MetaG Plot_15 | ecosystem: Environmental > Terrestrial > Soil > Tropical forest > Bulk soil | place: Panama | collected 2016-02-17
CGCGCCGCCGCTGATCGGATTTCCCCGGCCTCACGCTCCGGGCCGCTCCGCGTCCAGGACCGCACGCACCTTCTGCACCAGCTCGTGCGTGGTAAAGGGCTTGGGCAGAAAATTGGTGCCCGGATCGAGAACGCCCTTGCCCACGATGTCATCACGCGGGTAGGCCGACATGTAGACCACCTTCATGTGCTCATGTTTCTCGATCAGGTGGCGCGCGGTGTCGTGCCCGTCCATGCCGGGCATGACCACATCGGTGAGCAGCAGGTGGATCGGCCCCGCATACTGGTCGGCCATGTGCACCGCCTCGGCCCCGCTCGAGGCCATCAGCACGCGATAGCCCTGCGACTCCAGCATCGCGCGCGTGATGAAGCGGACGTCCTCCTCGTCCTCGGCCACCAGGATGGTTTCGCGCCCTCGCGAGCCGTGGGACGAGCCGGTTGCCGAGCCCGTGCCCGCCGACGACGCCGCTGGCGACCCGGCCCCGGTCGGAGACCCGGCCGCCAGTGCCATGGTCGCCGATGCGGCTCCACAGGTTACCGTCGCGGGCGCGGTCGCCGTCGTTGTCGCCGTTGGCGCCGCCGCCACCCCCTCCACGCGCGGCAGGTAGATCGTGAACCGCGCGCCCTGCCCGGCCCCGCTTTCCACCAGGATGGTCCCGCCGCTCTGCTTGGTGATGCCGTACGCGGTCGACAGGCCCAGCCCCGTGCCCTCCCCCTCGCGTTTGGTCGTGAAGAAGGGCTCGAAGATGCGCGCACGCGTATCCGGTTCAATGCCGTGCCCGGTGTCCAACACCTCGATGGTCACGTAGCGGCCCGCCGGCAGCTCGGCGTGGGATTGCGCATCCGCCGTATCCACGTCCCAGTTGCTCGTACGAACCGTCAGCCGCCCGCCGCGCGGCATGGCGTCGCGCGCGTTGACCGCCAGATTGACAATCACCTGCTCGATCTGTCCGGGGTCCGCCTCCACCGCGCCCAGATCGGGCGCCGCTTCCACGCTGAGCTCGATATGCTCGCCGATCAGCCGCCGCAGCATGTCGCCGAGCCCGATCACGATCCGGTTCAAATCGATGACCTTGGGAGCCAGCACCTGCTTGCGGCTGAACGCGAGCAGCTGCCCGGTCAGGCCGGCCGCCCGCGTGGCCACGCGCAGGATCGAGAGCGCGTAGCGCTGCTCGAGCGTGTCCTGGGCCAGCCGCGACAAGAGGAGCTCGCAGTAGCCCACGATCGCGGTCGTGATGTTGTTAAAATCGTGCGCCACGCCGCCGGCCAGACGCCCGATCGCCTCCATTTTCTGGGCGTGCCGCAGCTCCTCGGCCAGGCGCTTCTGCTCGGTCACGTCCATCCACAGGGCGAGCACACAGGGTCGGCCTTCGAACTCGATGCGCTCGAGAAAGCTCATCCCGTCGCGCAGCTCGCCCGAGCGCTGGCGGAACCTGCCCTCGTGCCCGCGCACCGACTGGCCCGCGCGCAGCTGCCCGATCGCCGGCTCGCGATCGCCCATTGCCGCCCAAATGCCGAGCTCCCGCACCGTGCGCCCGATGATCTGGTCGCGCCTATAGCCCAGCATCTCGAGCGCGGCCTCGTTGGCATCGACGAAGCGCCCATCCTCGAGCGTGGTGATGGTGATTCCGATCGGGCTGCCATGGAACACGCGCGCAAACGCTTCCTCCGCATGCTTGCGCCGGCTCAGGTCGCGCACCGCGGTCACGCGCACCCGGCGGCCCCGATACGGCATGGTCTTGCCGCACACCTCCATGGGAAAGGTCGAGCCATCCTTGCGCAGGCCGCGCGCCTCGTAAGGCTGACCGTCGTCGGTCTGGAGCCGGTCTCGGACCAGCTCGTGCGACTCCGGGGCCACGAAATCGAACGCCAGGCGCCCGATGGCCTCCGCGCGCCCATAGCCGAACATGGCGGCCAGCGACTGATTGACATCGATGACACGGCCCCGTGCGTGGATCGCGATGCCCTCGAAACCGGCCTCGGCCAGCCAGCGAAAGCGCTCCTCGCTCTCGCGTAGTGCGATCTCGCCCGCGAGCGCGCGCTCGCACACTGCGATGCGCGCCGCCAGCAGCTTGGGATCGACCGACTTCGGGATGAAGTCGTCGGCGCCCGCTTCCAAAAGAGCCAGCGCGTCGTCGGGCTGGCGCCGGCTCACCAGCGCCAACACGGCCAGCGAGTGCGCCTGCGCGCCCGTCCGCAGGCGCCGGCACAATGCGAGCGCGCCGCCACCGGGCAGCTCGGCATCGACCAGCACCTGCACGGGCAGCGGACCCTGCTCGCTCACGGTGGCGGCGGCCTCCGCATCCCCGAGCACCGTGACCTCGTGGCCGCGCTGCTCGAGCACCCGCACGAAGGCTTCGGTCATCTCGACATCGGTCGACACCAACAACACGCGCATGCGGAAAGCTCTGCCCGACGATCGTAGCACTTGCCGAGGAGCGCTAGAAGCGCTATGGATCTTAAGGCTTGCGGCTGCAGCGGGGATGCCTGAATGCCCTGGGATTGCGCTTGCTAGCCCTGTTGGCGCTGGCGGCGGGAACTCTATCCTCGTGCAGCGAGGATGAGGACTTCCGGGGCTGCACGACCGTGCTGCCGCTCCATCCCGACCCGACCGGCAATCACGACACCATCCAGGGGGCGCTCGGCAACGCTCAGCCGGGCCAGGTCATCTGCTTCCACGAGGGGGTCTACAAGCTCCACGACGAGCTGACCCTGACCACGTCCGGCGTCGAGCTGCGCGGCTCGAACACAGAGGTCGGCACCGTGCTGGACTTCGATGGGCAGCAGAGCGGCGCCAACGGTCTGTCGGTGACCGCCGACCACTTCAAGCTCACCCGCATCACGGTCATGAACACGGCCGGCGATGCCGTGCGTGTCGACAAAAGCGACGATGTCACTTTCAGCTTCGTGACCGTGACCTGGAAGGGCCCGTCCTCTCAAAACGGCGCCTACGGCCTCTATCCGGTCGAGTCCCACCACGTGATCATCGATCACTGCAAGGTCAGCTTTGCCTCGGACGCCGGCATCTATGTCGGACAGTCGGATCACGTGATCGTGCGCCAGAGCGAGGCGCTGCACAATGTGGCCGGCATCGAGATCGAGAACACGACCGACGCCGAAGTGGTGGACAACTACGCGCACGACAACGTGGGCGGCATCTTGGTGTTCAATCTGCCCAACCTGCCGGTCAAGGACGGCAAGCGCGCCAAGGTGCACGGCAACCGCGTGCTCAACAACAATCAGCAAAGCTTTGCCGCACCCGGCAGCATCGTCAGCATGGTCCCCTCGGGCACCGGCATGCTGGTACTGTCGACCGATTTCAACGAGCTGCACAACAACACAGTGGCGGGCAACCAGTCGGTCGGGCTGGCCGTCATCAGCTACCTATTGATCGGGCGCAGCGACTACATGACCGACATGCAGTATGACTTGTATCCGCAGGGCAATTACATCCACGACAATCAGTTTAGTCACAATGGATACAATCCGCAGGACGTTGCGCTGGTGCTGGCGGCCGGCATTGGCATGCACACCGTCCCCGACCTGCTGTGGGACGGATACGTCGATGCCATGCGCACCGATCCCAGCCTGCGCAACTGCTTCCAGGCCAATACGGGCTCGTTCGTGTTCATGGACGCGCAGAATCGGTTCCACGCCCCCTCGACCGACATCGCGCCCTACACGTGCACGGGAACCGCGCTACCTGCCGTAACGTGGTAGAGGCAGCCGTGCAGTGGAAGTCGGCTCCCCTCGTGCTGGCGGTTCTGGCAGGGCTTCTGACTTTCGGTTGCGGCGGTGACCAGGCCGCGCCGCCCGACGGCCCGCCGCCCGACGACACCATCCCCTACCAGAACCTGAGCCGCTACGGCTTCTTTTCCGACCCGGTCGCGCAGACGCCCGCGCCCGGCGTTCTGCCCTATGAAGTGGTGTCGGTGCTGTTTGCGGACGGCGCCGGCAAGCTGCGTTTTCTCGTGGTTCCGCCGGGCGGCCAGATCCATTTCGACCCGAGCGGGCGCTGGACCTTCCCCGATGGCACGACCATCATCAAGACTTTTTACTTCGACCGCGATCTGCGTGACCCGCAGGCCGGATGGCGCCTGCTCGAGACCCGGCTGCTCATGCTCCGGGGCGGCACCTGGAGCGCGTACACCTATATCTGGGACGACGCCCAGACCCAGGCCACGCGCTGGGTGGCCGGGCGTACCCTGCACGTGACCCAGGTGGGGACGGACGGACAGCCGCTCACGTTCGATTATCGCGTGCCGTCGACCGACCAGTGCAAGACCTGCCACGCTCAGGACACGGTGGCGGTGCCGCTGGGCCCGCGCACGCGCCAGCTTAATCGCACGCACGATTATGGCCAGGGGCCGGTCAATCAGCTGGACGCGTTCGCCCAAATGGGGCTGTTCGACAGCGCCATCCCGGCGCCGTCGACCCTCGACAAGCTGTCCGATCCAGCCGGCACCGATGCGCTCGATCGGCGCGCGCGCTCGTACCTGGACGCCAACTGCGCACACTGCCACAACGCAGCCGGCACCGCATCCAACACCGGGCTCAAGCTCAACTGGGAGACCACGACACCGGTCGATCTTGGCGTGTGCCGGCGCCCGGTCGCAGCTGGCCACGGCAGCGGCAATTTGCTGTTCGACGTGGTGCCGGGCCAGCCCGATCAGTCGATCGTGGTGTATCGCATGCGGTCGACTGATCCATCGATCAAGATGCCCCAGCTGCCGACGCTGACCTCGGATGGGTTTGGAACCCAGTTGGTGAGCGATTGGATCGCTGCCCTGCCGGCCATGACCTGCCAGTAGCTCGGACGCCTCAAGCCTCAATAGATCAGCGTCACGATTTCGCAGGCAGCGATGGGCTGGCCGCGCAGCCGGGCGGGCGTGTAGCGCCATGAGGTGAGCTTGCGGGCCAGCTCGGCGTTTTTGTCCCGGCCCAGGCCCGACAGCACGGTCACATCCTGCGGCACGCCGTCGGCGCCCGGACACACGCGCACGAAAAAGCGCCCTTTGACCCCGAGCTCGGGCCGCGGGCTGTAGCCGAGCTGCGGGGGCTCGTAGTCCCGCGTCACGATGATGTCGGCGTTGGTGGTGAAGAACTCGGCGGGCGCGGGCTTTTGGCGGAAAGAAAATTTGCGCTGGAAGCACACCGCCTCCGGATCGTGGCCGCGCGGTCGCGCGGGCTCGTACTGCCAGGTCGCAATGGCGCGCATGACCTCGGAGGCCAGCTTGTGCGGCCCCGACACCGGCTGGATGCTGAAGATGTCGCCGCGCTCGTTGATGCACACGTCCACCACCACGTCGCCCTCCACTCCCGCGCTCCAGGCGTCGTCGGGATAGCCGACTTTGGCGCCGCCTGGCTTGCGGCCCCAGGCGGGCCACAAGGGTGGGCTCATGCGCGCTCCCTGCGGGGCCGGGTCGAGCCCGTGCGCGCAGCCCGAAAGCAGAAGAGCCAGCAGAGCCAGCCCCAGCGCTTGCTTCATCGTCGCCTCCCCAGCTCGGCTTCGAGCTCTCGCTGCTGGTCGCGTTTGCGGGTGGCCTCGCGCTTGTCCCAGGCCTGCTTGCCGCGCGCGAGCGCAATCTCGACCTTGACCCGGCCACCCTTGAGGTACAGCTCGGTGGGAATCAGCGTCATGCCCTTCTCGCGCGACCTGGCGTCGAGCCGCCGGATTTCCTGCTTGTGCATGAGCAGCTTGCGCACGCGCCGCGGATCGTGGTTGCGCGCGTGCGCGAACGGGTACTCGGCAATCTGCAGGCCCACGAGCCACAGCTCGCTGTTTCGGACCTCTGCGTAGGCGTCGGTCAACGTCGCGCGCCCCTCGCGCAGCGACTTGACCTCGCTGCCCACGAGCGCGATGCCGGCCTCCAGCGGCTCCTCGAGATGGTACTCGTGGCGCGCCTTCTTGTTGCGGCACAGCACCTTGCGGTGCTCGCGGGGCGGCTGTCTGCTCACTTTCGGATCTGCTTGGATACAACCGTGCCGTCGGGCGCGATGTCGTAGACCAGCGGCACGCCGGTATCGAGGTTGAGCTCGATCACCTGCTCGCGGGTGAGCTTGTCGAGCTGCATGACGATGGAGCGATTGGAATTGCCATGCGCCACCACCAGCACCTGCTTGCCCTGGGCAAGGTCGCCCATGATGGCGCGGTCGAAAAACGGCAGCGTGCGCTTCGCGGTCATCTCGAGCGACTCGCCGCCCGGCGGCGCCACGTCGTACGATCGCCGCCACAGCTTGACCTGCTCGGCCCCGTAGCGCTTGGCCATCTCGGCCTTGTTCAGACCCTGCAGATCGCCGTAGTGGCGCTCGTTGAGCGCTTGATCGCGGATGACGGGCGGCTTTTGCCCCAACCCCTGCAGGATGATGTCGAGGGTTTCCTGGGCGCGCCAGAGCACCGACGTGTAGGCCACATCAAAGCGGATGTCCTGGATCAGCTCGGCTGCGCGGCGCGCCTCGGCTCGGCCCAGGTCGGTCAGCGGCACGTCGACCCAGCCGGTGAAGCGGTTTTCCAGGTTCCACAGTGATTGCCCGTGGCGAATCAGGACCAGAATGGCCATTTTGGGCGCATTCTACCCGCTACAGGGGCGCACGAGCCAGCGCCAACACGAGCACGGCAGCGCTGCCCGCCTCGCTCAGCGCACGTGCACACGCGTCGGCGGTGGCGCCGGTGGTCATGACATCGTCGACCAGCAGCACGCGGCGACCTTTCACCCGCTCGGGCATATGCACGGCAAACGCGCCCGCCACGTTGCGCAGCCGCGCCGGGAGCGGCCGGTCGGTCTGGGGCGGCGTATCACGCGTCCGCACCAGGAGCTCGATTCGGGGCCGGATGCCGGCGCCGCGTAGAAGCTCGGCCGCCTGGTTGAAGCCGCGCGCGCGCAGCCGCCGCGGGTGCAGCGGAACCGGAATCGCGAGGTCGTAGTCGGGTGGCAGCGGACGCAGAAGCCGGCCCAGCAGGCGCGCCAGCGCGGAGTCGCCGCCGTACTTGGCGCGTCGGATCGCGAGCGCGAGCTGGCCGCCGAACTCGAACTGGCAGCGCGCGCGCGTCCAGGCAGGCGGGCGCGGGAAGGACAACCTCTGCTCGGCCGCTTCCGCGCGCAACAGAGTGTCGTGGCAGGGCCGGCACAGGGCCCACTCGAGCCCGCTCAGGGCGTCGCAGGCCGCGCAGCGCTGGGGCCACAGAAGCTCGGCCAGGCCGGAAGCGATCCACATGGTGAGGTATCGGCCGGGACGCCCAAAAGTTGCGCAGGCGGAATGTTCACCGCAGAGAGCGCGGAGAACGCAGAGAAAATTTCTCTCCGGATCCTCTGCGCTCTCTGCGTTCTCTGCGGTGAGAACTCTCGGTGAACCTGCACCGCGGAGGGCTGACAGCTATCTGTTAGCGGTGATACGGCTCGCCGCGCAGGATCGTCATGACCCGGTAGAGCTGCTCGAGCAGCACCAGCCGGGCCAGCCGGTGCGCCAGCGTGAGCCGGCTCAGCGCGAGCACCATCTGCGCCCCCTGCCGCACCGGCTCGGGCACGCCCTCTGCTCCTCCAATCAAAAATGCAATGCCGGCCGAGCCGCTCGCCATGCGGCGCCCGATTGCGGCCGCCAGCTCCTCGGTGCTGAGCTCGCGCCCGCGCTGGTCGAGCAACCAGCGCTCGGCGCGCGGCGGGCAGCGCTTGAGAAGCTCGCCCTCTGAGCGCACCTCCAGAAGGTCGCAGGGCAGATAGCGCCGCACCCGGTTGGCGTAGTCCTGGCACGCCTCCACGTAGTGGCGCTCTTTGAGCCGGCCGACCGCGAGCACGGTCAGCTTCACGGCGGCATCGAGGCGAGCCGGCCATCGGTCCAGCCCACGCCCCCGCGATCGTCGCGCACGACCAGCCAGAAAAAGACCAACCCCGGGACATCGCCGTCGTCGGTCCACGTGTTGTCGTCGCGCTCGGTCACGGTGCCGCTGGCGTCGACCGCATAGCCCGAGTGGAAGTGATCGAAATTCTTGTGGGTGGCGAACCAGGAAAAGGTCAGCACCTCGCGCGTGCCGTTGGGCTTGAGCTCGGACGCGACCGCAGGCTGGTAGATCGGCTGCAGGGACAGCTTGGTCTTGAGCTTGAACACAAGCGGCGGATCGGTGTGGATGTCGGTCGCGCCCGCCGGCAGGGGCCCGACGGTGAATGTGCTGACCGCCGGGTTCGTGTTGATCTCGGCGGCGGCCGCCTGCACCTTGAGGGTCTTGAGCGAGATGACGCAGCTGTCGCCGGGCGAGGCTGCGGGCGGTCCGGCCACCCGCCGCACGCAGGCAACTGCACCCTCGGACGCGACCGTCGCCACGACCATGGTGATGAACACGTTGCCGGCCGCGGCATCGGACGCGGGTTGGTACTGAACCTGCGCCTCGGTGCCCAACAGGCACACGGCCGCCCCCGGATTCTGGGCGCAGGCCTGAAGCCCGCTGCCGCTCGCGATGAGGCTGCCGGCCGCGGCCGCGCAATCCTTGACGTCGCTGGAGCCGGGCGGCGGCAGGCACGCCAGCCACAGATAGTCGAGCGCCCCCGGATCGGCGCCGCCGTCGACCTGATCGGCCAGGCCCACCACCAGCGCATCCAGCGTGGTCATCTGGCCGGGAAGCACGTCGGCGGGCTGGGCGCGCACGGCCAGCACGCGCAGCTTGGTCACCAGGCTCGGCGGATCCAGGGTGCCGCCGCAGCCCGCGGCCGCCAGGACCACGAGCGCGAGCAGCCTACGAGCTCGAAAACTCACCGACCACGAGTTTAGCCTGCGGCCGCGGCAAGTCCACGCCTCCCTTGGCGCCCCCCATGAGATCCTGGATCCAGCGCTGGTTGCGCGCGGCGTCGGCATTTTTCGGATCGAGCCGCAGCGCCTCGCCGAACTCGCGCGCCGCCTCCGGGAAGCGCCCCTGCCGGTAGGCCAGCACGCCCAGGTTGTAATGGATTGAAGAGGTGCGGGGGGCCAGCCGCACCGCCTCGCCCAGCATGCGCGCCGCCTCGTCGAAGCGCCCGCGGTCGTAGGCCAGCACTCCCAGGTTGGCTAGCGCCGGCGCATAGGCACCCGCCTGCGCGAGCGCACGCTGGAGCACCAGCTCGGCGGCGGCGCCGCGGCCCAGCTTGAGATAGCTGGCCGCCAGGTTGGTCATGGCGGGCAGAAAGCTCGGATCCTTGCGCAACGCGTCCTCGCTCGCGCGCGCGGCCTGGTCGAACCGGCCGGCGTAGTAGTGCACGAGGGCCAGGTTGTAGTCGGCGAGCGCCAGGGTGGGCGCGGCTGCGCGAGCACGCGCGAGCGCGCTTTCGGCGCCGGCCAGATCGCCGGCCACCGCACGCACCACACCGAAGCCGCACAGGCCGACCGGATCGTCGGCCCGCCGCGCGAGCAGACGCGAAAACTCGGCGACCGCCTGATCGTAGCGGTGGGCGCGGAAGTGCACCGCCGCCTGCAGCTCGATCAGCAGGCGCTCGTCGGCCCCCCCGTGCGCGCGCAATGCGCCCAGCTCGGCCGCGGCCTCGGCCAGCTTGTCCGCGCGCAGAAGAACCGACACCAGCATCGCACGCGCGTCGGCGCGCCAGGGCGCCTCGGCCACCGCCCCGCGCAGCCAGGCCGCGGCTGCACCATGGTGGAACTGCCGCTCGGCGGCGACCGCGGCCAGGAGCCGGGGCTCGGGCGCACGCGGCTCCAGCTCGGCCGCCGCGGCAAAGCGGCGCTCGGCGGCCGCGAAGGTGCCCGCCTTGAGGGCGGCCATGCCCGCGTCCAGGTGCTGGCGGAAGGCCTGCCCGCGCTGCTCAGCCATCCCGGCGCGGCCGGCGGTGGGCGGTGCCGCGGCCAGGCAGCCGATCGCGCTCGCGCCCGCAATCGCGCCTGCAATCGCGCCCGTGATCCCGATCGTGATCGCCCGTGCAGTCAGCCCACCGGTCACGGGTGCGCCTGCGACGGCGGCGCACCCTTCTTCGGCTTGGGTTCTTTGCGCGCCTCCACGAAAAACTGCACGGTCGGACCCGGCGTCGCCAACACCTGCGTGTGCAGCCGACCCAGCTCCACGCCCCGCTTGACCAGATAATCCTTGACCGCGTCGGCGCGCTTGCCGGCATCGCCGTCGCTCTCGTGCCCCTGCTTGTGCGACTCGATGCGCAGCTTGACGATCTCGATGTGGCCCTTCAAGACCAGGGCCATCTGATCGAGCAGCCACGCGGTTTCCTTCAGCTTGGAGCGGGTAAACGTAATGGGCGTGTCGACCGTGATTTCGTTGCCTGCGATTTTGACATGCTCGGGACCTACGTCCGGGCACCCGTCGTCGTCCTTGATCCCATTGATGGTTTCGGGCTCGTTGGGACATTTGTCGACGACGTCGGGAATACCGTCGTGGTCGTTGTCGGGATCGGGGCACCCGTCGTCGTCCTCGAAGCCGTCGGCGTCCTCGGGCTCGTTGGGGCACTCGTCGTAAGCGTCGGGGATGCCGTCGCCGTCGTTGTCGGGGTCCGGACAGCCGTCTTCATCCTGGAAGCCGTCCTTGTCCTCGGGCTCGTTGGGGCACTTGTCCTTGACGTCCGGGATGCCGTCGCCATCGGTGTCGACCACGTCCTCGGGACAGCCGTCGTTGGGAAAGCGGCCTTTGTGGTCCTCGGGCGCGTTCGGGCAGGCGTCCTTGATGTCCGGGATGCCGTCGCCGTCGTTGTCCGGATCCGGGCAGCCGTCCGCATCCTGGAAGCCGTCAAAGTCTTCGGCCTCGTTGGGACACTTGTCGAGCGCGTCCGGGATGCCGTCGCCGTCGTTGTCCGGATCCGGGCAACCGTCCTCATCTTTATAACCGTCGCGGTCCTCGGGCTGGTCCGGGCACTGATCGTCCATGTCCGGAATGCCGTCGCCGTCGCGGTCGCGGTAGTCGGGCGCCCAGGTCAGGCCCACGAATGCGCGCGCCAGCGGGCTGCCGACCCCGCGCACGAGGCCGGCGCCGCCGCCCAGCGAAGCCTCGATCGCGTGCGGCAGCGAGATGCGCACGGCCGCGTCCACTTCCATGGGCGCCGAGTCGAGATACGAGTCGAAGCCGTGCCGGCCGAACAGCTCGAGGATTCCGCGCACCGGGCGCGCCAGATGCGGAAACTGATACGACCCCGAAGCGCCGTAGAGCAGCTGCTGGCCAATCTCGATCCTGGAATTCATGTTGCCTTGGGCGACCGTGACCGGGTCGCGCACGAGCACGCCCACGTTGGCGGCGGCCGCGAAGGGCCCTTGATTGAGCGAAAGAATGGCGCGCAGCCGGCCGGTCACCCCATTTTCACCCGCGAAGTGGTGATCGTCGGTGGTGGTGGGAAAGGTGACCGCAGGCGCAACCGCGGCCGCCAACCCGTAGCGCGGGTCGCGCCACACTCGGACCTTGCCTTCCAGGTACAGGTCGCCGAGCGCGCTGGTTGAAAAGCCGCCCGAGGTGACGCCGCTCGTGGACAGCTCGGTGCCGGTCGAGGTCAGCGACAGCGCGATCGGAATGCCCAGCCCGATCTGCGCGATGTCCTTGATGCCGAAGGCACCGCCCAGGTAGGCCTGCAGGCCGTTCTGCACCAGGGAGGACTTGTGCACCAGCATGTCCCCGGAGCACTGGGCGGTCGAGGCGGTGCACTGCTCGAGCGTGAAGGGGTCGCGCTGGTAGTCGAAATACAGCCCGATCCCGATCTGGCGCGACGGCAGGACCTCGGCGCCATGGACGGTCAGGAAGTTCTGCGATCCGAGCGCGGGCTCGAACAGGTCCACACCGATGCCGTCCGGTCCCTGTGCGCGCGCGGGTTGCGGGCTGCCCGCGACCGCGGCGAGCAGCCCTGAAAGCAGGACGAGTTTTCGAATCATTCAGGATCCCCCGCTCATTATCGCACAGCGAGCCGTGCCTTGGGGAGTGGGGATGGTACGCCCGCGAGTCGGCTTTGCCCTCCTCCCTCCCAAGTGGCGGCCTGGGCGGTTTGACGCGCCGCGTCTCGGAAGGTAGAATCAGGTCGATTTTGGCTGTTTGGAGGTATCCGCGATGACGGCTGAGCGATCGGTGTCGACGGTTTTGAGCGAGGGGCTGAAGGCCACTTTGGAGGTCTGGTGCGAGCGATTGGGTGGCCAGGACGACCTTTTGTATTGGTCGCTGCAGATGAAGCTGGCCCAGACCGAGGGCGGGGTCGAGCGCGTGCTCAAGCAGGTGCCGGGCCCGCTGCAGGGCGAGGCTCTGCGCATCCACCGCGCAATCAACCAGTATTTCGACAACATCCGGTACGCGCTCCTGGATCCTTTGACCCAGGTCTGGGGAACGCTGGTCAACGCGCTGCGCGTGGCCGCCCAGGTCGACAGCGTGACCCCGGTGCAAAATGAGACCTTTCGCTTTCCGGCCGCCTCCCTGGTCACGTTCTTTCGGGCCGCCCACCAGAACATGACCGTGTGCGACCAGCTCCACCACGCCTTCCGGCCCATGCCGGCGCCCGACTGCCAGATGCTGGCCGCGCTGCTCAATGTCCACATCGACCTGGCGCTCGAAGAGGAAGCGCTGCTGAAGCTGGTGCGCCTGCTGTCGGCCGAAGGGCCCCTGACCGCCGAGGAGAGCGAGGCCTTTACGGTGCTGTCGCGCAGCGGCCTGGTCGACGCCGCCTTCCGCGGTATGCGGCGGGCGGGCTGAGCGAGCACGGCCCCTTCCGAATCGCAGTTATATTAGAGTCGCACAGATGAGCGGCGAGCGCAGGCGCGGGGTTTCGAGCGCCGAGGACGTGCTCGTGGGCGCGCGCGCGGTCGGGCGGGCGGCCCTGCTCGGGCTCGTGCTCGCGGCCGCGCCCACACCCGCCCGCGCGGCTGCGCCCGACCCGCCGCGGCCGCTTTTGTGGGCCACCGACGCCGAGGGCGGCGCGCCCTACATTTTCAAGGATCCGCAGAATCCGAGCCGCGACATCGGCTTCGAGGTCGACCTGGCGCAGGCGCTCGCACGCACGCTCGGCCGGCCTATCCAGATGGTGCAGTACGATTTCACCACCCTGCTCACGGGGCTCGAGCGCGGTGATTTCGACTTCGCGATGGACGGAATCGAGATCACGCCCGACCGCAAGCGCAAGGTGCACTTTTCGCGGCCTTACTATGTCTATCGCGAGCAGCTGGTGGTGCGCGCGGGCGAGGCCGCCCGCCTGCCCTCGCTGGACGCGTGCCGCCAGGGCGGGACGCTGGTCGGGACGATGGAGGAAACGGCGGCCGAACGCATGCTCGACCAGATGCAGATAAGCAAGAAGATCTATGATGATCCAGTCGCGGCCTACCGCGACCTGGTTCTCGAGCGCATCGACGCGGTGCTGCTCGATCTTCCCATTGCCGAGTACTACGCGCGGCCCAATCCGCAGCTGGCCTACGCGGGCCCGCCGGTGGGCAAGGGCTACTACGCGATTGCATTTCGCAAGAGCGATGCCCAGACCGCGACCGCGTTCGACGCTGCCATCGAGCGCCTGCTGAAGGCGGGCGAGCTGCGCCGCATCTACGAGCGCTGGCATCTGTGGAACGAGGATCAGGAAGAGCTCGGGATCGCGAGCCAGGACATCGTGGGCGAGGCCGCACGCGCATGGACCTTCCGGCGCTATTTCCCGCTGCTGGCCGAAAGCGCCCTGGTCACGGTCGAGATCACGCTGTGCGGCATGCTGCTCGCGATTGTGATTGGGCTTCCGATCGCACTGTCGCGCCTGTACGGTCCGTCGCCGATACGCTGGCTGGCGGTGGGCTACGTCGAATTCTTCCGCGGCATTCCAGTCCTCCTCCTGCTCTACTTCCTCTATTACGGTCTGCCTGCGATCTCGGCCTACTATCACATCGGCGTGTCGCTCAAGCTGACCCCGCTCGTGGCCGCCGTTCTCGGCTTCGGGCTCAACTACGGGGCCTACGAGGCCGAGATCTATCGAGCCGGCATCGGCGCGGTGCCGCAGGGACAGTGGGAGGCGGCGGCCTCGCTCGGCATGTCGCGGCGGCTGACTTTTCGCCGCATCATCCTGCCGCAGGCGGTGCGGATCATCCTGCCGCCCATGACCAGCGACCTGGTGGCGCTGTTCAAAGACACCAGCATCGTCAGCGTGATTGCGGTGGTCGAGCTGTCCAAGCAGTATCAGATCCTGTCGCGGTCGAGCATGAAGTACCTCGAGATCGGGGTCGCGACCGCAACCCTCTACCTGATCCTGTCGGTGCCTCTGGGCGCCCTTTCGCGAGCGCTCGAGCGCCGCTGGGGACGCGGCCATGGATGAGCTCGTGCTCAAGAACGTGTGCAAGCGCTTCGCCGACCACGTCGTGCTCGACAGCGTCAGCCTGCGCGTGGCGGCGGGCGAGACGGTCGCGCTGATCGGCCCCTCGGGTGGCGGCAAGTCGACCCTGCTACGGTGTGTCAACGGGCTGACCCCGTTCGACCAGGGGGAGATCGTGGTAGGGCCGCACGTGCTGAGCCCACAGGCCGCCGGCGGCCGAGCCGCGCAGAACGGCCGGGCCGCTCACGCGGTGCGGCGCGTGCTCGGCATGGTGTTCCAGGATTTCCAGCTGTTTCCGCATCTGAGCGCGCTCGAGAATGTGATGGAGGCGCCGGTTCACGTGCTCGGTTTGCCGCGCGTCCAGGCGGCCGAAAGGGCGCGCGCGCTGCTTGCGCGCGTGGGCCTGGCCGACCGCGTGGGCTACTACCCGCGTCAGCTTTCGGGCGGACAGAAACAGCGGGTTGCGATCGCACGCGCGCTCGCCATGTCGCCGCGCGGCCTTCTGTGCGACGAGATCACGAGCGCGCTCGATCCCGAGCTCAAGAGCGACGTGCTGGCGGTGCTGGAGGCGCTCAAACAAGACGGCCTGACCATGCTGGTGGTGACTCACGAGATCGGCTTCGCGCGGCGCGCGGCCGACCGCGTCGTGGTGCTGGCCGACGGCAAGATCATCGAGCAGGGGCCGGCGGCGCAGGTGATCGAAAGGCCGCAGACCGAGCGCACCCAGAGCTTCCTGTCGCGCCTTTTGGCCTGAGCGGCTGCGCGCTTAGAACTCGCCCTTGATGCCCAGCGCGGGGATGATGGGCAGGCCGGTCACCGGGGCGGTTTGCGAGTAGTCGAAGTTGTGCAGGATGAACTCGGTGTTGGAGTGGTTGAGCACGTTCTGCACGTCGAGATAGGCGGTCAGCATCCAGCGATCGAACACCCAGCGCTTGTCGATGCGCGCGTCGAGCTGGTTGAACGCGGGCAGGCGGTCGGAGTCCTTGGGACCCGGCAGGGGCAGGTACAGGTCGTGGTCGGCGTCGTAGATGCCGGCAGCCACCGGCGTGTAGGGGTTCCCGGTCGCGTAGCGAAAGCGCACACCGGCTTCCCAGGTCCGCACGAACTTCCACGACACCACGGCGGTCAGGACGTGAGTCTGATCGAAATCCGACGGGTGGAGCGGCTGACCGGGCGCGTCCCGGCGCTCGCTCGAAAGCAGCGTATAGGCCAGCCAGCCGAACAGGCCGCGCGCCAGCTCGCGCCGCAAAAGGAGCTCGAAGCCGACCACGCGGCCCGAGCCGTCGTTCGAATACACCTCGGGCCGGACCTTGCCCTGGTAGACGATGCTGTGCGGCGACGCAGCAACCAGGCTACGGAGAGCCTTGTAGAAAGCGGTCGACTCCAAACGCCAGGACGGGGCCAGCTGATGATCGATGCCGACCGAGTAGTGCAGGGCGGCCTCGGCCCGCACGAACGGGCTGCCCAGCGTAAGGTCGCTGTACTGCGGGGCCGGGGGCTCGTGGAACAGGCCCGCGCCCGCGCGCAGCGTGGTGCGGCCGCTCCAGGCATAGCGCAGCGCGATCCGTGGATCGAGCGTCAGCTGCTGGTGTCCGAGCACGCTCTCGAGGTCGACACGTACGCCCGGGGTGACCGTCAACCGAGAGCTCGCTGCCAGCGCGACCTCGGCCCACGCCGCCGGCTCCAAGTCCCACCCGCTCTCGGCCAGGTCGAAGCGCTGGAGGGCGCCGAAGGGCATCTGCTGCACGTCGCCGTCGACGGGCGCGCGGGGCACGCGGGCCCGCCCGTCGTAATGCAGGGTCTCCACGTCCAGCCCGGCTGAAAAGCGCACCCGATCGCCCGCGAACCCGTGCGCAAGCTCGAGCCTTTGGTCGAGATTCAGATACTCGATCCGGAAGTTGGTTTCCTCCCCCACCGACGCCGACGAGTGTTGAAAGCCCGGCTGCATGCTGGCGCGCAGGGTCCAGCCGCTCCCACCCAGAGGCCCGGCCCAGGATGCGTACAGATTGTGAAAGTAGAGCGTGGTGTCGTAGGTCCCGCGCAGCGACGGGTCGTCGGCCGGCCGCGCGGCCACAAAGGTCAGCCGGTCGTCGCTGCCGTACAGATAGACGTGTAGGCGGCCCCCGGCCGCGGGCTGGCTCAGGATGGCCTGATAGTCGTAGTAGCGCGGCGCGGTGGTCAGGTTGATGCCGGCGCTGTCGGGCAAAAGCGCCGGCAGGATGACGTCGATGTAGCTGCGCCGCGCGGCCAGCGCGAACCCGCCGCCACTTCCGGCCGGGCCCTCGACCAGCCCGCCCGTGTCGAACACGCTGGTGTTGACGTAGCCGTGCATCCCATCGCGGCGCGGCTCGCGCGGCACCACGTCGACCACGCCGCCCAGAAAGCGCCCGTAGCGCACGCTCGCGTTGCCGGGCAGAAAATCGATGCGCTGCACGAGATCGCTGTTGACGACCGAGGTCAGGCCTCCGAAGTGGTAGAGCTGCGGCAGCTGGTGTCCATCGAGCAGGATGAGCGAGTCCTCGGGCGGCGAGCCGCGCACGACCAGGATGCCCGAGTTGAAGGGCGCACGCGCAACCCCCGGCAGATTCTCGATCGAGCGCAGCGCGTCGCCCACCGTACCCGGGATCTTGACGATCTCCTCGGTTTCCAGGCTCTGGCGCGTCACTTCCTCGCGCGCCGGCCGGCCCCGCACGACCGTCTCGTAGCGGCCGTAGCGCCGCCGCTCGAGAAAGTAGCGCACGCTCGAACGCTGTCCAGCTGCCAGGGTCTCGCGCGCCGAAAAGCGCAGGTAGTCGCCGGCCAGCACCGTCACCTGATAGGTCCCGGGCGCGACCTCGAGCGTGAAGCCGCCCTGCTCGTCGGTCTCGGTGCGGGCCACGCTCGCGCCCGCCGCGCTCTCGACGATCACGGACGCGTACGCGACCGGCTCCCGCGTTCCGCGCTCGCGCACCTGGCCGCTCAGCGTGGCCAGAGCCTGCGCAACCAGAAACCCGATCATCTATCCAGTTGAAAAGTGTATCTCCAAACGATCACGCACGGGACGGAGCGCCCGGCCCGGTCGCGTGCGGGCTTGAACCGGAAGCGCTTGAGCGCACGCACCGCCGCCTCGTCGAGGCCAAAGCCGAGCCCCTTGAGCACGCGCGCGGCATGCACGCTGCCGTCGCCATTGACCTCGACCCGAACCTGCACCGTGCCCTCGATCTGGCGCGCCTCGGCCTCGGGTGGATAGGGCGCCTTGACCTCATCCGCGACCTCAGGGAAGGAGGCGATCTCGCCGTCATCGACCGGCGCAAAGCCGACCGGTGCGCCCGGCGGCGCGGGCGTGCCCGTGGTCGGCGGCGCGGTCGGCACCACGGCCGGCCGTGGTCGGTTGGGATCCGCGTTGAGCGTGTTGCCCTGCGGCAACGCGATGTCGCCCTGGGTCTCGCCGGACAGATCGGTGCCGAATACGCGCGGCACCACCTCGGGCGGAGGCGGGGGCGGCGGCTGGTCGGGCTTTGGCGGCGCCAGATCGGGCCGTGGCGGCGCCGGCCGGCGCGCCAGCCGAACCGGCTTGGGCGGTGGCTCGGGCGGCATGGGTGGCGTCGCCATGGGGACGGGCGGCGGCGACGCCTTGACATCGATCTCCACCAGCTCGGGTCGCGCCCGGTCGCGCGGCGCAAACGCCAACACCACTCCGGCCACAAGGTGCAGCCCCATCGAGGCCACCGCTGCGAGCACGAGCGTATGGAGGTCTTTCGGCCTCACCTTCCACTCGGCTCGACGCTGATGGCAAATCGGTGCACGCCCGCCTGCCGCACGACATCGATCAGATGCACCACCTGTCCGTGCGAAACCGCCTTGTCGGCTGCGATCACCGCCTGCAGATCGGGCTTGACCGGCAGCGCCTTGGCAATGAACGAGCGTACGTCGTCCTCGGTGGCATGGGCGCCGTTGAGCGAGAGCGCGCCGTCCTTCTCCAGCTGCAGCGCCAGCGTGGTCTTGACCGTGTCCTCGCCGGTGGCGGCGCGAGGCAGCTCGACCCTAAGCGCGGGCTGCACGATGTAGCTGGCCGTCACCATGAAGATGATCAGAAGCACGAGCGTGATGTCGACCAGCGGGGTCACGTTGATGTCGACGATCATGTCGCTGTCGTCGTCATCGTAGTAGGAGCCGACCCCGACCCCGCCGCCGCCGGCGCCACGCGCGTTCGGTGCAGCCCCCGCCACGTTTACGCCTCCCGCCGCGCTGAAGCCAGGATCAGGTGCGCGACCTCGTCGGCTCGCGCCAGCCGTGCGCGCACGCGCCGCTGAAAGTAGTTGAACGCCATCACGGCCGGAATCGCGACCAGAAGCCCAATCGCGGTCGCCACCAGCGCCTCCGAGATGCCGGCCATGACGACGGTCGCCCCGCCGCCCTGATTCTGCGAAAGGTCGTGGAACGCCTTGATGATGCCGAGCACGGTCCCGAACAGCCCGATAAAGGGTGCGTTGTTGCCGAGCGTTCCCAGGATGGCCAGGTTGCGCTCGAGATGCAGACGCTCGCGCGTGCGCGTGCCGGTCATGGCTTCGGCGGCCGCACCTGCGCCCGCCCCCAGGGCGGCCAGCCCCTCCTGCCCCACCCGGGCCTCGATGCCGGTGCGTCCAGAAAGCAGCTCTTTGGCGCCGCCCAGATCGCCCGACGCCAGGCGCTTCTTGAGGTCGGCCAGAAGCTC
>Ga0126376_10000519_pt1 | contig 18917 bp, 12 predicted proteins | sample PanSoiMetPlot_15_FD_92760 | JGI IMG/M metagenome (GOLD analysis project Ga0126376, IMG submission 92760) | Tropical forest soil microbial communities from Panama - MetaG Plot_15 | ecosystem: Environmental > Terrestrial > Soil > Tropical forest > Bulk soil | place: Panama | collected 2016-02-17
ACCGTCAGGTTTGTTGGGCTGAAGAGCCACCGCCGCTTTCCCCGCCTCGGTTCCTTCACGAAACATGTTGTCGCGTTCGGTGTCGTTGTCGGTGCGGTCGGCAACGTAAAAGGCGGCTCGCGAGAGTTTCCAGGCCGCCTCGTAATTCCCGTAATCGGCCGCGTGAGCCTGCCGGAGCGTCGTGACGGCCAGCCGGGCCCTGGTCATATCCTCCCGGCCTTCATAAAGCGGTTCGGCTTCAGCAACCTTGTCTGTCGCCATCTTCGCGTCTGCGCTGCCGGTGCTCGCGGGCGTTCCGGAAGCCCCCCGATTGCACGCCATACCACCTAAAACCATCGAAACCAGCGCCGAAGTGACCATCGCTGATCGGAGAATTTCTCGGTTTTTTCTGAGATTTATCATCAAACTACCTCTGATTGTCTAGTGTCACCATACAGTTTGTAATACTTTTGCTTCACCGTTATCCAAAATAGCTTCCATGCGGTATAGTGGCTGCCGTGGCGGGCGCTGCATTCTACGATCTTGAGGGCACTTTAGTAAGCACAAATCTGGTGCATACGCTGTCGTTCTACGCTCGACGCCAGCAGGGCCTGATTGACAGCTTTAAGAAGAGCGCAACGACATTTCTGAGCCTGCCGTTGTTTGCGGTGACGGACTCGTACAGCCGCAAGGTCTTCAATGACCTTTATTTCAAACGCTACAAAGGTCAGTCAGAGGACCGGCTTCGCTATTTTGCCCAGGACTTGTTTGAGGAAGTCATCAAGCCGGCAGTCTTTCCGGGGAGTTACGAGCTGATCGACAAATCGCGGAAGTTGGGGCTGCGGCAGGTGGTAATAACGGGCGCTTTGGACCTGTCAGTCAAACCGCTGATGGATCATTTAGGAATCACGGAGTACGTCACGAACCGGCTCGAGTTTGTGAATGGCGTCGCCACCGGTCGCCTGTTGCCGCCAATCATGGCGGCAGCAACTAAAGCCTCCTGGATTCGAACTTATACCGAGCGCGAAGGCATCAGCCTGAGCGACTCGTATGCTTATACCGACAGCATGAGCGACCTGCCGATGCTCTCGATCGTGGGTCATCCGGCAGTGGTCAATCCCGACATGCGCTTGCGACAAACAGCCATGCATCACGATTGGCCCATCTTAAATTTGAAATAATCCGTGTAATCCGCGGCTAAAAAACTGATGGCACTGCAACTCCGACGAAAGACGCACGAATCCGTAATCTATATCGATCGTGATAGCGCGCCGCGCATCATGCCTTCGGGCGAAGACTTCATCCTCGAAGACCTGCCGATCGGAACGCGCGTTCTTTATCCGAATCCATCGATCAAGGGCCTGCCGAATCGCGAGGCTGCGATCCGTTACGCCTTGAATCATCCGCTTGGTTGCGATCCGCTCTTCGCGCAGCTTGAGCCCGGCATGCGCGTCACCGTTGCGGTCGACGACATCAGCTTGCCGCTGCCGCCGATGGCAACGCCGGACATCAGGCAAACGGTTCTCGAGATCGTGCTCGATATGCTCGCCGGTCACGGCGTCGATGACGTTCACATCATCATCGCGAATTCCCTGCACCGGAAGATGACCGAGTGGGAAATGAAACGCATGGTCGGGCCGAGAATCTTTGACGAGTACTATCCCGATCGTTACTACAACCACGACGCCGAATGGGCCGACGGCCTCATCAAGATCGGAGAGACGCGTCACAAAGAACCGCTTGTGTTGAATCGTCGTTGTGCGGAAAGCGATCTGCTGATTTACGTCAATATTAACTTCGTGCCGATGGATGGTGGTCACAAGTCTGTGGCTGTCGGACTCTGCGATTACGAGTCGCTGCGCGCACATCACGAGCCGCAGACGATTCGCGACTCGGACAGTTACATGGATCCGGCGCGCTCGGAGCTGAACCACAAAGTCATTCGTCTCGGTAAGATCGTCGACGAACAACTGAATGTTTTTCATATCGAGACCGCCATCAACAACCGGATGTACGGCGCGGACATGGACTTTCTGCTGCGCAACGAAGACGACTTCACCGCATTCGATCGCATGAAGTTTGAAGCCATGCGCTACACGATGAGCAAGTTGCCGCGACCCGCGCGTCGAAAACTATTGCACTCGCGCCCGTCGCAGTACGAAATGACCGCGTGTTACGCCGGCAAGACGGAACTGGTCCACGAGAAGATCGTCGCGAAAGGTTTTGAGCAGTATGCGATTCCAGTTCGGGGCCAGTGCGACATTCTTATCACCGGCATTCCCGATATCTCGCCGTACAACGTTTACTCGATCCTGAATCCGCTGCTGGTCCAAGTGATGGCGCTCGGTTACCACTTCAACTTTTATCGCAACAAGCCGCTTCTGAAAAAAGGTGGCGTGCTCATCCTGCACCATCCGTGCTACGACGATTTCGATCACCAGTTTCACCCGAGCTACATTGAGTTTTTCCACCGGCTGCTGCCGGAGACGCGCGATGCGTTCGCCTTGCGTGAGAAGTATGAGCGCGAGTTTGCAAACAATCCCAGCTACGTCGAGATGTACCGGCGCGGCAACGCGTATCACGGCGCGCATCCGTTTTTCATGTGGTACTGGGGCGAGAACGGCCGCCAGCACGTCGGGCGCGTGATTGCCGCCGGCGCGGAAAACGCGCACGTGCCGGGAATTCTCGGTTGGGAACGGGCGGATAATTTGACCGAAGCCATCGCGATGGCGCGCAGCTACATGGGCAACTCCGCCGAGATCACGATGCTGCATCAGCCGATGATCGGCATCGCCGACATGGAATAATTTTAGCCGCGGATTTGCGCGGAAAAGCACGGATCATGAAATTATCTCCGACTGAAATTTACCAGGATCGAAAAATCTTCCTGATCGGAAGCACCGGTTTTCTCGGCAAGGTAACGCTGAGCATGTTGCTTCATCGTTTTCCGAACGTCGGAAAGATCTATCTCACGGTGCGCGCGCGTTCGCAGGAGGAGTCGGAGAATCGTTTCTGGAACAACATCGTCACCGCGCCACCGTTCGATCCGCTGCGTGAGTTATACGGCAGTGCGCTCGAAGGCTTCATTCGCGACAAAGTCGTCGTTCGCGGCGGTGACATCGCCGAGACTAACTTCGGCTACGCGGAAGAAGAAGCACAAGCCATCGCCGATGATATCGACGTCATCATCAACTCCGCCGGTAATGTAACTTTCAATCCCACGCTCGAAAGCGGCCTGCGCACGAACGTCGTCGGGACGCAGAACGTGATCGCTTTCGCACGTCGCATGAAGCGGCCGGCGCTGGTCCATGTTTCAACTTGCTTCGTAGCCGGCAATCGCTCGGGCGCGGTCTGGGAGAGTGACGACGTTATCGGCTACTTCCCGCGCCGGCGCGAATCCGAGATGCGGGGCGTGCAGTTTTCAGTAGACCAGGAGATCGCCGACTGCGCGAAACTCGCCGATCGCGTCCGCGACGAAGCGCGCGATTCGATGATGACCGCTCGTTTCCGTGAACTGGCCCGCAAACGCCTGATGGAAGAAGGCCGCGACGTTGACGACCCGGACGCGCTCGGACTCGCCGTCGCCCGCGAACGAAAAGTCTGGACGCGCACGCGTCTAACCGATCTCGGTGTCGAACGCGCCGCGTACTGGGGCTGGCCCAACATCTACACCTACACGAAGTCGCTCGGCGAGCAACTGGTCGCCGTTGAAAAGGATATTGTTCGCGCGATCGTGCGCCCGAGCATTGTCGAGTCTGCAATTTCTTACCCGTTTCCTGGTTGGAACGAAGGCTTCACCACGACGGCGCCCATCATCTTTCTGATCCGCAAAGGTCAGACGCAGATTCCTGCAGATCCGAAACTGATTCTCGACATCACTCCGGTGGACCAGGTCGCGTCAGTAATGCTGGCCGTGTCGGCGCAGGCTTGTGTCGAGGAACCGCGGCTCGTTTACCAGGCGGCGACCGGCGATGCCAATGCCAACAACATGGAACGAATCATCGGTCTCTGCGGGCTCGACAAACGAAAGTACTTCGAAGAGAAGGAAACCGGTCCGAAGATCCTGAATCGTATCGCGGGGCGCATGGAACCACGGCCGGTCACAGTCTCGAAATTCGAGAACACGTCGATGCCGATGTTCAATGCGACTGCGAAGAAGGCGTCGTCGTTGCTGGAGCGTGTGCGACCGCGCTGGGGCGGCGGGCGTGTCGGCGAAGTGATCGATGTGCTGAAGGACAAGGTTGAACGAGTTGAAGGATTCACTCGCGAGACCAGCGATGCGTTTGACATGTTTCGACCTTTCACAGTCGAAAATGCTTACGTCTTTCGTTCCGACAACGTGCGCTCGCTTTTTGATCGCATCAGCGAGGACGAACGATCGCTGTTGACGTGGCATCCGGAAAAGTTTGACTGGTACGACTACTGGCTCAACATTCACCTGCCGGGACTCACGAAATGGGTGTTCCCGACGCTCGAAGACGAGATGCGCGCGCAGCCGAAGCGCGTTTACACCTATCGCGATCTGCTCGAGTTGTTCGAAACGTCAACGAAGCGCCACGAAACGAGAGTGGCGATGCGTATTGAACGCGACGGGCGCAAGGAGCAGTACACGTACGCCGACTTGCGTGAGCTCGCCACGCGCGCGGCCGGATTTCTTGCCAGTGAAGGCATCAAGCCCGGCGATCGCGTGATGCTTGTCAGCAGCAACGCGCCTGAGTGGGGCATGAGTTATTTCGGCGTGCTGAAGGCCGGCGCCACCTGCATCCCGTGCGATCCGGAAAGCTCGACGAACGAGATTCTCAACTTTGCACGCGCCGGAAATGCGGCGGGCATGATCTGCAGTGACAAGGTGCTCGATGAACATCCCGAGTTGCGTGAACGCCTGCAACAGCAGGGACTGACTCGTCTCTGGACGTATCAGGAAGTCTTCGCGTTACCGGATGAGGAGACTGAAGATCAACGCATCGCGCTGCTGCCACAAAAGGCACATGCTCAAAGCGTCGCTTCACTGATCTTTACTTCCGGAACGACGGGCCAACCAAAAGGCGTGATGCTCTCGCATCGCAACCTGACGAGCATGGTTTCGATGTTGTCGTCAGTGTTCGACATGACGACGCACGACGGTGTGTTGTCAGTGTTGCCGCTGCATCACACGTTTGAGTTCTCGACCGGATTTCTAACGCCGCTGAGCCGCGGTGCTCAGATCACTTACCTGCCGGAACTGACGAGCGATGCGCTTGCGCGCGCGATCAAAAACGGTCACGTGACGGGCATGGTTGGCGTGCCCGCGCTCTGGGAACTGCTGCACCGGCGCATCAAGAACCGTCTCTACGAACGCAGCGATTTGATCGGCAAAACGGCCGAGAATCTGATCTGGGCGAATGCATGGCTGCGCGACAAGACGCCACTCAACTTCGGACAAGTGTTGTTCTATCCGATTCATGAAGGTCTCGGCGGGCGCATTCGTTATTTCATCAGCGGCGGCTCGGCGCTGAGCGAGAAGATTCAGCGGGACTTTCACGGTCTCGGTTTCACGATTCTCGAAGGCTATGGTCTGACTGAGGCTTCGCCCGTGCTCACCGTAACGCGCCCGGAAGATCGCATGCTCACAGGCACTGTGGGGAAAGCGCTGCCGGGTGTCGAGGTGCGCATTTCAGATCCCGACGCGACGGGTGTCGGCGAAGTGATCGCGCGTGGTCCAAACGTGATGCTCGGGTATTACGAAGATGAAGCGGCCACGCGCAAGACCCTCGTCGAGCGCTGGCTTTACACGGGCGACCTCGGTCGCGTTGACGACGATGGCAACTTGTATTTGGTGGGTCGCTCAAAAGAGATCATCGTCGATACCAACGGCAAGAACGTTTACCCGGACGAGCTCGAAGAGATTTATGCAAACTCTCCTTATGTGAAGGAGCTGAGCATAGTCGGTTTGGCTGACGGCATCGGCGAGAAGGTCGCATGTCTGGTTGTTGCCGACGACGAATACGACATTTCGCTGTCACGGGCAGCGCTGCATCGTCTGGTTGAAGAACACTTCCGCGAAGTCTCAGCCTCCCTGCCCTACTTCAAACGCGTCAAGGTTTTGCACTTCACCGATATCGAGCTGCCACGCACCGCTACGCGCAAGGTAAAGCGACGCGAGGTGGTCCAGATTATGGAGACGCTCGAAGAGAGTCAAAAGTCCGGGCGTCGCGGCGGCGCACAGGAGACGGCGAATGCCGATTCGATGTGGCTGCTCGGAGTCGTGGCTACGGTTGCAAATCGTTCGCGAGCGGAGGTCTCGATCGATTCGCGTCTCAGCGATCTCGGTTTTGATAGTTTGATGTTTGTGGAACTGGCCACTGCGATTGAAGGCGCTGGTGGATCGATCTCCGCGCCCGAGCGGTTCAATGAGATTCAGGACGTCAAAGAACTTCTTACGGTCGTGAGTCGCCAGCCAACTGCCGCAACGAAGGAGGCCACGAGAATCGAGGATGATCGGCGTAAGAGTGACGATGAGATTCACATACCGGCGTTCGTGCGCACCGCGGGGAACAAGGCCGGCGATTTCCTGCAGCGTTTCCTCTACGAGCAGTTCCTGCGCGCGCATTACGAAGGGCGTTCGAATATCCCGCCGCACACGAATTTCCTGGTCGCTGCGAACCACTGCTCGCACCTGGACATGGGGCTGACGAAGATGGCGCTGGGCGAGTACGGCAAGGATCTCGTCGCGCTCGCCGCCGCGGATTACTTCTTCGACACGAAGTACAAGCGCGCGGTGATGGAGAACTTTACGAATCTCGTGCCGATGGAACGCACGGGGTCGCTGCGGCAGTCGCTTCGTCACGCGAAGTCGTTTCTCGATCGTGGTTACAACGCGCTCATCTTCCCTGAGGGCACGCGTTCGATGACGGGAATCATGGCGGATTTCAAACCCGTGGTCGGATACCTGGCGCTGCACGCGCACGTCGGCATCCTGCCGATGTTTCTCGACGGCACGTATGAAGCGATGCCGAAAGGAACGACGATCATCAAGAACCGTGACGTTGGCGCCCGCATCGGTCGTTTCCTCGAGATCGATGAGTTGGAAGAGATGACGAAGGGCATGCCACGCGCTGAGGCTTACCGGCTGATCGCTGCTCGCGTGAGGCACGAGGTTGTGAACCTGCGCGACGGCACTCGCGAGCCTTTCGACGCTAAAGCAATGCGGCGGCAATGGAAGAGCGAGCGCAAGAAGGAGCTCGTGGAAGCGCTGGCATAGGTCCTATAGGACCAATAGGACCTATTTCATGGCCTCTAGAAGCTCAGGTAAACGCACCGCTCGCATGACCCCGGTCACGACCGGCACGAAGCGACGCGCAGCCATCGAGAAGCGTCAACGCGCCGTCACGCTCATCACCGGCGGCACCGGTTTTCTCGGCTCGCACCTCGTGCGCCAGCTCACCGAAGACGGCGCCAAAGATATTCGCGTGATGGCCACGTCCATTCCTGACTGGCTCGTCGACCTGGGCGTAGAGACTTTCGCCGGTTCAATCACCAACGCTGACGACAACAAGCGCGCCGTCGAAGGAATCAGCGAGATCTATCACCTCGCCGGCAAAGTCTCACGCGAACGCGAAGACGCGCGCGCAATGTACGACATTCACGTCGAAGGCACACGTTTGCTCTGCGATGCAGCTAAAAGCGCAGGCGTGAAGACGATCGTTCTCGCCTCCAGCAGCGGCACGATTGCGGTCACTAAGGAAGGCGAGACCGTGCCTGACGAAACCTACCCGGTTCCACTCGAGATCATTTCGCGCTGGCCTTACTACGCCAGCAAGGCTTACCAGGAGATGGCCGCACTGGAACGTTTTCAAGGCAAAGGTCTGCGGCTCGTGATCGTGAATCCGAGTTTGCTCTTAGGTCCGGGTGACGATCGTCTCAGCTCCACCAAAGTCGTTCTCGACTTCATGGCGCGCAAGATTGGCGCAGTGCCGACCGGCGGCGTCAGCTTCGTAGACGCGCGCGATGCAGCAACCACCTTTCGCATGGCCATGAAAAAAGGCAGGCACGGCGAGCGTTACCTGCTGGGCGCCGCGAACTGGACCTTCTCAAAATTTTTCGGCCGGCTCGAGCGTCTCACAAAAGTCTCGGCGCCGAAACTCGCACTTCCTTCACGACTCGCAGTTACCGGCGCAAACCTGCTGGATTCCTTATTCAAGCAATGGGACCTCGCCTCGCCAGTCGAGCCCGGAGCAATCGAGATGGCCCAGTATTACTGGTACTTGAATTGCTCGAAAGCAGCCCGTGAACTCGGCTTCAAACCACGCGATCCGGGCGAGACACTGCAAGACACCGTCGCCTACCTGCGGGAGAATTTTCTCGGCAGCAACGCGTTCGGCAAAAGCCACTAACGTTGTCGCAGATGAGTGCGGATTTCTGAGACTACTTTGGGAACTCTTTCATGGGTTTTGGCGTCTTAATAGTTGAAAATCAGTCCAGCATCTTCATCGTTTCTGAGAATTGTTAGGTCCGGCCGTCAGGAGGCGCTCACATGAGATTACGGGCTCTGCTTCTTCTCCCCCTCCTTACTGGTTTATCTCTCGCTGCCGTCATGGCCCAGAGTTCGGTTACGCTTCAGCTCGGCGTTCCAATCGAGCGTACTTTGGGACCAACGCAGGTTCACGAGTTCTTCGTGAACGCGAAGGCGAACAATTTGGTGCAACTCGTCGTCGAGCAAAAAGGCGTCGACGTAGTCGTCAAGATCTCAACGCCCGACGGGAAAGCTCTTGCAGAATTTGACACGCCGAATGGCGACCAGGGCTCCGAACGAGTCTCTTTCGTAGCGGCAGACGCAGGAAAGTATGGCATCTCGATAACTCCGCTCAGCACAGGCGAGCCAAAGACCGGTCATTACGAGATCAAACTGATTGAAGTGCGCGACGCGACCGAAGATGAAATGGAAGCCGCCAAGAACCGCCAGATAGCGAAAGCAAAGGGCATCGCGTTGCTTTTGGAACTGCGGGAGGCGATTTCGCAGATCAAAACACCCTACACTCGCATCAACGCTCAACTCACGGCAGCCAATCTGCTACGCGACAATGACGAAAAAGCAGCGTCGAAGTATTTGTCAGACGCGGTCGCAGATCTGAAGGGACTACTCTCCGTTGTCAATCCTGACGATGATCCCGAAGAATCGTCCTCGCAGTTCGGACCGATCTCGCAATTGCGTTCGACGGTGATCCAGAGCCTGGCTGAAACGGATCCCGATGCCGCACTTAGTTTTCTTCGCTCAACTGCACCGCGCTACAGTCCATATGGCAATCCCAACGAGCTCGCGAATCAGGAAAGTGCGCTCGAACTCTCAATTGCCAATCAAATCGGACGCAAAGATCCCAATCGCGCGCTGCAAATTGCCAAACAAAATCTGAAAAAAGCGTATTCACCGTCGTTGATGATTACAGCGTCTCAGCTCGCTGAGAAGAATCCTGAGCTGGCAAGCGAACTAATGCGCGACATCGCGAGCAAGATTCTTGGCGAAGAAAAGCTGATAAGCAGAGTCGAGGTGGCGAATCTTGCGATCTCGCTCACGACGTACTATGCCGTTTCAGAGAAGCGTGTTGATTTAAAACCGAATGAGCAGAATCCTCGGATTCCCGTCGCGATCCAGTCCTTACATGCTGGCTTGCTTTCCGAACAGGACTTCAAACAACTGGTTCAGAAAATGGTTCGCGAAGTGCTCGCGTTCAGTCCAGCAAACGGAAACGGCTTTTCATCCGGTGACGCGCTATGGAATGTGGTGTCCGGGCTTAAGTCATTGGGTCCCGAGCTCGACAACGTCCTGAGTGGCAGCACGGCGGCGCTGGAGAAGAAACAGAAAGAACTCATCGGCAACGTTAATAATCAGTGGGTCAACCAGTTTCAGGAATATCAGAACCTGATTTCGAACAATTCCGCGGATGCAGCGTTGGAGGCGATCGACAAAGCGCCGACGGAGTTTCGCGAACAACTCTACATGATGCTCGCAACAAAGGAAGCCGGCAACGGCGACCTGAACCGTGCCAAACAGATCATCAACGAACATGTGACCAATCCATACACACGAAGCCAGGCCCTGCGCTCGTTTGACCAGCAGGAGTTCGATCACGCGATATCGACTGGAAAGATTGAAGAAGCGCTGAGAAATGTCAGTACGATGCGCACGCCGTCGGAACGTGCCGAACGGTTAACACAGATTGTCGGACAAATCGGTTCGGGCCAGCCGCACGCGACGGCTGTAAGCCTGCTTGAGCAAGCGCGAAGTATGCTGCCTCCGTCACCGCAGGCGCAGGATCAAACGCAGATGGACGCGTTGTTCGAGATAGCACGTGCTTTTTCTTTTTACGATTCAAAACGCTCGTTTGAGATCGTCGATCCGCTGGTCGATCAGTTTAATGATCTCCTTACCGCTGCACGGACGCTTAATGGATTTGGAGGTGAGGGTTTTGAAAACGATGAGTTCGATCTGCACAGCGAAGGTTCGCTGGTTGCAATCGCAGAGCAACTCTCAACCGTGCTGGGCGACCTGGCGCTGATCAACTTTGACCGCGCGAAAGCGACTTCAGACAAGCTGCGCCTGCCCGAAGTGCGGATGCATGTTCAACTCGCGATCGCGGAGCAGATAGTTACCGGAAAACAGTAAGAATATTTCACGCAAAGGCGCGAAGGAAAACGCAAAGGCGCTAAGAAGAATACTAAAACTCCTTTGCGCCTTTGCGTGAAACTGCCTTCAGCTATTCACCAAGTGCGGCGTACTTGAACACGCGGAAACGATAACGCTGCTGAGCCCTGATGTTCGCGGCGATCACGCCGTGCAGAGTGTCGTCCCACTTCGTGTACTGCTCGATAAACTTGTCAGACGCCGCCTTATCGCCCTCATACTGTACGGCCAGCGTCTTCTCCAGCATCTTTCCAACGACCTCATGGTACTTGTCGTAATGAATGTGCATCGTCTTCGTCGCCTGATCAAAACTCAGCAATCCGTTTTCGAGAAAGAAGTTCCACTGCATCAACTGCATCGTGTTGTACGGCTGATCGCGCCGCGGACGATTGTTCTGCAACACTCGCAAGATCCCGCCGGCGTAAACACTGCGTAGTTGCGCATCGTTGTAATAACCCTGCTTGTGCAGCGCCTCAGCGACAAAGAGCGACACGAGATCAGCTTTCATCTCTTCCAGCGCGTTTGCGTTGTCCTGCAACGCCTCGTCGAGGTCGCGACCATCTCGAGTTCGATCCACGCCGAGATAATGACCCACTTCATGCCACAACGTGCGGTAGAAATTGCCGTCGGGCGTGAGCTCTTTCGCTTGCTCTTCGCCAATCGCCGCCGCCAGCGCGCGCGACGTTCCTTCGAAGATGCTCGGGTCGCGCATGATGTTGGCCCGCAGCAAGATCGTGCGGCCGTAACGTCTTGCGAGGTAACTCTCGTTCGGAAGAATCGTGGCCGTGTTTCCGCCACGTGATTGTCCGAAGTCCGCCACAACATCGTAAACGCCGACGGGAATGTCTTCGCGGACTTTCTTATGATTCTGGTAAGGCAGCGAGTCTTCGAGAGCTTGCAATCCCTTCATCGCCTGGCGTAGCGCGTCCGTTTCCTGCTGACGATTTTGAAATATGCAGAACGAGAAGAACGTCTTCACGCCAAACAACTCGTCGTCGTATGTTTCGTACGAACCGATCTGCGCGTTGAGATTTTTGTACCTTCCGGTCACCCAACTCGCATCGCCTGACTCGTAGTCGTTTGACAACAGATCGCGTGCACGATTGCGCAGATATCGCGCAAACTCGCCGTCATCCTTCTCCACCGCATCGGCCGCGTCGTTCAACAGCGAGTACGCTTTCATCAGATCGTCAGCGTAAGCAACGGCATACGGCACGCTGTATAAAGCATCTGGCTGCACTCGCTGCAACTCGCCGAGTAACTTCGGATGCAATGTCTGCAATGCGGGGTACTTGTTCAAAGTCGCGATATCGGTCTTCGCGTCCTTAGCAGCGCGAACGACCGTGCGCGAATCGAGCAGGCCCGCGCGTTTTGTATCAACTGCCTCCTTCGTAATTCCCCAGGGATAAACATTCTTTCCGGGCTTCAGTGGATCGACGGGAAGAAACGGCTCGCGTTTGTTTTCGAGGGTGGTCGCGATTGGTCCCTGAAAGAGTCGATAGAGTGTCAACAAATTCTGCGTTGCGGGCGTGGAACCGGTGCGCTTGTCGAGTTCCACCAGCGCGCGATATGACGAGAGCGCTTGCGGATGGCGCTGTTCTTCGTAGAGTTTCTGAAATATCTGCCCGGCCTCAATCAACTTCGCCACGGCCTTGCGCTCACCGTCGGTCAGTTTTGAAAGATCACCGGACAAAGTAATCGTTTGTGTTTTGTCGATGAGTGGCTGGCTCTTTTCGAGTGGCCAATAGCCGGCGGGGAGAGTTTGCGTAAGTAACAGTGCAGTCATCAGCAGTTTGGTCATGCGGCAATTCTATCTGTGCAAATCTGCGGCAGCAATGGTCGGCAAGATTTGGCGACGCATATTTGCTGCACCTCGCGCATGGTCCAGTTTATCAGCATTTCGACGAGGCATCCTGCTTGCACTCGTCTTTTGCGGTGACAAGTCTAGCCACAACTATCAAACGTCGGTTCAAGCGCATGAGACGGCGCCGCAAGGTCGGGCGCGCTTATGACATGGCGCTCGAGGTCGCGAAGGTGCTGCCGCCACGCGCCAGTGTGCTCGACGTGGGCTGTGGCAACGGTTTCATTGCGCATCACCTGCAAAGCATGCTCGGCACGACTGTGGTGGGACTGGATGTCGGTCACAACACCGCCGCTCGCATCAACTATCTGCCTTACGATGGCCGGCACTTTCCGGTTATGGACCAGAGCTTTGACTCGGTGCTGCTCTGTTATGTGTTGCATCATGCACAGGATCCGCAGCTCGTGCTGAATGAAGTGAGCCGGGTGCTGCGAGAGGGAGGACTCGCCATTATCTACGAAGACATACCGACACTCTGGTGGGACCGCGTGGTCTGTTGGACGCACGATCGACAGTGGCGTGGCCGTACTGGTCCCTGCACGTTTCGCTCAGAACGCGATTGGCGCCGGATATTCAATTCGTCAGGATTTGAGGTCGTGAAAGAACGGCCGTTATCTCGCTGGCGCAACCTCGCGCATCCAGTGTCCCGCCGCTTATTTGTGGTCAAGACGATGTCTTACGAAGAAGTAAGGAAAGCGGATCCAGTTCTGGCTGCAAACCCGGCGCGTTTGCATTTCGGCGAGCCGATCTATTCGGGTTCGGAAAACACGTCGGCGAGATCTCCATACTGAGCTTGCGCTTTGCCGCGACAACTGAGCGTCACTTCTTTTCCGTTGTTGGGTGGCGTGATCCTGACGCCCTGCTCGTGCCGCGCAGGCTTCTCTTCACCGTTGTAGTCATCGAAGATCGCGTACTCGTAGTTATTTTGAGCAAAGCTGATTTCAGTTTGATCAAACTGCGCGCGGAAGTAGTGAGAATACTTAAACGCGCTCTGCGTTTGCTCGCGCTGTTTCGGAAACTCGAGCTCGATCTTTCCCGGCAAGCCAAAGCGATACTGTAAGTAGCCGCGCTCTTTCGTCAGTTCTTGCGAAGAGCACAGTGAAACAATCTTCATAGACGTCTTGATCGTGCAACTAAAAATAACCTTCTCCGTGTTTTCACATAAAGATCCCGCCTTCAACTGCGCCGAACTCGATACGGAGGTTCCAGTCGCCATTGCCAGACAACAAATCACAGCTGCGATGATCACAATGAATTTCATTATTTAACCGCGACTACGCCCCGCTCGATCAACTTCTTCATCATACGCAGGCAATCAGCTTCTCGAAACGGACAGATCGAGAGAATCGATTGAATGTCCCACGAACCATTGATGCGCGAAAGAACAAATCCTTCCTGCGGATCGATCTGTTCGTTTGTCAGATCTGACGGGGAGACACGCAACTCCGGCACTGAACGCGGCGAGATGCCGCTCGTTTCGTACACGTGTTTGATGAACTTCAGCTCCGCGGTCGGCAGTAACGCCTGCGCTTCGTGATGATTCGGTTGCTGCTGTAAAGCGTTCTGAATGATCTGGAGTGCGGCTTCCGGATCGCTATCCAGCTTGCGCTTCGCGGACCAGACCATCTCGGTCACGCTCTCGGGCAAGTCCTCGACTTCAGAAACCGGCGTCCGAGTATCCTCCGGTAACTCACCAGCGACACGCGCGATGCCTTCGCTGATCAGCGTGTAGAGTTGGCCATAGACGTGGAACGACGACGCGTGCATGTGATAACAGATCTGGGCTACGGACATGCGCTTCTCGACAAAATCGAGAATCTGTCGAAACTCTTTGCCGAGCTTCAGCGACGAGGTCCAGCCGGCGTTGAGTTCGAGAATGCTTCGATCAGACGGAACGAGCGTGCGATAACGCGCGAATTCGTCGATCCGGTAGATGCCTTCCATGATGACGTTGGTCGGCTCGACCTCGATGAGCAGCAGATCTTCCGGCAGCGGATCGTCATCGAAAAACTGGAAGTCGCCGTCAGTCCAAACGAACAGATCATAGATCGCGTCGAGTGTGCGCGTCTTCAGGATGCCGAGCACTTCTTCCTCGGTTAAGTATCCATGCTCGACCAGGACTTCACCCAGCTTCGCGCCCGACGTTCTTTGCGTTTCGCGCGCAGTTTTGAGCTGGTCGTCGTCGACTTTGCCGTAATGAAGCAGCACCTGGCCGAGGTACTCGCGCGGATCGTTCGACTTTGAGCCGGCGATCATTCCCTTTTTGAAATAGATCTGTTTGGTGATCTTGCCTTGATCGAATTTGAGAGTCCCTGACTTTCTTCCTGACGCCAGGAACTGGAGCAGGTCGACCAGACTCATTGTTTGCAAAGTGCCTTGAATCGCCATGAGCAGTTTGGTTGATATGCGGGCGGGTCTTTTGTGAAGTTTAATCCTCAACCAGATCTGCGGAAATCGCCGGTGCTTCTGGTCCAGCCTCTCTGGCGATTTGCAGCAGACGCAATAGTTTCTCCGTCTGTTCTTCGTTTAGATCAACAAAGCGAACACCGAACCCCATTCCGTGGCGATGATGCCGGACTTCACCCTCGAGGTAAAGCCAGTCGTCGTCAGGAAGGAGCACACGAAAAGCAACGATCTCGCCGACCATCACCTCGCCCACGGTATCAAGGTAACAACCGTCTTCGGAAAGATCGGTGATGCGAGCGGAATGTCTTTCCTCGCCGCCATGCCATACCGCATCCAGATAAACGCTGAGTCGGGGTTTAGAGCGTCTGTCATCCATGAGCTAAGCTCATCATAATATTTTCAGCCGCGGATTTACACGAATAAACACAAATCAGAAATTAATCCGCGTTTATCCGTGTAATCTGCGGCCCATTCTCACTCGCAATGTCTCCGGAATGATCTGGAACGTGGCCGGCAGTCTTCCAGGAAGCTCTCCATCGATTTCCAGAGCGACATGTTTATTGTGATCCGCTGGTCGCACGTTGACTTTGCGCGCTAGCGCGTGGCTGACTTCAGGCATCGAGAGATGCGAACCTAAATAGACACGTGGCGCGCTCGTGAAAAGCTGCAAGGCGCTCAAGTCGCCGACACCAACAACATCAAACTTGCCGTCAGTCAATTTCGCGTCAGGCGCGATCTTCATCCCGCCGCCGAAGTAACGTGCATTTGCAATGCAGAGGTTCGAGACGGTGAGCTGTCGATCGTGAGCATCCTCGAGTTGAACTACCAGCCGGATCGGTGCGTTCTGCATCGCGGTTTTAAGCAAAGCGATGGCGAAGGTCGACTTGTCTTCTTTTACGCGCTCGATAACTCTTGTGCTCATGCCGCAAGAAGCGACTCCCACGAAATAGCGGGTGGCGTCGTTTCCGTTTTGATCGATGTATGACACGCGCCCGACGTCGATCCGCACCGCGCGGCCCGTACGAAGAATCCTCGCCGCATCACGACTGCGCGCGGGAATCTCGAGCGTTCTACGAAAGTCGCCGCCGGTGCCGCTCGGAAGAATGCCGAGCTCAGCGTCTTTGCCTGACGACAGAATGCCGTTCGCGACTTCAGAAATAGTTCCATCGCCACCACAGGCGATGATCAGCTTCGCTCCTTTGCGGGCCGCGTCGCCGGCGAGCGCCGCTGCATCTCCACGATGCTTCGTAAAAATCACGCGAAACGAACCGAACTGCGAGCGCAAATCACTCGCAATCTGCGGCCACGCTTCACCGGTGCTCCCGCTCGCCGACGCTGGATTAACGATCACTACCGACATTTCTATTTCCAATTTCCGATTGCCCATTGCCGACTTGCTCCGGTTCCAATTTGGCAATTGGCAATTGGCAATTGGCAATTAGGCTTCGGTCTTGTTCTCCAAGTTCCGCAATCTTTCCCATCACTGCATCCGCAATTTCTTTGTGCGTACGCAGCCGATCGGGCTTTTCGAGGTGATCAGACAAATCCAAAACCGGTCCAAAGTGAATCCGAATCACATCCTCGCGATTCCAGTTTCGCGCGACTTGTCTTGGCAAACTGTTACACAACCCGGCAATAAAAACGGGGATCACCTGTGGTCGCGCGTCCATGATCAACTTTCCCACACCTGGTTGAGCGCGCAGAAAAGAATACGGATCGTCACTCTTGTTGCGCGTCCCTTCCGGATGAAAGCCGATGATGTTCCCTGGACCCGAACTGGCCAGTTCGGTCAGCACCTGAAACGAGTACTTATCAAACGTTCTCTTCTCCGGAATCGGCTGATCGCCGCCCGCAAAGAACGGCGGGTACATGGACCACCAGCCCATGATCAAATTCACCAGCAACCCCACCGGTGATTGATAAAAGAACCGCCCTCGCACCGGGAAAAACAGTTTCTTTTGCCACCTCGTATTGCGAAACAGCACCGTCGATACCGCATACATGTCGAAGAACGAACGATGATTCGCCACCAGCAGCAGCGGGCGTTCGCGTGAAGCAGCCTCGACGTGCTCGAGGCCGTAAACGTTCATGATGTTGTAAGTGGAAAGATGGATCCAACCGGCGCCGAGGGTGCTCTGACACCACGTCCAGAATCGCTTCCAGGCGCCCTGATTCATGCGCCGCACGAGACGGAAAGCGAAACGTTCGAACCAGGATAAAACTTCGAAATCACTCAATCGAAAAGTATTTTGCCTCCGGATGGTGGACAATAATAGCCGAAGTCGATTGCTCTGGCTCTAGTTGAAATTCTTCACTGAGATCCACGTCTATTCGTGAAGGATCGAGTAACGCAAAGAGCTTCTCCTGGTCCTCGAGGCGCGGACAAGCGGGATAGCCGAAACTGTAACGCGAGCCCTGATAATTCTGTCGAAACAGACGCGACAAGTCCGTTGAATCCGCGCCCGCGATCCCGAGCTCTTCACGAATGCGCTTGTGCCAGAACTCTGCTAAAGCCTCGGCACTCTCGACACTCAAGCCGTGGAAGTAGAGATAGTCGGAATAATTGTCTGACTTGAACAACTCGTGCGAGTACACGCTTGCACGACGGCCGACAGTCACGAGATGAAAAGCGACTGTGTCCATCCTGCCCGATTCGCGTGACGCAAAGAAATCAGCGAGGCACAGGTGCTTTCCGGCGGGCTGGCGAGGAAAAGTAAACCGAACCTCTTTGCCTTGATCGTAAACGATCAGGTCATTTCCTTCTGACTGGCACTGGTAGTAACCATAGACCAGCTTCGGCACGAGCAGTTTTTCCTGTGCAGAACGTTTCTTTAGCTCCTGGTAAATCGGACGCACCTTCTCGCGCACGAGCGCCTCGTATTCTTCGAGCGGCATCCTTCCCTGTTTGAACTGCCACTGTCCTTTGAACAGCGCTGTCTCGTTGATGAATGAGAACACATCAGCGAGAGAGACGTTTTCAACCACACGCGAGCCGTAGAATGGCGGCTGTGGGATCGGCACGTCGCGACTCACATCGGAACGCACGGTGTGCGTCGTATCGCCAGCGCCTTTTCGCGGGCGTGCAATTTTTCGAACTCCGAGCTTTGCCTCTTCGCCAATCAGATCTTCCGGATCATCCGCCATATCCGTGGCTGGAACTGACGCTGCTTCCGGTTGCTTCACAACGTCGTCGGTGTCGTCAACGAGTTGGTCCATCGTATGAAGACCGGCGAACGCATCACGCGCGTAAAACAGTTGCCCGTGATAGAGCGGCTTCAGATCGTCTTCGACATAACGCCGCGTCAACGCCGCACCGCCGAGCACAACCGGAACTTTAACGCCACGCTCGTTCATCAACTCGAGATTCTCTTTCATGATGAGCGTCGACTTCACGAGCAGTCCACTCATGCCGATCGCGTCCGCGCCGTGTTCGTTGTATGCCTGCAAAATCGCCTCGATGGGCTGCTTGATGCCAAGGTTCAGGACCTTGTAGCCGTTGTTGGTGAGAATGATATCGACGAGATTCTTGCCGATGTCGTGAACGTCGCCCTTCACCGTCGCGAGCACCATCGTGCCCTTCGCGGTCGCGCCGCCTTTCTTTTCCATGAACGGTTCGAGAAAGCGCACCGCAGACTTCATCGCTTCCGCCGATTGCAACACGAAAGGCAGTTGCATCTGCCCACTGCCGAAGAGATCTCCTACGACTTTCATGCCGTCGAGCAGAATGTTGTTGATGATGTCGAGCGCGGAATGTTTTTCGAGACCAAGGCGGAGCTCATCTTCGAGCCCGATCTTCTCGCCGTCGATGATGTGATTTTTTAGTCGCTCTTCGACTGTCTCACCTTTTGAAGCCTTCTTCGTCGACTTCGCCTTCACGCCTTCGAAAAGTTTCGTGAATTCAGTCAAAGGATCGTAGACGCAAACGTCGCCTTCGAAACGGCGCTGGTCGTAGATCAACTCGCGCGCGACTTTGATTTCCTGTTCGCCGATGCGATTCAGCGGCTCGATCTTGCT
>Ga0126376_10000520_pt1 | contig 18916 bp, 12 predicted proteins | sample PanSoiMetPlot_15_FD_92760 | JGI IMG/M metagenome (GOLD analysis project Ga0126376, IMG submission 92760) | Tropical forest soil microbial communities from Panama - MetaG Plot_15 | ecosystem: Environmental > Terrestrial > Soil > Tropical forest > Bulk soil | place: Panama | collected 2016-02-17
GTTCAACTCAGGACGACGGCAGATCTCGCGCACCGTAGCGATGCCGATTGCTCCCGTCCCCAGCACCAGCAGTCGCTCGGCTCGCCTCCACATCACTTCTGTCGCGTCCAACAACAAGCGCCACCCGATGATCATGGCGAGAATTAGGGGTGTTGCGATAACAGCGACGCTGGGGCCAGGCGACAACGTCGGCACCACGCTGTAAAGAAGCGCCAGAATTAGGCAGGAAAAACCAAACGACTCCAGCAGACGCCTGATCACTGCAACAGGCGTGCGTGTAATCTGCAAGTCGTAAATGTCGTTGTAGTAGAGACACAGTTCGCAAACCAATGCCATGATTCCAAACTGGGTCAATCCCCGGGACTGAGACAGAGGCCAACGTTCTCCGGAAAGCGTGGACCTGATCGCAATCGCTGCTAACAATCCGGAAAGAACAAAGAGTCCTTCCGAGAGTGCGAGCAGTACGGTTCTGCCAGGGATCTGTTGTCCGCCGATCTTCAGCACGTCTAGCGACTACAAGGCGGGAAGAGATTTCTCTCGCCCATCCCACAAAACGGTAATACCAAAGCGGGAGAGCATCAGCAATATAGTCAATGAGTCAGGTGATGTATGTGAGACTAAGCCGCCTTCTGGGCTATGCGCTTCACCTTCGGCTTGCGCTGCTCAGTAATTTTGCGAAGCAGCCGTGCCAGCATGAGGAGCGCGGAACCAACAGAAACTAGCAGCGTCATCTCCGGATTCCTCGGCCCTGCGGGCTCTGCAAAGGCGACCGCTGGAATAGTGAGTACCGCTAGGAGCATCAGGCAGCGGCAAGTCCATCTTGAACTCATACTTAATCCCTTTCAAGTTGTTCGCGCGTGTTGCAAAATGGGAAGTAGTGCCAGGCTCTTGTGAATGGAGTTATTTGTTACTGCGCTTATGGACAGCCAGGGCACACAGGAGTTCTTGCGGCGAAATATCCCAAAAGCGTGGAGCTCGCTAAGTCGGTCTCAAGGACAAAGCCGTGGTTACTATCCGCGAGGTAATAATCCACTTGCACCGGGGTTGCGCCCAAGCCGCTGTTTAAAGCTGTTAAGCTGCCGCCGAAAACGCCAGGGGGAGCATGAGATGGACTTTGGAGGTCGCCTGTGAGCTGGATTGCGTTCTGACCAAAGAAACCGGGGCCATCTACCAGTCCGTCGACTGTTTTGCTGGCGCCATCTACCGTCATGGTGCCGGTCGTGTCACTCGTGGTCCAAGCACCTTGCGCTTGTCCAAAGTTCGCTTGAGTAAGATTGGACCAATAGAAGCCGTAATTTCCCCCAAAGGCAATTGGCGAGGAAGCTTGGGGAAATGCGGTGCCTACTCCTACTGCACCAGCAGTAACATCAGAATCGAGGACAAGAGCCGGCCCACCGTTTCCCGACAGATAGAAAATCAGTTCCGGCGTAGACAGTGTGACGTTAGTAGATTGGTTGAACGCGACGGGTACATCAACGCGTCCGACACCGGACGGATCGACAATGTAGTTCCCGCTGAATCCATCTCCGATAAGCGTACTCTTGGTGATGATGACTTCGTCATTACTTCCGGTGAGAGTACCGGTTCCGCTGGCTGCGAAGGAGCCTGCTAAAGTCAGCGAAGAGGGAAGCTTAATACCGCTATCGAACCCTGAGATGCCGAATACGTAATTCCCTGTGAAGGATTGGGCCCCGGTGAAGGTACCGGTGGCGCTCCCTTGGCCAATGGCTATTCCCGCAGTGGCAAATCCCTTGCCCGATTTTGGATCGAGATCGGTCTCGATGAGCTTGATGCGCCTGTTATCGACGATGTAGCCCTTGAATTGCAGCGGAGTTTGGCTGAAGCATGTAGCAAGTTGGAATTGAATACCACCGAAAATGTCCGGTGCGGAAACACTTCCGGAAATTCCCCCGGTTCCGCCCCCTACCGATAGACCTTGGCAATTGCGCAGAAGTCCAAGATAGCTTTGATCTGCTACAGTTCCGTTTCCGGAAATTCCGCCGTTTGGCTGGTCGATGTTTAGAATGCCTCCGAGGGCGGTCGGAGAGCCGGCTCCGTCTGTGCCGCTTAAAACAAATGCGAATCCGGCGATGGGCGAGGGTGAAGAGCTCTGTAGCTCCATGCTTCCCGATACGGATGCGGTCCCATCTACCTGCGCAATCAACACTGTGGAGTTGGAGAGGAAAGAAAGACTGAATGTTTCCGTTCCTTTTGCCCCAAGAGTCGAATCATCGGTAGCGATCGTCAGTATCCCCCGGCCGTCTGGACCAAGGGAATAGGTTCCTCCCGTAATATGGGCAACGGCGAACCCCGTTTTCCCTGAATACGTTTGTTCGCCTCCAATCAGGAGGCCGTTAACATTAGTTAAGCGAACTCCTCCGTTGCCGTCGAGGTTAACAACTCCAGTGATCTGGTAGGGGACGTCGACGTTCTGAGCTGCGTCAGGACGGGTCCCCGTCGCCTGAAAAACGTACCTCCCGTTCAGATTGCCAGCGAAACCACTTACAGTAATGGGGGCAACTACGTTTTGCTTGTGATCGGCTGTTGCGAACGCCACGATGTTCACTGAAAGGGTATTACCAGGAAAAGTTTGGGGCGGGTGAAAGAACACGGGCTCGCCGCTTCGCGTGTGTAGCGGAGTAACCGACGCACAAGTGCTTCCGTTGCAGGGGCCGCACGCCTGTCCGGGTGCTGTCACACACCAGTCCACGCCGTAGTTGTTGGGGTCATTGCCAACAACTGCAGTGAGCTGTATGTCGGCATTGATAAAAACGGACTTCACAGGCGCGGGTTGAAATGATATCGAGACTGTTGCTGCCTGGGGATTAGAGGGCTGCGGGTTTGAATTTGAATTGGTCGTACCACCGCCTCCGCAAGCTGCCAGAAACGCGGTCAATGCCAATCCGAAACACGCGGTCACCCGTCTTAGTCCCACTTCATCTCCTTAGGAATTGATTTGCGATTGGGTGTGAAGCTATTAGCTGATCTCGCGAAAACAAACCTTCGCCCGATGTTGCGGTGTACTTATTGGCCAGTGCCGCGCAAAGAGACGGTCTGGGTTCTCGCGCCAGTCAAGACGTTGGAACCGGGGACAAGGTAGGTGATTGTGAGCGTGCCGGGGTCGAAGCCGGTCGTCTGCGGTTTGAACACTACACTCAGCGTGCAGCTCCCGCCTGGAGCGAGCGTTGCACCGCAATCGTCACTCTCGGTGTAGTCTCCCGTAATTGCATTTCCTTTGAGTTGCACAGTGGCGGAAAGCGGATCGTTTGCGTCGTTAGACAACCTGATCGTCAGTGGTGTACTCGGTGTCCCCTTCGCCTGAATTCCAAAATCCAGTCCCGCAGAAGGGAACATTCTCAAAGGGCTCTTGGGGTTGGCCTTCAGCTCTACGGGAAACCTGCCGCTATCGATTTCGCAGTTAGGCTGTATTAAGCCTTTGGCGCATTGGAGCGTGTTTAGTTGCAGGAAATAGTCTAAGCCGGTTGAAGTATCCGTCTGTGGCTGCGGTACGTAGGTGATGTTCACCGAGCAGGACTCGCCTACCGCAAGCAACTTCCCCGTGCAAGCATCCGAGGAGATCTGAAAGTTTGGCAGGCCACTTGTCAAATCGATGTCGCACGTGTACTGAACTGTGTTCGAACCGTTGGAGTCGTGCGTCGCGTTCATACTGTTCCCTTGCACCACTAGCAGCCCGCTCACTTCGCCGGACTGCACAGGCTGCTGTAGCGTTACCAATTGTCCGCCTGGGCAGGGACCGGTTGCTGCAGACAGAATCTGGACAGGATGCGTCCCCTGGTTCGTAAATGACAGTACCTGTGGACTGCTTGCCTGTGACAATGCTTCCGGACCAAAATCCAATTCCGGAACTGATGGAACAACTGCGCTCAGGCCAATTCCCGAAATAGGCAAAGTGAAGGAGGTGTCGGAATCGAGGCTGTCCGGCGCAATTGCAGTCATAGACCTCTTAACCCTGAGTGTGGCGCCCAGTGCGGGAGGAGTAGCTACTGTCGCCTTCAGGTTGGGTGGGCACAGGGCTGGAGTGACAGAATTTTGTGTCTGTGAGCCACCGTTCGTAATGGGTAACCAGGTACAGCTTTGCTGAGGTGAAAACGAAACCGTGATCAGGCAGCTCTGCTGCGGCGCGAGATCAAAGGGTGAATTTGGCGAACCAGCGCAGGTGTCTACTTCGGTGAAACTCGGCAGGCCATTGAAGTCACTGGGAGAGGGAAAGGCAAAGGAATTTACACTCGGTGTTAAGGATAGTGAGAGGCCCTTCAAGGTTGAGCCAGACGGATCGGTGTTCGTCAATGTGATCGTCTGCGATACCGGATCGGCTCCAAGCGGCAGAGGGGTAAATGTTAGTGCGCCCGGAAAAAGGGAAATCGGCTGCGTACAGTCCTTCGCGTTCCCCAGCGCGAGGCAGATGTTGCCCAATTCTGCAGGACATGCCTTTGTAACAATGCCATATCCCGAGGTGCCATGCAGCACGTTTCCTCCCGAGGCGAGACTCTCAAACTTAACGGGAGAGAGACTGGCACTGCCTGTGGATTGCGAACCCGAGAGGTCCCCCGGGATCAACGGTCTGCCGATGTGGCCGATAGTCAATCCGCTATCAGCGATGATCTGCAGAATCACGGAAGTACCGCTAATTTGACCCGTGACGTTGACCGTTTGGTGCGAGGAAGACCCTAAGCAGGAATAACCTTGAAACGTCAGTGTCCCAGTGACCATCGCGCTGCTCGCGCCGATGTTGTCACCCTGCATGAGAGAACCAGTCAGGGGAAAAAGCTGGCCGCCCGCTCTGTGAACAAAACCACTCACATCTCCGGTCAGCTTTGGCACAGAGCGTGCACTCCATTGCAATCCAGTCTGGGCCGTGCCGCAGGGCTTGGCGCCCGGTGCTACCGAAGAGTCGGCCGATAGCGCATAGGTCCCCATCATCGTTGACCCATCCGCGCTCAGAGTTCCATTCAGAGTGTATGTTTGTCCTCCAGCTACTGCAGTCAGCTTCACATTCTGTCCCTCGATCATTCCTGTGATGGGAGCCGATCCGCTGCTGCAAAACTGGGAACTCTCAACCCACATCGCATACACACTGGATCCATTCACGTTCTTGCCGTTGCGCGACAGGAAGCCCCCTTGCAAGCCTCCCAGGAACGAGCCATCCGAGGGAGCTGCCATGGCAAACTTCCAGTTCCCGGCAAGCGGCGATGGGGGGTCGCCACTCTGCGAGTTAGGCGAAGTGCTTGCACACCCCACAAGGAATAGCAGGCAACCTAGCGAGAACAGAGTCCACGACCTGTTAAAACAGACTCTAGCGATGCGACGGTTATTAGCGGAGAACAATGGTTTGGCGACTCGCAGAGTGGGGTTTAGAGGTGTGGAGGTTGGTGATATTTGCGAACCCATGATGGGCCGCAATGACTAAAGCTACTTGTGAATCCCGACTTAGAAACTCATCTTCAATCCAAATTGCATCGTACGAGGACGATGAGCGTTGATCGGGTGCAGGAAGGAAGCACCAGTAACGCAATCCGCTCCGCCAGCAGCTTTGAATCCTGCGGAGTAGTCGGGTCCGGCATAGCAACTGATTACATTATTTCCGAGGCTGCCGGGGTTATCCAGATCGAAGATCCGGAACTGAGTGTTGTTGAAAATGTTGAATGTTTCGGCGCGAAACTCCATACCCACGTGCTCTGAAACTTTGAAATGTTTCAACAGAGCCAGATCGGTGTTGAAGCGGCCCGGATTGTTCAGAAAGTTCCTGCCGGCACTTCCGAAAGTAAGCCCTCGCGGAGCGACAAACTGCGAAGGATTTCCCAGCAGCGGCCCGAAACTCTGAGAGTTACTACCGGGCGGAAGGGTTCCATTCGCCACATCAGGATACGAAGCAGCGATGCCGAGACCGCTGGCCACCCCAGCATTGTCGGTAAGAGAAATTCCGGTATTGCCAGCACTATTAATGACAGTAAATGGGGTGCCGGACTGATAGACGGTGACGCCGGAAAGTTCCCAGCCGTCAAAGAAAAAACGATCCACAAAGCCAGAACCTAAGGATTCATCGTTCTTCGGCCGCGATGGGCAATCTCTGACATCGACTGCAGTGCACGGCGGTTCCTTCCACATATCACGCAACCAAAAGCCCAGGAAGTTCTTCAGACTCGCGCCGGGCAGCCTGAACATATAGTTGGCCGCCAGCAAATGGCGCTGGTCAAAGTCTGAACTAGCCCGGTTCTGGCGCAAATCATAAGAGTTGACCAGAATGGGATCGCTCCGGTCCGAAGAGTTGTCGATTGAATGGCTGTAGGAATACGCGATGCCGGCCCCAAGCGCGCCTCGCGTCCGTTGCAACCTGAATTGCCAAGCCTGATAGCTGGAGTTAGCAACGTTCTCCAGGGAATAGATCTGTCCCAAACCGGGATAGGGCCGATTGGGCAATGAGTTTACATTTGGGAAACCTGGCGTTCCCACGCATGCGGCTTCAAGATATAGGTACGCTGGGTTTTGCGACGTAACCGTGGTTCCGTTTTGCAACACAAAAGGTCCTGGAGCTGTAATCGGACCCCTCGACGCCGTAGCGCATTCTGAAACCAGGAGAGGCTCATGCAGGCCAAAGGGGTTCTGACTGTCCGGCAACGGCGGCGCCTGATTGCGTTGTCTCGCAATCGTCAAATGGGTTCCCTTGCTGCCGACGTAAGCAGCGTCGATCATGAGGCCCTGCGTAAGTTCTCGCTGCACGCCGAAACTCCATTGCTGTGCATATGGCCACACTGCTTTGGTGGGAATTGAAGTGACATTGAGTGGGAAGATGCTGTTGATCGGGCTCGCTATTCCCGACCCGCACACGCTGTTATTTCCACCGTATCCCAGGTTACCGATGCAGGAATAGTTGTGAGGATTCGGTTGCGTGATGCTGAGCACGATCGGCGAACTCGCTTCCAATGAACCTGTATTCGCTTCATTGCCGGTGCCGTGCTCGAAGAAAATGCCGTATCCACCTCGGATTGAGGTTTTGCCGTCCCCTCTTGGATCCCAGGCAAAACCAATTCGTGGCGCAGGATTGAAAAGGTGACCGTCCATGCAGCCGGAGGGTGTTCCATTCATGCCACACTGCACCAGACCGAGATCTTTCACTACGCCCGGATCCAACTGGAATGTTGACGGATTAAACGGTACTGGCGCCATTGTGTTCTTATCCAGGAGCACTCCTGAAGCCGGGTCCACTGCAAAGCGAGACGGACTGAAACGTGTCGCCTCCCAGTTCCACGCGCCGTGGTTCTTCTCGCTATATGTCCCGAACAAGCTAATGCGCAGGCCGAGGTTCAATGTCAGTCGCGGCGACACCTTCCAATCGTCCTGAGCGTAAGGCTCAGCGATCTGGTAGCGCTGATAGTAACGTTGCTGGCTGGAATCCTGCGTATAGCTTTGGATATAGCCTGAGAACGCATCAACCAGATTCTTTTCAACCAAAAAGTCGGCGAAGGCGTTGCCGGTACTATTTGCCAGATTGCTGAAAGTCAGCAACCCTTGCAGGTCGCCACTCGCGGCTCCGATGGCATTGTTGGTCTGATTGCGCTGCGCATAAACGTACTGCGCACCTAGAGTCAGAGTGTGGTTCCCGATTGATTTGCTCACGCTGTCCCGTATTGAGTAAGTTGGGTTGGTATGGCTCCATGGCATGTACGAAGCATCCACGGCGAAGCCTCTACCTCCGTACGCGGCATTCGTCCCTTGAAATGACACTCCCGGCATTTTCCCGCTAAATCCGTTATTAAAGATGTAGCCAATGGGGCATTGAGGAATGCCGCTTAAGGGATCGGAGCTAAGAGTCGGATTGCACTTTCCTGGATTCGCTGGATCAGCAACTAATGGCTGGTCGAGAGATGGATCACGTTGGAACTGAGCGCTGCCCGGCCCGTTTTGGTTGGTTAGCGTGATATTCGAGTTGACGTAACTCAGAACCAGGTCGTTCACAAGAGTAGGCGACAGAAGGTTAGTCACTCGTGCAACCAGGCTTGTACCTGGTCCCACAAAGCGGTTCTGGACGGTCGGAAATGTGTTGCGTACTACGCCCCATTGGGGTGTAAGGACTGTGGTATCCCAAGCATCGTGGACGTAGCGAAACGTCAACTTGGTGCTCGCGGTTAGATTGTGATCGATACGGAACAGCTCTTCGCGCCAGTAAGTGCTGGGCGAAACAACTTGAGTGTAGCAATGATTGGGATCGCTGGGGTCCAGCTTTCCCACTCCCGAACTGGGATCGAAGCCGGGAAGCCGATAGCTGCATCCGACAGGCGAGTTTGGCAGGGGAATAAGATTCGAATTCAGAATTGCCAGAGCACTCTTGCTCACGGATCCTGGGTTGAGCAGATTTGGAATTCCAGCACCCGCAAAGATTTGTGGAGACCCGTTATTCACGCTTGAAGGACAATCGGGAAACTGTTGACGATTGAACGTGTCGACGACCGACCCAGGTGGGGGGCACACGTCGGTAAAGTCGAAGGCTTGAAAAACTACTCCGTTGGCGCCGGTGACCAGGTTCTTCTGAATTCCCTGTGGTGTCATAATCAGGCCGCGCTCTTTTAGCGAGGGAACGGCCTGGTTGAAGTCTGTAGGCGACTTCTCGAGCCGCACTTCTTCGGAAAAGAAAAAGAAGGTCTTGTCTTTCTGCTTGTTGTATACGCTAGGGATCGTCAGTGGACCGCCGATCGTGCCTCCGAAGTCCTGCCGTCGATACAGCGGCGCCTTGGTGCCGATGTCGAAATAATTGCGTGCGTTGAAGAATTCGTTGCGAACAAAGTCGTACAGATTTCCGTGGAGCTGGGAGCCTCCAGACTTCGTTGTAACCAGCACCGTTCCCGAAGCGGTACGGCCATACTGAGCACCGTAATTAGAAGTCAGGACCTTAACTTCCTGAATCGCATCCAGGCTCGGGTAAACCATCAGTGTGCTGGAGGCGCCATTCAAGCCGGTATTGAGCACATCGCTGCCATCCACTTCGAAAGTGTTGTACTCGACTCGGCCACCGTTCACGCTGTACTTGACGCTGCCGACAACCCCAACTTTAGCCTCGTCCTGTCCCGTCTGATTGCTCACTCCTGGCGCAAGCGCAATCAACTGCGTAAAGTTCCGTCCGTTGAGGCCGATGGTTGTGAGTTGCTTTTGCGTGATCGTTCCCGAAACGGTTGAGGTCTCCACCTCGACTTGTCCGACTCTCTCACCGACCACGTTCACTTTGCTCTCAGCAGTTGCTACGTCAAGTGAGGCGTCCAGAGTTAGCGTCTGACCGGACGTCAGATTGATATAGTCCATCGTCTTCGGCGCAAACCCGGAAGCAGTGATGACCAAGGTATATATTCCCGGAGTCAGTCCGGTGAATGCATACTCCCCCTTGATGTCGGATTTGCTTGCCTGCTTGAATCCTGAGGCGTTCGTTATCACAAGAGTCGCGTCGCCGATCACAGCGCCAGTTGAATCAGTCAGCGTCCCGTTGATCGCAGTCTGGTTTTGCGGGGTAGCGCTTTGTTGCTGACTGAGGGCCTGATTGGTGATCAGCAAGGCGAACGATACGACGACACTTACGCACGGAAAAAGAATGCAGTGGTGAAACATGCGTGCGAAGCTTCTCAAGCGATGCTCTCCCGATTTACTAGTCTTGCGGACCCGGATCAAGTGCGCTCATTCCCGAGTTCATCGGAGTTTTGGAGGAACCGGCTAGGTCCTTCGTGGGCTGTGCGGCCAGTTTGATTTGGGTAGGCGGCGGATTTAAAGAATCGAGTTCGTGCTTTATCCAGTCCAGCACATTCGTGCCGCTGATGATTGTTTTAGTGTCTTCCGGTGTCTTGTAAACGACGACGGTCATGCCGGCCGGAACGGCCCGGCGCAGCTTTTCTTTTGCAACTTCGGGAGTGGTCGCCGCAAACGCGGCGTCCTGCAGCCGAAATTTCTTTGCCCGTATCTTCGGCAGCCAGAGGATGGGATCGACATTCGCTGCTTTCTTCAGAAATTCCGGTTTCAGATACGACGCGCGCTCTTCTTCAGGTACTGCTGGGGAATCCTTTAACCAATCCGGCCAGTCTCCCCATGGATCTACTGTGTCCAGCACCTTGATTCTGGGATCAACCGCGGAAGCCAGGATAGCAATGCTGGCTCCGGAATCCTGCGCGAACATCCCAGCACGAGTTATGTCGAGGTCGCCACGCGTACCGAGATAGTCCAGGATCATCTGGACATCGTGCGCAGACACGGACAGGCTCTCTTCTAATTCGCTTACAAACCAGTTTTTTAGCGGCCGGTCGTGATAACGATGCCCAGTTAGCGCTGACACGAAGCCAACGGCCGCAAAACCATTCCGGGTTGCTCCCTCCTGAAAGCCTTCATCGAGGAAGCGGTCCCCATCGGAGTTATGCCCATACAGGAAGAGAACCACGGGCGGCTTACTGATGCCCTTCGGTTTCATAATGTATAGGTCAATTGGATCGGCCCAGCGCCACTGCACCCGCACAATCTCCAAGGTGTTGGACGCGTGATCGATCACGCCGCTCGAATGAGGTTGCATCGGGTTCAGCGTGCTGGTGCTTAACCCAGGCGACGACCAGTCTTCTTTCACACCCTCAAACCGGGTGTCGCCGGGATCTGCGATGGGAGGTGATGCCGGAGTTAATTGGGCCGCGGCGACCGTGGCTACCAGCAATATGATTGCAGTAAGAAAACTCTGCATGCTTCTCAACACAGAAAGGAAGGCTCCTTAATGACAGGGAGATCTACGCAAGGTGGTCGGGAGGCAAGACTCCAGGCATGAGAGGGGAGAGTCGAAGAGTGGACGGGTCGTCAGGTTCGGCGACCCGTCGCTCTTTTGCGGCAAGGTTTCGTTTATTGGAAGTAAACGAAACCAACTGCATCTTGTGTAAGGTTAATTTTGAGGTCGCCCTTAGGCAGGATGACGCCACCTGCGTCACGTCCTCGCTCCGGATTGTTCAATGCCGGATTGGGATTGCCAAGAATGTTCAAGCCGCAGGTTGGCACGGTGCAGCCGTAATGCGCGCGGAGTACCTGCAGCCCCGGATCCACAACGGTTGTGCCAACCTTGACTGTGTTAAATGGAACATAGTCTGGAGTGGCCTGTACCGCGTAGATCTGGGAGGTGTTCACGAGGATGTTCGCATTGTTGAAAGCCCCAGCCGCGACCAGGCGTATAACCGACCAAGCCGGGTATGCTCCGTTGCGGAGATTGGGGAAGGAGTAAGAGGGAAAGGTAGTCGTGGTGACGCCCACCGTGTTGTAGCTGGTGTCGGCAGCCCAGATCAAGCTTTCGTCGCAGGGCACCGCGCTGGCACCGCCTGCGCACCCACCGGGCAGGTTAGCGACGGCTGGTAGCCTACCTGGATTTGGGTTCTGGCCAGGATCGTTGATTCCAGCGGTTCCGGGCACGTAGTTATGCCACATTGGATCGATGCCGTTGAGGGTGATGTAGCTGTAGCCGGCATTATCAGCAATTGAAGCCACATTGCCGTAGCTGAAGAAGGTGAACCCGATGCCATCCATGCCGTGGCCAAGGCCGGTGACGGCATTAAATGCTGGCGGGGAGTTAAGCACTGCCGCCACTTCTCTGCCTGTACCGATAGCGCGGAAGCGGCCGCCGTTCCCGTTCAGCGGGTTATCACCAGCGGTGGGATCGACACCGGTTTCCATCGAGTTGCGGTACTTCGAGTTGATACTGGGATGCCGCATCACAGTCGACTCGACGGTGTTAAACGTTCCCGACAGAGCTTCGCGCACGAACACTGCGATGGGCCCAGCGGGCAGTCCGAATGAGCTCGCATCGGCTCCACCGCCCGAGAACACCTTTCCTAGCTGCTGCTGGGTAGCGTCTTTCAAATTGGCCAACTGACCTCCAGCATTCGAATGAATGAAGACGATCGGAGAGGCACCGACCGGGATCACTTTGAACGCGGGCAAATTTGCGCACGTAAAAGGATCCTGCCCGGTGATATTGAACGCCATCACGTTGAATGAGCTCGGCGTCCCTCCGGGTAGAGCCTTGTCGAGTTCGTGACCTAGGATGGCGTTACCGTGTAGATCATCGAGCGTAGAACCCTGTCCTGCCGGATGACCAGCGTCAACCACACCCGTGCAGTTCGCTGGTGCCGCGCCAGGCGTCGTTTTGTTAACACCGGTAGCGGCCGCCGAAACGTATCCCAGCCCATCGCGACTATCAGCTCCGCCTCCCAGCGCTGAATTTGCCCGTGTGATGGCAAAGAAGGCATCCTCGGGACGAATGTCCGTCGCGCCCACGTTTACTAAGTTGGGCGCATTGAGAACACCCTCGTTTGCTGACGTGAATATTCCGGCGATCTGATCCGGCAAATCGTTATCAGTCTGGTTGGCCACTGTTGGACTCCAGAGCTTGGCGGCGATGCCGCTTCCGCCTTTACCCGGTACGATCGCCGGCGCCTCGATATAAGCCCCAAAATTGCCAGCAGGCGAACCGGTGCCAATGCTGGCGAATACGGCTCGGTTACCGACTACCGAGTCGGTGTTCATGTAAATCCAGACGTCCGGGGCGCAGACGGTTCCGGTGCCCGAGACAAAAGCGGTGCGTTCGTCCCATACAATCCAAACCTTACCACTGTCGTTAACGGAGGGGTTGGCAGCACTGAAGGCCTTGGGGCGTGTGTCGACCAAGTTGAAATTTCCGTTGCTTATATAGTGGTGGGTATTCTTTTGGGCGCCCACTACTCCGTTGCCCTGGTTGTAAGCGCCAAGTGCGAGCGTGACCCACATCGCCGAAGAGCCGGCGATCACGGTCTTCACTACCGGTAGCCCGGCCGCGGCCGTGGATGTCTTGTAAGCGGCGTTGGCCGGGTCACAGACCGGCTTTGCGTACGGAGTCTGCGCCGTCGCCAGGCCTGTGCTCGCGACCAGCAAGAGCGCCGCGAAGAGTGTTTTCAAACGAAACATGCTTTTCCTCCAAAGGGTTTGCGAATGCGTTAGCGTTTCGCGCGGGCCTGCGCCACACGCAGGACTCGAGAGAGGCCCAATTGACGTTGACCAAGCTGCCGCATTACCTTGAAGGCTGTCGGCAGCAGGAGTGATCGAGAACCGTTCCACCTGCTTCCGCGTCCGGAACTCCGCAAGTACACGTACCCTGACAGAGGCGTGTACTTGCTCGAGGACCGGCGTGCAAATGAAACTATTTGTCAGGGAACTCTAAAGTCGCAGATGAGTGGTTGTTCAACGCTGCGAAACGGCTGATGGAATCGGTTGGTAGCTCTGGGTGCCGAGACGCCAGTTGCTGCAGGGCTCCAGTTCATCCGCCTCTACATGAACCGCAATACTTTGCCTGATTAGATCAATGCTAAGGACGACACGCAGGCGATCGTCCTTGCGCACTACAATCCCTTCGAGTCCGGCCAACGGTCCAGACCGAATGCGCGTCCGTTCTCCCACCTTAAGATAAGGATACGGATCCACCTTTCGCAGATGGAGGCTGGTGCGCAGGATCTCGATCTCGTGATCGGGAAGTGGTAGCGGTTCCTTTCCACTCCCTACAATCCACAAGACGCTCGGCTCTTCGAGAACACGTATGCGCTCAGCGGGCGAGATGTGTGTAAACACGTAGCCGGCAAACAAGGGAATCTGGAGCTTTGCCGTGGTGCGATTCTTCCAGCGCCTGACGACTGTAGTTACCGGCAAAAAGACCTCTACGTTCTTCATGCGCAGATGCTCTTCGACGCGCTTTTCGTGGTTCGAGAGTGTGTAAAGCGCATACCACTTGCGCGCTGTGTCTGTTGCCAATGGATCCTCCGCCGGGGGAATCAGATTTCTGACTGCGGGACTCTCCCTACCTACTCCGAGCTAAGAAATGGCTTGCCAACTGATCCCTGAGGCAAGACAAGGCTTCGCCATACCGCCTTAGCAGCGATGTTTAACTACACGTTGACAATTGATGAACTCAGGCCGCGTTCCAATTAAGACCCGAGATGCAAGCTGGTTTTACCGACGAATCGAAGCGGCGCGTTTACGTAGAACTTCTGAGTGCATAAGTTCTCGAAAGCATACTGTCAAAATATTGCGGAAGGATAATGATCTAGTTGCTGTGCGATTAAATCTTAGTGCGTATTACGAAGAGTTTTTCAACATGAGAAATGACGGCTCGAGGGTTTGCGACTGGCGCTCGTAAAGTCCCAATTCGGGAGGCATCAGCCTTTCCGTGACAGAATTTTGTTGAGGAGTTGATTGGTCTATCCAAGGCTTCGCCACGCCGTCTTAGCAGCGGATGTTTTTCACAGGAATTGCGCGAATTTCACAGGAACTGCGCGAAGAATAATCACTCAGCTCAGGTTCCGTGCAAGAGTTCTGCATTCAGCTGAACGGGGATGAATACTAGCAACTTCAGCAGCTCGGCAGATGAAGATTTGATGAAAAGAGATTCACGGCAGGCATCCCCACACACTGGTGAGGGACTTAGTTTCGCGTTAGTCAACAACAAGATTTGGTGCACGCAAAGTCTTTGCTTTCAGAACGGGGCAAAGATAAGCGCTCAACTTTTTTGTATTCAGAACAATGCAGGAATTCTCTTTACCGCGAGCCCGCTCCTCAACCAGCCGATTCAGTTGTTCCACAATGCGACCGGCTTCTTGACTCGTGAACATATCGTCGGTCACCCGCCATGCCTGCCCGCTACGCAATTTTCCCTCGATGCGGGCAATGCTAAAGCGATGTGCCTTCTTTGGACTGCCGAGCTCGGCCACGGCAAAGCGCGGAACACCAGGCCGGTAATTCGGCAGTCCCTTTGATTTGCTCATTCCGACTACGACTCCATGCGTTTCACCAGTACGTCTGCAGCATGCGCTGGCAAACTGGGAACCAGCCAGCGAAACAACATTGTTGCACTAAATGCTCCCGCAATCTGCGCAATGACAAAGAACGGGACATCTGCTGGTGAGATACCGGCGAAGGTATCGGAGAATACACGGGCAATCGTGACGGCTGGATTTGCAAACGAAGTGGACGCGGTAAACCGATATGCGGCCGTGAATAGCAACCCACCGCGAAAGGCACTACCGACGAGCGAACGCGAGAGCATCCCCAAATCACCGATAGAAGGCCGAAGGTTGCAATGAACTCGCTGAAGACTTGCGCGCTTCCGTTCCCGGCACGTGATGAGAGCGAATACCAGCGCAGCCCGAACATAAGATGGGGCAACGATCGCCCCCGCTATTCCTCCAAGACACTGGGCCGCCAGGTATGCGGTTACTTCACGCCATGGAATGCCGTGCTCCATCGCGTCTGCTACGGTTACTGGCGGATTGAAGTGGGCGCCCGAAATGGGACCGAACGTTAGTATCAGTGCAACCGGGGCGGCACCCGTTGCGATAGTGTTTGCGAGCAAAGCGATTGCAACATTTCCGCCAGACAGATGGTCCCCCATGATCCGGAGCCAACGACCGCTGCGACCAGGAAAAGGGTCCCTGCAAATTCCGCTGTCACACGCCGGGCAAGCGTCTTCATTCCCGACCTATGCGATCGATTTCCTTCTTGCTAGCCAGCGAATCAAGGCTCTTAAACGGCAAACAGACGAAGAGGCTGATTCGGCGTTCCAGCATGGTGTATGCGTCGCGGAAGGCACGAGCAATCTGTTCTGGCGATCCCACGACGGCAGCAGGATCCGGAATGCCCCAATGTGCCGTTATTGGTTGGCCCGGCCAGACCGGACACACTTGCTTCGCTGCATTGTCACAGACGGTGAACACAAAATCCAGCCTAGGCGCTCCAGGCTGTGCAAACTCGTCCCACGACTTACTGCGTAATCCTGCGACAGGCAATCGAACATCTTGTAGTTGCCTCAATGCGGCGGGATGTGCTTTGTCTTTGGGATGGCTACCGGCACTGTACGCTGTGAATTTTGGCGCGCCCTTCCGCTTCAAGATTGCCTCCGCCATGATTGATCGCGCCGAGTTGCCGGTGCAAAGAAAACAGTACGTTGTAGTTCGGCTTCATAATCACGACCTATTGGCAGCAGTTTGGACCGCATCCACAATCAGGTTTTTGCGCCCGAATGAAGGCGCTGATGAACTTCCCCTCGACTTGGGTGGCGATCGCATCTACATCGACGCCTTCGGCGCTCAGAAACGTGCGGGCATCCTCGATGTCATAAATCCGCGTTGGTTCAATCTCGACTGACGCGAAGCCCGCATGCTTAAGCTTGGCTGCGTAGTCATCGTCGCGCAGCGCGCCTGCTATGCAGCCTACCCATAGCAACATGCTTTTTCGCACTTCAGAGGGGACTTCGCCGCGGACAACAACGTCGGAGACAGCGAACCGTCCGCGTGGCCTGAGAACACGAAAGGCCTCACGCAACACGCGGTCTTTATCGGCTGAGAGGTTGATGACGCAGTTTGAGATGATCACATCCACTGAGCAGTCCGGAAGCGGAATGTTCTCAATCTCCCCTTTGAGGAACTCGACATTTTCAACTCCTGCTTTCTTTTGGTTCTCGCGGGCCAGCGCAAGCATGTTGTCGGTCATGTCCAGTCCATAAGCTTTTCCCATAGGCCCAACACGGCGGGCAGAGAGCAGCACATCGATACCGCCGCCTGAACCAAGGTCGAGCACAGTCTCTCCGGGGTTGAGTTCTGCAAGCGCCGTCGGATTGCCACAGCCAAGCGATGCCTTCACCGCCATCTCAGGCAGCATGCTCTTTTGCGATTCGTCATAGAGATCTTTCGTGATGGGATCGACCTCAGCGCCACAACACGCCGAAGCACCGCAACAGGAGCTGGCTCCGCCCGCAGCTACGCGACGTGCAGCCTCACCGTATTTTTCTTGAACGACTTCTTTCACGCCTGTGCTCATCTTGGCCCTACTCATATTTGCTTAAGCGAATACACCGAGAGATTACGGCTTCGGTAACACATCTGTCAAACCGAATGTGTATACTTGTTGCATGCTGAAAGCAAAGTCCGTCCCGCTCGACCAGCTCTTTCGCGCCCTGGCTGATCCAACGCGACTGCGCCTAATTAACCTCATGTCTGAGCAGGAAATTTGCGTTTGCTATTTCATTGAGGCGATTGGCGCGCCCCAGCCAAAGATTTCGCGACACCTCGCTTATCTGCGGAGGGCAGGACTAGTCGCAGCGCGTCGCGAAGGAAAGTGGATGCACTATCGACTCACGATTCCTCGAGATTCACATGCAGCATCCATACTGAAAAGCACTATCGAAGCCTTGAAGGAGACCAAAGAGATACTGCGCGACTGCGAGCGGCTCAACAGAGCCTGTTGTGGGCCCAGGAGTCTTGTGCAAGTGCTTGGAGCTCCCGTACCCTCAAAGCTCGCTGAAGTCTCAATCGGATAGACCTCCTTACAAGTTGCTGCTCCGCTTTCCTAATGCCGACTGGAGAAAGAACCGCTAGCTAACTCAATTGGAGGCCACGGCTGCCACTAGCCTGGGTGTGTCTTGTCGCTTCGCAAGCTTGTGCCCAAAAGCAAGGAGAGGCTTCTCGAAGAAGTAATAGGAGGCCGAGGCACACAGAAACAGGGCAATGAAACTAAAGGGAAACACCTGCACGATTCCAAAAGCCGCAAGCCGCGGGTGTGAACCAAGCAGGAACAATTCCTGCCAGACGTAAAGCCCGTAGGAAATCTTACCGATCCAGCCTAGCAATGGATGGGCCAGGAACCGTGATACGCCCCAGTTAGGGTTCAGCAATGTACCGGCCATCAGCAGAGGAATCACGAACGGTATCCAAACAAGATGCGAATGCCAATTACGGAAATTCCCAATCAAAGCGATCACCAGCAGTGACGACCAGACAAGCGGATTCAAACATCGCCGCAACAGTCGGCGGTACTTCTCGTCGGTCAGCAAGATGGCCACTAGGCATCCCCAGAAGAGGCAGTCAAGCATAGGATCGATTTCCGAGTGACGGTTCACTAACCGCCAGACGGCATTCACCGTCGCCAGGGCCAAAGCAACCCAGCGGGCACGGCCGCGGCGCGCCAGGAGAAGGAGAGTCGGCCACAGCAGGTAGAACTGCTCTTCGACAGAAAGGCTCCAGAAATGTCCCAAGTACCAGCGATCATTGGAGGACCACGCGTGCGGCAGGTAATTGCGCCAAAAGAACAAGCAGCTGAACCACTCGGCGCGACTCAAGTTGAATTCGCCGGTAACGGCGTGCAAAAAGGCGACGGTCAGCAAGTACAAAAAATAAAGCGGGAGTATCCGAAAGCAACGCTTGATGTAAAAAGCGCGTAAATCAATATGGCCGGTCCGGCTCTCCTCGCGCACCAGGCGCGAGCAGATGAGAAGGCCGCTCAGTCCAAAAAAAATCTCGACGCCGATAGCTCCTCGAAGAGCAAAATCCGCGAGCCGCGCGCTGGGAAATAATCCATCATGCGCGAACACAGGAACAAGGCCGTGACACATCAGAACCAGCAAAATGGCGATCGCGCGCCAGCCATCCAGCGTGGGTAAATGCTCACCAGCTGCATGGGAGACAAACCTGCCATCGCTCGGAAGTGCGCTCATGGTCTTTGACACCGCAGTACTGTGATTGCTTGGTCTCTAGCGGAAGAGGGAAGCGCGTTGATCGTACGTTCCAGTAATTCGGAGTGTCAACAATTCGACGATCGTTTATTGGATTCTTCATCGATTGTTAATGATCTGTATTTTGCGTTTTGGAATCTGATCGGATTTTTACCAAAAGCCTATCGCGGATGATGTGCAACAAACTGGCAGGAATTCCAAAATTGAAAAATGCTTCATCGTCTTAACTCAGTGCAGCCATGGTTGCGATAAAATGAGCGGCCATGAAACCAGCTGAGATGATTGAGTCCTTTGCGCATCGCTTTCCCTGGCCCACGAAGAAAGCGCTTCATCTCATCGCCCCAAGGACCGGGTACCACTGGCTCAGCA
>Ga0126376_10000521_pt1 | contig 18913 bp, 18 predicted proteins | sample PanSoiMetPlot_15_FD_92760 | JGI IMG/M metagenome (GOLD analysis project Ga0126376, IMG submission 92760) | Tropical forest soil microbial communities from Panama - MetaG Plot_15 | ecosystem: Environmental > Terrestrial > Soil > Tropical forest > Bulk soil | place: Panama | collected 2016-02-17
GGTGTGGCTCCATGATCCGGGGATTTCGTTCCGGGGAATTCTTGGGTACGGGGAGATGCGCTGGCAAGATGTCGAGCGGATGTTCTTCTATTCGTATGAGGTTCATGCGCATTGGATCCCGCTGGGAACGCTCCACCGATTGAAGCTCGTTGATGCCCATGGACACGAGATCTCGCTGGGAGAGCGTATTCGATGCGCAGATGAACTGGCGGAAAGGATCGCGAAGGCCACCCTGGAGCGGCTCCTGCAGAAGTCCGTGGAAGAGTTCCAGAGCGGCGCGGTACTGGATTTCGGCTCGATTCTCGTAAGCAGGGCGGAAGGCGTAACCCTGAGAAAATGGCATGGGGACAAGCAAATTCAGTGGAAGGAAATTGCCGGTTATGATTTCACCAGCAGCCACGTGGGATTCCATCGATTCGAGAAGCGGTTCTCGGCGAATATCGGAACCGAAAGAGTGGCAAATGCGCTGGTTCTGCGCGTGCTGCTCGACGGGGTGATGGGGAGGGTGTGGAGTCGTTCGCTTGGGTAAGGTCGGCCAGCCGTCCCTAGAACCGCGCGGGCGACGCGCCGTTATTTCTTGGCGCGCTTGCGTTTGCGGAGGAAGGACTTGAAGGCGTCGGCGCTGGCGAGGTCGTGGAGGAGACGTTTGCGCTCTTCGGAATCGATTTTGGCGGCGAAGAGTTTTTCGCGCTCCTCACCGAGCTGATGAAGCCAGGCTTCGTACTCGGGGCCGAATTGCTCTTCGAGTTCTTTGCGGAGGCGCTGGGCCAGCGCGGGGCTCTGGCCGGAAGTGGAGACAGCGATTTGGAGCGCGCCGCGCTGCACGACGGCGGGGTAGTAAAAGTCGCAAAGCTCGGGCACATCTACGACGTTGCAAAGCACACCGCGGCGACGGGCTTCGGCGTGAATGTTTTCGTGCAATTCCTGTGAATTCGTGGCGGCGACGACGAGAAACATGCCTTCGAGGTCGGTGGGCTCGCATGCGCGAGCGAGCCATTCGATTTGGCCGGAGGCAGCCCAGAATTTCACCTGCTCGGTGGCCTCGGGAGCGACGACACGGACTTTGGCCGCGGCGTCGAGCAAGCCGGCGATTTTGCCTTCGGCGACGGCGCCGGCGCCGACGACGAGGCAAGGGCGGCCTTCGAGCTTTACGAACATGGGGAAGAGGCTCGGGGGCGGAGCCTTCTTTGCAACAAATGGCACAGGCTTATTTTAGCGGAAAATGGAAAAGGGAAAATTGAAAATGGGAATGTGAGTGCGGAAAAGGGAAAATTGAAAATGGCAAATGGTTCGGAACAGGTCCAATGCCCGGATGCGCCGCATGGCGCCGGGGGCGTAAACGGAATCTCTTCTCCATCTTCTTTCCAATTTCCAGGTTTTCATGACAGGCGCTCGGGGGTTAGAAGCGCGGTCATTTCCAGCACGCGGTTGTAGTAGTCACGCTGCGTGAGTTGCGCGGCGGCGGGTTCGTCAAGGAGGAACGTCACGTCGGGATGAAGTTGCAACGCCGAAGCTGACACGGCGCAGGTGATGGGACCTTCGATGGATTTGGCGACAGCGGCGGCTTTGGACGCACCGGTCGCGAGCAAAAGAATCTTGCGCGCTTCGAGAATCGTGCCGATACCCATGGTGATGGCGCAGCGTGGGCTCTCTTCGCCGGGAGCGAAGAAGTTGGCGTTGTCGGCGAGTGTTTCGCGGCTCAAGACCTTGAGGCGCGTGCGCGATGCCAGGCTGGACGTAGGTTCGTTGAAACCGATGTGCCCGTTGCGGCCGATGCCGAGCAGTTGCAAGTCGATTCCGCCCGCGGCACGGATGGACTGCTCGTAGGAGGCACAGTAGGCATCGTAATCGCCGCGGATGCTTCCGTCGGGAATGTGAATGTTCCGCGGAGCCACGTTCACGTGGCGAAAGAGGTTTTCTTGCATGAAGTGGTGGAAGCTCTCCGGATGCGCGGCAGGCAGGCCGAGATATTCGTCGAGATTGAAGGTGGTGACTTGCGAGAAATCGAGCGAACCGGCCTGGTGCAAGCGGATAAGATGCTTGTAGAGGCCAACCATCGTTGCGCCGGTAGCGAGGCCGAGGGTTGGCGCAGGTTTTTTCTTGATGGCGCCGGCGATGAGCAGCGCGGCCTGCTCGTTTACTTCCTCGTTGTTGCGCTTCAGGATGACCAGCATGCGCCGCCCTTTCAAAAATCGCTAGCGTTCAGGAACCGGAGAATGTTTGGTCGAGACCGGAGACTTGCCCAGACCGATCATCGAAACCGGCGAATCACCAGATTGTGCCGGTCGGACCGGTAAAAACCCAACACATACATGATGGCCTTGCCGTTGGTGGAATAGATGACCTGGCGGATACGCAGAAGCGGGTCACGGCGCGGAATCGCGAGAAGCTCCGCGAGGCGCGTGTCGGCGGCGGTGGCGTCCACTTCTTCGTCGGCGTAACCCAACTCGACTTTGAAATCACGCTCGAGAATGGCGAAAAGAGATTCGCGAGCGATGGGGACTTCAAGCAAACCTGAAAACTCGGCAGCGTCGAGATAACAGGTTTCGAGCGCGAAGGGTTCTTCGGCGGCGTGGCGGAGGCGTTCGATTTTGAGAATGTCGCTGTCGGGTGGAAGGGAAAGGCGGACAGCGGCTTCGTTTTCGTCGTTGACGACCTTGGCAAAGAGGATTTTGGCGCCGGCGGTAAGCGTGCGTGCAGCCATTTGCTCGGTGTAGCTCATCAATTTGTTGAAGTGGATTTTTGGCGGAGCAACGAAGGTGCCAATGCCGCGCCGGCGCTCAACCAGGCCCTCGCGTTCTAGAAAGGCAAGGGCGTGGCGCGCGGTCATGAGGCTGACGTGATGGGTTTTGGCGAGATCACGCTCGGATGGGACGGCGTCGCCGGGCTGAAGTTGCCCGGAATCAATGCGTTTGCGGATGATGCTTTGGATGCGCTGATAAGCGGGGAGCGCCGCCGGAACGCGAGCGGAAAGGCCCCCGGGCACAGCTAGAGTTTTCTTGCTCGACGGCATTGGGTACACCTGTTGAAAGAACGGTTTCTATTTTGAAGAGACCGCAGGGCCCGCTACAGAACATCATTCGTGCAAAGCATGCCCCGGCAAACCTGAAAGCGTTTGCCGTTTGGGCGTGCTTTCGGATAGCGCTATAGTGCAACTCTTCCATAGCCGTTATAAAGCAAGAGTTGGCAGTTGACAACAAAAAAGCGCTATAGAGCAGCGAGTCGGCGTGCCGAGGGTTGGAGAACACGGTGGGCAAGAGTAAGAGTAAGAGTCGAAGAGTCTAAGAATCTAAGAATGCAAGAAGCTCCGGACTTCGCGGGTGAAGCGATCCGCTTCTTCGATGTTCGAGAGATGCGCGCCGTTGAGTTCGAGATAGCGTGCGCCTCCGATGTGGTTCGCAAGAAATTGGCCGTCGGCAGGAGTCGTGGCAGGGTCGTGCTTTCCGGAGATGACCAGAGTGGGAATGCGGATCGTGTTTAGCTTTTCGAGGAAGTCGAAATCGCGAAGCCCGGCGCAGCAAGCGGCGTATCCTTCGGGGCTGGTGGCTTCAAGAATTTTCTGAATGCTGGCGATGACCGAGGGATTTCTTGCGCGGAAGGCGGCGGTGAACCAGCGCTCGATGGCCGCGGCCGCGACGTTCTTCATTCCTTCCTTGAGAACGCTTGCGATGCGAGCGTCCCACATTTCAGCGGTGCCGATTTTGGCGGCAGTGCTGCAGAGAACGACTTTGTTAAGACGCTGCGGGGCATTTGCGGCGAGCCACATGCCGATTTGGCCGCCCATGGAGAGTCCGCAGAAGTGAAAGCGGTCGAATTGCTGAGAGTCGGCAAGAGCGAGAACGTCTTTAGCGAGTCGCTCGATGGAATAGGGGCCGGGCGTGACGGAAGATTTGCCATGGCCGCGGGTGTCGGACCGAAGAACGCGGAGGGATTTCGTGAACTCGGGGATTTGCGCGTCCCACATGGAAAGGTCTGCGCCGAGAGAATTCGAAAGGATGAGAGCAAGCTTACCCGGTGGGCCTGCGAGAGAGTAATGGATTTGGGCGTGGTTCGAATAAAAAAAGGGCATAGGACGTTTAGATGAGATTTCGTTTCTTTCGGCTTGCAGGCAAGAGAAAGAAAACCCAAGCAGTGGCAAGGATCGCGCACGTGCCGGGAAGAAGCATCAGCGCGAGGCCCCAGTCGAGCGAGTAGCGCCCGCTGGTGGGGTCATACTCAAAGCACCGGAAGGCGACTTTGCCTGCGAGGGCATAAGAGGCCACAAACTTGCCGCGCAATTCCTGAACGACTTCTCGCAGCGAAGCTGCAGGTACGCTGGGGCCCGCCAGCATTCTCACCAGTTGGCCGCGATCGATGGCCACGACAAGAGAGGCGTGGTCAAACTGTTGGGTGGATGAATCCCATTGAAACCAAAAGCCAGTGGCCGCGGCCAAGCTGCGGATATCAGAAGGAGATGCCACCCCAAAAGTCCAGTCTGGATCTGCGTTCAGGCCAAGCTGGCTTGCCAGGCCTTGCATGTCGGCGAGCGTGTCCTTCGGGTCAAAGCTGAGGACCACGATGCGGTAGTCGGTTCCCAAGCCCCCTGCGTCAGAGACGGCGGAGTTGAGCGAACGCAAGAACGGCGAGCAGACGCGGGCACAACGGGAAAAGATCATGGTAAGGAGGACGGGTTTTTCATGCCAGATAGCCGAGAGATTTTGCACGCCGGAAGAAGTCGTGATGGGAACGTCGGGGGTCAGTTTGTAGACGAAGCGCTCTTCGTTGGGTGGTTCCTGGGAAGGCTGGCCGAAAGAATCCTGCGCGAATGCCACGCGCACAAAAATGAAGACAGAGAATGCGAAGAAGGCGACACAGGCGGCACGGAAAGACCACCTGAAGGGGAGACGATGACGAGATTGTGGACCGGTTTTGTGCATCTTGGAAGATGTCAAGCCAGTGCTTTGAGGCAACGCCTTCCCGTTTCCCACAGATAGAGCAGGATTCCCAGGAGGAGCAGGGTAATGAAGCCTACGGCGATGCGCGCGTAGAGCGTACCCTGGATCACTTCTTGGGGGTAAATGGCGTAACGCCGAGGCACGGAATTTACGCCGCCCCAATAGAACATGAACAAAAAGCCATAACCCCCGATCAACAGGAGGGCGGTAGTCAGCTTGCTGAGGGCAGGTTTCTCTTCGAGGCCGGAAAGCTCCTTGCCGGCGTGGTCGATGAAACCAAGGATGATAAGCACCACGCCCATCAGATAGTATGTGTGAAAATGCGCGGGAACCCAAAGCGTGTTATGAAAGTGAAAATTGACTTCCACCGTGGAATCGATCACGGCAGCGATGCCGCCAATGCCCCAGCCCAGAATACCCAGGAAGAAGAAAGTGGAAGACAGCGTCCACTTCATCCTTGCAGCGAAGACCAAAGCAAGCGTTCCGAAAATGGACACGACGCCCGCGGGCATCGCGAGCAGATAGGAGCAAATCTGGCCGAGCTTTTGGATCCAAGTGGGCTGAGCGAAATCCATGTAGAGATGATGGAAGAACGCGAACATTACAAGAAAAAGGACGGCGCCCCAAGCGATGGCCACGGTGCGATTGGTTCTCCACGGTCTACCGGCATAGGAGGGAAGCAGCTCGTAGACCATGGCAATCCCCAAATACATGGTGATATTCACCAGGTCGTGGCCGAAGAAGAAGGTGAGATTTTTCATGAGCAGGGGGTCAACGTTGACGCCGAGAGCCCTGGCGGCGAAGAGCGCAATCACGATGACGGCAGCGACGAAACCTGAGAGGCTGACGATGAGACTGACGGTGGTAATCAAAACGAGGGGAGGCAATTCAGGCCCAGGCTTGCCTACGAGATAGTTCCAACCCAGCGCGGCACCTAAGGAATAGCGCTGGGCAACGGCGCGGAGCAGGTCCAAGGTCCAGATGGTCCAGCAAACGCCGAGAATCGTAAGCGCCGCGAAAAAGGTAAAAGTAGCCCAGGGCGCCCAAACACCTTGTGCGAAAAGCGGCAAGGGATAAAGAAAATACCAACCGGTTCCAAATAATCCGCCCAAAGTGCAAGCGATTAAGAGCACGACGCCGAGAAGCGTGCCGACGTAAACAAATTTCGAAACAGCCAGGTTGGGGCGCGTGTATTTCAGAAGCAGGTAGCTTACGCCGGCCATCGAGCCGACGAACCAGGTGCCAACCATGCCGAGAGAATGCAGCGTAAGCACCGCATAAAACCACTCCGCTCGCATTCCCGAGAATGCGCCGGATTGATACAAGCGCATGAAATATCCGAGAAGCGCAAGGATGGGAAGCAGGAGTAAGACGGTGATGCCCCAGATCAGAGTCATGCGGCGGAATTTAGCCAGTTCCGCTTCGCTCCACAATCCCGAGTCGGCTGCTGCAGCGGTCATTGGAGGCCTCCTTCCGTTCTTAATTGACGTCGAACACGCCGCGCATGCGGTGGTGACCCATACCGCAAAGTTCCAGGCATAAAACGTAATACCTTCCTGGCTGATCGAAACGAACCCGCAGGCGGTTTACGTAGCCGGGCATGGCCTGGGTCTGTGCGAGAAGATGATCATCCGGGGAGTACACGGCGAAGCTGTGATTGACGTCGAAGCTAATAACGCGGAATTCCGTCAACGAACCGGCGGGAACCTGCACGGGAATGCCGTAGGTGCGAGCTTCGTAATCCTGGTCATTCGTTATGGGTGTGTCCGAGAGGGCAAAAGAAAATTGTTTGCCAACAACAAAAACGACTTTCCCGGGTAGTTCGTTGGCTTTGGGGTAGGGGGTTTTGCCGAGCGTCATGCCTATGCCCAAGACGAGCACGGCGAGCACGACGAAAAAAAGAAGTTTGCGCAAGCCGTACGCGGATTGCATGTTGATCTCTCGCGCGTTACGTGTACTAAGCGCGACGTAGAGGAACGCGGCGATTAACAACCCCGCAGCGATCAGAAATATATAGAAGGCATGCATTTGAATCATGATGTCTTGTGCCTCCTCAACGATGGAGAATCGGAAATGGCTGTTCAGCTCCGAGTGTTCTCCATATTTTCAAGGGAGCAGAGCCATTTCGTTTGAAATTCGAGCGGAAATTGACAGCCGCGATCGTCCCGGTCGCGATCGTCACCTCGCGTGTCTCAAGATTGCCGTGGAAGAGCTGGGAAACGGCGGCATTGTACACCCGAATTGCTGAAAAAGGTCCAGGGAGGAACAGCGGGTCAAGGGAGTCCCCGATAAGTTGTGGCTCATTGGAATTCAGAGAAAGGGAAAGAGGCTAGCGGGATGGTTGTGGTGGATGGTGCAGAGCCAGTTGCGTTTTCGCTTCCTCCTCCAGGAATTTTACGGCGAGCTGTGTTTCGCGGACCATCAACACGCAGCCCGCGCACAATCCCAGAATCGCGGAAGCGCCCGTGGCAACTGCCAAAGCGGCAGCAGCGCGGAAGAGAACGGGGTGGCCATAGTAAGCCTCAATCGAACCGCCTACGGAGACGAGCGCGGTTGCCGCGAACAAGCCGAGCCCGACATAGAAGAGGCGGAGAGCTTTTACAAGTAGCTGCGAACGCACGTGCAAGGGCGCCAACTGCGCTGCCCACATTTGATGATCTGCAGTGCCCGGCTCGTGGGAATCCAATTGCGCGGCCACGATGCGGGTCCGATCTACAACGCGGGCGAGCCGGTTGCTCGTGCCAAGCGCCAAAACCGAAGAGGCGTTCGTGAGGATGGCGGGGGCCACGATGGCCGTCAGTATCGCGAAGGGATTGTCCGCGACAGCGTTGTATTGCAAAGCTGAGCCTTCCTGGTCTGCGATTAAGGAGATTTGCACACGAGCGGCTTGCGTTCGAGCCACATGGCACGCGAGCAGATTAGGCTGTGCGAGGGATTCCAGGCAAGTGCTTCTTGCAGAGCAGCACGCCTGGCTTTCCAGAGCGAGCTAGATTCGAGCTGGATGCGCCCGCTGGTGCGGCCACGGAGTGCTGTTTTTGAGACGCTGTTACTTCGCTTTGGGATTGGAGGCATCTTTGAAGACAGCTATGGGCTTGGCCTTCAGATCTTTGGGCAAGTCAATCCACTGGAGAGCGGCCTTGTCGGTGCCTATAAGTTCCATTTGCCATCATCGCCGTCGTAGTCCACAAAAGGCCCGGGGCGCAAAGGACACTGAGGGCTCAGATGCGTTCGAGGACGACGGCGATGCCTTGGCCGACGCCGATGCACATGGTGCAGAGGGCGTAGCGGCCGTTGGTGCGGAGGAGTTGGTAGAGGCCCGTCGTGACAAGGCGCGCGCCGCTGGCGCCGAGAGGATGGCCAATGGCGATCGCGCCGCCGTTGGGATTGACGTGAGGCGCATCGTCAGGGATGCCGAGGTCGCGAAGAACGGCGACAGCTTGAGAGGCGAAAGCTTCGTTGAGCTCGATGACCTCCATTTGCGAAAGTTGCAGACCCGCTTTGGCGAGGACTTTGCGGGTAGCCGGGGCTGGTCCCATGCCCATGATACGCGGAGCGACGCCTGCGGCGGCCGCGGCGACGATACGAGCTTTGGGTGTGAGGCCGTGACGCTTTGCGGCGGCTTCCGAAGCCAGGAGCAGGGCGCACGCGCCGTCGTTCACACCGGAAGCGTTTCCCGCGGTGATGGTGCCATCGGGTTTGACGATGGGTTTCAATTTGGCAAGGGCCTCGAGCGTGGTATCGGGGCGGGGATGCTCGTCTTCGGAGAAGAGCGTGGGATCGCCCTTTTTTTGTGGGATGGGAACGGCAACAATTTCCTGGCTCATACGGCAGGAGCGGATCGCGTCGGCGGCGCGCTGCTGGCTGCGGAGAGCGAAAAGATCCTGATCCTGGCGGCTGATGTGAAATTCTTCGGCGACGATTTCGCCGGTTTCCGGCATGGAGTCGGTGCCGTACTTCGCTTTCATTAGTGGATTGACGAAACGCCAGCCGATGGTGGTGTCCTCCAGTTTCGCGAAGCGGGAAAATGCGCTGTCGGCTTTGCCGAGGACGAACGGAGCGCGGGACATGCTCTCGACGCCGCCGGCGATGACCAGGTCAGCTTCGCCGGATTTGACCGCGCGCGAAGCGATGGCGACGGCGTCCAGGCTGGAACCGCAGAGCCGGTTCACGGTGTCACCGGGGACTTCCTGCGGCAGACCCGCGAGCAGAAGGGCCATGCGGCCGACGTTGCGATTGTCCTCGCCGGCTTGGTTGGCGCAGCCGTAAACGACGTCGTCGAGGGCGTTCCAATCCACTCTAGGGTTGCGGTCGACGAGAGCCTTGATGGGGATGGCGGCGAGGTCGTCGGTGCGAATCACGGCGAGCGTTCCTCCATACCGGCCGACTGGTGTTCGAACGGCGTCGCAAATGTACGCGGATTCCATATGCGTCCTTGAGGCTTCTGCTGGGTTCTATCTTATCTGGAATGGCATCGGTGCGCGAATGGGGCGGGGAACGGAGCAAGCAGCACAACCTTCAAGGTTCTTCAGCGATTTCTCCGCTGCAGGCGGCAAGAGACGCCGGCCCTCCGGTCGAAACGACCGGCGCTGGTACTTACGATGGTACGGATTTGCGCCCAACCGAAAAATTGACCCATCGGCGGAGGCTTTAACAAACGGCTCGACCCCTGCGTCTCGATAAGGCGCGTGCCACAACCAGCACGGTCAGAGAAATGAGGAGGTGGTCACGTTTCGACGGATTTGTGTAGGGATGCCGATGGGTCTCAGCGTGTGCACGGAAATTCAAATGAAGGGTGCGCCGCGGTCAGAAGCAAGTCAAGGCGTGAAAAAGTCCACGTCCGCGGCATGTCCGGTGACAACGCCCATAGGTTTGCGCCAACCGGCGAGACCAGCAGCCCCTTTCGAGCCAGACGGCTCACTGGCGATGAAGTTCCCATGGTGGAGAGAAGTGATCAGGGTCAAAGAAAGCAAGTAAAGATTGCCACTCTGCGGTTCTTTTTGAGGAATAGCGTACAGATGGCGAAATAGCGCGAATTAGAAAGAAAGCGCTCCGCGGAAGGATGGAGACCGCGGAGCAGAAAGAAAACAACCCGGAAAGCTTGTCGCGCAAATCTAAGGTTGCGGAAACTATTTTTGGCGAATCTTTATGGGCTCGACAAGCTTGAAGTCGAGCGGAGTTTCCGCGCTGAGCGTGATGTCGCGGTCGCCGGTCAAGCCCGCGCCGCCGGTGCCTGCCGCCGCTCCAATGACAGCGCCGATGGCAGCGCCCTTTCCGCCCCCGGCAATTGCGCCAATCGCTGCGCCTCCGGCCGCGCCGCCGCCAACCATCGCGGCGGTGCGCTTGCCTTTGCCTTTGCTGGACATGGCGGCACCGGAAGTCTGAACTTCATAGTCACGTCCTGCGACGGTGATGCCGGTCAATTCGAGCGCGAGATTGGCGCCGCCCTTGAAACGTCCGGCGGCCTTCGCGTCTTTCACAACGCCATCGGCACGGGCGCCCTTGGGGATGGCCACTTTGCCTTCGACCTCAACGGGAGACTCGATGGTGGCGGAAAACTTGTCGCCGGAATTAGCGGTCTTAGAGCTGATGGTCTGGTCAAGCACTACGGAAATGACGGTGTCTGCCGGGACGACCAAAGGTTTCGGTTCGAGCGCCTTTTTTATGGCGTCCTTGGCGGATTCCGCCGCGGACGGAGATGAATTCGCGGTCGCATCCGAGCCGCCCTGGGGCTGGTCTGCGGATTTCTGGCCCTGGCAGCCGGCGATAAACAAGCCGAAAAACAGAGAGCACACAACAATCGAACCACAACGACGAATCATCAAGAACCCTCCGATTGGGCTGGATCGTCTTATCTCAACATACTCCGAAACGCGGGGAAGTCAAAGACTCGGCAAAGAGCGTGCGTCAATCAGGTATCAGGCTGAGGCCGATGCGAAAGCATTGTGCGTCGAGGCGGTCGCTCATAGGCTTTGTCTTGCGCAATCGCACGAGTTCCCAGGTGCCCGCTTCTGAAGGAATTGTTGGAATCCCACCGCGGCGTTTCTGAATGGCACACCCACGTTCAGCCCCGGCCATCCCGTCGCTTCTTGCACGCGAGACACCAGGGGCCCTTCTTTGGTGCGAGCGGAATCCTCGCAAGGCATTGAAATGTCAGGGTTGAAGACGAGCCATGACGGATTGCAAGGGTCGCTTTGAAACAGGAGCTTTCAGCGAGGTTTAATTTGCGACTGCGCCGCAACCCAGGCCGCGGTTTTGAAGCGATGAAAGAGCCCACCATAACTGGTCTGTGCTCTACGGCAAGTCTTTGCTCAGGCGATCGAGAACATCTTTGGGCTCGGTTTTCGGCGGATTGTTCAAGTATTTGCCGAAGAAAACCAGATAACGCTGCCAGCGGTCCTGAATGTGCCGCGGTTCGACGAAGCCGTGGTTTTCACGCGGGTAGGTCACGTACTCCACGGGGACATGCCGTTGATACAGTGCGCGGTAGAATTCTTCCGACTGCGGAATTGGAACGCGGGTGTCCGACTGGCCGTGCAGGATCATGGTCGGTGTCTTTACCTTCTCGATGTATTTCATTGGCGAATGCTCCCAGTATTCCTGGAAATTGTCCCAAGGCTCCTTGAATGTCCGTTTGCGAATACATCGAGTAAAGATCCGGCAATTCATCGCTATATGACCATGTTCTTTGACAACAAGATGGCTTTGAACTTGTCGGTTTGCGTGTCGATCCACATGGTCATAAAGCCGCCGTAGGACCAGCCAAACGCGCCGAGGCGATCCGGATCCGCCCAGCCTTTGTCCACTATTGCTTGCACGCCGCTCATGTCATCTTTGTAATCGCCGTCGCCCCAGTCGTTCTGGTTCGCACCCGCGAATTTCTCGCCGCGGCCGGTTGAGCCGCGGAAATTCGGCTCGAGAAGCAAATAACCATTTGCTGCCAGGATTTGCTCTGACGGACTAAACGTAAGAAGCGACGCGCCCGTGGGACCGCCATGCGGATTCAGGAGGAAGGGGTATTTTCGGGACGGCTCAAAATCCACGGGCTTTGTCACGATGCCGTCGATTTCCATTCCGTCTTTGCTGCTTTTCCATTTCACGACTTCCGTGCTGCCCAGGGCGTACTCGGCGAGCCACGCATTGTGGTTCGTGACCGGCTGGAGCGAGCTAAGCTTCAAGTCGCTGTGAAACACCTCCGCTGGGTGCTCTGGATCGCTCCATGTTCCAACTGCCGTCTGCCCGTTTGTGCTGATCTCAGCAAGGTTGATCGCGCCTGGCCTTTCCGTGAGTTGCCGAACAGAACCTGCAGAAACGTCTGCGGCGAAGATTTGTACGGACTCACGGGTGTTGCTGCTGAAATAAACTGTTTTGCCATCTGGCGCCCAAACTGGTTCGCCGGCGTTCAACTCAAACCCCCCGGTCAATTTCTTTTCCTTACCGCCGTCGGCGCTGGCTACAAATAGGTTTGTCTGGTAAAAAGGAGCCGCGCGGCTAACCAAGTAGGCAATCCACTTTCCCTCCGGCGACCAACGCGCCGTGTGTGTGAAGTCGGGCGTGTCCGACACTTTCCGCTGTTTTCCGCCTACAACATCAAGCACCCACGCGGTTTGCAAACTGCCGTCATCGAGCCGCGGCGTGGGGTTGCTCGTAAAAGTGATACGCGTGCCGTCCGGTGACCAGCGTGGATCGCTGACCGTGAAATCGCCCTTGGTAAACTGCTTTTGTTCACCAGACGAGATGTTCCAGGTCCAAAGCTGAGCCATTTTCATGTCGTGGTCTACTACTTCCGCGTCATCCTTGTTCTTCATGCGTTTCTCTTGATCCTCCGGTTCCGGTGCGGTGGCCACAAGAAGCAACGTCTTTCCGTCGGGCGAGAATTCGAACGAGCGCACTCCGGATTTGTGCTTTGTGACCTGCCATGGCTCTCCCCCATCCACGTACATGAACCAAACCTGCTGTTTCTTGTCTTTGTCCTCGCCTGCATTCATCAGGAAGCCAACCATCTTGCCGTCAGGCGACCACTGAACACCCGAAACACTTTCTTCGCCTCGCGTGTATTGCCGCGCGGCGGTCGCTGGCCCGGCCGTTGGCACGAGCCACAGCTGTGTTGTGGATTTCCACGGTTTGTCTTTCTCCATTTTGTTGTCGGCAACCAGATAGGCGATACGCGAGCCGTCAGGCGAAAGTCGCGGCGAAAACACGCGCGCTACACGCAATGCTTCGGCTGTGCCGAATAATCGCTTTCCATCTTTGCTGTGGGGCGCGGTGGCCTCCGGCTTTTCCTTCGCTTCCTGGGATGTGGCGATCGTGGATGTTGCGAGCAGCAACACACAAATGCACGCGGCAGGCTTTAAATTCATCGCAGGCACCTCGTTTCTACGAAGCTCAGATCGGGCCACCGAATCCGGCGCGAAGTATACTGACATGCGGGCGACCTTACAACGCTCGCGTTGGGTCAGCGGTTCAAGTTTTTTAGTGAATTTGTTTCGTTTTGCGGGACATGTAATCCATCAGCAGGTACTGGCCTAACGTGTAAGGCGTGGTGAAGTAGGCTTTGCCGCGGCACATCTGGGTAATTTTCTGGACAAAGTTCACCAGTGAATAGTCGCTCGCCAGCATGAACGTGTTAATCATAATTCCGGCGCGCTTGCATTTGTTCACTTCTTCGAGTGTTTGGCCCACGACGAAGGGGTCCAGGCCGAATGCATTTTTGTAAATGCGGCCGTCCTCGAGCGTCAATGCCGAAGGCTTTCCATCAGTGATCATTACGATCTGCCGCATGTCTTTTTTCTGGCGGAGCAGGATGCGCTGCGCCATGCGCAGTCCTTCGCGCGTGTTGGTGTAATAGGGGCCCACCTGCACGCGCGCCAGTTCAGCCAGCGGCACTTCTTCCGCGGAATCGTGGAACAAGACCAGACTCAGCGTGTCCCCCGGGTACTGCGTTCGAATGAGGTGAGAAAGCGCCATCGCCACGCGTTTTGCCGGAGTGAAGCGGTCTTCGCCGTAGAGAATCATGCTGTGGCTGCAATCGAGCAGGACGACCGTGGCGCAGGAGCTTTGGTATTCGCACTGGTGCACCATCAGGTCCGAATAATTCATTTCGATGGGAACTTTGGTGCCTTCGCGGCGCACGGCGTTGAAAAGTGTTCCGCTGATGTCCAGGTTCAGCGTGTCGCCAAATTCGTATGGCCGCGAAACACCGCCGGATTCCACGCCCGTGGCCAGGTCGCGCGTATCGTGGCGGCCAAAACTGCTTCGTCCCAGCGAGCCCAGCAAATCCTGGAGGGTTTTGAATCCCAGAAAGTCGATGGTTTTGTCGGTGATTTCAAACCGCGCTTCAGTTCGGTCCTGTGGCTGGCCGATTTGCCCGCGGGCGGAAGTTTGCGGAGGCGGAGTCACTTGCGGCGGCTGTTGCGGATTGATGAAGCCCTCATTGGCCAGGCGTTCGGTGAGTCTGTCGAGCAAATCCTTAACCGCTCCGTTGTCCATGGCATTGGGGTCGTTTAACATTTCCCGCAGCTCATCGCTCATGGCACTGTCAGGAAGCAGATCACCCTCTTGCAGGGCGCGCAGGATCGCTTCGCGCAGGGCTTCCATCGAGCGCTCCGGGTCCATCTGCGAAACGCCGTAGAATTGCGACTCGAATCCGCTCTGCAGAAAAAAATTCCCCAAGCGCTTGACCAGTTCTTCCAGGTCGATAACGTCGGCCGGTTCTCCTGTGTATTTGCCAAACTTGACGAATTTCATGGTGCGTGTAGCTCAGTCGCTTTTGTTGACATCAAGAGATCCGTCGTCGCGTCGTCAGTTATACTGCCGCCGCGGTGGCCGTCCTCCGGGGAATTCCCGCTCGCGATGTTCCGCTTGTTTCGGCTTTTCCGCATGGAAGCCGCGCTCTTCACTGCGTCCGATGCGCCGATGCGCCCACAGGCCTTCTAGGATCATCTCTGCCGCTGCGGCTCCTGTTGCCGCGTCCTTTCGGTCCTGAACGCCCAGCTTCCCGATGTGTTCCATCAGACCTTGAATGTTCGAAAGCTGCTGGCAGCGCTCGAGTGCCGTAGCCAAATCGGGCAATTTCAGCTCGCCGCCGAGTTCGAACCATTGAATTACTGGCTGGAAATTTACGTCTGCAAAATGTTTGCTGAAGACGCGCCCGAAGGCGGTTCGAATGAGTTCGCGTGCAACCGTGTCCGCGCCTTTCAGCTCGCCTTCGTACTCCAACTCCATTTTGCCAGTGATTGCTGGGAGCGCTGAATAAACATCCGCAGGCCGCGCGACGGTAGTTTTCTCGCCCATGCGTGCCGCCCGCTGCTCCGCGCTGCTCACCACGCTTTCGAGCGTGGTAATTGGCAGCCGCTGGCTCACACCGGAGCGGCGGTCTATGCGCTTGTCTTCGCGCGCCTGGAACGCGATTTCCTCCACGACTTCACGCAAATACGCCGGCACTTCCGCCTTGCGATTCGCATCGCGGCTCACCCACGCTTCCTGTGCGGTGATGCGCATGCCTTCTTCGAGTGTGGATGGATAGTGCGTACGAATTTCCGCGCCGATGCGGTCTTTCAGTGGCGTGATGATTTTTCCGCGCGCCGTATAATCCTCGGGGTTTGCCGTAAACACGAGAAGCACATCCAAAGGCAGGCGCAGCGGATAGCCCTTAATCTGGATGTCACCTTCTTGCATGATGTTGAAGAGCCCGACTTGGATTTTTCCGGCCAAATCCGGCAATTCGTTGATGGCAAAAATCCCGCGATTGGCGCGCGGAAGGAGTCCATAGTGAATGGTGAGTTCGTCCGAAAGATCGCGCCCGCCCTTGGCCGCGCGAATGGGATCGACGTCGCCGAGAATATCCGCCATGGTTACGTCGGGGGTAGCGAGTTTCTCGACATAGCGATGCTCGCGCGGCATCCAGGCGAGGGGGGTGTTGTCGCCTTCCGCAGCGGTTTTTTCACGGCAAGCCCGGCAAATCGGCTTGAACGGATCATCGTTGATTTCGCAGCCTGCCACCACGGGCATTTCCAAATCGAGCAAATTGATAAGGCCGCGCAAAATGCGGCTCTTGGCCTGCCCGCGCAACCCGAGCAGAATGAAATTATGCCGCGAGAGCAGCGCGTTTACGATTTGCGGAACCACGGTGTCTTCGTAGCCGTGCACGCCGGGGAAGAGAGTTTCATCCCTCTCCAAAGCGCGCAGCAAGTTCCGGCGGATTTCGTCCTTCACCGAGGGTGAAGCGCCGCGCGGATCGAAGTCGGGGATGCGTTTGAGTTCGCCCAGCGTGCGAGGCCGGGGCTGTCCTAGGGAATGCGATGTGTTGGCCATCATTAGGTCCCGTTCCGCGGTCCACCATCGGCGCACCGCACGAAAGGTCAGTTTAATCCGTGTCCATTGCCTCCAGCGCGCTGCCGCATGACCTTACTATTCTGTAGATGCGGCGCCCACTCGCGAAGGTAGCTCACCAGGCGTTCCTGCCGGTCCTCTTCCGAACGCAATTCGAGAATCTGCTGTTTCCAGAGGAGATCCATCGGGAGAGTGCTGGCTATGCGATAAGAAAGTTCCTCCACCGGTGCGCCTTCGAGATTTTTTGGATAATCCTCGAAGAGCAGCGTATGGCAGGCTTCGTAGAGCTCGACTAGTTGCCCTTGCAGCACGGGATTTCCGGAAGCTCCGCGGTCCTCCAGGTAATCTACCTGCCCTTCCAGCAGCGGATTCTCTTGAAACAGTTCCACGACTCGAAAAGGAGCGCGGCCCACGGTCACAATGTCCATGTGCCCGTCGCTATAGCGCTTCACGACTTCCAGAATCTCTGCGGTGCAGCCAACTTTGGCCACACCTTTTGGCAGCGCGAGCAGCATGCCGAATTCCGATTTTTCCTCGAGGCAATCCTTTACCATTTCTTTGTAGCGCGGCTCAAAAATGTGCAGCGAAAGTGAGGCGCCGGGAAGGAGAACGACGTTCAACGGAAAAAGCGGAATGCGCTCTGGCCGCATGATTCCCATACCAAATGATACCAAACCGACGCAAGTTGGTCAGTTTATCGGCGCTCCGGAATGCGTTAGGCATTGCGTTGTTCGAATGCTGGCAATGCGCTCAGGTTGGTGGAAAAATAGCTGATGCGGCCCCTTTTCGTAAGTCCCTGATTTATCTTCCATTTATCTTGGGGCGTTGAAAATGCTTTGTCGGGAGCATCGAGAGAAAAATTGAATTACAGCGCGCTATTGCGATCGGCGGTCGTGGCGCTGCTACGCAACAAAATGCGCAGTGTGCTCACGGTGCTGGGCATCACCATTGGCATCGCGGCGGTGATTTGCGTGGTGGCGATCGGCAAGGCCGGGCAGGCGCGCGTCGAGCAGCAGCTCAATAATCTTGGCGACAATTTTGTGTGGATTGAAGCGGGCGGCCGGGCCGTGAACGGTGTTCGCACCGGAACGCATGGCACCAAAACGCTGGTGCTGGCTGACGCCATCGCGATTAAGAATCAAATTCCGCTCATCAAGAGCGTCTCGCCCAACGTTGACGCCAACGTGCAGATTATTTACGGGAATCAGAATTGGTTCACGACGTACCGCGGTGTCTCGCCGGAATTTTTCGATATCAAGCGCTGGTTCATCGACCAAGGCGCCGCCTTTTCGCAGGACGACGTGGACCGCGCCGCCGATGTCTGCGTGATTGGCCGGAGCGTGCGCGATCAGCTTTTTGGGGTGGAGGATCCCATCGGAAAAGTGATTCGCGTGAAAGATTTGCCCTGCAAAGTGGTGGGTACATTGATGCCGAAAGGGCTTTCTGTTTCCGGACAAGACCAGGATGACACGATCATCTTGCCGTACACGACGGCACAAAAGAAAATCAAAGGAATCACTTAGCTTGACGACATTCTTTGCTCGGCCGTTTCGCAAGATGCCGTGAAGATTGCAGGGCAGGAAGCCGCAGCCTTGCTGCGCGACCGCCATCATCTGCGCCCGGAAGAAGACGACGACTTCAACATCCGCAATCCCGAAGACATTATTCAAGCGCAACTTGAAGCCAGCAAGACGCTCACGGTTCTACTGATTGCCATTGCTTCGATTTCGCTGATTGTGGGTGGGATCGGAATTATGAACGTAATGCTGGTATCGGTAACGGAGCGGACGCGCGAAATTGGCGTGCGCGTTGCCGTTGGCGCGACGGAAGAAGCGATTCAGCTGCAATTTCTTGGCGAGTCGGTGATGTTGAGTCTTGTCGGCGGCGGCGCGGGAGTTTTGTTTGGAATCCTCGGCTCTTACATGGTTGGGCAGACTTTGCGCTGGCCGATGCAAATGTCGCTCGAATCGGTCATCGTCGCCGCTTTGTTTTCCGTTGCCGTTGGCGTGTTTTTCGGATATTACCCCGCGCGAAAAGCTTCCTTGCTCGATCCCATCGAAGCGCTGCGGTACGAATGAGCACACGAATTTCTGCAGTTAGGCGGTTAAGACGCGAATGAAATCAAGAACAAGATGGCTCTTAATTGGCGGTGCTGCCGTTGTGGCCGCGCTATTTGTCGTGCTGGGATGGAACCGCACCGCGCAGGCCCAACATTTCACGGCCAAAGTGGAGCGCGGCGATATTCACGACGTCGTGGAAGCCACGGGAACCATCAACGCGGTGATCACTGTGCAGGTCGGCTCGCAGGTATCGGGAACGATCTCGAAACTGTTTGTGGATTTTAATTCGCGAGTTCACAAAGGCGATCTCGTTGCGCTCATCGATCCGGCGCGCTGCAAGGGCGCGGTGCAGCAGGCAACCGCGGATCTCGAAAATGCGAGAGCGAACTTGACTGCGGCGCGAGCCAATGTGGAGAAAGCGAAGGCTGCATTCGTTCAGGCCAAAGCCGATTACGACCGCACAGTGGGTCTTACCAAAGACGGAATCATGAGCCAGCAGCAACTGGACTTGGCGAAAGCGACTTTCGATTCCTCCAACGCGGCGGTGGGAAGCGCGCAGGCCAACGTGACCCAAGCTGAGGCGCAGGTGAC
>Ga0126376_10000523_pt1 | contig 18846 bp, 15 predicted proteins | sample PanSoiMetPlot_15_FD_92760 | JGI IMG/M metagenome (GOLD analysis project Ga0126376, IMG submission 92760) | Tropical forest soil microbial communities from Panama - MetaG Plot_15 | ecosystem: Environmental > Terrestrial > Soil > Tropical forest > Bulk soil | place: Panama | collected 2016-02-17
AGGGTTGTTCCGTACTGGAAAGAAGCGGCGAAATTCGCCCGCTCCCATGGGATCAAACGCCTCGCCTTCGAAATGCATCCCAACTTCGTCGTCTACAATCCGCGTACGTTGCTGAAACTCCGCGAAGCCGTCGGCGAAGAAATCGGCGCGAACTGCGATCTAAGCCATCTCTTCTGGCAAGGCTGCGATCCCGTCGAAGTGATTCATTTCCTCGGAAAACAAGGCGCGATTTTCCACGCCCATATGAAGGACACCGTCCTCTTTCCCGAAAACCTCGCAAAATACGGCGTGCTCAATTTCGCTTTCGACAAAAATGACCTGGACCAGGCTTCGGACACATTCCGCGCCGTCGGCTACGGCCACAGCGCTTCTCTTTGGAAATCCGTTCTGCAGGCCTACATGGACATCGATTACGAAGGCATCCTCAGTATCGAAAACGAGGATCCAATTCTTCCAGGCGAAGTTGGTGTCGAACGCGCCGCCTACGTTCTCAAGAACATTCGCAAAGAATTGATCGGCGAATAAGACTTTCTTTTCGAGGAGGAAGGATGCATCGAAGAGAGCTGTTTCGATTGCTGGGCGCGGGAGCCGTCCTGCCCGCTATGCCGCCGGACTTGTTTGCCATGCTGCGGCAGTCGCAGCCGGCGGCCGGGTACATGCTTCGAACGCTTGATCCACGTAAGAACGTGACCGTCGTCGCCATGATCGATTTGATTATTCCCGCAACGGAAACGCCGGGCGCGAAAGGCGCTCGCGTCAACGAATTCATCGATCTGATTTTGACGGAGTGGGCCACTGAAGAAGAGCGCAAGCATTTTCTCGATGGCCTCGCCGAAATAGACAAACAGAGCAACGAACTTTACGCCAAGAATTTCGTAGATGCTTCTCCCGCTCAACAGGAAGCGCTGCTTCGCGCCATCGACGACAGAGAAATGGCGAATCGCCAAAATCGCCCGCGCCACGGCAACACTGTTCCCGAACCCGATGCTCACATGAAGGGCTCCTTCTGGGTCGTCTTCAAGAACATCACTCTTCACGGCTACTACACTTCTCAAGTCGCTTTTGAAGAGGAATTGAAGCTCAAGATTATTCCCGGCGAGCAGCACGGCTGCGCTCCGCTGGGCGCCGGCCTCGGCGACGCGTAATCCCTGGAGAAAATAATGGCGACGAATACGTATGACGCGTTGATTGTAGGTTCCGGAATCACCGGCGGCTGGGCTGCGAAAGAACTCACCGAAAAAGGTTTGAACGTCCTCGTGCTCGAAGCGGGCCGCACCATCATCCCCGAAAAAGACTACGTCGAGCACGTGCCCGTATGGGAGTTGAAATACCGTAATTGGGACAAGCGCCCCGAGCGCGCCGAAACGCAGTACGTCCAGCGCGAGTGTTACTACGCTTGTGATGAGTACTCCCACAAATTTTTCGTCAACGACAAAGACAATCCCTACACCAACACGCCCGGCACAAAATTCACTTGGATTCGCGGTCGCCAAGTCGGCGGAAAATCCATCACCTGGGGCCGCCAAAGTTATCGCTGGAGCGATTTGGATTTCGAAGCTAATCTCCGCGACGGCGTCGCTGTGGACTGGCCCATTCGTTACACGGACATCGCTCCGTGGTACAACTACGTCGAAGAGTTCGCCGGCATCAGCGGCCAGGCTGAAGGTTTGCCGCAGCTTCCCGACGGAAAATTTCTTCCGCCCATGGAAATGACCTGCGTTGAACTCGACGTGCGCGAAGCGCTGCAAAAACATTTCGACGATCGCATCATGACTATCGGCCGTTCCGCAGTCCTCACGCGCGTGCACAAGGGCCGCGCCGCTTGCCACTATTGCGGCGTTTGCCATCGCGGCTGCATCACACAATCCTATTTCAGCAGCTTGAATTCGACTCTGCCCGCCGCCGCGAAAACCGGAAAACTGACCATTCGCCCTTACAGCGTCGTGCACAGCGTCGTTTTCGATTCCGCAAAACGCAAAGCCACCGGCTTGCGCGTGATCGACGCACAAACCAAAGAGCACCTGGAATTTAAAGGCCGCATCATTTTCCTTTGTGCTTCCGCGCTCGAATCCACGCGCCTCATGCTTAATTCCGCCACGGCCGAATTTCCCAACGGCCTCGGCAACAGCAGCGGCGAACTCGGCCACAACGTCATGGATCATCACATGGGCAGCGGCGCTTCCGGCACCATGCCCGGCCACGAAGACAAAATGCCCTACGGCAATCGTCCCAACGGAATTTATGTTCCGCGCTTCCGCAACGTGGACACAAAAACGAAACAAAAAGAATTCATTCGCGGTTACGGTTATCAAGGCGGCGGAAGCCGCGAAGGCTGGGGTCGCGGAAGTTACATGACCGGACTCGGCGCCGACTTCAAGGACGCGCTGAAAAAACCGGGCCCGTGGCGCATGGGCTTCGGTGGATTCGGCGAATGTTTGCCGAATCACGACAATTACATCGAATTGAACAAGGAAAAGTTGGACGCCTGGGGAATTCCCACGCTCACGTTCCACTGCAAATGGGGCGACAACGAACTAAAGATGTCGCGCGACATCGCCGTGCAAGCCGCGGAAATTCTCGCCGCCTCCGGCGCGAAAGACATTAGCGTTTATTCCGAAATTTCTCCGATGGGACTTGGCATTCACGAAATGGGAACCGCGCGCATGGGCCGCGATCCCAAAACTTCCATCTTGAACGCGCACAATCAGGTGCACGACGCGCCCAACGTCTTCATGACCGACGGCGCATGCATGACGTCCGCTTCTTGCGTCAATCCTTCGCTCACGTACATGGCGCTCACGGCGCGGGCGTGTGACTATGCTGTCTCGCAGATGAAAAAGAACGAACTCTAACGCAAGGAAGATTCTAAATGGCCCAGGTCAATCGCTCACCGAAGACATACGATGTGTGCGTCATCGGTTCCGGCGCCGGCGGAGGCATGGCCGCTAAAATCCTGACGGAAGGCGGCCTGGACGTGGCGCTGCTCGAGGCCGGCCCTCAGGTTCATCCCGAAAAAGACTACAAAATGTTCATGTGGCCCTACGAACTGCCTCATCGCGGCGTAGGCCTGGGCGGAAAAGCAGCAGAAAATTTCAGCGAATTTTTGGCTCCGAACGGCGCGTGGCAAATTGAAGGCGAGCCGTACGTTTCCGCGCCGGGTTCCGATTTTCAGTGGTTCCGTTCCCGCATCGTTGGCGGGCGAACGAATCACTGGGGACGCATCGCTCTGCGATTTGCTCCCGTGGATTTTCGTTCGAAAACGCGCGACGGCCTCGGTGACGATTGGCCCATCACTTATGAGGACATCGCACCGTACTACGACAAAGTCGAATCGTATATCGGCGTTTTCGGCACGCAGGAAAATGTGGACAGCGCTCCGAACGGCGTTTTTCTTCCGCCGCCGAAACCGCGCTGCCACGAAATTCTCGTCAAAAAGGCTTGCGACAAATTGAACATCGCCTGTATTCCCGCGCGTCTCGCGATTTTGACGAAGGCGCACAACGGCAGGCCGCCGTGCCATTATTGCGGTCAATGCGGCCGCGGCTGCACCACCGCTTCTAATTTCAGTTCGAGCCAGGTCTTGCTTCCTCCTGCGCTGGCCACGGGAAAACTCACGCTCATCACCGGGGCGATGGCGCGCGAAATCATCGTCGGCAAAACCGGAAAAGCCGAAGCTGTTTCTTACGTGGACAAAGCCACCAAAACCGAAAAGCGCGTTTACGCAAAAGCAGTCGTCGTCGCCGCCAGCGCGTGCGAGTCCGCGCGTCTGCTTCTGAATTCCAAGTCCGCCCTTTTTCCGGACGGCCTCGCCAACTCCTCGGGCACCGTAGGAAAATATCTGATGGATTCGGTCGGCAGCGATGGCTGGGGCGAAGTTCCCGCGCTGGCGAAGATGCCGCCGCACAATCACGACGGTACCGGCGGCATGCACTATTACATGCCATGGTGGAAGTACGACCGCAAGAATGATTTTCCGCGCGGCTATCATATCGAGGTGGGAGGTGGCCGCGAGTTTCCGAGCGCGGGAATGTTCCGCCACTTGTGCCGCGAAGAAGAAGGATACGGCGCGAGCCTGAAAAAGCGCGCCCGGGAAGTTTACGGCATGACGGTTGGCTTCGCGGGGCGCGGCGAAATGATTCCGAATCCGGACACGTATTGCGAAATCGATCCGAACCAAGTGGACCAGTGGGGAATTCCGGTTTTGCGGTTCCACTTCAAATGGTCCGAGCACGAAATTCGCCAGGCGAAAGATATGCAGGAAACTTTCCGCGGCATCATCGAAGCGATGGGAGGAACGTACAAGACGCGCACGCCGATTGACGGGCCGAACGCGTTTGGCATCGAGGCTGGCGGGAAAATCATTCATGAGGTCGGCACCGCGCGCATGGGAAATGATCCGAAAACGAGCGTGCTTAACGGACATTGCCAGGCGCATGAGGTGAAGAATCTTTTCGTCACCGATGGCGCGCCGCTGGTGACGAATCCGGACAAGAATCCGACGCTGACGATCATGGCGCTTTCCTGGCGCGCGTCCGATTTTCTTTTGCAGGAAGCGAAGAAAGGGAACCTCTGAAAAAAGTTTGAAGGCCAAAGTTTAGGTTCTACGACGTTGTTACAAAACTCGCGTATTGTCATCCCTCGTCTGCCGCGACAGACGGGGGATCTGCTGTTCGCGAAAAGTACTGGAAAAAGCGGATTCCCGGGCCAAAAACCGCCCGAGGAATGACACCTTAAATTCTCGGCACGGATGGAGGCGGAGAGAAAATTATGACGCACGGAGTATCACGGCGGGACATTTTGCGGACGCTGGCGGCAGGGGCCGTCGGCGGTTCCGTGCTGCAGGTAATTCCGGCCAAGGCGGCGGAGTTCGCTCATCAGGCCGTGCGCAAGGAGAAAGCCGCGGCGCCGGCGGGGAAGTACGCGCCGAAATTTTTCGATGCGCATCAGTACGAAACGCTGAATTCGCTGTGCGAGACGATCATCCCCAAGGACGAGAAGTCGGGCGGAGCGATCGAAGCGGGCGCGCCCGAGTTCATTGACTTGATCACCAGCGAGAACGAGGAGTTTCAGGTGAAGCTCGGCGGCGGTTTGCTGTGGCTCGACACGCGCTGCGTGGACCAGTTCGGCAGAGCTTACCTCGAATGTTCGGCAGAGCAGCGCAAGGAGACTCTGGACCTAATTGCGTACGGCAAGAACGCGAAGAAGGATGCGTCGCTCAGCCAGGGAGTGGCGTTTTTCGCTTTGCTGCGCAACATGACCTGCGACGGGTTTTACACCTCCAAAATCGGGATTGACGATTTGCAGTACATCGGAAATGTTGCTCGGGCTGAATGGCCAGGGTGTCCGCAATTGCCAAGCTGAGCCAGTGGACGCTTACTCTCGTCGGGCATCCAAGAGAGGTCCCTTGCCTAAACACCTACGGTTCGGGAAAGCCACAAGCGCGAATTGGTCGCTCTTCCCAAAGATTGGCGCTGGAACAGTTGGGCCTACTATCACAGCAAAAACGCCTTGCTCGCCCTCGACACCGCCGAATAAAAACCCACAACCCAAGACCCGGGTTCCAAACAGCGGAACCCGGGGCACCCGCACTCGCCGGCAGTCGGAGGCTAGCGTTTCCGGGAAGAGGTGGTCGTGACCGGAGAAGAGGGCACGATATATCGTGCCCCTACGCGGAGATTGAAGAGGATGCCGAGCTAGAGCCTTTGGCGCCACATTTGCTGAAAAAGAGCCGGCAAGATGCCGGCGATACGAAATGAAGCTGCGGCGCTACGAGGCGGAAGCGAAGCGTTGGGCGCTACGCGCTTTGGCTCTGGCGGCTTCTTCTTCGCGATTGCGGGGCGAAGCGGAAGTTTCGAGGGATTGCAGGAGGCGCATAGAGGCACGGGCGATTTCGTCAATGGCTGCGTTGAAGGAGGCTTCGTTGGCTTTGGAAGGTTTGTGAAAGCCGGAAATCTTGCGGACGAATTGGAGCGAAGCGTTGCGGACTTCGTCGGAAGTGACGGGCGGATCGAAGTTGAAAAGCGGTTTGATGTTTCTGCACATGGGCGGCACCACCGACAGGAGAGATTCGCTGCGAAGCAAGATTGTAACAGGATTGTCCGAGCGTCTTAACCCGGAAAGTCCAGGAGTCGGAAGGCCTAATGCCGAAAGGCGAGAGGACAAGACCTATGCGCGGGAAGGAAATACTTGCAGGGAACGTACCCTCTGCAATACGCTATTGGCTCCGCGTTTTAGATGGCTGGGGCAGAATTCTCGAAGAGATGTCCACGGGGGCAGCTGTGGGCGTCGCAGTGGAAAGAACTCTTTGGGTAGTGGTCCGTGTGGATATTTGACTCGTTGTTTGACGATTCAGAAAAACCCAAAACTGGCCATTGCCTGATTTGCAGCCAAACGCCGGAAAATTTCAGAATTTGCACCAAACGGGGCCGTGTGTTGCGGAGTGGGCGCGGCAGGGGTTCGCCAAAGTGGACTTTATGGAGGAAGAAAATGCGTAAGTGGTTTGGAATGCTGGTACTGGTGGCCTGCATTTGTTTGCCCGCAGTTGCGCAAGAAAAAGACGCAAACGCGAATGAGACAACGAGAGTCAGTGAGGCGCCGCGAACAAACTTGTTCAGCGCGCCGGCGGCTGTGTCGAGGAGTCCGTGGGCGCTGCCTGCGCAACCACGGATGACGCCGTTCCCCGCACCCGCGGCCAAGCAAGAACCGGAGGCGCCGGGACAGCTTTTGCCGCGTTACGAAATCTCCGCGGGCTACAGCTACATTGATTTTCATCCGGGAGATCCGTTCAACAACTTTGGCAATCAGGGCGGCACGGGCAGCTTTACCGTCAATGCAAACCGGATTCTTGGTCTTACGGCCGAAATTGGATCGTATGCGTACACGCGCAATTTGTTTGGAACGCAGACCGACGGCGGCTTGACGACATTTCTTTTCGGCCCGCGGCTGAATCTGCGGAGATTCGATCACTTTGTGCCGTTTACGGAATTTTTGTTTGGTGCGGCCAGAGCCGGCGGGCCGCTGACCGCTGTTGGCTCCAGAAACGTATTCAGCCTGGCCAGCGGCGGCGGCGTGGACGTGGTGATAACCAAGAATCTGGCGTGGCGATTTGCGCAAATTGATTACCTGATGACGAATTTTAGTGGCGCCAATGTTGGCTCGAGCGGACGCCAGAACAATTTGCGCGTCGGGACTGGTTTGGTCTTGCGGTTTGGAGTTCCGAATCCCGCGCCACCACCGAACCATCCTCCGGTTGCGGCGTGCGCCGTTACGCCGGCTTCGGTGGTTGCGGGCTCGACCGACAGTGTTTCGCTGCACGTGAATGCCAGCGATCCGGACAACGATTCGTTGACGTATAGCTACACCGCGACGGGCGGAACGATTGAGGGTACGGGCGCCGACGCTCGGTGGAATCCGAGCGGGCTTGCGGCGGGAACGTATACGGCGACCGTGAAAGTGGACGACGGCAAGGGCGGAACGGCAAGTTGCTCCGCGGATTTGAAAGTGGAGCCGAAGCCGAACCAGAATCCTGTGATCTCTTGCTCTACGGACCGCTCGCCGATTAATCCGGGCGAGAAGACGGGAATTACTTCGACCGCAAGCGATCCGGATGGCGATCCGCTCACGTATTCATACAGCGCGGCGGCGGGACAAGTGACCGGCGACGGGCCGAAGGCGACGTTTGATTCGACTGGATTGCAGCCCGGCACTTACCCGGTGAAATGCGCGGTGAGCGATGGCCGGGGCGGCACAGCGGAATCTTCGACGAACGTCGAAGTCAAAGAACCACCGCAAATCAAGCAGCTGGAGGCGAAGCTCGCTCTGCACAGCATTTATTTCCCGACGGCTCAGCCGACAGTGGCCAAGCCCAACGGCGGATTGCTCGCCAGCCAGGCGGCCACGCTGGATTCGCTCGCGAGCGACTTTAAGACCTATTTGACTTACCGGCCCGCAGCTTATTTGACGCTGGAAGGTCATGCTGACGTTCGCGGCGCGAAGGACTACAACATGAAACTCTCTGAACGCCGCGTCGAGCGCGCGAAGAGTTATCTCATCGAGAAGGGCGTGCCCGCCGACAAACTACAAACCAAAGCATTCGGCTTCGAGCACAACATGACTTCCGAAGAGGTGAAGGCGCTGCTGGAAGCGGATCCTAACCTCACGCCGGCCGAAAAGCAGAAGCTGATCAAGAATCTTTTGACCGTGCGGCTTGCGAACAATCGCCGCGTTGACGTGACGCTCAGCACGACGGGAGAACAGTCGGTTCGGCAGTTCCCCTTCAGCGCGAAAGATGCGTTGACGCTGCTCAGCAGAGGCGGAGCGGAAAAAACAACCAAGGCGCCGGCTGCGGCGGGTGCAAAACCAAAGGCCGCTGCGCCGAAGAAGCCAGCAGCCAAGCCTTAAGCGGAAATAGCAAAGGATAACGCGCATCCGCGCGTCGTCTTTTTGCAAAAATAGAAGGAATGGGAAGCGGGCTCCACCGGGGCCCGTTTCCGTTTTTCAACTGCGAAACCGGCGATTCCCGATTCGGAACTGAAAACAGTTCCATTCCGGCAAATCCTTCTCAGAATTGGGCTTATTTCCTCTCTGAAGATCTTTTTCCCGCTGCCTTCACGCCAAAATGGCGAAGGCGGGAATGGCGGCACGGTGCTCGTAACGGGATTTCCCCCAGGTTTAGCAACGCTCGGATCTCTCGAACGAATAGAACTTCGAGGCAGGCTTGCCGGTAGGGTATTGTCCGCGATAGACACACGAGAAACGTGCGACGGGCAGCTGCAACGAGAGCAGGAAATTCTGGAAGCAAGCCGCGAACCCATCGTGCTGCTCGGATGGCAAGGCACACCCTCGGAAAGCAATCGGGTCGCGAGGAAGCTCTTGTTGTCGCTGCCGCCGGCCTTGGGGGAAGGAGGTGGTGCGGCCGACTCGCCGTTGCCCGCGAATAAACAGTTCCCTGAAATTTTTCGGGTGAGAGACAGAGAGAGGGTTGCGCTTTGGCAAAAGAGACAGAGATCCGGTCACAACGATGGCTGCGAACCTCCGGAGGTCGAACTCGACTCCGGGGCTCGCGTGAAACTGCGCGCGCAGGCAACCGATGGGCGAACACCTTTGGTTCAACGCTCTGGCCCCCCAATCTTTCAATCAGGCTGTCCAGCGTCTTGTACCTTCCACCTCGGCTGCCGCGAGTCTTGCCATCTGCGCAAACCGCAAATTCAGCAGGCGACTCTTACTTTGCGAAGTGCGCCGCAAGAACGATGGACGGCCACCGCAAGGGGGCCAAATGCGTCTCGAAACGATCGCGGCGCTCGCGGTCCGATTGCGGGAGACCGTGCGGCGATTGAGCCAGGAATGGGAAGCCGCGCAGGGACAATCCTCGGCGGCAAAGTAAGTTTGGCGAACGCCCTTTTCAGAGGCGGCCACTCTTGTTAGGCTAGGCGGCGCAAACCGCGGCCAGCGGCGTGCGTTGCCAATGCAGCAGCCAACTCCACAAAAAACAGCCTCGGCCCGCGTGCCTCCCGAATTGGCGGAGAGCCTCGCCCAAATGGAAGGGCGCTTCCCCGCGAATGAACTTGCGCTGCGTGTGGTTCGTGCGGCGGCGAGTTTGCCCGGCGTGGCAGGCGCGCGTCTTTGGCGGATCGAACAAAACGAAACAGACGTGTGGGCCGAAATTGGAACCGTTCCTGCGGAAGCAAAACGACTGGAACATCTTTTCAGCGTAGAAAAAACCGCGATTCCCTCGAATGTCTGGACAGGCGCGCTCGGGAGTGATGATTTTCGAATGAGAATTCTGGAAGTGCATGGGGAGCGCGCGTTTCCCGAAGAAGTGCAGTCGCAGCTCGCGCTGCTGGCACGCTTCGCGGCACTGGCGTTGGCGCTGGCCGAGCGACGCGGAACGATGGAGGAGCTGTCCAGCATTGTTGAAGCGACAAAGAGATTGAATTCGACGCTGGATCTGGGGGAACTGATTCACATCATTTTGCAGATTGCCACCAGACAAACCGGCGCGGAGCGAGGGACGGTATTTTTGGTGGACGCGCAGAAAAATGAAATCTGGTCGCTTGTGGGACTTGGATTGGAGCAGCAGGTGATTCGTTTGCCCGCGGACCGCGGCATTGCGGGCTGGGTTGCACAGAATGGGCGTTCCGTGCGGCTGGAAAATGCGTACGAGGATCCACGATTCGAACCGGAGATTGACCGCAGGCTTGGATTCATCACGAAGCGCCTGCTCTGCCTGCCCATTCGAAATGAGGCCGGAAATATCGTTGGCGTGTTGCAGCTTTTGAACAAAGGCGAGCCATTTACTGGAGAAGATGAAGCGTTTCTGGATGCGCTGAGCGCACACGTGGCGATTGCACTGGAAAAAGCGCAGTTGCACCGGGAACGCGTGGAAAAGGAAAAATTGGAGCGCGATCTTGAGCTCGCTCGGGAGATTCAGGCGGGGCTCTTGCCGGATGCGCCGCCGCTGGTTCCGGGAATCGAGATTGCGGTTTCGCACCGGCCGTCGCAAATGGTGGGAGGAGATTATTACGATTTTCTTCCTCTGCCCGCGGCGGAGAAAGGTGGTTTGTTAATTGTTGTTGCAGATGTGGAAGGGAAAGGGGCGGCGTCGGCACTTGTGATGGCGAATGTGCAAGCGACGCTGCACGCGCTGGCGGACCAGCGGGGGCCGCTGGAAAAATTGCCGGCAACCATCAATGAGAAGATGATCGCAGCTGGCTCCGGGGGAAGGCGGACCAAATATTTGAGCATGTTTCTGGCAACGCTTGAGGAGAGCGGGAAAAAACTGCGCTACGTAAACGCGGGCCACGTGCCTCCGGCGGTAATTCGGGCGGATGGATCGTGCGAGTGGCTGACGGAGGGGGGTATGGTCGTCGGTTTATTGCCAGAGCAGGAATATGATTGTGGAGAACTCGCGCTAGGAAAAGATGACTTGCTGGTAGCGTGTACGGACGGGATTACGGAAGCGATGGATGCGAATGGAAATGAATTTGGACGGGCAAGATTGGCGGAACTGGTGACGCGATTGCGCGGATTGGGGGCGCAAGAGATTTTGCATGGAGTTTTGGAGGCGGTGGATGCGCATGCGCGCGGCGGCGTATATGAGGATGACCGCATTCTGATGGTCATGAAGGCGATTTGACCTTATTAGGGTTGCGGCGCGGGCTGTGCACGAAGGTGATCGAAGAATCCCAAGACTCGTTTTCGAAATTCTTCAGGTTCATAGCCGAGAGCCGCGGTGTGCCAGGCGCGGGGAACGCGCCAGAATTCTTTTGGGCCTCGCGCGGCGCGAAAGATCATCTCACTGTGCCGGCAAGGAAGCGCGTGGTCTTCTTCATCGCAAATAATCAAGACCGGAAAAGGACGTGAAGCGACGGCTTTGACAGGAGAGACTTCCGAGGCAGGGAAGCCCGCCAATTTTCCGCCGCGGTAAACCATAAGCCAAGCGCCAGGAGCAAGGAGGGTCTTGCCGAGCCAAGGATACTTGCGAAGACCGGCGTAGTCGTAAGCAGCTTCCTGAAGATTGGCGAACGAGGCTTCAGCGACGACGGCTTCTATGCGAGGATCAGCGCCGGCGGCTTGCAGAGCAATGCCTCCGCCCATCGATTCGCCGAGGGCGAAGAGACGCTGCGGTTTTTCGGAAGCTTCGAGAGCGTCGATGATTGCGCTCGTGTCATTGCGCTCGAGCCAGCCGTACGTGGCGATGTCTCCGCCGCTGTCGCCGTGACAGCGGGCATCCATCATGACGACGCTGTAGCCATTTTGCAGGAGAAATTCGGATTGACCGATGACGCCAACGCGGTTGTCGGAAACTCCATGAAACAACAGAACCCAGGAACCGTTGGGCTTTTCCGCGCGAACTTTCCAGCCGCGGAGTAGGGCACGGTCGGCAACGCGCACGACAAAATCCTCGCGACGGCCGTGCGTGTGCTTGAAGCTTTCGTCAGCCTCGCGGATCAAATCCGCGGTGAGCGCACGCTTCATGGGATGAAGGAACATTGGGCCAGCAAGCCAGCCGCCGATGGCGGAGAGTGCCGCTGGAAAAAGAATCAAAATCAGAAGAATTCGGGTGAGCCGGTTCATCTACTTCATATATACGAAAGCGCAAGTCGCAGAGTTCCCCCAGGCGCGATTACTAGGAACGGAAGAGTACGGATTCGCGCTGGAACATTTTGGTCGCGAGAAAGAGTGCGACCGCGGCGTAAGCGCAGGTAGAAGTGAAAATGATGGCGATGAAGTTCCAGTGGTATGTGCCGATGACCAATTCCTTGCACAACAGGCTGACGTTGAGGATAGGAACCAGTGCGAGTTTGGCGTTGAGGTCGATGGGCAACATCGCAGCGATTGCCGGGATGATGACGATGAAAATCAGAGGTACGAGGTAGGTCTGCGCTTCTTTGTAGGTTTTAGCGAAGGAGGCGATCATCAACTGGACGGAGGAAAACAGGACTGCTAACGGAATCGCCATGATGAACACGGAGAGCGCGGCACCGACACCAATGTGCATTTGTATACCTTCGTCTCCGGCTTGAACCGGTTTGGCTTGAAATGTGTTCACGAGAGCGAAGGAAATGCCCATTGAAACGACGGAAAGAGCTGCAGTAGAGAGCGCGGTGGTGAGAACGAGCAAGAATTTTCCGATAACGAGATGAGAGCGGGAGATAGGACTCGAAAGGATGGTTTCCATGGTGCCGCGCTCTTTTTCGCCCGCGGTCAGGTCAATCGCGGGATGCATGCCGCCGTTAAAGCAGAGAAACACCACGATGTAGGCAATAAATCCGCCGAAGAAAAGTGCGGCACCGGATTTTTCGGGCGGGGCGATATTTCTCTGGGTCACTTTGAACGGGTCGAGGAGGTCCGCTGGCAGCTTCTGTCCTACAACGCGAGCCTTTACGACCTCTTCCCGATAAGCCTTTAACGAATCATTCAGCTTGCCCGCGGCGATTTCGGACTTCAGTTCGCCGGAATAGTCGTAGATGGTGACCTCGAGCTTCTTTTGGTCCGCGACACTTTTGTCGAACCCTGAAGGGATTTCTACAGCGACGGGAATCTCTTTTTCGACGACAAGGTCCTTCCAGTTCGGAGTTGCGGGAACGATTTCAACTTTCGGAGTTGCTTTTAGTACGGCGAGCACCGCGGGAGAGTCCTCGCCGCCGACAACCATGACTTTGGGCGAGGCTTCTTTCGTTTTGTTAATGATGTTGCCGACTAGTGCGCCAAAGCCCACGCTCAACAGTGGAAACAAAAAGAGTGGAATGACAACGCTGGCGATAACCGTGCGGCGGTCGCGAAGCGCTTCGCGAAGTTCCTTGCGATAGACGATGCCAATGTTGCGGAGCGACATTACTTGGCCTCCGGTTCGACGTACAAAGGCGCGACCACTTTGACGAAGATCTCTTCGAGGTCCTGCTCCCCGTGCTGTTCGCGAAGCTGGCTCAACGTACCCTCCGTGAGCAATTTACCGGACTGAATGATTCCGACCATGTCACAGAGTCTCTCCACCTCGGTCATGACATGCGTTGAGAAGATGACTGTTTTTCCGCGGTCGCGACACTCTCGAATGAAACCCATGATGGTGCGCGCGGTCATGACGTCAAGGCCAGACGTCGGTTCATCGAAGATCATGACGGGCGGATCGTGAACCAAAGTGCGCGCGATGGACGTTTTCTGCTTCATGCCAGTGGAAAGCTTGTCGCAACGGCGATCGCGAAATTCGTTCATGTCGAGCCGGTTGAAAATATCGTCGACGCGTTTCTTTAGTGTGGGTTCATCAAGGCCGTTCAAGCGGCCAAAATATTCGACCATTTCCTTCGCGGTGAGGCGCGGATAGAGCGCCGTCCCGCCGGAGAGAAATCCGACGGAAGCGCGGACTTTTTCGGGAGAGTCAACGACGTCATGTCCGTCCACGATGGCCGTACCGTCCGTTGGCTCGAGGATCGTGGCAAGCAGGCGGAGGGTGGTCGTTTTTCCCGCACCGTTCGCTCCGAGCAGGCCATAGATTTGGCCAGGCTTCGCCGTGAAGCTCACGTTATCTACAGCGCGAATTTCGCCACGTTTCTTATCATGGAATCGCTTGAACAAACTTCGAGCTTCGATCACGGGAAACCTCACAAATTCGTTGAACTTTTGGGTGCGACCGGCCTAGCAGTAATACGTCCAGAGTATGGAAAGATTACAACATAAGTGTCAGAAAATCCCTTGAGTTTGAGGGTAAAGCCAGCACTTACATCTTTCGCTTGCACCCCCGCATCTGTTTGAGAGTGAGCAAGATAGGATTCGCTTTCAGTAGTGGAAGCCCAAAGGCTCTTGCTAAACTGTTTGGGGATAATTCCGCGGGGCGGCGGCCAGCAAGTTATGCAACAGTCCGAAGTGGGGGAAGGAACGCCAGGAGCGTTTTCGAGTTTGCCGTGTGCCGGGACGGCTTGAGGCGGAATCAATCAGAACATGGAACGCAAATTACGCAATCGGATTTTCATATTCCTAGCGCTAGCCGCAGTTGTCGCATTTGTGTTGGTGAAACTGAGCGGACGGCAGCCTCCGGCGAAGATCATGGCGGTGAAGCCGGTGCGGGAAAACCTCGTTGCATCGATATCCAGCAATGGAAAAGTTGAGCCGATTGCACCGTACGTAGTGCGTGCGCAACTGGATACATTCGTAGAAAAGGTCCACGCGATAGAAGGGCAGGCGGTTAAGAAAGGGCAGCTATTGCTGGAACTGGATGTGAAGGACGCGGCCGCGTTGCTCGCGCAAGCGCAGGCGCGTTTGTTGCAGGCCCAGGATGATCTGCGTGCTGCGCAAGGTGGCGGGCGCTCGGACACGGCCGCCAAAGTATCCGGAGATTTGGCGAAAGCGATTGCGGAGCGTGATCGCGTGAAGCGAAATCACGATGCGCTGCAACGGTTGCTTGCACAACAGGCCGCGACCAAGGATGAATTGGCGGCGAATGAGTTGGAACTGACCAAAGCGCAGGCGGAAGTGGACCGGCTGACGGCAGCAAAGCAGGAATTCGAACGCGGAGTGAAACTGGACACAGGCAAATTCGGCTTGATCGTGCAGCAAGCGCAGAACGAAGTGGCTGCGCTGAGCGAAAGAGTACGCGATGGAAGGATTACTGCACCTGCGGACGGGACATTATATTCGCTCCCAGTGAGGCAGGGAGATTTTGTAAAGGTTGGCAACCTGCTTGCTGAGATGGCAGATTTGCACAAAGTTCGTGTGCGCGCGTTTGTGGATGAGCCGGAACTGGGCGGTCTCGAACCGAATGAGCCAGTGCGCATAACGTGGGACGCATTGCCGAATCGCACCTGGGAAGGGAAGACGGAAGTGATTCCGAAACAAGTTGTGCCGCGAGGTTCGCGAAGCGTTGGAGAGCTGCTTTGTTCGGTGAATAACGAAAAGCTGGAGCTGCTGACGAATATCAACGTGGATGTTCGTATCAGCGCCCGGGAACGAATTAATGTTTTGACGGTGCCGCGGTCGGCGGTGGAATCGGATGGCGGCAAACGGTTCGTGTTCGTGGTGAAGGACGGCGGAATTAATGTGGGGAAAAACAGCTTGGAAAAGCGTCCTATCGCCGTGGGGATCGCGGACGCATCCAATTACGAAGTGATTGCGGGATTGAGTGAGGGCGAGATGGTGGCTTTGCCGGGGGAATTCGATTTGCGGGACGGCATGCTGGTGAAGGTGATTAATTCCGACGCTTCCGATTTTCTGGGGAGGCCTAATGCGAATTAGCCGATTGATTTGCGCAGCGTTTGCACTTTTTTTCCCGGCAGGCGTTTGCTTTGCAAGTGGGATGAACTCCCACGAGGCGATCGAAGCGGCGCTGCGTGCTTATACGCAGGGAGACTACCCAAAAGCGGTTCAGATATTGCAGGCGGCTAGCCAGGCAGAGCCGCGGAATGGCGACATACATCTGTTCCTTGCAAAGAATTATTACGAAATGGGAGAGCACGATCGCGCAGTCGCAAGCGCGGAGGCGGCGGTTTCGATCGATTCCAAGAGTTCTATTTACCATGAATGGCTAGGGCGGGTTTACGGAAACAAAGCCGAACACTGTGGATGGCTTTGTGCCCTTAAGTATGCGAAAAAGTCGCGCGCTGAATTCGAGACTGCGGTGCAGCTCGACGAGAAGAATTTCGCCGCAATGCAGGCGCTAATTGAATACGATTGCAGTGCTCCGGGAATCGCCGGTGGGGGAGACGACAAGGCCGCAAAGGAAATTGAAAAAATGGCCGCGCTGGATGTCGCTGAAGGACATTACGCAAAAGGGAACTGTCGCCGGCAGAAAAAGGATTTTGCGGAGGCTGACGCTGAATTCACCAAGGCTCTGCAGAACAAACCAAAATCCGTGGATTTAGTTTACGACATCGGTGATTATGCGATGAAACGAGATCAGGCGGACCGGCTTGCCGCGGTTGTGGATACCGGCGAAAAATTGGATGAGAAAGATCCGCGAGGTCCATTCTATCTAGCGGTGGCTTGGATTTTGCGTGGCGAAAAACTTGCAGAAGCGGAATCGGCAATCCACGAATATCTGAACAAAGCACCGCGGCGTAACAACTATCCTTCCTCAGCTATGGCGCACTGTTGGCTGGGCCGCCTTGCCGAGCGCCAGGGAGCCAGAGACAGCGCTATCAGCGAGTATGAAACCGCCTTGAAGCTCGAGCCCAAGAACCGTTGCGCAGGCGATGGCTTGAAGCGCGTCAAGAAGCAGTGAGCCTTTCCGATGAATCTTCACGAGACGTTTGCCGTTGCTACGGATGCACTCCGCGCCAATAAGCTGCGCGCGGCGCTCACTTCACTTGGAGTGATTATCGGCAGCGCGTCGATCGTACTCGTGGTTACCGTCGCTCTCACCAGCAAGAAATTCGTGCTTTCGCAGATCGAAGCTACGGGCTCGAACTTGGTGTGGGCAGAAATGGTGAAAACGCCCGACAAAGCGCAGCCCTTGAGCCATCAATTAAACCTGCAGGATATGGATGCGGCGCGATCAATTCCCGGCGTGGTGCAAGTGGCCGGCACAACCGACATGCAGATGTCAGTGGTTGCGCAGGGAAGCGTTCGCCCGGTCACGTTGATTGGCGTGACGGATGGTTACCGGGACATTCGAAAGCTTGTTGTGCAGCGGGGCCGTTACCTGGATGCAACGGACATGGCCAGCCGCGGAAAAGTCTGCTTAATCACCCCGCAGCTGGCCGAGAAACTATATGGGCACGAAAACCCCATCGGACAAGATCTCCGCATGGGGGAGCTTACATTCACAGTCATAGGAGTCTTCAAGGAACGGGTAGAGACGTTTGGCTTGTCTGATATTCAAGCCGAGTCAGTACTCATCCCGTTTGGGTTAATGAAAACGTATACGGGCCTCGACGTGCTGCGCGTGCTGGATGTGCAAGCAGGAAACGCAGATGATGTTGCTCGCGTGCAAAAGCAAACTGAATTGCTACTGAGAAGCCGGCACCCACCCGAAGCGGAGTATAACGTTCAGACGTTAAGCGCGATCCTGGTTGCCGCGAAAAACATTTCGCTCGCGCTGACTATTGTGCTCCTCGTAATCGCGTTTATCGCACTTTTGATCAGCGGAATCGGCATCATGAACATCATGCTGGTGACGGTGAAGGAACGGACGCGCGAAATTGGAATTCGAAAGGCGATTGGAGCGCCACGAAAAGATATTCTTTACCAGTTTTTGATTGAAGCGTTCTTGATTAGCGGTGGAGGAGCCGTCATGGGGATATTGATTGGCCTAGCTGTGCCCGTCACTGCCCAATTTTTTCTGCCCGGCAATCTGCGCGTGCCAATTTCACCGATGAGCGTAGTGATCGCATTCGTTGTTTCGTGCTCGACAGGCCTGTTTTTCGGCTATTTGCCCGCAAACAACGCGGCACGTTTGCAGCCCATAGAATCCTTGCGGTACGAATAGTGGTTAAAAGACGGAGGTTGAGTTCCATGCGTCGAGTCTATCGAGCTGCGATAATTCTGTTTTTGAGCGCTGTTGCTGCCGCCAATCTTGCCGCGCAGCAGGCTCCTTTGATATCGCTTACTCTTAAGCGCGCATTGGACTTGGCGCTGCAAAACAGCAAAGACATCAAAATTGCGCGAATCCAGGCTTCCGTGGCGGATCGGGCGGCAATGATCAGCAAAGCCGATTTTCTCCCGAATCTTTACATCGGTTCCGGGGCAGGCTACACGTACGGAATACCGGAAACGCCTGGAGGCCGAGCACCTTCCGTTTTCAACGTGACTTACACCGAGCAGGTTTTCAATTTGCCACTTCGGGGAGCAGCAAGGGAACAGCAAGAGCAGGCGAAAGCGCAGAAAATACTTCTCGATGATGCCCGCAATGCGGTGATTGCCGGGACAGCTACTGCGTACCTGGAACTCGTGAAGGTGCGACATTCTCTCGACCTTCTGCGAAAGGAAAATGACAGCGCCGAAAAAATTCTGGGCGTGACGCAAGAGCGCGCCAGTGAAGGATTTGAATTGCCAATGGAGATAACACGGTCGCAGCTTACGAAAGCGCAAGTTACGCAGAAGATTCTGCAGCTGGAAGGCCGCGAAGACGAGCTAGAGTTGTATCTGCGCAGCCAATTGGGGCTCGCGCCGGAACAGCAGTTTGACTTGAGCCCAGATGAGTTACCTGGCGCCGTGGAGCAGGAAGGAGCCAACCTGATTACAATGGCCATGGAAAATAACACGGATCTTCGACTCGCGCAGTCTGACATTCGCGCCAAAGAATTCCGCTATAAAGGAGAAAAAGGAGGATACCTTCCGACGCTTGAAGTCGTAAGCGTTTACAGCTTGCTGGCCAAATTCAATAACTACGATCAGTTCTTCCGGACGTTTCAAAGA
>Ga0126376_10000524_pt1 | contig 18845 bp, 15 predicted proteins | sample PanSoiMetPlot_15_FD_92760 | JGI IMG/M metagenome (GOLD analysis project Ga0126376, IMG submission 92760) | Tropical forest soil microbial communities from Panama - MetaG Plot_15 | ecosystem: Environmental > Terrestrial > Soil > Tropical forest > Bulk soil | place: Panama | collected 2016-02-17
CGGCGAGGTTTGCCGCCTCACCGATACTAAGGCCTTTGTGCTGCGCTACTGGGAGACGGAATTTCCCATGCTGCAGCCGATCAAGAGCCCTAGCGGCCACCGTCTGTACCGCCAGGAAGACGTCGACCTCGTGTTGAAGATCAAGCGGCTGCTCTACGACGAGGGTTTCACGATTGCCGGCGCGAGGCGGCATTTGCGCGAAGGCGGCGCAGCAGATCCCGAAGTGAATGCGCACATTCCCCCGGGGCATGGCGCTACACAGCTTTTGAATCGCAAGATGCTGCTCGATTTACGCGATTCTTTGCGCGCTTTCTTGACCCTGCTCGAACGCAGGTGATAGCCTTGAATGAGTCGCGTCGCACTCCCCTTTTGCATTTTTCGCGGCTTTTTCACTTGTCGGGGCGTAGCGCAGCCTGGTAGCGCGCACGCTTGGGGTGCGTGAGGTCCCCGGTTCAAATCCGGGCGCCCCGACCATCTATTTCTTGCCCATGTCCTCTGCAAAAAAATCTCCAGATATTCTGCTGACAAATGATGATGGGTATGACGCGCCAGGGCTGAGGGCGCTGGCGGAAGCGCTGGAGGGCTGGGCGACGGTGAGCATCGTCGCACCGAATGGAGAAAAGAGCGGCGCGGCGCAATCGTTGACCTTGCGGCAGCCGATCGTGGTGCACCCGAAAAGCGAACGGCATTGGGCCGTGGATGGAACGACAGCAGACGCGGTGATTGTGGCGCTGCACCGCTTGCTTCCGGAAAAACCGGACCTGGTGATTTCCGGCATCAACCACGGCGCAAACATGGGCGAAAACGTCTATTACTCTGGAACGGTGGGCGCAGCGCGGGAAGCGGCGCTGCATCACATTCCGTCGATTGCCATGTCGCTTTGCGCAAGGAAAGACAATTTGCATTTTGCGGATGCGGCGAAAATTGCGCGGAAGACGGCGGAGCTCGTTTTGAAAGAAGGATTGCCGGATCAGGTGCTGTTGAACATCAATGTGCCGGAGCCGTGGAAAGGTGGAGTGCGGTTCACACGCCAGTCAAAGAAGATTACGCGGAATCAGTTAACCGAGGGAAAAGATCCGAAGGGCCGGACGTATTACTGGATTTACGAGCAGAAAATTGAAAAGGATGTGGAGCCGGAGACGGACTATCACGCGGTGTTCGCGGGCGAAACGAGTGTGACGCCGCTGCATCTCGATCCGACGCACGACGAGTCGTTGAATCATTTGTCGCATTGGGCGAAGGCGATCGCATCGGCGTTCAGAAAATCATGAAGAAATACGACGTGGCGGTGATTGGCGCGGGGGTATTCGGCGCGTGGACGGCGCTGCATCTGGCGTGGCGCGGCAAGCGTGTTGCGCTAGTGGAAGCATATGGACCGGGCCATTCGCGTTCGAGCTCGGGCGATGAATCGCGCATCATCCGGATGGGGTACGGGAAGGACGAGATCTATACGCGCTGGTCAAAGCAATCCTTGATGCAGTGGAAAGAGTTCTTTGCGGCGACAGGGCAGAGATTGTTTCACGAGACGGGCGTGCTCTGGCTCGCGGGAGAAGATGAGACTCGGTTGAACGAAACACGGACGACACTGGCGGGATGCGGAGTTACGTTCGAGGATTTGAACGTGGCGGCATTGCGAACGCGATTTCCACAGATTGGCCTGGACGGAATTCGCAGCGCGATTCTGGAGCCGCAAAGCGGTGTGTTAATGGCGCGGCGGGCGGTGGCGGCAACGGTCGCAGAAGCCGTGACTCTGGGCGTGACGTATTTGCACGCGCTGGTCGAGGCGCCAAAAGAAAAAGACAGGCTCGGCGCGATCAAGACAACGAGCGGCGAGGAGATCGCGGCGGGACAATTTGTTTTTGCCAGCGGGCCATGGCTGGCGAAATTGTTTCCGGAGATTATTGCGCCGCGATTGTTCGTGACCCGGCAGGAAGTTTTTTATTTCGGATTGCCGGGCGGAGATGCAAGGTTTGCGCCGCCGGCGTTGCCGACGTTTCTTTTTCAGGGTGATGAAAGTTACGGGATGCCGGACCTCGAGAGCCGCGGCTTGAAGATTGCTTTCGACGCGCACGGCGTTCAGGTCGATCCGGATACACAATCGCGCGTAGTTTCCGAACAGTCAGCGCAAAAAATGCGGGAGTATGTCGCCGAGCGATTCCCTGCCTTGGGCGATGCGCCGATTTTAGAGACGCGCGTCTGCCAGTATGAAAACACTTGGAATGGAGATTTTTTGATTGACCGGCATCCGGAGTTGGAAAACGTGTGGTTTGCCGGAGGCGGGTCGGGCCACGGATTCAAGCACGGCCCCGCAGTCGGCGAGTATGTCGCCGGTCAACTGCTCGGCGAAGCGCCTCCGGAGCCGAGACTTTCTCTGGCGATGAAAGCCACTGTTCAAAACCGCGCGGTGTTCTAGGACTCTATATTCCGCCTCCGGGTAGACTCGTTCGAACGTCCGCAGGTAGCCACGGACGTGGACGGCCCAACACAGCAAGCAGCCTTCTGACCGATTCGTCACCGACCTGTAATTGATTGATTCTTAGGTAGTTATTCGCTTCCTCGCAACCCGCGAGTGACTGGTGGAGAGGTTGCAATTCCTCGTAACGGCGGTGGTCACGAGGAGGGGGAGATGTGTTTGAAAGCGAGACGAGGTTTTGCGATCCGAAATGGCGTGCGGCTGATGCTGGCGATTCTTCTGGTCTTTGCGGTTTGCTCGGCAACGGCTCGCGGGCAGAGCGAAAGGGCACTCCCGCCGGTCACGGAAGGAGTGCTTTGCTACAAATCGCCGGTGACGAACGGCTACGAGTACCTGCCGCTGCTGCACACGGACGTTTCCTTGGATGTGCGAGGTCTGGTGGCAAGCGGAACCGTGACCGAACAATACGTGAACGACACGAGCACACCGATCGAGGCGGTTTACGTTTTTCCGCTGCCGCATGATGCCGCGGTGTACGACCTGGAGATTCACGTTGGGAATCGCGTGATTCGGAGCTTGATCAAAGAGCGTGAAGAAGCGAAACGAACCTACGAAGCGGCGAAATCGGAAGGCAAGCGGGCGGCGCTGGTGGAAGAAGAGCGGCCGAATATTTTTACAGCGTCGGTGGCGAACTTGATGCCGGGTGATCACGTGGCGGTGCAGTTGCGCTACGTGGAGCCGCTCAAATGGGATGACGGAAAAATCCGGCTGACATTTCCGATGGTTGTCGGACCGCGCTACATTCCGGGGACAAGCGCGATTGGGTATCAAGGAACGGGATGGGCGCCGGACACGAACGCCGTGCCGGATGCTTCGCGAGTCACGCCGGTAGTGCGGAATCCGGAAAGCCGTGATGGACACGATATTTCGGTGCAGGTGGATCTAGACGCGGGATTTCAGGCGGCGGATGTGCAGAGCATTTCGCACGCGATTCAGGTGACCCAGGGCGCCAGTGGACACAAGCACGTTGAACTCACCCCGGGGAAGACGATTCCAAATAAAGACTTTGTGCTGGAAATCAAGCGCGGCGCGAGTGTGCATGCGGAGACTGCGCTGTTTGTTTCGCCGAACAAGGAGCGCGGCGAAAGTGAATTTCTGCTGACAGCATTTCCGCCGAGTGCGGCACCGACAAAGCGAGTGCCCGTGGAAATGCTGTACATGATCGACATTTCGGGGTCGATGAATGGTACTTCGATCGAGCAGGCGCGCAGTGCTCTGCTGCAGGCGCTCGACCGACTGGCGCCGAATGACCGCTTCGGGATTCTGGCGTTCAATTCCTACTACCAGGAGTTTTCCGCGGAACCGCTCGCGGCCAGCGCGGACAACGTCGCTGCGGGAAGGCGGTACGTCGAGAGATTGCAGGCAGAAGGCGGAACGGAAATGCTGCCGGCGCTGTTGCATTTGATGAAAAAGCCAGAGCACCCGGGTTATTTGCGAAACATTGTGCTGCTGACGGACGGGGACCTCGGAAACGAGGAGCAGATCTTTACCGCTATGCATCATGAGTTGGGGAACGCGCGGCTTTTCACTGTTGCGGTTGGAAGCGCGCCGAACTTTTTTCTTGCGACAAAGATGGCGCAATACGGGCGGGGGAACTTCACGCACATTCAGAATCTCGGCGATATTCAAGAACAGATGGGGCGGCTTTTGGAGACAATCGAAAGCCCCGTGTTGACGGATGTTCAGGTGAAGTTCGACGGAGTGGAAGTGGCGGACGTTTACCCGCAGCGGATTCCGGACTTGTTTCTGCGGCAGCCGTTGCAGATTACGGGGCGCATCGTGCGCGGGCAAAGAGGAGTGATTCACCTGACGGCACGAGCGGGCGATGAACCGTACGAAGCAAGTTTTGCGTTCGATGCGACGGGTTCGGCGTTTCATCCGGGGATCGCGACGGTGTGGGCGCGACAAAAGGTGGAAGAGTTGATGGACCACTGGCGGACCGCAGACGAAACGGGACAAGCGAATCTGCGCAGCGAGATCATCGCGCACGCAGTTCAATACCGCCTGGTGACGCGATTCACGTCGCTTGTGGCTGTAGAAGAAATCGTGGCGAATCCAGGAGGCCAGTCGGCGAAAGTTGCAGTGCCATCGGAATTGCCCGCGGGGATGAAGATGGAGTCGGTCTTCGGGGCGCCCGCGACAGGAAACGCGGACGAGTTTTTGCAGGCACTGGGATTGGCGCTGGTAGTGGCGAGCTTGCTGTTGTGGCTGGCGACGCGCCGGACGGGAGCGGCGTCATGAGAGCGGCACGACTGGTCGCGCTTTTGCTGTTGGTACTTGGCGGAGGGCTCGTCGCGCGTGCTGCATATCTTGACGCCAAGGCGGAGCTGGCGGGTATTCTGATCCGGAAAGCGTGGGACGAAACGGCGCGGACCGGCAAGACCAAGGCGCCGTGGCCGTGGGCGGACACACATCCGGTCGCGCGGTTGCAGATTCCGCAAATCGGATATGACGAATACGTGCTCGAGGGGGCGTCGGCGCGAGTGCTGGCGTTTGGGCCAGCGAGGTTGCTGAGCAGCTCGCGACCCGGAGAAGCGGGGAATCTGGCGATCGCAGGACACCGGACGAGCTGGTTTCGGCCGTTGCAACGAGTAAAGATGGGCGACCAGATTTCGGTAGAGTGGTACGACGAAAAGAAGCACGAATTGCGGCACCGAGAGTACGCGGTGGAGGAGATTCGGGTCGTGAAGCCAATAGATACGGAGTTACTTGAGCCGACGGCAGAAGATGCGCTGACATTAGTTACTTGCTATCCATTCGGAAAGAGTCCAAAGTCGCCGTTGCGGTACATTGTGCGGGCGAAGCCCGTTGAACCTGAGCCCTCGCTGGCAGTCAACAAAAGAGTGCAGCAAGACAGGGCGTACTAAACAAAGCGGGCAATCTCCAAAAGATTACGCAGTGCCAAGCATTGCCGGCGCTAAGGCTCCTGGACTACAAATGCTGCTGTCGGAGTCGGCGCCACATTCACTGGCGAGTCATGCCGGCAAGGACGCGGAATTCGCCGAGGAGAACGGTGTCGGCGTTTGCGATTTGGCCGTTGTGGACGAGCTGGGCGTCGCGGTCGCCGTTTTCAGTGGCGCAACCCGCGATGTGCAGGATGATGTCGGTTTCGTGTTCAGCACGAGCGGTGTTCTTCAAGGTGATGAGAAGGTTCGCAGGATCGAAGTGAATGCTGAGCTGGTGCGGCCGGCCGGCGCAGCGGATGCGCAGGTCGCCCATCAGGGTTTCTTTGCAAAGCATCGTTTCTTCGCCGGTGACCAGGTTCCACTGCTTGCATTTGTCCTGCACGGTGGTCGCGACGCGCTTCCAAACGACACGACACAGGCGCACGGCGGCTTCGTGATTGAGTTTGGCTTCTTGCGCCTCGAAATCCCTGCTGAGTTTTTCCGCAAAGAATTCTTGCGCTGAATCTTTGGTCCGATCGGTAGACATGGTCTCCACCTGCAGGGTGTCAGTTTACATGACACATAGCTGACGAACTAAGTGACAAGACCTAGAGATCGGGACATGTGTGACCAATCGAGAAAGCGGGCCAGGACGCGGATTCAGGACTAGGAAGAAGGAATCTGTTTTCGCCAGGATCCGAAAAAAGGCAGATTCCTCGGGCAAACACGCCCTCGGAATGACAATCGTTTTTTCTGCACCCTGCTACATGGCGATGCGACGGTCGGAGGCGGCAATAGGAGCATCGTTGATGCTGGCGATGCGGCGGCGCATGAGGCCCTCGGAATCGAACTCCCACAGCTCGACGCCGTAGGAGCGAAACCACTGGCCGCTGTCGTCGTGCCACTCGTATTCAAAGGTGACGGAGACACGGTTGCCGTTGTAAGTCCAGAGTGTCTTTTTGAGGCGATAGTCGAGTTCGCGATCCCATTTGCGGCGAAGAAAGGCTTTGATTTCGTGGCGTCCGTTGAGGAATTCGGCGCGATTGCGCCATACGGAGTCCAGGGTGTAGCCGAGGACGACTTTTTCGGGGTCGCGGGTATTCCACAGGTTTTCGGCGTTTTGGACCTTCTGAAGAGCAGTTTCTTCGGTGAAGGGCGGAACGATTCTTTGTGCCATGATTTTCCTCGGGCTGACTTTACGCTGGGGCTTTACCCTAAAGCAGGGGTCCGGCGAAAAGTATGGGATGCGGATTGGATGCGAAACTTCCTGCAACGGATTACGTCATTATAGTGTGTTGGGGTAGTGGTGTGCCTGGCGAGCAGGCTGGCTGGGGCGTGGAACTCGATGGAGGAATCATGAAATTGGCAACTATGCGGGCGGTGGGATGCGCGGTTGCGCTGGCGATGATGTCGGTTTTAGGTTTGAGCGCCGGGGCTGCGGAAAAGAAGGTTGCGACGAAAACGGCGGCGAGCGCTGAGGCGTTCCAGGTGCCGGTGGAGTATTACAAGCTGCCGAACGGATTACGCGTAGTGTTATCGCAGGATCACACGGCGCCGACGGTGTGCGTGGCGGTGTATTACCGGATCGGATTTCGCATCGAGCCGAAGGATCGGACGGGATTTGCACACCTTTTCGAACACATGATGTTCCAGGGATCGCAGAACCTGGGAAAGATGGAATTCATCAAGCTGGTGCAGCAGAACGGCGGGACACTGAACGGCTCGACGCGATTCGACTTTACGAATTATTTCGAGATTTTGCCGTCCAACAAGCTGGAGACGGCGCTGTGGGCCGAAGCAGACCGGATGAATGGGCTGGCGGTCAACGAAGAGAACCTGAAGAATCAACAGGGTGTCGTCGGGAACGAAGTGAAAGTGAATGTGCTGAACCGGCCGTACGGCGGATTTCCGTGGCTGCAGATGCCGCAATACGCGAATACAAATTGGTTCAACGCGCACAATTTCTACGGGGACTTGAAGGATATTGAAGCGGCGACGATCCCTGATGTGCAGAGCTTCTTCAAAACTTTTTATGCGCCGAATAACGCGGCGCTTGCGATTGTCGGGGATTTCGAATCGGCGCAAGCGAAGCAATGGGTGGAGAAATATTTCGGGAAGATTGCGGCTTCGCAATTGCCGCCGCCACCGGACCTGACCGAGCCAAAGCAGGAGAAAGAAAAGCGCGTGACGGAGACAGACGCGCTGGCAAAGAGGCCGGCGATTGCGATTGCCTATCACATGCCGGAACGGAATACGCCGGAATACTACGCGATGGGGTTGATCGACCAGTTGCTGGTGGAGGGAGACGACAGCGCGCTTTATCAGGAATTGGTGCAGAAGAAGGGGCTGACGGCAGAAGTTGAAGGCGGAATCAACTATTTGGGGAACATGTTCAATTACAAGGGCCCGATGCTATGGATGGCGGATTTGCGGTATGACCCTTCGACGAAGCCGGAGGCGATTGTTCAGGCGGCGGACAGCGTCATTGAGCTGCTGCGGACCAAGCCAGTGGACAAGGCGACGCTAGACCGCGCGCTGGTAAAGTTGCGGTCGAATTTGTACGACAACATCGGGCAATTCTCCGGGTTTGGGCTAGCGGATTTGCTGGCGAGCTTCGCTTTGTTTGACGACGATCCGGCGCGGGTGAACAAGCTGGTCGGGGAATTCGAAAAGGTCACGCCCGAATTGATTCAGAAGACGGCGCAGGAATATCTGCGGCCGGAAAACCGCACGATCCTTGTGCGCGAACCCAAACCTGCTGACGCGGCGGCTGCGCCGGCGAAGAACCAGTAAAGGAGACGACGATGAAAACGAAGACGATCGTGAAAGCTTTGCTGGTTGTCGGAATGACGTTCGCACTTGGGATGGCGACGAATGCCCAAAAGCAGGCGCCGCCACAAGGGAGCTCACCGAAGGCGTTTACCGTGCCGGCGAACGAAACTTACACGCTGGCGAACGGGATGAAGGTTACCCTCGTCCCTTACGGGAACATTCCGAAGGTGACCGTGAGTGCAGTGGTGAATGCCGGCAACCTGAACGAACCGGCGGAGCTGCCCGGAGTCGCCGACTTGATGGGCCACTTAATGAAAGAAGGGACGAAAACGCTAACTTCGCAGAAAGTTGCAGAAGAAAGCGCCGACATGGGCGGCTCGCTTGACGTGAACGTGGGGGCAGATGAAAGCGACATCTCGATGGACGTACTTTCGGAGTTTGCACCAAAGGCGATTGCGCTGGTGGCGGATGTGGCGCGAAATCCTCTGCTTCCGGACAGCGAAGTGGCGCGAATCAAGAACGACATGCTACGGCAGCTGACGATTCAAAAGTCTACGCCGCAGAATATGGGGCTGATGCGATTCCGGAGGTTGTTATACGGAAATCATCCCTATGGAACGGTGTTTGCAACGGAAGAGAGCATTCAGAAGGCGACGCTGGCGGACGTGAAGAAATATTACGACACGAATTTCGGAGCGCAGAGAACGCATCTTTACGTGGCGGGAAAGTTCAACACCGCGGCGGTGAAGAAGGCGATTACCGCGGCCTTCGGAACGTGGTCGAAGGGGCCGGCGCCTGCTCCAGATGTGCCGCAGGTGAAGCCAAATCACACGCTGGATTTGACGGACCGGCCGGGAGCGCCGCAGTCGACGTTGTTTGTGGGATTGCCGGTGGCGAATGCGACGAGCGAAGACAACATTCCGCTGCTGGTGACAAATTCGCTGCTCGGCGGGTCATTCGGTTCGCGGATAACTTCGAATATTCGCGAACAGAAGGGTTACACTTACTCGCCCAATAGCCAGATTTCGCGGCGGTATCACGATGCGTACTGGGTGGAAGTGGCGGACGTGACGACGAAGTTTACGGGACCGTCGCTGAAAGAAATTTTCGGCGAGGTCGAAAGGCTGCAGAAAGAGCCGCCTGCCGAAGCCGAGCTGAAGGGTATTCAGAGCTACCTCTCGGGGATTTTTGTGTTGCAGAACTCATCGCGAGGGGCGCTGATCGGACAACTGCGCTATGTGGACCTGCAAGGGTTGGGACGTGCCTATCTTTCGACATACGTGCAGAAAGTGAATGCGGTGACTCCGAAAGACGTGCAGGCGATGACCGCGAAATACATCAAGCCGGAGGAGATGACGATCGTCGTTGTGGGCGACAAGGCCCAGATCAACGAGCAACTGGCGCCGTACATGACTGGGAATTCGCAAGCGCACTAACCGGCAATTCGAGCACTAGGCGGGGCCGGGACGGGGAGCGCGGCGGCGCTGATCGCGAATCGCGCTGGGGCGGCGGTTGCGCTTGGCCTTTTCGGCGTAGAGATGTTCGTCAGCGTCGTGGATCAGGCGTTCGATGCGTTCGCCGTCGCCACGATAGACGGAGATACCGATGCTGGCGGAGAGAACGGGTAATTCCCTATCCTCCGCCATGACGGTGTGAATGCGTTGCGCGACGCGGTCGGCTTCTTCGTGTTCTGTTTCCGGCAAAACCAAGGCAAATTCATCGCCGCCATAGCGCGCGGCTGTATCGATGGCGCGGCAATTGACGCGAAGAGTATCCGCAACGCGGCAGATAGCGCGGCTGCCGACGAGGTGGCCGTGCGTGTCGTTAATTTTTTTCAAGCCATCCAGGTCAAGAAGCAGAAGGGCGAAGGGACGGCTGGTGCGATTGGTGCGTTCCGTTTCGTTTTCGAGGACATCGAGAAGGCGGCGGTAGTTGGCAAGGCCGGTCAGAGGGTCGCTGACGGCGAGGTGGCGAACCTGCTCAAACAGGCGGGCGTTATCTAGCAGCGCACCGCCGAGAGCGACCGCATATCCGACGACGCTAAGGCCTTGCGACAAGACAAAGGGAGCGTCCAAGAGACGCGCGGACTGAGAAGCGGCGAGTTGCGCCGCGAAGTTGAGCCAAGTTGCGGCATAAACAGAGCGGTCAAAAGCCGAGTCGTCGTGGGCCAAGCGGCGGCGGTACCAGATGAGCGCGACCAGGAAAAAAATCGCCGGGAAGAGCTGTTGCGGGCTCGGAATGAATGCCAACTGGTGTGGCGACATCTCCGTGGGTAGCTTGCGCATGGAAACTGTGATTATGTAAGTGAAAAGCACAACGGCGAAAAGGGCACCGGCGATCTCACCCTTTGTATGGCGAGAACGTGGAATAAACTTCTCGACCACTAGGGCGACGACGAGGAGCAGAGCGAGAATGAGGCGGCCGAGCCAGAGAGCAACTGGAGCCCAATGCATTTTCAAAACTGTCTGCGCGGGAATGTCAAAAAAGAGGAGACTCGAAGCGACAAGAACCGCGCCCGACAGCAGGAATCCCGAACCGAGGATAAGGGAGATGCGGTCCTGGGTGCCTTGGAAGCGGACGAGGGCGACGGCGGAAAAGACAAAGGCGAGAAGACCGGTGACAATTTGCAGGTAGCCCTGGAGGGCGGCGTCGGCATCAAGCGGGATCGGTCGAATCCAGAGAGCGAGGAGGAGAATGGAAAGGAACGCGACAACGTGCCAAAAGGCAGGGGTAGCGTTAACGTTGCCGGGTTTGACCGAGACTTCGCCCATAATCGCTTTCTGGCCGGGGGCAGTTCTATCAGTATTAGACCCTAAAACCCGGCAATCGGTTTCTTACAACCGTCGTAGTTGTGAGAGAAAAGATACCGCCCTGCTAGAATCCAGGCTGCTGTACGGAAGGACAGGTGTGGAAAAGCTGTCGAGAACGCCGCCGGACCGCGGCACAAGAATGCGCTTGCGGAGACTGAGCGACATCTTGCACAATCATCGGACTTAAAACGATTCAATATAGTTACTGGCGGGAAAAAGCAAGCCGCGGAGGGGACGCTTGAGCAACGAGACGGGCGGGACAAGGATCGGACTGCGCCGATCGCTTACGTTGTGGGATTTGATCCTGTACGGAATGATCGTGCTGCAACCGGTAGCGCCAATGTCGGCGTTCGGTGCGCTGAGCGACCGCGGGCGAGGACATGTGGTGACGGGTGTCCTGATCGCGATGGTGGCGATGATGGCGACGGCAGTCAGCTACGGGAGAATGGCACAAGTTTATCCGAGCGCGGGGTCGGCGTTTACCTACGTTGCGCGGGAAATCCATCCCGCAGCCGGATACATCACCGGATGGAGCATGGTGATGGACTACATCGTGAACCCACTGATTTGCACGGTGTGGTGCGCTGGTCAAGCATTTGAGTTTTCCAAACAATTTGTGAGCTGGATCACTACTCACCAGTATCTTGCGGGTTGGGGTTGGATTCACCATCCGATACCGGACTGGGGCTGGAAGATTTTCTTCGCGCTCGTGTTCACCCTGCTGAATTTGCAAGGGATTAAGACATCGGCACGCGTCAATGCCGGACTGACGACGGCAATGAGTTTCGTGGTGGTGGTCGTCTTTGTATCAGCCATTCGATACATTTTTGGACATCCACATAACGACCCGTACTTCTTTACGAGGCCCTTTTACGACCCCTCCACTTTCACGACGGACAACCTGTTCGGATGTACTTCACTGGCCGTATTGACCTACATCGGATTTGACGCAATTTCTACGCTCTCCGAGGAAGCGGAAAATCCACAGCGAAATATCCTGGTGGCGACGGTAGGATCTTGCCTGCTCATCGGAATTCTTTCTGCTTCCGAAGTGTACATAGCTCAGCTGATTTGGCCGGCCTCGCAGCCATTTCCGAACCAAGACCAAGCTTATGTGTATGCCGCGGCGAGGACTTGGGCACCGCTGTTTCAGGTTGTTGGGCTGACGCTATTGGTCGCGAATTTCGGATCGGGGATGGGAGCGCAGATCGGAGCGGCGAGATTGTTGTATGGCATGGGGCGAAGCAACGCTTTGCCAAAGTCGTTTTTCGGCGCGGTGGATGAAAAGCACCGTATTCCGAAGAACAACGTGATCCTGATCGGACTGATCGTACTAATCGGAGCGTTTTTTTTGACCTACGAACAAGGCATTGGACTGCTGAACTTTGGCGCGCTGATTGCGTTTATGGGAGTGAATGCAGCGGCGTTTGTGCGGTATTTCATTCATGGAGCGAAGAAAACGGCGTTCAACTTCCTCGTGCCGCTTGTCGGTTTCTTCATTTGCCTGGGGCTTTGGTGGAACCTGAGCCGGCGAGCGCAAATCTTGGGAACAATCTGGATGGCGCTCGGTGTGGCATTCGGCATTTGGAAGACGAAAGGTTTCCGCCAGGAGCTTTCGTTTGAGGCGCCCGCGGAATAGACGTCCTGGCACTAGAATGAGGCCAAGATTGCAATCCGAACCGGAAATACCGGATGATGCTGGCCACAGAGAAGGCACCGTGAAACGAGCCGGCGGCAAAGGTACCAGTGTGACCATGCGGGATGTAGCAACGTCCAGCGGGTTTTCACCGGCGACAGTTTCCATCGTGCTGAACAACGCTCCGCTGGCACAGTACATTGCTCCGGCAACCAAGAAAAAAATCGAAGAGACGGCGCGGAAGCTGGGTTACCGGCCGAACGCCATGGCGCGGTTTTTGCGGAGCAAGCGGACGCACAGCGTCGGCGTAATGCTGATCGACATTACCGACCCGTATTGCACACCGATTTTGCGGGGCATCGAAAACTCGTTGTATCAAGCGTCGTACGCGCCGATTCTGGCGGACGCGCACAACCAGAAAAACCGGTTCGAACGGGCGCTGGAGATGCTGCTCGAACGGCACGTGGAAGCGCTGATCGTGGTGGCGAACTGGACATTCGTGGACATTCATGTGCTTGCGGACTTCAACAAGCGGAATATTCCCGTGGCGACGATCGGATGGGAGCTGCCGGGCGACACAACGAGCTCCGTGATGGTGGATAACGAAGCGGGCGGGCGGCTGGCCATCGAGCATCTCTACAAACTGGGCCACAGAAAAATCGCGATCATTCGCGGGCCGAAGATGCTGATTGATTCCGCGCCGCGATGGAAAGGGATTGAGAAGTTTGCGAATTCCGCGAACTACGAAATTGATGCAAACCTCGTCGTACAACTGCCCGATTCACTGGACCCTAATTCGAGCTTCGACAGCGGATTCCGGCTAACGGAAGAGCTTTTGCAGAAGCGGAGAAAATTCACGGCTTTGATGGCGTTCGACGATTTGACGGCGATGGGAGCGGTTCGAGCCCTCACGAAAGCCGGTCTGAAGGTACCGGAACATTGCTCTGTGGCAGGATTCGACGATGTGGCCCTTTCGGCGATGTCCGCGCCCTCGCTGACGACCGTGCGGCAACCGCTTGAGGCGATGGGGAATCTCGCAGTCAATGCGGTACTTGAGGGCATCAACGCGTCTCAGGAAAAACGGGAATGGGCGATTTCGCATCAGAGAACAACGCCCGAATTGGTGATTCGCGAATCGACGCGGGCGGTTTCTCTTGTTTCGGCGGACCACTGAATCGTTACCCCGACGGTTTATTTCCCAAAACTTTACTGAATCCCGCGGGCAACTGACCTTTTTTGGGCCCATAGGACAGTTCCCTAGAACCAGCAGCGCGCCTAGACTCACGGAATTCCCACAACTGAGGAGGAGCCATGCAGAACAAACGGCTCTTGTGGATTTCGCTCGCGGCCCTTGGCCTGATTCTTGCGGCGGCAGCGAATGCGGCGAATTTGCCTTTGCCAAATTCGATTTTTTCGGCAAGGACGATTTACGTGGACAATCAGTCCGGTTTTGCGGAACTTTCCAATGTGGCCTACCTGGAATTGACGCGGTGGGGCCGCTTTGAACCGGTGGAATCGACGGCAAAAGCGGACCTGCAGATCGTACTGACCGGCAGCAGCTATGTGCACGTGGTGGCAAGCAGCGAGCCGCCGAAGTTTGATCCTAAGAAAGTGAGCGTGCGCCCCACGGAGCTTCCAGAAGCTGCACCGAACGGCTGTACGCGTGTGACACTAAAGGAAGTTAAAACCGGAAGAACGCTGTGGTCGGGGCTTGCGAAAACAGATGGGCCGCGCGTCAAGGGACGGCTGCTGGACGGATTTCGTGAAGCTTACGACCAGGCGGACAAGATCCGTTACAAGCGGTAGCCTCGTCCCCTCGTCCCGCGGCGACTTCACCAACTTTTGTCAGTGCGTTATCGGAACTGTTTCTTGCCTTAGGTTGAAGCCATCCATCAAAAGCTCTGTATGCGTAGAACCGAGATCGGATTTGCGGACGTGAACAGTGACGTCGCGGCTTTCGCCCGGCAACAAAGAGATGTAATTGTCATTCCAGAAAATGGGAAGAATGTCCGTTTTGTCGGTCGATTTCACCAGCCTGAGATGAACTAGAAATGCGAGACCGGCCCCCGAATTCTTTAGCGCAACGCGATATTCGGCATCGCGATCATTTCCCGGAAGCACCTTCCAACTAGCCTTGACAGTAGCGGGCGGCAGACTCTGCAGTTGCGTGAAGTCGGAAAAGGAAGACTGCGGCGTGTAGTACCACTCCGTTTTCTCAAAGTTGAGAACGTCCGGCTGTGTGGAGAGCCAGTAAAAGTTGCAGCTCAAGCGTTGGCCCGATGATGAGAAGAGCTGGAGCGCCAGGAAATATGTGGACGAGATTCCCGATGGTTCGGGGATCGAGAAAGAACGCGAGACGCCGTCAGCGGCAACATCTACGTTCGCTTCCCGAGAGAATTTTTCCGCCATCGAAAAGTCGTAGAGTTTCGCGACCACCTTCAGGCCGTTTTGCGCAGATTGTGTGCTGTTCACGACAGCGACCATGCGGTCATCGAGCGCGAACTGCACGTGGACCGGCTCGAGAGCTTTTTTGGAAGCGAAATAGCCGCCAGCGGGGCGCAAATCATAACTGTACAGGTGCCAAATCAGGCCCGGCCAGGCATTGTTGAGCATCCACTGAATAACACCGGTTGATCGGTATTTGTTGCGGCCATAGGCTTCAAACATTGCGCGTTGGCCTTCGTAGGCCAAGGCTTGCGATTTCCAGGCGAAGTCCGCAGCGTTTTTTGCTTCGCCGTACCGTTTTTCAAGCGCCGCCGTATAGATGTCGATGTTCTTGAACTGGCCGCCGCCGGCATGAAAATTCCAAACTTCGTTAATGGGCCAGAGTTTGTCTTCGGGAATGAACGTCCTTAGTTCCTCGAGAGGAGGGACTGCTGGACCAGGACTTGTTTCGGTGTTGAAGCCGTAAGCGCCCCCGTTTTTCGTGTCGATGGTCCAATAGTCAGCCGGAACGTATTCATAAGGACCACTCATTTTTACGCCGGTCTTTCCGGTGACATCCGTCTCCTTCGCAGTAGCCGAGGAGATGACGGGTTTGTTCCAGTGCGTTTCCTTTTCGATGTCGAGGTAGGCGACTTCGCGGTCGTGGGGCGGTGGGTTGTCGCTGCCATTGAGCCACACCAACAGGCTCGGATGCGAGCGGAGGCGGAGCATTTGATCGCGCAGGGAGGAAACGGAGACTTGTTTCGTTTCCTCGCTCCATTTGCCCCATTTTTCCCAAGCATCGCAGCAACACCAGCCGGCCATGACCAGGATGCCGTCGCGGTCCGCGCGATCCATGAAGGATTCGTCCTCGAGTTTTCCCTCCAAACGAATCGTATTGAGGCCCATTTCTTTCACATAGCGAAATTCAGCTTCGCGTCGGGAAGGGTTGACGCGAAGGAGCATGTCCGGCGCCCAGCCACCACCGCGAATGAGAACGGGCCTGCCGTTGATTTTCAGAAGGCGATAGCCATCTGGAGTGAGCTCGGAATCCGCCTGAAGCAAACCCACAAATTTTTCCTGGACGTCAGATAGGGCGGAATTCGATTCGATGAATTCGAGACGGAGGTGATGGAGATAAGGTTCGCCCATCTGATAGGGCCACCAAAGCTTGGGCTTGGCAAGATTGAGTGGCTTCGTGTCTTCCGGACTGAAGACTATTTCTTTTTTTTCGGACGGAGCAAGTTCAACGGGTTTAGAAAATTCGATTTGCGTATTTGCGCCGTGAATCACACCGCGCAGCGTGCCTTTTATTGGTGACGACGATGTGTTCGTCAGGTCGGCGCGAACGGTGAGGTGCGCCACGTCGGTGCTGGGAAGATCAAGTTTGGTTTCGACGGTAGAGTTTCGAACGGAGACCGGACCGGAGGAAGAGAGAACCACTTCCTGCCAAAGGCCCATGTCTTTGTCTGGCGGAGTGGGATTCCAATCGACCCAGGTGATGCCGAGTTCCGCGGCTCGCGGCGCGGAAACGGAAACGGCGACAACATTGTTCGCACCGGCGTGAACGAAGTCCGTCACATCGAATTCGTAACGGCGAAATGCGCCGACGACGGTATCAGAGCCGGCGAGCTTCTTGCCATTTATCCAAACCTCGGCTCGATAGTTGATTCCACGAAAGGCGAGCCAGATGCGCTTGCCTTTATCGGAAGCTGGAACGGCAAATTCCTTGCGATACCACCAGGGCACAGCGTACGGGCTATTGTCGGGCATTTCTTCATTGGCGAATTGGCCGCCAATTTTGTATTCGACGCCGGGAATTGAGCGGAGATTCATTCCGTAAAAGGGATCTTTGTAAACACCGTTTTCAACAAGAACAGCGAAGACGGTCTTCGGAGCTGAGGTCGAGTACCAGCCTTCGGTAGCAAAGCCGGCCGAAGAAACTCGCTCCGGCGTAGCGGAAACTTTGGCCGAGGATTGCACTTTCCAGCCGTCGCGGAGAACGGTGCCTGAATCCGCGCGGAGACTCGATGGCGCCAAGACAAGAACGAAGAAAGGGATAACGAAGAGAAACACAACGATCTGGGCAAGAACGGTTTTCAGGCGGACCATGAGCGACTCCGGACAAGATTTAAATCGATTCAATAAAGCACAAAAGCGATGCATTGCCAAGACGGAAACAACTGCAAGTTTAGCTTTACGCAATCGTGCGCACAAGACGACAACGAAGAAAAGGAACGCCGGGCAGACATCCGGCGCTCCTTCAGAAGGAGCGTTTGTTAGTTTTTGGGAGGCAGCCAGGCTTGGTTGGCGTGCATAAAGTCGGTATGGGCCAATTCTGTTTTCAGCCGCACGCTGACGAGTTTTCCTTTCGCACCACCGTCACCGGCAAAAGAAAGCAGATACTGGTTGTCGAGATAAATCTGCAACTTGTCCAGATAAGGCTTGAAAGAAACAGGGGCGGTGGTGCCGAGATAGAAGGATTCGCCACCGGATTCCTCAGACAGCTTGGTCAGATTGTTCTGGGCTGTGCTGGCACGGAAGAATGAACGGGCAGGGCGACCGACGGCTGGATAGTAGATGCTCCACAAATTGATGTTGGCTTTTTCCGCGATGGAAATTGCAGTGTCCACATCGGGATAAATCGGGCCAAAGCCACCTCGGAAGTAATCGAAGCCTGAAGAGATTAGCAACAGCGAGCGGCGATCACCCGTAGAAGGCCATCGCTTCATCCAATCGATGACGGAAAGATAAGGGCTGGAAAGAGCACCCGGCGATCCGAGAGGAATGCGAAGCGCTTTCGCCGCCAGGGCATGGTTTGTAGTGAAGTCCTGTGCAACTCGAACCGTACCGTTGGACGCATACCCCACGGCAATCGCGGTCGACTTTGGCTGCGCTTCGATGAATTGTTTTAGGTCGTTCCATTCGATCGCCACAGTGCTATCCAGCGAATCGTCGATCAAAATCGCAAAATACAATTTTTCCGCCTTCACCCAGCGGGCTATTTGGCGGCGTTCCTTACCTTGCGAAAGTTGCACGTCTTCTTGCCTGACCGTCGGTGGTGCGACTTTTTTGCTCACGGCGGTTACCGTGATTGTCGCGTCTTTCGCCGGCGGAATTGGGCCAGACTCTGCCCAACCCGGAACAGTTGCTATGCAGAAAGCAGCGAACAGCGCCGCAAGGCGCAAGAATCTCCTAAACATGGGTTGTGCTCCCGGCTCTTCCAATCGGGAAAGCCTCTATTTCTTTAGATGCGGCTAAGCGGAAAATGAGATATACCAATTGGCCGGAAATGGACCGTCGAGCACGCCGTGGAAGACCTTTGGAATGATTTCTCGCTCGCAGACGATTCAAGAAATTGAGCATGTGCCGTTTGACGTTTGCGTCAGGAACGTCGAGCGCGTCGACGAAGCTAGTGCAAGCCGGCGGCCGGCGATTGGCGCGAGCGCCGGTCGTGGCTGAATTGCTGGCAGCAAAATTGTAATGGAGCGTCGTTCAGAAAGAAGCCGCAATTTCGGCGTACGTCGAAAAACTGAGTTTTTTTATGGACTTGGGTTGGGAGAGGCATAAAGCCGTGAAGAGCTATTTAGGCGCGATCGATCAGGGAACGACGAGCACGAGATTCATTGTGTTTGACAAATCAGGGCGCGTAGTAAGCGTCGCGCAAAAGGAACACGAACAAATTTTTCCGCAGCCAGGATGGGTGGAGCACAACCCCGACGAGATCTGGGAACGGACGCAAGAGGTCGTTCGGGCAGCGCTGGCGAACGGCGGACTCGGCGCGAAGGACCTGGCGGCGGGCGGCGTCCATCGGAATCTCCCTCTGGCGCGCCGGATGCTCCGAG
>Ga0126376_10000525_pt1 | contig 18842 bp, 19 predicted proteins | sample PanSoiMetPlot_15_FD_92760 | JGI IMG/M metagenome (GOLD analysis project Ga0126376, IMG submission 92760) | Tropical forest soil microbial communities from Panama - MetaG Plot_15 | ecosystem: Environmental > Terrestrial > Soil > Tropical forest > Bulk soil | place: Panama | collected 2016-02-17
CGTGACCAGCACGCGCGCGCGCGTGTACTCGAGATAGTATGCGTAATCGTCGCTCGGAAGCTCGGTGTTGACCATGGTCACCACGGCTCCGCACTTGAGCACGCCGAAAAACGCGGCCGCGAACTCGGGCGAGTCGGGCAAAGCCAAAAGCACCCGGTCCTCGTACTCGACGCCCCAGTGCCGCAGCATGAAGGCGGCGCCATTGGCCATGTACTCGACGTCGAGGTAGCTGAGCCGCCGCTGGCCGGCGATGATCGCCGTGCGCTCGCCCCGGCCCTCGGCAATGCGCGCGCTGAGGTAATACTCGGCCAGGTTGAACTGCTCGGGAAAGGTGGGCGGACGAAAGTCCATGACCCGATCCTGCCTCGTTTCCACTGGGCGCGGCAAGTCGCTTGACGGGCGATGCGCGGCGGCGGCAGGATCGGCTCGCTTGCGCAGGGTATGGAGAGGCGGGCTCGCGGTGCTGCCGGCCGCGCTCATGGGCTGCTTGGAAGCGAGCGGGCCCGCCGCCCCGGCGCCTGATGCGCAGCCCGTGTGCGTGCTCAGCGTAGGCGCGTGCCCGGCCGGCTGCGATGTGGTGCCCGGCTTCCCGATCGATCGCGCTGCCGGCTGCATTCGGAAGAACGCGCCCATCCCGATCGGCTGCGCGCCCCCGGGCACGGGCGCGCCGCGCATCGACTGGTGCTACACGAGCGCCGACGGCACCGTCGTCTGGGCGCCCTATCAGTACGAGTTCGGGCTCGACCCGGCCTGGCGCGACTGCTCGCAGGCCCTGCAGAGCGATTTGTCCCGCTACCCCGCCTGCTGATCTCAACGCAGTCGAGTTGACCAAAAAAGCGACACGGAAAACTCCACAGATGTCGTGGAATCCGGCATGGAGCGACCTGATTTCAAGCACATACGGTTGGTCTAGAGCTTGCGTAAGCGTTAGGTGCCAGACGAGGCTTTTTTCGAAGGAGGTAGCCATGCTGCGATCCAGCTGTCTGCTTTTCGCGCTGGTCTCGGTCCTTGGTTGCGGGCAGGACGGCACCCAGATGCCGCCGCCCGGCAACCCACCGCCCAACAATCCGCCACCGCCACCGCAGAACGGGATCCAGCTCGCCTCACCCGCGTTCACGCTCAACCCGGGCGACGAGGTCTTCAAGTGCTGGTTCACCTCCATCGCCTCCGACACCGACATCGCGGCCGTCAAGTTCTCCTCCGAGATGACGCCGGGCAGCCATCACTTCATCGTGTTCACGACCGCGCAGGCGCAGCGCCCCGACGGGACCTTCGAGGACTGCCAGGGCGTGGGCGGCACCGGGATCAACGACACGCCGGTCTGGCTGTACGCGGCGCAGGATCCACACAACGAGCTCAATATGCCGGCGGGTGTTGCCATGCCGCTCAAGGCCCACCAGCCCCTGATCTTCAACATGCATTATCTCAACACCACGCAATCACCGATGACCGTGCAGGTCTGGGTCAACCTCGACTACGCCACCGGGAGCTACCAGAAAGCGGGCGCGTTCGTCACCTTCAACACCATGATCTCGATCCCGCCGGGCGGGACCCAGACCGTCGGCGGCAACTGCTCGGTTCCGGCCGGCATCAAGTTCTTCACCATGAGCACGCACTCGCACAAGCGCACCACCGACGCCATGGCGGCCCGCTACCTGAACGGTCAGGTGGGCGAGGTGCTGGTCAACACCACCGACTGGGAGCACGCAACCGTGTCCAAGTGGGGCGATCCCTACCTGACGCTGGCCCCGGGTGAGCAGATCCACTACGAGTGCAGCTACCGCAACACCACCACGCAGACCATCACGGTCGGAGAGTCGGCCAACACCAACGAGATGTGCATGGCGGTGGGCTACTACTTCCCAGCCACTGCCAACAGCTTCTGCCTCAACTCGTACTCGTTCCAGCGCTGAGCAGCTGATTCGGCTTAATAGTATCCGGCAAACTGCATGGTCGCGGTGCCCGCCACCATGAGCGTAAGCTGCTGGACCTCGGGCTGGGGAATGCGCCGGAACATGTAGGTGAGCTGCATGCGCGAAAACGGCAACACGGATCCGGGCGCGGGCGGCCTTACGCTGTCGGTCGTGTAGCTCATCCCGGACGCGCCCCGCAGCGTCACCCAGCCCGGGTCGAACTGCTGCGGTTCCTGCGTCCGATTGTCGACCACGAGCACGAGCTTGAGCCGGTCGCCCGATTGTGCGTACTCGGCGCTGACTACGTACAAGGTCATCGAGCCCACCTGCACATTGTTGGCCGTCGTCGGCCGCAACACATGCCAGCTTGCGCAGCCAGCCCAAAGCGCCAGCAAGACGAACGCGCGTCTCATTGTTGTCCGAGCGCCTCGCTCCGAGCGCGGCTCGGCAAGTCGCTTCGGCTGCGCCTCGCTCCACGCCTCGAATTCCCGCGCTCTCCGCTCGTCGCTCATTGTCATCACTCCTTTTTTTGGTCCTTCATGAGCAGCCGCTCCACCGGCCGCCCTCCGATCAGGTGCTGCTCCACGATCTCGAGCACGTCCTCGACCCGCGGCACCGTGTACCAGATCTGCTCGGGGTATACCACCACCGACGGGCCGTTTGCGCACTGGTCCAGGCAGCCCGCGCTGTTGGCGCGCATGCGGCCGCGCAGCCCCTTTTCGGCCAGCAGCCGCTTGAACTCGTTGCGGATGGCCTCGGAGCCTTTGGCGGCGCAGCAGCCCTTGGGATTCAACGGGTCACGCCGATTCTCGCAAATGAAGATGTGCTTCTCGAAATGGGGCATTGCCCGCCTATGTTCCCGAGCGTAATAGCTCCCGCGCAATCACGATGCGCTGGATCTCACTCGTCCCTTCATATATGCGTAAGGCGCGCACGTCGCGGTAGAGGCGTTCGGTGGGGGTCCCGGCTAGAAGACCGGCCCCGCCGTGGAGCTGGAGCGCCTGGTCGACCACGCGCTGAGCCATTTCAGTGGCATAGAGCTTGGCCATGGCGGCCTCGAGAGTGGCCCGCTCGCCCCGATCGCAAGCCGCGGCGGCGCGGTACACCAGAAGGCGAGCCGCGTCGAGCTCGGTCGCCATGTCGGCCAGCGCAAACTGGGTGCCCTGGAACTCGGCCAGCGACTTGCCGAACTGCACACGCGTGCGCACGCGCACCAGGGTTTCGGCAAGCGCGCGCCGGGCCATGCCGCAGGCGGCTGCGCCGACCGTGGGCCGGAACCGATCGAGCGTACCGAGCGCGATCTTGAGCCCGTCGCCTTCGGCGCCCAGCCGGGCGGCGGCACGGCAGCGCTCGAAGGTCAGCGCCCCCATCGGATGGTCGGCGATCAAGGTCTGCGGCTCGAAGGTCAGGCCGGGCGCATCCCGGTCCACCACGAAGGCACTGATGCCTTTGCCGCCGGCGCTGGCGTCCGTCTTGGCGAACACCACATAGAAGTCGGCCAGCCCGGCATTGGAGATGAAGGTCTTCTCGCCGTCGAGCACATAGCTGTCGCCGCCACCGCCGTGGCCGCCGCTGGTGTCGCGGCGAGCCAGGGTGCGCAGGCTCGCTACGTCGCTGCCCGCCTCGGGCTCGGTGAGCGCGAACGCGGCCAGCTTGCGGCCCAGCGCGGCCGGCATCACGTAGCGCTGCTTGAGCTCCTCGCTGCCGGCGAGCCGGATGGGCTGGCTGCCCAGCCCCTGCATCGCGAACAGCGTGTCGGCGAGGGCGGTGCGCTCGGCCAGCGCCTCGCGGATCACGCACAATGACGTGACCTCACCGCGCTCCAGATGCTGGCCCAGCTCCTGGCCCAGGATCCGCACGATCTTGGGCGGGTCGTGCTCGTGCTCGATCGCACGCGCGACCGCTTCCGTCTGCTCGCGCAGGCGCTGGTGCCGCTCCTGCCAGAAAGGATTCATGATGAAGAGTCCGGGTGAATAAGCTTCCCAATCATCATCGGCCCTGGAATTGGGGCTCGCGCTTGGCGGTGAAGGCCTCGTAGGCCTCGCGAAAGTCGCGCGTCTGCATGCAAATCTGCTGCGCCTGCGCCTCCGCTTCCACCGCCTCGTCGAGCGCCATTGACAGACCCCGATTCAGCATCTCCTTGGTCATCGCCAGCGCGAACCCGGGGCCGCGCGCCAGCCGCTCGGCCAGCGTGCGCGTGGCCGCGCCCAGCTCCGCTTCCGGCACCACGCGGTTGAGGAGACCATAACGCTCGGCGGTCTGGGCATCGATGGTATCGCCCAGCATCAAGAGCTCGGTGGCCCGGCCCAGCCCAACCACGCGTGGCAGCAGAAAGGCAGCGCCCATATCAGCCCCGGCCAGTCCCACCTTCACGAACAAGAAGGCAAATTTGGCGCGCTCGGATCCGATCCGCAAGTCGCTCGCCAGCGCAATCACGGCGCCCGCGCCCGCGGCCACACCAGGCAACGATGCGATGACCGGCTTGTTCAGGCCGCGCAGGTTGCGCACCACCTCGCCGGTCAGCCGCGTAAACTCGAGCAGCCCGCGCGCGTCGCGCGCGAAGAGCTGGCCGATGATGGCGTCGACGTCGCCGCCCGAGCAGAAGCCGCGGCCCGCGCCGGTTACCACCAGGGCCCGCACGGAATCGCGCTCGCGCAGCGCGCGCAGCACCTCGGACAGCTCGGCGTAGGTCTCGAACGTCAGCGCGTTGAGAACCTGGGGCCGGTCGAGCGTCAGGGTCGCGACCCCGGTCTGCGGGTCTTCCTCGTAACGGAAGCTGCGCGGCGCCGGTACCTGCCCGCTCATGGCTGCCCCCGGAAGGGCCCGCGCCGCCGCCCGCCGCCGTCCACCGCCAGCGCCTCGATCTCGACTTTGGCAGCGTCCTCCAGCAGCGCGGCCACCTGCACCAGAGCCATGGCCGGATAGTGGCGCCCCATGTGGCGCCGCCAGGCCGCCCCGATGTCCTTGCTGCGCGCCGCGTACTCGCGCTTGTCGGTCACGTAAATCCGCATCTGCAGAACATCACTCGGGCCCAGACCGGCGGAGCGCACCACCGCCACCACATTTGCCAGCGCCTGCTCGAACTGCGCCCCCATGTCGTCCGACACCATGCGCCCCGCCTGGTCCCAGCCAATCTGACCTGCGATCGCCACGATGCCTCCTGCTTGGGCGCCGTTCGCGTAGCCGCGTCCCGGCGCCAAGCCCAAAGGGTTGATGGTTCGCACGCTCATCAGGCCATCACCTGTCCGCCGTCGACGTTCCAGGCTTGCCCGGTCACGCCAGCGGCCTCATCGCTGCACAGAAAGCGCACCAGAGCCGCCACCTCGTCGGCGCTCATCAGGCGCCGCTGCGGGCTCATCTCGGCCAACACCTGGGCGGCATCAGCGCGGCTGCGGCCGGTCTTTTCTGCGATCTTGTCGGCCGCGCTGCGCACCATGTCGGTCTCGGTCCAGCCCGGACAGACCGCGTTGACCGTGACCCCGCGGTCGGCCACTTCCAACGCCAGCGAGCGCACGAGCCCCAGCACTCCGTGCTTGGAGGCGCAGTAGGCCGCCGTGTACTTGAAGCCAACCCGGGCCGCCGTCGAGGCCACGCACACGATGCGCCCCCGCCCGCGCGCGAGCATGGCGGGCAGAAACGCGCGCGCGGCCAGGAAGGTCCCGGTCAGGTTGACCGCCAGCACCTGGTTCCAGCCCTCGAGCGTCTCCTTGGTAAAAGGCGTCGAGTGCGTGATGCCCGAGTTGGCGACCAGGATGTCGGCATCGCCGAGCTCGGCGCGGACGCGCGCGTGGAGCTGCGCGACCTCGGCTAGCTGGGCGACGTCGCACACCAGCGCGAGCGCGCCGGTCTCGCGCGCGACCTGATCGAGCGGGGCCTGGCTGCGCCCGGCGACCGCGACCCGCGCGCCCGCGCGCGCAAGCGCATGCGCGATTGCGCGGCCGATGCCACGGCCACCGCCGGTGACGACAGCCACGCGGCCGTCCAAATCGGTCATTTGATTCCTTCGCGGCTCATCTTGCCGCGCAATCTACCCGGGCCCGGCCCCGCGGACAAGCGTGCTTTTCCGGCCTACCGGCGCTTCCGGATCCGGTCGACCTCCTCCATGAAACGGTCGACCTCCTCGTCGGTGGTATAGAAATGCGGCGATACTCGGATCCCGCATTGCGGACGATGGTCGCAGAAGAACTTGCGCCGGTTGAGCTCGCGCGCCACCTCGCCCGAACCGTCGAAGTCGAAGCACACGGTGCCGCCGCGCCGTGCGGGCTCGCGCGGCGAGCCGAGCCGGAAACCCGCCCGGTCGGCCAGCGCGATCAGCCGCTCGGTCTGGCGGAGCGATTTCTCACGGATCCGGTCCACACCGATCTGGGCGATGATCTCGGCGCCCGCGCGCGCCTGGTAGAGCGGCGCAATCGACGGCGTGCCGCCGATCATGCGCCAGGGCCCGTCCGCGTAGTCCTGCTCTGGCATCTCGAATGCGAAGGGCGTTCGATGGGCAAACCAGCCGGTCACGCGCGGACGCAGCCTGGGCAGAAGGTCGGGACGCACGTATAGATAGCCAGCCCCGGGGCCGCCGCACAGCCACTTGACCGAACCGCCGGTCGCCATGTCGACACCGAGCGCGCCCACGTCGAGCGGCAGCGTGCCGGCGCTCTGATAGGTGTCGAGCAGCACGAGCGCGCCCACCTCGTGCGCGCGCGCAACAATCGCCGCCGCGTCCTGCACGAACGAGCTGCGGAAGAGCACGTGCGAGATGGGCACGATCAGGGTGCGCTCGTCGATTGCCTCCAGAAGCCGCGCCGTCGGAACGCCGATGCCGTCGTCCGAGCGCACGATCTCGACCTTGGCACCGCGCCGCTCCTCCGCCTTCCACACGTACGACACGGTTGGAAAATTCAGGTCGGTGTAGACCACCTTGCGGCGCTCCCTGTCGAAATCGAAGCAGCTCGCGACGATGGACTGCGCGGTCGACACGTTGGGAAGCATGATGACGCTGCCGGGCGGCGCCCCCAGGATGCGCCCCACCCGCTCGCCCGCCCGGTCGACCTCGGGCAGCCAGGCCTCCAGCCACGCGTTGATCGAGCTCTTCACCCATAGATCGGCGAATTCGCGCAGCGCGTCGTAAGCCGCGCGCGGCATCGCGCCCAGCGAGTGCGACACCATGTACACCGAGCCCTCGAGCGCCGGGAACTCGGCGCGCCAGCGCAACAGATCATCCATCAGTGGTATCCCATGTCCTTCTTGGCTTGCGCGGTCCACTCCGCGAACAGCTCGTCGCGCACCTGCCACAGCTCCGGGAAGAAGCGCTCCTTGACCCCGCGCTCGAGCAGATCGACCGGCTTGCCCTTGAGCGAGGGTGTGCCGGCGCCGATGATCCGGTACACCAGCATGAGGTGACGCCAGCGCCACAGCTGCAGCGCCTGATCGAAATCGGTCAGCCCCTCGGCCAGCGCGAACAGCTCGGCGTGCCGGTGCGGCGTCTCGTGGATCTGGCGCAGGCTCACCTTCTTCCGCTCGAGCAGCGCCACGAACGCCACCCAGATGTCGCGCGGCACCTTCAGAAGATGCCGAAACCCGGGCGATTCCTGGCCGCTGCCACGCCCGAGCGCAGTTCGGATGGTCATGTAGTCCTTGGGCGACATGGTGTCGAGCAGGCGGAGCTGCTGCTCGAGCAGGCGCTGCACCTCAGAGATGCGGTTGAGCGCATAGGTCGCGCGCGCGATCTGGTCCTGTCCCAGAAAAACGATCAGTCGATCGATCTCGTGTGCGACCAGCTTCATCCACAGCTCGGCCACCTGGTGCACGATCTGAAACTGCATCTCGTCGTGCGTCACCAACTCGCCGGGGGCCTTCTGCAGCGCCAGCAGCTCCTCGGTGCGCAGATATTTTTCGTAGTCGGTGAGGGGGGGACCGGCCATGCCGGTTCAGTATCACGATTCGCCGACGATTGCACCGTCCCCGACCATGGATCCCGGTGGCAGGGTCAGCTTCTTTTGCGGTCCGGCCACGGGCAGCTCGACCGTGAAGGTCGCGCCCTGTCCGGGCCGACTCGTGACCGTCACCCGCCCGTCGAGCGCCTCCACGATCTGGCGCACGATGTAGAGCCCCAGCCCCAGCCCACCGTAATGACGCGCCGACACCGCGCGCTCGAAGCGGCCGAAGATGCGCTCCAGATGCTCGGGCGCGATGCCGATCCCGCGGTCGCTCACGCACAGGCGCGCGAGCTCGCCCTCGCGGGTGACCGAGATCTCGATGGTCTGGCCGGCGCCGTACTTGATGGCGTTGGACAGGAGATTGGTGACCACCTGCTCGAGCCGCGTGCGATCCCAGCGTCCGCTGACTGCGGTATCTGCGCGCACGCGGATGGGGCAGGTCGCGCGCGCCGCCTGCTCGGCCATGCGGCCGGCGGCCTCGCGCACCACACGCGACAGGTCGACCTGCTCGAGCGAGAGCGGGACGCGGCCCTGGCCGATGCGCGAAAGGTCCAAGAGCTCGCCAATCAGCTTGCCCAGGCGCTCGATCTGCCGCTCTGCATTCTGCAGCTTGCTTACCAGTCGCTCGGGCGAGCTCACGATGGTGCGGGGCTTGCGGCTCGCATCCAGAAGAATGCTCTGCACCTGCAGTTGCAGCGCGGTCAGCGGCGTGCGCAGCTCGTGCGACGCGATCGAGAGGAACTCGTCGCGCAGCGCGACCGCAGTCTGCGCTTCCCGATACAGGCGTGCATTGTCGATGGCGACTGCCGCGCGCCGGGCCAACTCCTCGGCCATGGCGAGGTCGTCAGGTCCGTAGGAGCGCCCGGAACGCGTCGAGATGAACGAAACCGCGCCCAAGACGAGGTCGCGCGCGCGCATGGGCACGATCATCGCGGAGCGCACGCCCAGGCTGCGCAGCGCGGCCAGGTGCTCGGCATCGCGCGCAGCTTGCACCAGCATCTGGTCGTTGACCTCGCCGAGCAGCGCAGACTGGCCAGTCTGGATGACCCGCGGCGCGCCCAGTTTCTGCTCGGGCGATTGCGGCCAGCGGCGCTGGATCTCGCGCAATCGTTCGGCCCGCGCCGGATCGACGTGCGCGAGCGCCAGCGTGCGCGAGACGCCGTCCTGCTCGAGCACGTCGACCATGCAGTAGTCGGCCAGATCGGGCACCGCGCGCCCGGCCAGCCGGGTCAGCGTGACCTCGAAGTCGAGCGAGCTGGCCAGAAGGCTCGACGCCTCGCTCAGAAGTGACGCGCGCTCTTTGGCCTGCTCGGCGCGCAGGCGCGCGCTGCGCTGCGCGTCGAACAGACGCGCACGGTCGATCGCCGCTGCCATACGGTCTGCCGCCAGCAGCAGGACCTTCATCTCCTCGTCGGTGAAATGGCGCGGCTGAAACGTGCCCACATGGACGACCCCGATGGCCGAGCCGCCCACCAGAAGCGGTGCGCCCATGAGCGAACGCTGCTGGCGCACCATCGGTGTCCACACCTCCACGGTCGACAGATCGTCGATGACCAGAGGCTTCTGGCTCTGCGCGATGAGCCCCGCCACGCCACGACCGAGTGGGATCCGCACTTTTTCGCGCGACTCGGCGTTGCCCGCAAGGCCCACGCGCAGGGTCAGGAAGGGCTCCTCCTCGGCCAGCAGCATGATGTCCGCAGTGTCCACGTCGAGGGTCTCACGCAGGCGGGCCAGGAAGGCGCGCAAAAGGTCGTCGAGCCTGGCATGTGTGAGCGCGACCGTGGTGACCGCTTCCAGGCGGCGCGCGCGCAGGGCGCCCGCCTCGGCTTGCTGGCGCGCGGCCTGCTCACGCTCGAACATCTGGGCGTCGTTGACCGAGTAGGCGACGATGGCCGCAACCATGCCCAAAAGGTCGCCCAGCTCGGCGGGCAGCGGGTGGCGGAAGAAGGCGGCCATGACACCCTTGAGCTCCCCGCCCGCCAAGAGTGGGTACACGGCCGCCGACGCCAGGCGCTCGCGCTCGACCAGGTCCTGCTCGAGCTGCGGATCGCCCCGCAAGTCGTTGCGGAAGAAGGGCTGGCGGGTTCGCGCCACGTGACCGACCTTGTAGGGATGGCTCACGACTTTGATGTGTGCCCGCGAGCTGGTCTCGAGCTGGGTGGACAGCCCGGCCGATGCGCGCAGCTCGAGCGTCTCGGCCTCGGCATCGTACAGCCACACGCGCGCCAGCGCCGCCGCGAAGTCGTTGGCCAGGGTCTGGGCCACGCTCTTCAGGGTGTCGTTCAGGCTCAGGCGGGCACCCAGGCGGGCAGCCAGGGCGGTGGCAGCGCGGGCATAGCGGGTCAGCGTGAGCTGGCGCTCCAGCTCGACGCGGTCACGCAGGTCGCGCAGCGCGCCCACGATCAATTCGCCGCCGGCGGACACGGGCACCGCCGCCAGCACGAGCTCGATGTCGATCTCGCTGCCGTCGTACCGTCGCGCCGGCAGTCGAACCGGCCGGCCGATCAGGTGCGGCTCGTGCGTGCGCCGATAGCGCGCGAAACCGGCCTCGTGGGCGGGCCGGACGCGCTCGGGCATCAGAGTGGTGAGGGGCTGTCCCAAAAGCTCGCCCGCCGGCCAGCCCAGAAGCTGCTCGGCGGCAGCGTTCACATAGATGATGTGGCCCGAGTCATCGCTGGCCACGACCGCATCTGCAAACGCGTCGAGCACCTGCCGATAATCGAAGCTGGGCAGAGGGGTGTCCCCCGTGCGTTTCATGACGGCCCCGATTTTCAGCATACTGCCCCCCTGGGCTGCGATTTTTGCGAAATTGTAAGTACTCGTAATTATCTGCTTATTTTCGATTTTTTAGCACTCGACCCGACCCCTTGACAACAAAACCACGATGGTTACCCTACCGTCGCCGAGGGCAGGTGCATGCCAAGCCACGAGTATCGATGCCGATCCTGCCCACCAACCAACCAGGGAGCGGAGGGTAAGACATGAAGATTCGGCCACTACACGACCGGATTCTGGTCAAGCGGCTGGCGGAGCAGGAGCGCACCGCCGGCGGTCTGTACATCCCCGACACCGCGAAGGAGAAGCCGATCGAGGCGCAGGTGGTCGCGGTCGGATCGGGCAAGGTGCTCGAGGACGGTACGACGCGCAAGCTCGAGGTCAAGGCGGGCGACAAGGTGCTGTTCGCCAAGTACTCGGGCAGCGAGGTCAAGATCGACGGGGAGGAGCACCTGATTCTGCGCGAGGAAGACATCCTCGCCATCATTGAGTAAGGAGATAGAGCCATGGCTGCCAAGGAAATCGTATTCGGTCAGAATGCGCGTTCGAGCATCGCGTACGGGCTCAACGTGCTTGCCAATGCCGTCAAGGTCACGTTGGGCCCGCGCGGCCGCAACGTGGTCATCGAGAAGTCGTGGGGCGCGCCCACGGTCACCAAGGACGGCGTGACGGTGGCGAAGGAAGTCGAGCTCGAGGACAAGCTGGCCAACATGGGCGCGCAGATGGTCAAGGAAGTGGCGTCCAAGACCTCCGACGTGGCCGGTGACGGCACCACGACGGCAACCGTGCTCGCGCAGTCGATCTATCTCGAGGGCGCCAAGCTGGTGGTGGCGGGCCACAACCCGATGGACATCAAGCGCGGCATCGACTCGGCGGTCGAGAAGGTGGTGGCCGAGCTCAAGCAGATGTCGAAGCCGACCAAAGGCAAGACCGAGATCGCTCAGGTTGGCACCATCAGCGCCAACGGCGACACCATGATCGGCGACATCATCGCCGAGGCCATGGAGAAGGTGGGCAAGGAGGGCGTCATCACCGTCGAGGAAGCCAAATCGATGGAGACCCAGCTCGAGGTGGTTGAGGGTATGCAGTTCGACCGGGGCTACCTGTCGCCCTACTTCGTGACCGACGCCGAGCGCATGGAAGCGGTGCTCGAGGACGCCTACATCCTGATCCACGAGAAAAAGATCTCGAACATGAAGGACCTCCTGCCGCTGCTCGAGCAGGTGGCCAAGAGCGGCAAACCGCTCCTGATCGTGGCCGAGGAGGTCGACGGCGAGGCGCTGGCCACCCTGGTGGTCAACAAGCTGCGGGGCACGCTGCACGCTTGCGCGGTCAAGGCGCCCGGCTTCGGCGATCGGCGCAAGGAGATGCTGAAGGACATCGCGGTGCTCACGGGCGGCCAGGCCATCACCGAGGATCTGGGGCTCAAGCTCGAGAGCGTGACGCTGAAGGATATGGGTCGAGCCAAGCGGGTGGTGGTGGACAAGGACAACACCACCATCGTCGAGGGTTCGGGCAAGAAGGCCGAGATCGAGGGGCGGGTCAAGCAGATCCGCACGCAGATCGACGAGACCACGAGCGATTACGACCGCGAGAAGCTGCAGGAGCGGCTGGCCAAGCTGGTTGGCGGCGTTGCGGTGATCAAGGTGGGCGCGGCCACCGAGACCGAGATGAAGGAGAAGAAGGCGCGGGTCGAGGATGCGCTGCATGCGACGCGCGCTGCGGTCGAGGAAGGCATCGTGCCGGGCGGCGGCGTGGCGCTCCTGCGCTGCCTGCCGGTGCTCGAGAAGGTCAAGTTCGACGACGATCGTCAGTACGGCGTCAAGATCCTGCTGCGCGCGCTCGAGGAGCCGCTGCGGCAGATCGCCGGGAATGCGGGCGTCGACGGATCGATCGTGGTCGAGAGGGTCAAGGCGGGCAAGGCGGCCTTCGGGTTCAACGCCGCCACCGAGGAGTACGAGGATCTGGTCAAGGCGGGCGTCATCGATCCGACCAAGGTCGTCCGCTGCGCGCTCCAGAATGCCTCGTCGGTGGCCTCGCTGATGCTGACCACCGAGGCGCTGGTGGCCGAGAAGCCCAAGAAGAAGGAAAAGGGCGCGGCCGCGGGCGGTCCTCCGGGTGGCGGCATGGGCGGCGAGGACTTCGGCGGCGACTTCTAGCAAGCGATCGAGCTCCCACCTCGCCTTTGTTCATACGAGAGGGCGACCGGCGCCAAGCCGGCCGCCCCTCGGTTTTCACGCCCTCTCAGAAGCTCGACCGCCAGGCAGCGCCTGCAAAGTGCGGTCCGACCGTGGGCACGAGCGCGTGCTCGCTCGCCGCGCGACCCTCGTAGAAAAAGAGAATCGCACCGGTGACGGCAGCGGCACCGGCCACGCCGAACATCACGTTGGCGGCCGTGCCCTTGCTGCGCGCGCTGTCGATGGTGTCGAAGTCTTTCGGGTCGCGCACCACGCCGTCGGGATATTTCTTGTTCAAATCGTCGACGTCCGAATTGTAGGACAAGCCCAGCACGACCCCCGTCGCCAGCGCGGCCACGGCCACTCCGCCCGCCACCCAGGTCCAGATGCGGCGCGGCGATTCGGGGCCGCCCTTAACCACCTCGCCGATGCGACCATCACGAAGCGCCAGCGCGGTCGGGCCGGCCTCGTCGGGCGCGCAGCTTGCGTAGCGCGCGTTGCCGTGGCGATCGACCATGGCCATGTGCACGCGCCCGTCGGCAGACCAATATGCGAGCACACCGTCGGCGCCCAGAAGCTGTGCCACTTCAACCGCGTGGCGCGCGAGCTGCGCCTTGCGCGCGGTCGCCGACGGGTACACGAGCGCCGCCCCACCGTCGGTGCGGAGCGCCCTGTCGAGCGCCGGATCGACCTCGATCTCGTTGTCGCCCGCGCCCAGCTCGACGATGCGCTGGCGGCTGGTCTCGGAGCCCTGCCGCAGATGCAGCCGGTAGCGACCCGCAAACACGCGGCGCAGCTCGAGCGGGGTCACGCCAACCAAGCGCCCGTTCAGGTATACGCTCGCCTGCTCGCCCGGCGTGCGCACGCGCAGCCGCCCGGTGGGGCCGCTTTCCATGTGCTGCCTGACCTGCCGATAGAACTTGATGTTCTCGGGCCCATACTCGGCCACCGTCGGCTCGAGGTTGGGGAACGTGCGCAGGGCCTCTTTCATGGCCTCGGTGGCCTCGCCCAGCGAGCTGCCGCCGCGCGCGTGCAGCGTGAACGCGAGGTACATGTGGGCCTTGAACAGGGTCTCCGCAGCCTGCCGCTCCTCCTCGAATGATTCGATGGCTTTCCCGAGCACGTCGCGCGCTTGCGCAAGCTCGGTGGTCGCTTCCTCGAATTTGCCGTCGAGATAGGCGTCGCGTCCCTTGACGAACAGCCGCTCTGCCTCCAGCACCGGCTCCGACTTTCCGCCCGGCATAACCGGCGGCAGCCGGTCAGCGAGCGCCGCGCCCGCCTCGGCCGGCGTCACCGCACCCAGCGCGCGGGCGACGGCTTGCCCGGTTTCTGGGTCGCGCGGCCGATCCGCGGTCGGCGCCTCCACGACAGTGATGTGCCCGGCCGCCGTGAATGCAATCAGCGTCGCAAGCATCCCAGCGAAACCAGTCGGGGCAGCCGCTCAGGCCAGCGCTTTGGCCAGAGACACGAAGCGAAGCGGCCCCACGGTCCGCTCGGATCGCTGAGCGAAGCCTCGGTGCTCCAGAAACTCCACGAGGCCCCGGTCGGCCGGCACCTCGGTCGCGAGCTGATGCAGGCCGCGCGACGCCGCTTCCTGCTCGACCGATCGCAGAAGCGCAGCTGCAATTCCGCGCCGGCGATGGAGCGGATGGACGACCAGCCGGGCCACCCGGACGCCCTCTCCGTCCCCTCGGAAGCGCACCGCACCCACGGCCAATCCACCGTAATGGGCCACCAGCATCCGCCACCCGGCGTCCATGTCGCGCGCCAGCGACTCCTCGTCCTCGTCGACGAACAAAACCGGAGTGCCCGCACGATAGGGCTCCGCATATGCGCGCTGGGTCAGGTAGACCACGTCGGCCGCGTCGACGACGTTGGCGGTCCTGATATCACAGTCCGCGAGCAGCGTTCGAACGCGCATCGGAAACCTCCCCCGTGAGGTGTGCTCGGAGCCTACATCAACCGCTTCAGTGAAATCAAGCTTACCGATTTTTCACCACCGTGTGTCCACGGGCGGTTACCGCTCGTGCTCGAGCGCGTCGAAGAAGCGCTCGATCGCAATCTGCAGCCGGTCGAGATCCCGTCGGTATGCGCGCCGCGAGGCCAGCACCGAAACGCCGGCCAAGCCGCCGCCCGCCGCCAGCACGACCAGCTCGCTCGCAATCGCGTGCAGAAACAGCCCGCTCACAACCGCACCCGCGCCCAGCACCAACCCGGCCGCGGCCGCGCCCGCGCGCGTACGACGAAGCGCGCGCACGTCCAGCTTCATGCGCACGCGCACGCGCCCCGAGCCATCGGGCTCCTCGGTGATCGCGCTCTCGATCTCGACGCCCTGGGCCAGCGCGTACTGGCGCGACCAGTCGAACGCGCGCACCAGACCCGGCCAGAAGCCCTGCGCCTGCTGCCACACCACGCGATCGCCGAAGTTGCGCTTGACCCGCATGAGCTGCCCGCGCAAAAAGCGCTCGACGCGCGCGCGTACCTCTGCGAGCGGGCCCGGCACCACACGCTCGACCACGAGCGCAGCCGGGCCGATCGTGCGGTCGAGAGCGGTCGGCGGCGCGGCCGGCGCCAGGCCTCCCACACGCACCTCGGCCAGCGCGCGCTGCAGGGCCTCGCGCGACAGGCCCGCCTCGAGGCCGGCCCGCTCGGCTTCTTCCTCGCTGACCAGCTCGTCGGCTTGTCCGCCGCTCTGCTCGAGCTCGGCCGCCCGCCGCAGCACCAGCTCGAGCTGGGTGCGGGTCAGCTTGTCGCGTCTGCTCTCGTCCGCCACCGCTCGATGATCTAGCATATTGTTGCGCGCGATGGATGTGCGAGCTGCCCTGGTCGACTGGTACGAACGGTCGCGTCGCGATCTGCCCTGGCGCCGCAGCCGCGACCCGTACGCCATCTGGGTGAGCGAGATCATGCTGCAGCAGACTCGGGTCGAGGTGGTGCGCGCCTATTACGAGCGCTGGATGGTCGCGCTCCCGACGGTGGCGGCGCTGGCCGCGGCGCCGCTCGACCAGGTGCTCGGGCTCTGGGCCGGGCTGGGCTACTACTCGCGCGCGCGCAATCTGCACCGCGCCGCGCAGCAGGTGGTGGCCGAGCATGGCGGCCGGCTTCCCGACACCGTGGAGGCCCTGCGCGCGCTGCCCGGGATCGGCCGCTACACGGCCGGTGCCATCGCCTCGATCGCGTTCGGCCAGCCCGCCCCGGCCCTCGACGGCAATGCCCTGCGCGTGCTGGCGCGCCTGTTTCTCGCCGAGGATGGCAAGGCGGCCTGGCAGGTCGCGTCCGAGCTGGTGCGGGGCGGCCCGGCCCCGGGCTCGTTCAATCAGGCCCTGATGGAGCTGGGCGCAACCGTCTGCACGCCGCGCCAGCCCGCCTGTCTGGTCTGCCCGGCCGTCGCGTTCTGTCAGGCGCGCGCGCGCGGCATCCAGGAGCAAGTGCCGCCGCCGCGTCCCGCGCGCACGGTGCCGCTGGTCGAGGAAGCGGTCGTGGTCTTGCGCCGGCAGGGCCGCCTGCTCCTGGTGCGCCGCCCGCCCCGCGGCCTGTGGGGCGGGCTGTGGGAGTTCCCGACCGGCCAGTCACCGCGCGACGCCGTGCACCGGGTGGGGCTGCGCATGCGCACGGCGCGGGAGGTGGGGCTGGTCGAGCACACGCTCACGCATCGCCACATGCGGTTCCACATTTTCGGTGCCGAGGCGGCTGCGGGCCGCGTCCGGCTGGCCGGCTACGAGGCCCACCGGTGGGCCGCCCCGCCCGAGGTCGCGCACGCGCCCATCTCGACCGCCACCCGGCGCATCCTCAGTGCGTGGGCGGCCGCGCGCCGTTGAAGCGCTGCTGGTTGTGGCAGCTCTGCAGGGTGCCGCAGCCTGGATCGTTGTTGGTCACGGTCGAGTAGTCGATGGTGCCCATGATGGCGTCGCCGGAGACGGTTGCGGTCGCCTGCGCGACGATGCGGTAGGTACAGGTGCCTTGCGTCTGCGCCTTGGTGCATGCGATGCCGACCTGCAAGGTGCCCTTGTCCACTGTGCCCACCAGATCTCGGCCGCCGCACACGAAGTTGACCCAGTCGCCGGCGAGCCCACCGATCGTCGCCACCACATTGGAGCCGTTCTGCGTGATTGCGAGCGGGATGCCCGAGCTCATGGCACCCGTGCTCCAATCCGCGAAGTTGCAGCCATTGGCGCCGTTGGTCACGTTGACCGAATACTGGCCGCTGACGTTGAAATTGGACGACAGCCCATCGAAGTCGTAGCAGCCGGCCGCGAGCAGGCCGCAGGCCAGCCAGCGCAGCCGCCTCAAAACCGCACTCCAGATGTGACGCCACCTAGCGTCGGCAAGATCCAGGCCCGCCGCTCCGGCCGACCCGACCGCGGCTGCAGCAGCCACAGCACGGCGCCGGTCGCAACCGCGGCCGCGCCCACACCGATCAGCACGTAGCCGGTCTCGACGCGGGTGTGGAGCCCGCTCCAGGAGCCCGGATCACAGCTGGGCGCGCAGGTCTGCTTGAGGTGGTCGTAGTCGCCCCCGACCGACAGCACCAGGATGGTGCCGGTAGCCGCCACCGCAACCCCGACCCCGCCCACCACATACGGCAACCACCCGGACGACGATCGCTCGGACGCGGGCGGCGGCGCCGACGGTTGCGGTTCAGGAAGCGGGCCGCGCCCGAAATCGGCGATCACCGTCTTGGATTGCTCGATCAAGGCCTCCACGCCGCGCGCCTGGCGGATGGTGTTGCGCACCATCTTGGCAGTCGCCACCTCGATCAGCTTGACGTTGAGGATGAACTCGTCGCCCACGCCGCGCGAAACCTGACCCACCAGAATCCGTTCCACCCGCAGCGCCTCGCCCGCGCGACGGATGCAGGCTGCGTCGGCGGCACAATCCAGGATGCTGCGGCCGGTCAGGCCCATGTGGGCCCGGAAGTCCTCGCTGGCCACGACCGGTGCGTGCGTCAGCTCGGCCACGCTGGCCTCGAGCACGCTCGACAGATCCTGGGCCAGGCTGGCATCGGCCGGATCGACCGGCACCACCGCCACCGCCCAGGGTCCGGCCAACCACAGACCGTAAAGCGCAAGCTGCATGCAAGCCTCGTCGGTTTCAGCCTATCCGAGCGCCCGCGCAGCGTCAACCGAGCGGCTGCGCCACCGGGGCGGCTGCCGTGCGCAGCATCAGCATGAGGTAGAGCAGCCCGGCCACACCGAAGCCGACGAACCAGGCATAGCTGTAAAGCGGCTTGAGCGGCGGCACCACGAGCCCGATCCAGGCGGCCGTGCAGCCGGCCAGCGTGGCCACCACCGCGCGCCAGTTCCAGCCCGCGTACACGCCGCTCGGCAGGTACAGATCGCGCAGCGCGAGCTCGCGCCGCCGTACGATCCAGTAGTCGACGATCAGCACACCGGCGATCGAGCCCAGCCCGCCCGAGTAGCCGACCAGCCAGCCGTCGATGTAGCGGGTCGGATTCTCGAGCAGCTTCCAGGGCTTCATCGCGATTCCGATGATGCCGGTGAGCAGCCCGCCGCGCCGGAACGTGATCCAGCGCGGGAACGCGTTGGCCAGGTCGTTGGCCGGCGACACGACGTTGGCCGCGATGTTGACCGATAACGTGGCCACCGCGACCGTGAACATTGCAATGGCAACGATCCAGGCGTGCCCGAACCGACCCACCAGGTCGACCGGGTCCCAGATCGCTTTGCCGTAGATGATCGCGCTCGCGCTGGTGATGACCACGCCCATGGCCGCGAACACGGTCATGGTGGTCGGCAGCGCCACCACCTGCCCGACCGCCTGCTCGCGCTGGCTGCGTCCGAACCGGGTGAAGTCGGACATGTTGAGCGACAACGTGGCCCAGTAGCCCACCATCCCGGTCAAAGACAGGATGAAAACCGGCCAGAACTCGCCAAAGCTGGCAAATCGGCTGGGCGTGGCCAGAATGGGCCCCAGCCCGTGCGCCCGTGTCAGCGCCCACCACACCAGAAGCGCGGTCATGACCAGCACGAACGGCGCCGCCCAGTTCTCCACTTTGCGCAAAAGGTTCATGCCGCGATAGATGATGA
>Ga0126376_10000526_pt1 | contig 18834 bp, 12 predicted proteins | sample PanSoiMetPlot_15_FD_92760 | JGI IMG/M metagenome (GOLD analysis project Ga0126376, IMG submission 92760) | Tropical forest soil microbial communities from Panama - MetaG Plot_15 | ecosystem: Environmental > Terrestrial > Soil > Tropical forest > Bulk soil | place: Panama | collected 2016-02-17
GCGCATGGACGGTACTGTTGGCCGGAATTTTGATCCCAGAAAACCTACGGATCAGGCGTTCACGAATCTTTCGAGCACCCCAGCTGGGGTGCTCGTGTTTCAGGTTCAGGATGTAGTTCTCTACCTGGAAGGGCAGCTTGTGCGCGTAGTGATGTGGCCGCCTGCTTCTGTCCGTCAGCCCCTGAATGCCGCATTCCTGATAACGATCGAAGATCTTGTAACCGGTCTTACGGGAAATCCCAAACTCCCTGCAAAGTTCCGCCATCGCCTCGCCGGCTAGCCGGCGAGCCACAAACTGCATCCTTTCGTCCATCGCCGAACACTCCTTCCAAGGCATTGCTTCCTCCCCGTAGGGAGGAAGTGTTACCTATGTGTCCGGTACGATGTGTTACCCATGTTCCCGACCGCTCATTGGGACTTCCAGCCCCAAGTCTTAATCCAATAAAACCCGCAGCCGCACAGCATTCTGTGACTTGGTGATGTGCGCGGCTTAAACAGGCAAGCCCCTGTACAGAAGCTGGTCCTTTGTGTCCATTAGGTCGGTAACTGGTTGGCGAAGAGGGAATTGACCGCGGCTGTGGCACGGTTCAAGGCCACGAGATAATAAAGTGATGTTTCGAGTTTGAATTGAACGACTATGATGCGAGAACGAAACGCAACAAAAAGAAATCACTATCACTGCTCACGAATCGTTGGGCCGTTCACAGTTAGTCCTTGGAAGACACTTCAGTGCCTGCAGAGCATAGCCGCTCTACTCGTGATGGCTGTCCTTTGCGCAATGCCAATGTTCGCCGGGAAAACTGAAAATGGCAGCTCCGATCCTCCTACGGGGACAATTCAAGGAACGCTGACGACTACGCAAGACGGCAGCTCCGCGGCAGTGGCGGGAATTAGCGTAAAGCTTCTGCCCCCATCCGGAAATACAAGCACTTTGGCCGCGGATACAGATGAAGCGGGCCACTACGAATTTACGAAACTCAAGCCGGGAACCTACACGATTTCCGTCCAGTTGCAAGGCTTCAAGGCCATAACAAAGCGGGTTTCGCTGGGGCCGGCGCAGTCTCTTATTCAGAACTTCAATCTGGAACTTGAAACCGTCGCTGAAAAGGTTGAGGTTCACGAAGAGACTCAAACTGTCTCAACGGAGAGCGTCTCTGCGCCTGCCGTGACTGTCAATCAATCTCAGTTGACAGCGCTTCCTACACCACAGCAAAAGGTGCGCGAAGTCCTTCCCGTTACTCCGGGTGTTGTGCGGACGCAGGACGGAAAGCTCAACTTCAAAGGCTCGGATGAAAACCAAAGCTTGTTGCTTGTGAATTCAGCCCGAACTACAGATCCCGTTACGGGCAGTTTTTCGGTTCCCGTTCCAACCGATGCGGTGCAGTCCTTCGCGGTTTACAAAACTCCCTACAATGCCGGATTGGGTAGCTTTTCCGGCGGACTCACCGCTGTCGAAACCAAACCTCCCGATGAAGAGTGGGGTTACAGAGTAAGGAGCTTTGTTCCTTCGGTTATGGGAAAACAGGGGAGCATGGTTGGCTTTGCGGAAGCCATGCCCGGTCTCGATTTTGGCGGACCGCTGATCGGCCAAAAGCTGTTCTTCTCGGAAGTTTTCCAGTACGACATGAAGAAGCGCACCGTGAGAGGCTTGCCCTGGCCGGACGACATCAGCAAGAAGCAAGGCTTCAATTCCTTTACAACTTTGGAAGCACTGCTTTCCAAACAGCATGTTCTCACTTTGACCGTAAATGCTTTTCCACAACGTGTGCAACACGCCGATATTACGGCGCTAGTTCCTGAGCCTGCTTCGAACGATCTGAACCAAAGCGGCGTGGCGATTGCCCTTTCGGATAAATACCAGTTCAACTCAGGCGCAATTTTCAGTGCCATTGCGCAGTACACGCGGTTCGACAGCAACGCTCACGGCCAGGGTTTCGCTGATATGCTGATTACGCCAGAAGGCTGGGGCGGAAATTTCTTCAATCGCTGGTCACGAAGAGGCAAAGAGCTCCAACTAATTCCTTCGTACCAATTTGCGGAGAAGCATTGGCTGGGCCGCCACGAAATCCATGTCGGTGTTGACATCGATTATCGCTCGTACGCCGGTACGAACTTTTCAAACACAATGCAATTGCTTCGAGAGGACGGATCGCTCGCGGAACAGCTCGATTTCCTGGCGGGAACGCCACAAAACACTTCTGATACGGCTGTTGCCGAGTTCCTTCAAGACCATTGGGTGCTGAATTCCCACTGGGCAGCCGATCTTGGCTTACGCGTATCGAGCGAGACAAAAGGCTGGTCCGCTGCCGCTGCGCCACGCGCAGGCTTAGCTTACTCTCCGGGCAAAGACAGCAAAACGGTCATTCGTACCGGTGCAGGTTTGTTTTACAGCCTCTTGCCGCTTTTGGCAGGCGATTTTGCAACGAATCCGGTGCGCGTCGTCAGTTTGTTCGACTCAGCAGGCTTGCCAACGGGATTGCCGGTCACCTACGCCAACGCTTACGTTGGCGGTGTGAATCCTCTTAGCGGAGCCGCCTTGCCGAATCAACCCTCCACGACGCCGCGCAATTTCACCTGGAACGCAGAGATCGAACGTGAGTTGAGAAGAAATGTGATCGTGCGCGTCGGTTATATCGACAGCCACACCACCTATCTTTTTGTCGCGCAGCCTTTCACCGCTGCACCGGGCTCTCAGTCGTTTCTCGGCCTTACCAATACAGGTTCGAATCATTATCGCGAGGTCGAAACCACGGCACATTTCAGCCTGCGCGGATCCAATGAGGTCAGAACCTCTTACATTTGGAGCCGCACGCGCGGAGACCTGAATAATCTCTCCTCCGTGCTAATTCCGTTCGCGGAGCCTGTGATTCGTCCAAACGTTTACGGTATTTTGCCGTCCAACGTTCCGAACCGCGTCATTGCGTGGGGGATATTTTCTTTGCCCCGAAACTTCAAATTTAGCCCGCTTGCCGATATGCATACAGGCTACGCCTATTCCAATGTGGATCCCCTGCAGAACTATGTGGGCGTTCCCGATGGCCAGCGTTTCCCGACGTTCTTTTCGCTCGATGTAAAGTTCTACCGTGAATTCCGTATTCCCTTCATCGGTTCAGAGCATGGCAAGCGCCATCACGTTCGTTTGGGCTTTTATTCGCTCAACCTCACGAACCACGGCAATTTCAACGCCGTGTATAACAACGTGACCGCCCCAAACTTCGGCCAGTTCGTTGGCTTCTTGGACCGCCGTGACGGCGCCATGATCGACTTTGTGGACTAACAGGATTACTTCGCTTCGCGCTTGCCTGCCAGGTACGGGACATAGCCGCGGACTTTGGTTCGGAGTTTATAAACAGAAGTTTTTGCGGTGATGTACAGAGTCCCGTAATCCGGATCTCCCCAAGTAAAATTGGCAGGCTGTTCGGGCATCTCAATCGTTCCGAGGTGATGTCCTTCTGCATCCCATACCCAAATGCCTTTCGGCCCGGTGACGTAAAGATTCCCTGTTTCGTCAACTCGCATTCCGTCCGGAACGCCGCCCTTTTCGGCAGCTTCCGTTCCAAAGATCCGCCCGTTGGTGAGCGAGCCGTCGGGTCGAACGTCATAGACGCGAATATTGCGTTCCTTCGTGTCGTCAACGTAAAAGTGCTTTCCGTCGGGAGAAAAGGCGAGGCCGTTTGGTTGGGTCAGGTCTTTCGTGAGAAGGCGGACCTGGCCCTTTTCATCCAGGCGATACACGCCTTGAAAGGGAATTTCCTGAGTTTCGCTTTTGACGAGGTCCAACGTAGGATCGGTAAAGTAAAGTGCCCCGTCCGGGCCCAGGATGATGTCATTGGGGCTGTTGAACTTTTTTCCTTCAAATCTGTCGGCCAGTACTGTGTATTTTCCGTCTGGCGTTACGGCGATGATTGCACGAAGCACGCTCGCACAATCGATAAGGCGGCGTTGGGTGTCATAGGTATTTCCATCGGGGTCGCCAAGCGAGATGACTTCTTCTTTGCGACCGTCCTCATACACTTTGAAGATCTTATTTTGTTCTTCATCGCTGGCGTACAAGAAACCTCGTTCATCCCAAACCGGGCCTTCCGTAAATCCAAAACCGCCCGCCATTTTCATCAGCTGCGCTTCGCGATCAATCAGTTCCCAGAATTTTAGCGATTCGGCTTTGAGTGCGAATTCTCGCGTCGGTGTTTGTGCGCATGTTCCTTCCAAAAGGAACAAGAAGCCGCACAAAAGGCCATAGCCTGCTAATCTACTCCTCCTCATCTGGCTCCTCATTCTTTGCTGCCGGCTTCGTTTCATGCCTCGCAACGGAATACAGATAATTCACAAGGTCGTCCAATTCGGCGGGCGAAAGCTGCGCTCCATAGTCCGAAGGCATCGGCGATTCGTCGCGGTAAGTAATACTGGCAAGTTCAGACTTCGTCAGAAGATGGATCACACCGTCGCGCGTCAAAAGTTGAATCGAGAAATTATCTTCGTTGCGGGCAATCCCTTCGAACGTTTTGCCGTTTCTAAATCTGACGACAGCGGTTCTATTGCGGGAATCGAGATTCTTGTTTGGGGACACGATTGCGTCACGGGCCACTTCGGGCGAGCGGCCGCGTGAATAATCCGTAAGGTCCGACGCAAAGAAGCCTCCTTCACCGCGGAAAGAATGACACGTCGAACATTGCCCCTTGCCGAAGAAGAGTTCCTTGCCGCGTTTCGAATCTCCCGGAAGAATCCTTGGCACAGGATTGCCCTGGAGCACGCGCAAATACGCCACTATCGAGCGAATCAGAGGATCGCCAAGATAGCCGAAGGCGGGCATGGATTTTCTAGGAATGCCCTTCTGGACGATTTCAAAAAGCTCGTCGTTCGAAAGTTGGCGAATGTTGGGACGCGTGACAACGTCGGGGGCGCGCTCACCGCCTTTTCCATCTAGACCGTGGCAGCTGGCGCAATTCGTGGCAAAAGCCTGCTGCGCTGCGGGCGAAACCGCGGTGGCGCTTTGTTGAGAAGCGGACCGGTTTCTATCCTGACCAAAGGTGCCTGCCCCGCAAAAAAGCGGCACAGCGAATGCCAGGGTCAGGGCTCCTGCAAAAAAGTATGTCTTCCGAATGACCAGTCAACCTTCCCTAAGGTGTCATTCAACGCTTTGTCTCATAACAAGAGGGAAGAAGATCCCAATCAGGCAAAGAATTGAACTCCACGTCTATACAACAAATGGGCGCGCCAGTGTCAATCCATTTCTTTGCATTTCGAAAGAAACTGGAATGACACAAGTGAGGCAAAACTACTCTTTCAATCGATTTAATAGAAGTGATAGAGTGCGGCAATCAAGCGCGTTTCGGGGGATCGTATGAAGCTTACTCGTCGCGGTGTGCTCTGTTTCTTGGCCGGAGCCGTATCAACCTTGATGTTCGCAGGCACTTTGACTTGGCTTTGGGTGGGACGGCAAGCCTACGCGCAAGAACCGGCTGCGTCTCCATCAAGCCCAGGGAGCGACTCTCTCCTGGAAAGCTATCGGCATGTGGAAGTCGCCTCGGTTTCGGACGCCGCGGAACAAATCCTCGGGCACAAGATATACATGTCGCATCGCATGCAATCCATTTTCCCCGCAAAGTTTGTAGGCTATGCGGTGACCGTTTTGTTAAAGAAGGATGAGGGAAACAGGGATCCTAACGCTTTGGCTGGAATGATGGCAGCCATCGACGGTGGCGCGAAAGAATCGGTTTACGTGATGACGGTGGAAGATGGGGCGGATATCGCGGGCATGGGCGGGCTGATGGGCACGACGATGTACTCTCGAGGATACGCGGGAGCGGTAATAGACGGGGGCGTGAGAGATATTGCCCAACTACGCCGCATCGGGTTCCCTGTTTATGCCCTAGGACCTGTGCCGTCCACCTCCGTCGGGCACTACAAATTCGGCGGGGCCAATATTCCCATGCTCTGTGATGGAGTTCAGGTGCAACCGGGGGATATCGTCGCGGCGGATGCTGACGGAGTGGTTGTTGTACCTCGCGCCAAGGCAAAGGAAATTCTCGAGCTTGCACAGCAGATGGATTTCAAGGAACACTCGATGTATCCCTTCATTGAAAAGTTTCGTTCCCTTGTGGAAGCAGTCCGCAAATTCGGAAGAATCTAGGAGAAGCACAAAATTGGCTTTGTCGAGAGTCGCACTGTTCACAATAGCGATCCTCTGCGCCTTACCCGCAGGTACACAAGCCGGCCAATGCAGGATCCGAGAGACGAACTACAAGGGTTGGAATGCGCAGCAGATTCGAAATGAATGGGTCACGCTTACAATCGTTCCAAAACTTGGCGGACGGCTTATGCAGGTTGTTTTCGGGTCGCACGAATATTTGTTCGTGAATAAGCGCTACGAGGGGAAGTATTTTCCGCCGCTTGCCCCCGATGCTCCTTCCACTTGGTACAACTATGGCGGCGACAAGATTTGGCCACTCCCGGAAGGCCGAAAAGATGACAAGCACTGGCCGGGACCGCTTGCGGATCCTCTGGATGACGGAGACTATGCGTTTTCGATCCTGTCCCAAGGAAAAGTATGCAAAGTGCGGTTGGACGGCCCGCCCGATCCGCGAACTGGACTTCAGTATTCGCGCGAGATCAGTCTCGAAGCTGAATCACCAAGAATATCTTTTCATGCGCTTATGAAAAATGCCTCGACCCACCCGATAGAATGGTCAGTCCAATCTGTTACGCAATACAACACTGCGGATTCCTCGGGGCAAAAGGCAAGCGGAAATATTTGGGCATTCACCGCGGCGAACGAACACAGTTCGTTCGCGGGCGGATACTTTGTTCGATCCGGCAGCGCGCCGGTCGGCCTGAGCACCAAGAATGGACATGTGGCGCTGAACTACAGTTCTGACGAATGCGAACTTTGGTTCGACTCACAAGGCGGATGGCTTGCGGTCGCTGAATCCGCGACGCAATATGCGATGGTAGAACGGTTCCATTTTGAGGAAGGAAAAGAATATCCGGGCAAAGCGACCGTCATTTTTTACATGAACGATGGAAATAATGCCGAAGAGAAATTTCTCTATTACATGGAAGCCGAAATTAATAGCCCGATGGTGCCGCTTCAGCCGGGTGAAACACACGCAATGTACACACAATGGCTCCCGACGCGCGCAGGCGGGGATTTTCTTGGAGTGACAGACGCAGGCGTGATCGCAGAGCACTTGCATGTCTCTGGTGCCGCCGCGGCCCTGAGGCTTACAGGCAAATTCGGTGTTTTTTTTCCGGGCAGGGTGGTCGCCAGATTTTTTGGCGCCGGCGCCAAACAAATATCTGAAACAGGATTGAAGAGAGTCACTCCACTGGGCTTCTTACAGCTTGACGAAAAAATTGTTCTTCCAAGGAACGCGGCGCGCCTAGCGCTTCACCTGATTGATTCGCAAGGGCGCGACCGTGGGATTCTGGACGAGACTTCCTTGACACAGGAACGGATGCGGTGAATTTCCAGCGCCCAATACTCGCCGCTGCTCTCTTTGCCCTCGTCTCATCGGTACCACTGTCGAAGTCTTCTGCCAGCGCGCAGACGACCGTAGACACTTCGGTCGCGGCCACAGTCGATGTTTCCCATGCGCAACTTATTGTTGCTCCTCCTCGCGCGAATTGGCCCTCGTATAACGGCGATTACACGGGCCGGCGCTTTTCGAGTCTCGATCAAATCACTCCCGACAACGTAAACCAACTGCGCGCGCAGTGGGTCTTCCACGCAAGAAATTCAGAATCGCTTGAAGTCACGCCTGTAGTCGTGAATGGCGTAATGTTTGTTACGGCAGCCAATGACGCTTACGCTCTGGATGCGCGAACGGGCCGGACGATTTGGCATGCAACACGCCCGATCACAGAAGGATTGGTGGATGACGCAGCCGGCCACTTGAATCGTGGCGTTGGCGTGTGGGGCTCGCGCGTGTACATGAACACAGACAATGCGCACTTGCTTTGTTTAGATGCGCGATCGGGGCACTTGCTCTGGGACGTTGCCTACGCTGATTGGAACAGAAACTATGGCGCAACAAGTGCGCCGCTTGTCGTGAACGGCAAAGTGATTGTCGGAACTGCCGGCGGCGATAGCGGCATTCGCGGTTTTGTCGCAGCATATGATGCCATTACGGGCAAAATGCTGTGGCGGTTTTGGACAATTCCGGGTCCCGGCGAATTTGGCTCCGAGAGTTGGCCGGGAGACAGCTATCTGCACGGCGGCGGCACAACCTGGATGCCGGGAACATACGATCCGGAGCTCAACACCGTCTATTGGGGAACCAGCAATCCTTCGCCGGACTTTAGCGGCGAAACGCGTCCCGGCGACGATTTGTACACAAGCACGTTGCTTGCACTTGATCCGGACACCGGCAAATTGAAGTGGCATTTTCAATTCACCCCTCACGACCTTTACGACTACGATGCCACCGAGACCGCCGTTCTCGTGGACGCCGAGTACAAAGGCAAGCCGAGGAAGCTCCTTTTGGAAGCGAATCGAAACGGTTTTCTCTATGTGCTGGATCGCAGTACGGGAGAGTTCCTTTCCGCGGCTCGGTTCGCGGAAAAAATGAACTGGGCCGAGGGAATCGATTCGAAAGGCAGGCCAATTCTGAGCGAAAAGAGTGCCAAACCGACGCCGGAAGGGTCGGTCGTGTGTCCCGGCTTTTCAGGAGCCACCAACTGGTATTCGCCTTCGTTCAATCCGGACACGCGCACTCTGTACTTCATGGCGCACGAAGCATGCTCAATCTACTCTTCCGGCGCGCAGAAACCCGAGGAGGGCAAAACGTACTATGGAACGGGAGTGCGGCGCACCCCGGGCGAGCGCGGCCAAAAAATCTTGCTGGCTTACGACCTTGATACAGCCACATTTCGTTGGCGCTATCCGCAAGCCCCCGGACGCAGCTCAGCGGGAACGATGACCACGGCTTCTGGCCTGGTTTTTTTCGGAGATGACACAGAAGCTTTTGAGGCCGTAGAAGCCAAGACCGGCAGGCCTTTGTGGCACTTCAGTACGGGCCAATCCATGCGAGCTTCGCCGATGAGCTACTCCGTGAACGGCAAGCAGTACGTTGCCATAGCTACGGGAAGCGATGTTTTTAGTTTTGCTTTGCCATAAGTAAGCAAATCTTTCTGAGACTGATCGCAAAGGAGGATCGAAAATGTTTTCCAATTTGACGACGCGGCGCGGTTTTACCGCAAAACTTGCTGCGCTTCTGCCCAGCCTTGGACTAGCCAGAGTCGCAGGTGCTTCTCCGGCTCCGGCAGAACAGGGGCAGGGCGGAATTCAAAAGCTCGATGGCAACGGCAAACCGTCTGACGGAAAAGGCTTCATCACACCGCTCATCATTCACAACGGCCTGATTTACATTGCCGGACAAGGCGCGCACTCGCGCGGCGACAAATCCGACGCGGGAAAAACTCCGACCATTGAAATGCACACGAAAATGGTGATGGACGGAGTAAAAGCAGTCATCGAAGCCGGCGGCGGCACAATGGACAGCATTCTTCAGCTCACCGTTTTCCTTGCAAAGCTCGATTACTACGATGGCATGAATTCCGTTTTCAAAACGTATTTTCCGAATGGGGGTCCAGCACGCACTACAGTTGCAGTTGCGGGCCTCCCCGGCGAATCACTCGTCGAGATCAACTGTATCGCGGCTGTCGTAAAGAAAGGGGCATAGCGCAATGCCGTTTTCGGGCAAATCGAATCGCAGGACATTTCTTGGCATGCTCAGCGCAATTTCCTACGCCCTGCTGAATCCGAGGAAATTGTTCGCTTCACAGCCTATCCCCGTACGTTCGGCGACAACGAAGCTCACCGGCTTCGGCTCTACAGGTAATGTCTACGAAGAACTTGGCGTCACAACTGTCATCAACGGCGAAGGCACCATGACGGTGCTGGGTGGTTCACTGCCGCGCCCCGAAGTCGAAGAGGTGATGGCGCTCGGCGGAAAGCATTTCTGCAGCATTCCGGAGCTCGAAGTCGCTGCGGGGAAGCGCATTGCGGAGATGTTGAAACTCCCGGAAGGTTACGCGGCGCTAGTCACCAGTGGCGCGGCCGCGGCAATGCAATCCGGCCTTGCCGGCATTCTGACAGGCGACAATCGCAAATTCATCGAGCAGATTCCGGACCTCACTGGGATGAAAAGCGAAGTCATCATTCAGAAATCGCATCGGAACCCATTTGATCATCAACTACGCAACACTGGAGCGAAACTTGTTGTCGTTGAAACCGTAGATGATGTGAAGAAAGCGATCAATTCGCAGACAGCGATGATGCATTTTTCCAACTTCGCGAACGATCAGGGCCAAATCAAAGTCGAAGAGTGGCACAAGCTTGCACACGAACACAACATCCCTGCGTTCATAGACGCTGCCGCGGACACGCCTCCTGTTTCCCGCCTTTGGGACTACGCCGTCATGGGGTATGACCTCATCGCCTTCAGCGGGGGCAAGGCAATTCGCGGTCCGCAATGCGCCGGATTGCTTATCGGCAAAAAAGATCTTGTCGCCTATGCGCTGCTCAACAACAGCCCGCACGAAGACACGATTGGAAGAAGCCAGAAAGTCGGCAAAGAAGAAATCGTCGGCATGGTGAAGGCGATCGAATTGTACTTGAAGGAAGACCACGAAGCTTTGAACAAAGAATGGCAGCGGCGGCTGGAATTTATTTCCTCGCAAATCACGAAAATTCCGACGGTGACGACTTCTTATCCGCCGATGGAAATTGCGAACCATGTACCGCACATGATCATCAAGTGGGACGAGAAGCGCATCCCCATGACGCCACGCGACGCCGGCAAGGCCTTGCGTTCCGGCAAGCCTTCCATTGTGCTTTCCACAGGCGATCGGGGCGAAGCACTCTCGATGAATTCTTTCATGCTGCAGCCTGACGAAGAAAAAATCATAGCCAGAGAACTGGTGAAGCTCTTTAAGGCGCATTTGGCCTGATTTCAAATCGGCCACGGATCGGAACAAATCGCAAGGCAGGAGCACGCTTGACGGTCGAAAAAACAAGCCAGATTCGCTGGTTGCTGATTTTTTGGTTGTTTGTTCTCAGCGCAGTAGCGTACCTGGACCGCGTAAACATTTCGGTTGCTGGAACGCTTCTGGCACGCGAGTTCCGCCTTTCTAACATCCAGCTCGGCTGGATTTTCAGTTCGTTTCTCGCTGGCTACGCGCTTTTCCAAACCCCGGGCGGTCGGCTGGCTGACAAACTCGGCGCGCGGCGAGTCCTCGCTCTCGCTGTTATTTGGTGGGGACTCTTCTCCGCACTTACCGTCTTTGTTCCAAACGGGTTCCAATCCGCGTTACTGGCGTTCATGTGTTTGCGATTTACGCTAGGTGCTGGAGAGGCCGTCATGTATCCCGCGTCCAACCAGTTTGTTGCGCGCTGGATTCCAAGCCCCGAACGGGGACTCGCGAACGGGCTCATCTTTGCAGGAGTCGGCGTCGGCGCCAGCTTTACACCGCCGCTGGTCACTTACATTATGTTGCGGCACGGGTGGCGAGTTCCATTTTTGGTCTGCTCCGTCCTCGGTTTGTTCGTAGGATTCGTTTGGTATCTGATTGCGCGCAACACCCCGGAAGAACATTCGTTTGTTTCCCCCAGCGAGCTTTCGAAAATCAAAGCTGGCCTTCCAAGTTCACTCGAAAGCGCGAAACTCATTCCCTGGGCGCGCATGCTGGAGAGCAGGGAAGTCCTCGCCGTCACGCTTAGTTACTTCACATATGGCTACGTTGCTTGGATTTTTTTTAGCTGGTTTTACATTTATCTCACTAACGTGCGCGGCCTTAATCCAAAGACCAGCGCGTTATACTCCACGTTGCCCTTCGTGGCTATGGCCGCCTGCTCGCTTTTGGGTGGCCTATTCAACGACGCTTTGGCAAGAAAATGGGGCCCCAGAATCGGTCGAGGAAGTATTGCAACAATTGCGCTTACCCTTGCGGCGATTTTTCTTATCGTTGGTTCCCGGGCTGAGAACACGCAAGTTGCGGTTCTCGTGCTTGCTGGAGGAGCCGGCGCACTCTATTTGTCCCAGAGTTCCTTCTGGTCGGTGACAGCGGATATCGGCGGCGCATCGGCAGGAAGCGTCTCCGGTCTAATGAACATGGGCAACCAAGTAGGCGGAATGATTAGCACTGTCCTTACTCCTTGGGTGGCCCTGCGCGTCAGCTGGACGGCCGCCTTTTTTGTTGCTGCAGCGCTTTCACTTTGCGGTGCTTTGGCGTGGTTGTTCGTTGACCCGCGCAAACGCCTGAACGCAGAAAATCTGTGAACCTTCGACTCGTCTGAGTACTCCCCAAAAGCATTTCTCACCTAAAGCCCTTGTTACGTGCCGTCCCCTGTGGAAAAGCATTGACACATTGGATTCTCTGCTGTATTAAATCGTTTCAAAGAACGACTGAAGATCGTAGACTTATTTTCGCAAATTGAAAATAAGTGGCAGAGTAATTCGCGAGTGGCGAATTGGTTGGAGGGGGTGTTTATGCGTTTTTTCACAAAGCTTGCTTGGACTGGACTCGTCGTGTGCTCGTTCGCCGCGGTCTCGGTTTTTGGCAGCATTCACGGCAGCATTTCTGGCGTCGTTCTTGATCCCAGTGGGTCGGCAATCATAGGCGCTACGGTGACAGCCACCGAAACGCAAACCGGCGTGAAGTCGGAGACCGTGACGGACTCGAAGGGGTTTTACAACTTTCCCGAATTGCCGATTGGCAAGTATGACGTCGAGATTGCGGCAAACGGATTCAAGACGTACAAGCAGACTGGCCTGGTTGTTGACGCAAATTCCGCGCTGCGTGTGGACGCGACCCTCCAGCTCGGTCAAAAGACAGAGAGCGTTGTGGTTAACAGCGACGCCGTCCACGTAGATTTGGAGAGCACGCAGAACGGCGAAGTCATTGACAGTAAGAAAATTCTGGCCGTGCCTTTGAACGGTCGCGCTTATACCGATTTGCTCGCTCTGCAGCCCGGCGTCGTCCCCTCCGCCTACGGCAACCAGGCACCGGACACGCAGGATCGCGCGCCTTCAGGCACGTTGAATCCCGGAAATCAATCCATCAACGGCCAAAGAGAAAGCTCCAACGGGTTTATGGTGAACGGCGCGAATGTTGTAGAAGGGAAGAACAACGGCGCCGCCATAGTCCCCAATCTCGATTCCATCGAGGAATTTCGCATCATCACGAATAACTTTGATGCCGAGTACGGAAACTACAGCGGCGGACAGATTAACGTTGCCACGAAGGCCGGGACGAACTCCCTTCACGGAAACGTGTTTGAATTTGTACGAAACACGGCATTCGATGCGCGCAATTTCTTCAATCCATCCACCGTCGGGCCCAAAGACGATTTCAAGCGAAACCAGTTTGGAGGCACTTTAGGAGGCCCGATCCACCGAAACAAGCTGTTCTTCTTTGTGGATTATCAGGGAACGCGGGAAGTCCAAGGCAACGTGGTGACTACTGGCGCGCCTTCAGCGACGGTTTTTCCCAATGCGAGCGGAAATGTTGACGCTTCAAGCCTTTTTAATGCCAACAGCGATGGTTCGTTTGTTGTAAACGGCGGTCCCTGGGCAACAGCCCTGACCAATCGCCTTGGATATACCGTAACGGAGGGCGAACCCTATTGGACATCCACTTGCGCAACGACTTCAGAGTGCGTGTTTCCGGGCGGCATCATTCCCAAAAACGGAATCAACTCCATTTCCAGCAAGCTACTGTCTTCTTTCCCCCCCGTCAGCTCGCCCACCGCGACACTGACAGGAAGCGATACATTCACTTCAGCACTTGCGGCCCATTTGAGAGACGACAAAGGCGCGGTTCGAGTCGATGCCAATACGCGATTTGGAACAGTTTCGGGCTACTACTTCATGGATGATTTTGACTTGGCCAATCCGACTCCGTCAGACATCGGGGCCAATGTTCCCGGATTTGGTGACTCAAACATAGGACGAGCGCAACTCGCGAGCGTGGGAATCACAAAAACCATCAGTCCTGTATCCGTGAACGAATTTCACTTCAGTTTCACCAGGTCGGCAGCGCATTTTGGGACTCCAACACAGGCGGTCGGTGGGAACGACACTCTGAGCTCGCTGGGCTTTGTGGCTCCGGCCACGGTCGGGGGAGTGTTCAACGGTGGAATCGCACCGGTGGAACCATCTCTAGATGGCGTGCCCTCAATCAATCTGGGAACAATTGGCACGGTGATTGGAATGCCATCCGTAACCACGGGCCAATTCAACAACACGTACCAGATTCAGGACAATTTCACTAAGGTTTGGGGTACGCACACGCTCAAGTTCGGCGGGCAATTCCACTACGATCAAATCAACGAAAGAAATCTTTTTGGCCAAAACGGAACATTCACTTTCGACGGAACGGAAACCGGTGTGGACTGGGTTGATTTTCTGCTTGGCGCTGTCGGAGGCGGAGGCTTCACACAAGCCAGCAAGCAATTGCTCGATTCGCGCAGCAAGTACTTTGGCGTTTTTGGTCAGGATAGTTGGCGCGTGAACTCCGGATTGACCCTTAACTTTGGGTTGCGTTGGGAATTCAGCCAGCCGTGGTATGACACCCAAAATAAGATCAGCACAGTCGTTCCCGGCCAGCAGTCCATTATTTTTACGCAAGCCCCCAAGGGTCTGCTCTTTCCAGGGGATCCGGGAATTCCTAAGACGCTGGCGCCGACGCAATATGACGCATTTTCTCCTCGCGTTGGCGTTGCCTATTCTCCGCGAGCTTCCGAAGGCTTCATTGCGAAATTAACGGGCGGCCCGGGGAAAACCAGCATTCGTGCCGGTGCGGGAATCTTCTACACTGCATTTGAAGATCTAAGCCAATTCCAGGAAGTGGGAGACATTCCATTCGGCTTGTTCTGGTCCCCAGGAGGGCAGAAATTCTTTGAAGCCCCGTTCTTTGATCGAGTCGACGGCAGCGACGGACAAGTCTTTCCCTTCGTTGTTCCGAGCAATGCTACGAAGGCGAAGCCCAACACCACGTTTGATTTCACGCCGTTCGAGCCGCTGGATGGAAACGCGGAAGTCGCCTTTTGGCATACGAACCGCTTGCCCTACGCTGAGCACTTTGACTTGTCGATCCAGCGTCAGTTTGGCGCGAACACCGTCCTCAGCTTGGGTTATGTGGGAACAACGGGCCATAAGCTCATTGCATTCGTAAACTACAATCCCAGCGACAATGCTCTCTGCTTGTTCCTGAACGACCCGGCGAATCTGGCCCCCGGCAGCAACAACTGCGATCGAAACAACGAAGACAGCGGTCCCTTTGTCCTTGCCCCTGGCGTTTCTGCTCCTGGCTATCCGGGGATTCCTCAGTTCGCAACTACGCGACTGCTTTCTGGCCTAAATAGCGCCAGCGACACTCTGGTTGCATTTGGCAGAAACGCTGCGGAGAAAACGATGGCCAACTCCGCCTATCATTCCTTCCAGGCTACGCTAAAGCACACAAGCACCCATGGAGAATTCCTGATCGGCTACACCTACGGCAAATGTCTGACCAATTCCTCAGGTTTGGAAGATTCCGTAAATCCGTTCAATCCGCAAAAGAGCAGAGGCCTGTGTTTGTTTGACGTACAGCACAATTTCGTGGGCAGCTACAGCGTTCCGCTGCCATTCGATAAGCTCTTCCATGCCGATAACGGTTGGTCGCGCCGGATCGCCGGCGGCTGGCAAATTTCCGGCATCACTACGTTTGCGACTGGTATCCCGATTTCGATTTCGGAGGGCAGAGACGTATCGCTCGCAGGCTCCAGCGGCACCGACGTTCCCAATTTCGCAGGCGGGAAAATCTTGAACGACACCGACCCTAGGAACGGTAACACCTATTTCGATACTTCGCTGTTTTCCAAAGAAACGCTTGGCCATATTGGGAATTCGGCCAGGCGCTTCTTCCACGGTCCCGGTTTGAACAACTGGGACATTGGCCTCTTGAAGGACATCAGTTTCACGGAAACGAAGCAATTGCAGCTGCGCTTCGAATCGTTTAATACCTTTAATCACGCACAATTCCAGAATCCGAGCGGAAGCATCGATTCCAGTCTGTTTGGCCAGGTAATTTCCACACAGCCAAACGAAAAGGCGCGCATTTTGCAGATTTCCGGAAAGTTCCGGTTCTAATCGACATTACAAAGGGGATTGTTTCGAATTCGCTGCGGCTTGCAAATCACAGATCGCGTTTGCAAGCCTTCCAATACGCGAAGGAGAAGCCCATGGATACCAAGACTCGACGCGGCTTTTTTGGCAAGATCGCGGGCGTTGTAGCTGTCCTAGCAAGTGGTACGAGACTCTTCGCTCAGCAACCTTCTCCCGGTGCAACCCAAGCTGCACCGGGCGTAGACGCGCCTCCGCGCCCTCCCCGCAGCAGCCACACGCATAATAGTGTCTATTATTTTTCCGGCACCGGCTCCAATGATGGTTACGGTAAGGACGATCACATCCTCGTAACCGACCCTTTTGAGAAGCACGTCACGCGTACCATGGACGCCCTCAAGCGCAACGTCGAGCGCGCTGGTTCCAACATGGACAGCCTCATCCATCTCGACGTTTTCATCTGCTTGCCCCCAGCGGATGCCACACTCATGCCCGTCGGCAAAGCAGGCTCCGATGCGCACAAGGCGCAATACGATGCGCTGAACAAAATCTATAGAACATATTTCTCGGAGGGCAAAGCTCCATCACGTGCCTGCATGGCTGTCGAATGGATTCCAGGCGATTCGCTCATTGAAATCACGGGTAGCGCGCTCGTCGTCAATCCGCCCGCGGCGCCTGCCGAAAAGTAGCTCACAAACTAAAGCCGTCTAGGGAAGTAAGCTATGAACCTAAAGAAATTTGATTGGAGCCGCCGCTCGTTCCTTAGTGCGCTCGGTGCGATCACCGGTGGCCTCTTTGCTCCTTCTGAATCAGACGCGGCAAGTCTCTTTGGCAAGAAGCGCAAGCCGGCTCCGTCTCTCGACGGCAATCCCATCGTGCCGATTACTTCAGGCCTCGGCTCCACTGGCGATATCTACGCTGAACTTGGCGTAACGCCCCTCGTGAACATAAACGGGACGGTCACCGTCATTGGCGGCTCCGTGATGCGGCCGGAGGTCATAGAGCTAATCCGCCGTGGCAACGAGCATTTCGTCCTAATTGACGAGCTTGAAATCGCCGCAGGCAAATTCATCGCGAAACTTTGCAAGTCTCCCGCAGGGTATACCGGTCTGGTGACGGCTGGCGCGGCCGCAGCTCTGGTCGTTGGCTACGCAGGCATGATGACCGAAGACTTCGAACCTCGCATGCGCGCCATCCCCGACGTGAACAATTTCCCGCGCAACGAAGTCATCATCCAGAAAAGTCACCGCAATCCGTTTGACCACCAAATCCGCCAGACCGGCGCAGAACTCGTCGAAGTCGAAACGCGCGAAGAAATGATCGCCGCCATCAATCCTAAATCACTTGCGATTCACTTCTTGAACATTTCATCTGACAAAGGAAAAGTCACCGGCCCAGAAACCATCGAAATCGCCAAAGCTCACAATCTCTATACATTCAACGACGCAGCCGCCGACGTTCCGCCCAAAGAGCGCCTATGGGAATATCCCGCACAGGGTTGGGACTTCGTCGCTTTCAGCGGCGGCAAGGACATCCGCGGCCCGCAGGCTTCCGGCCTCCTCATTGGCAAAGAAGAATTGATTCGCTATGCCCTGCTCAATATGAGCCCGCAGGAAGACCGCATCGGCCGCTGCTGCAAAATCGGCAAGGAAACGATCTTTGGTTTTCTCAAGGCCCTCGAACTGTTCGTCAACGAGGACTGGGACACATCATTGAAAACATACGATGCGCGCGCACAAGTCATCACCGACGCCGTAGGAAAGTTTGGTGTGACCGCATTACCGCGGCAGTTTAATCCGCAAGCTCTTGGCAACGTCACGCCGCGATACACCTGGCAGATCGATCCTTCCAAACTTAAGATCACAGGACAAGAAGTCATGCAGAAGCTCGCCGATACTCGCCCCATCGGCATCGGCAGCATGGGCGCCGGAGCCAGTGGAATGCGCGGACGCGATTCGGAAGGGAAACTTGGCGAAGAGCACCGCGAAAACCGTCGTCCGCAACGCGATCCAAACACCTTCGGCTTTCCTGTGTGGCAATTGAAAAACGGCGAAGAAAAACTAATCGCAGATCGCCTGGTTGAGATCTTCAGCGCGGCTCCGAAGGCCTAATCTTCCCCTCAAAAGCGTTAAGGCACTCAGATCGCACTGCCCTTACTGCATTTCCAATTCGCCCTGTTTCTCCTGCACAATAGCTCCTCATGTTCGCTTCGCGCACAAACTGGAACCTTGCAGAAAATCGCCTGACGCAGGCGCTGACAGAGCATCGGCGTAAGGGTCGCGCTCCCCTCGATCTAACAATCTCCAATCCCACCGAAGTCGGCTTCGCATACGACGAACGCGCCATCCTCTCTGCGCTGCAAAATACCGCGTCGCTCCGATACGAACCAGCACCCCAGGGCCTCCTCTCCGCCCGCGAAGCCGTGGTGTCCTACTACGCCGAAAAAAATGCTCTGATCTCTCCGACTGATCTCTTTCTCACCACCAGCACCAGCGAAGCCTATTCCTGGCTTTTCCGGCTCCTCTGCAATCCGGGCGACGAGGTCCTCATTCCCACGCCAAGTTATCCGCTCTTTGATTTTCTCGCGGAGCTAAACGACGTCCACCTTATCCGCTATCCGCTGGTCTACGATCATGGCTGGCAAATCGACTTCGCTTCTTTCGAACGCGCCATTACTTCCCGCACCCGCGCCGCCATCGTCGTCCATCCCAACAATCCCACCGGGCACCAC
>Ga0126376_10000527_pt1 | contig 18807 bp, 13 predicted proteins | sample PanSoiMetPlot_15_FD_92760 | JGI IMG/M metagenome (GOLD analysis project Ga0126376, IMG submission 92760) | Tropical forest soil microbial communities from Panama - MetaG Plot_15 | ecosystem: Environmental > Terrestrial > Soil > Tropical forest > Bulk soil | place: Panama | collected 2016-02-17
CCGGGCTCGACGGCTTCAACCTGGTCATCTGGCTGGACGATAAGTGGGGCCACACCGTGAACGGCCAGTTCATGCCCTACAGCTCATCGGCGCCCGCGCAGACCACCATCATCTTCGTCGACGATCCCAAGAGCGCCGACAACGGCAAGATCCTGGACGCCGACACCGAGATCAACGGGGTCAACTTCCACTTCGGCATCATCACGCCGCAGAGCCCCATGTGCCTGCCGGGCGGCTGTCCGGGCGCGCCCGGGTGCGTGATGGATCTGCAAAACGTGCTCACGCACGAGCTCGGCCACATGCTGGGGCTCGACCACACCTGCTACGATGGCTCAGAGCCGGTACGGCCGCTCGACGACCAGGGCCAGCCAGTCCCGGATTGCACGTCTACCCTGCCCCCCGCGATCACAGAAGCCACCATGTACAACTACGCCGACTGCAACGAGACCAAGAAACGCTCGCCCGAGGCCGACGACGTGAACGGCATCTGCGGGGCCTACCCGCTCAGTCGCGACCCCAACCGGTGCGCGCGCGTGGAGCCCAACGATCGAGGCGGCTGCTCGTGCGCGGTCGGCGCGTCCACGCCGGGCAGCCTCGCCACCGGCACCCTTTTGGTCGTTACGGCACTAGCTTGTATCCGTATCCGTAGACGGTCAGGATGTGGCGCGGCTGCTTGTGGTCGGACTCGATCTTCCGACGCAGCTTGACGATGAAATTGTCGACGGTGCGGTTGGTCGGGTAGGCCTCGATGCCCCAGATCTTGTCGAGGATCTCATCGCGCGAAACTGGTTGCTCGGCTCTTTCGTGGAGCAGCTTCAGGAGCTCGACCTCGTAAAACGACAGCGCCTCGGTGCGGCGGCCGCGCGCGAGCTGATGCTTCTTGAGATCGATCTCGACCTCGCCGATGCGGATGGTTTCGGGCACCGACTCGGCTCTGTGCAGACGCCGGAACATGGCCTTGATGCGCGCCAACAGCTCACCGACCGAAAACGGCTTGGTCACGTAGTCATCGGCGCCCACCTCGAGGCCCCGGATCTTGTCGGATTCCTCTCCGCGCGCGGTCAGCATGATGATGGGCACGACCGCGTTGGTCTTCCGGATGTCCTGGCACACCGAGTAGCCGTTCAGGTCGGGCAGCATGAGATCCAGGATCACGCAGTCGGCGCCGCGGTCACGCGCCAGCTTGATGCCCTCGCGGCCCTCGTTCGCGGCCGCTACCTCGAAGCCCTCGAACTCGAGCGCGTCGCGAAGGCCGCGCACAATGTCGGGCTCGTCCTCGATGATCAGGATGCGCTTTTTCATGATGGGCTCACGAGCGGACGCGCGGGCTCGCTCTCGGGCAGGGCCTCCCTCGCAATCGGGACCGCAATGGTGAAGGTCGCACCCTGCCCGGGCAGGCTGCGTACGCCCACGCGCCCGCCGTGCGCTTCCGCGATGTGCTTGACCAGCGACAGCCCGATGCCCGAGCCGCGCACGCCGCGGCCGCGCGCGTTCTTGGCCCGGTAAAAGCGGTCGAAGATGCGGGCCTGCTCGTCCTCGGTGATGCCGGGACCATGGTCCTGGACCGAAAGCTCCAGCATCTCGCCCGCGCGCTTGAGCGTCACCCGCACGGCGCCCGGCGCCGCGTACTTGACCGCATTCTCGAGCAGATTGAGCAGAGCCAGCGTCATCGCGTTGTCGTCCAGGCGCGTGGGTGGCAGGCCGGGCTCGATCTCGCTGGACAGCGTCATCCGCTCCCGCTCGAGCCGATAGCGATACACGTCGAGAGCGCGCTCGACCACCTCGGCCAGATCGCCGGTCGCAAAGTCATAGGCCGCTTTTCCGCGCTCGATGCGCGCAAAGTCGAGCACGTTGTCGATGAGGCGCGCCAGGCGGTCGCTCTCGCGCGTGATGATCTCGGCGTACTCGCGACCCGCCTCCGGGTTCTTGACCCGGCCCAGCGCAATCAGCTCGGAAAACATGCGGATCAGCGAGAGCGGGGTCTTCAGCTCGTGCGAGACGTTGGCGATGAACTCGCTCTTGAGCTCGCTCGCCCGCTGCTGCTTGCGCACGGCCAGGAGCAGAACCAGCATGCCGGCGGTGATGACGAGGAGCGAGAAGCTGATCAGAACTACGTCGGCCGCGCGGCGCCGGCTGCTTTCGCTCACCAGCTGCCAGATGTTGCGCGGCGCCATCTGCAGGCGCCAACGCCAGAGCGTGGACGGAAACGGCTTCTCGTACAGGAAGCCGGAATGCCCGTCGAGCAGGTCGCCGTAGATGATCCGGCCCGACGAATCGACCACCGAGAAGCGCGAGGTATCCCGCAGATCTTCCAGCTCGGCCGGCAGCAGCTGCCCGAGCACGTTGGCCATGTCGACCGACAGCGCAATGTAGTAGTCGCGGCCCGCCGATTTCCGGTGCGTAAACGAGATCAGCACCTGCTCGCCGTCGAAATCGGCGTGCAGGTGCTTGTGCTGGTCGGGCGCCAGGGTCGACAGGCCGAGCGCGGGCAGGATGCGCCGCTCGAACAGGCTCCGAAAGCGCCCTCTCTGCCACCGCGCGAGGCCAGCGCCAGGATGTGCTGCTTGTCGTCCAGAACCACCACCGCGTCCACGTTTGGCGACAGGCGCACGTTCTCGTTCCAGCGGTCGGTGAAGCGCTTGAGGTTGGACAGATCGATCAGCTCGAACAGCGTGTGGTCGGACGCGATGATCTCCTTCTCGATGACCGAGACCACCTGCTCGGCCACCGCCTCGTTGGAGTCGCGAATCGCCTGCTCGCTCTGCACGCCCAGGGCCTTGGACTGTAAATACGCATAGCGGCCCAGCGCGAGGGCGGCCGCCAGGATGACCGGAAAGACCAGAAAGAGCGGGGGAATCCGCTTGGGCGCGCGCGGAAGCGGCACGCGAAGGTTCTAGCGCAGCCCGTGCGCCAGCTCAAGTGTGCAGAAATATTGCGTAGTTTCAGCACCTTACAGCGTTTCTGCAAAGGCCCGCGGGAGCGAAGAAGGTTGCAACCGACGGGCAGCTGTGTTAGGAAGCTTAACTCGCGTGAGAAGACTTGCCGGCGGCAAGGAAGTGTGGTAGGGCCGCGGGCCCAAGGATTCCGAGGTTCCGGCGCAGAGGGTCACCATGTTTGAGAGGGCCGCCACGATGGATTCAGACTCCTTCATCTTCGACGATGACCTCGAAGAGATCGGCTCCGACGTTGAAGCCTTTTGCCCCAAGTGCAAGGGGGACACCCCCCATGTGATCATTACCAAATACGAGGACGAGATCCGGCGCGTACAGTGCAACTCGTGCTCGGACGTGCACGCGTTCCGGAAGCCACGCGGGGAGGCCGAGGAAGAGCCGCCCGCGGAGCCCGAGCGGCCCAACAAGAAGCGGGTACAGAAGAAGCCGACCTGGGAGGAGTTCTTCGCCAAGCACGACCCCAACCTGGCGCGCCCGTACAGCTTTCGCGACAGCTACATCGAGAACGACATCGTTCATCACCCCAAGTTCGGGGTCGGATTCGCGTCCGAGACCACCGACGAGGGCAAGGTCGAAATCACATTCAAGGACGCGCGGCGGGTTTTGGTTCACAACCGCAAGGAGCTGCCGGGCGCGCCCCCCGAGCTGGCCCGGCCACCCCGCCCGCGCCCGCAGCCCAAGATCGAGAAGGGCAAAGGCAAGGGCAAGGCGGCAGTGGCCGCAGAAGCGCAGGTCAAGCCGCAGGCGCGGCCGCAAGCCCGCGCCGCCGCTGCCCGGCCGGCGGTCGCGAAGGCGGTTCCGAAGCCGGCCGCGAAGCCCGCGGTCAAGCCCGCGGTCAAGGCCAAGCCTGCGCGCAGGCCGGCCGCCAAGGCCCGGCCCAAGCCCAAAAGCAAGGGGAAAGCCAAAGCGCGCGCGCGTGCGCACGCGCGGCCCAAGGCCGCCAAGAAGGCGCGGGCGGCGCGCAAGAAATAGGGTCGATTAGCCGGAACCCGCGTCGGAGCTCCCGGCCTCGGGGCTCCCGGCGTCGAGGCTCCCGGCCTCGGGGCTTCCGGCCTCGAGGCTCCCGGCTTCGGGGCTCCAAGGCCGAGCGCACACGTTGTCAGAGCTCGACGGACAGTCGAAGCCTCTGCATTCCAGGCAGGTAAGCCCCGACTGACACAGTGGGACCGCGCCGGTTACACAGCACATGTGCCTCTCGGCGCCGCAGGGCTGGCACGTCTTCTTCCAGCTCAGGAAGTTGCCGGCGCACTGCAGCCCCGATAAGCAGTGTGTGAACTCGCAGCACGGATCGTAGAGTCCGCCACAGGGGGCGTCGGGCGGTTCCGCCTGCTGACCGCACGCGCACGCGAGGACGCTGAGCAGCGCAAGGACCATGGCCGCGCGCATGGATGCCTGCTCAGCAATACCCATGCCCAAAGCACGAGCACGTGGCCTTCCGACCTGTTGCCGCCTGTAACCGGGCGACGATCGCGACACGGATGCCCGAATCCGCAGCCGAGCCGATTGCAGCGACGGTCACGGTTGCAGCTTACAGATCACGGATGCGGCGACGATCACGCGGCTGCGGTCTCGGTCACGGTTACGGCTACGGGCCCGGTTGCGGGCGCTCCTCCCCGGCCGCTGGCTGCGGCTTCACCGCCAGCGGCAGGGTGACCGTGAACTCGGTGAAGCCCCCCTCCTCGCTGTCGACGCGAATGCTGGCGCCGTGCAGCTCGACGATGCCCTTGGCGATGTAGAGGCCGAGCCCGGCCGAATCGGGCGACTCCGAGGTGTGGTGGCGCGCCTCGATGATCTCGCTGAAGGGCTCGAAAATCTTCTTACGCGCCCATCCCGGGATCCCGATGCCGTTGTCACGCACGCGCAGCGCGACGTGGCCGGAATCGGGCTGCCAGGTCTCCAGGCGCACCTCGCCGCGCTCGGGGGTGTACTTGATGGCGTTGCCCAGCAGGTTGGCCACAACCTGGTGGATCTTGTCCGGATCGCAGTCGACCGCCGGCAGGTTGGAGCCGGCTACGAACGTGACCTCGTGTTTCTTTTCGGTCCAGAACGGCTCCTGCTCGGTCAGGGCCGCCTGCACGATGTCGTTGAGCTGGGACATCCGGCGCTTGAGGACCATGCGCCCCGACTCCAGGCGGCTCACGTCGAGCAGATCCTCGATCAAGCGCTTGAGCCGATGTGCATTGCGGTTGAGCGACCCGATGGGGCGCCGGAGCGACTCCGGGATGGGGCCCAGGCGCTCGGCCGCCAACAGGTCGAGGTAGCCGATGATGGCGGTCATCGGGGTGCGGAACTCGTGGGCCGCAATCGAGATGAACTCGCTCTTCAGGCGGTTGAGCCGGTCCAGCTCGACGTTGCGGCGGCGCAGCTGGGCCTCGGATTCGGCCAGCGCCCGGGTCCGCTGGCGCACGATCTGATCGAGGTTGGCGGTCAGGTCGTGCAGCTCGCGATTGGCCTCCTCGAGCGAGCGCGTCTTGTCGGCCAGCTCGCGCGTCCGCGCTGCCACCAGCGCCTCCAGGCGCGCGGTGGTCTCGAACACCGAAAACTCACGGGGCCCCTTGCCGCTTTCGAGGCGCCCCATGAGCGACTGGATGGTCTTGCGGGCCGCTGCCAGCTCGGCTTCGAGCTCGGCGATGCGGTCTCGGGAATCTGGGTTCACATCCACGACGGCGTCCCTCCTCACTCGATCCTCCTAGGCTCCCCTTGCGAGGTCCGGCACCGCGGTGTGGTCCTTCCCGCCCATCCTCCCGTGCCTTTTATCAAGCTTAACACGCCTCGATCACGCGCGCGCGCGCCAAATCATCGAGCTCACTGTCGGCCAGGGAAAGAAGATCCTGGAGTGCGCGCCGGGTGTGCTCGCCCAGGCGCGGCGCGGGTCTGCGGATGGCGCCCGGGGTCTCGGACAGTCGCATGGGCACGCCGGCCAGAGCCAGGCGGCCCGCGGTCGGGTGGTCGACCGTGCGCACCATGCCGCGCGCCTGCACCTGCGGGTGCGCGAGCGCCTCGGTGACGCTGGCGATGCGGCCGCACGGCACGCCCGCGCGATCGCATCGCTGGAGCCACTCGGCCACCGGTCGCGTCTTGAGGAGCGGGACCAAAAGCTCGTCCAGCGCCGCCCGGTTGCGCACGCGATCGGCATTCTTGGCAAAGCGCGGGTCCTTGGGGAGCTCGGGGCGCCCGGCTGCCTCGGCGAACGCTTGAAACAGGGCATCGTTGCCGCACGCGAGGTTGATAAAGCCGTCCAGGGCCTGGTAGGTCTCGTAGGGCACGATCGACGGATGCGCATTGCCCATGCGGGCGGGCGCCTGGCCGGTCGCAAACGCAATCCCGGCTTGATAGGTGAGCAGCGAGATCTGGCCGTCGAGCAGCGAGACGTCGACGTGCTGGCCGCGCCCGGTGCGCGTACGCGCGTGCAGCGCCACCAGCGTGCCAGCAAGCGCATACAGCCCCGCCGCCAGATCGGCGATCGGAACGCCCACGCGAAACGGCGCCCCGTCGGCGGGCCCGGTCAGAGAGGGCAGGCCGCCCTCGCCTTGCATGATGAGATCGTAGCCCGGCCGACGCGTGTACTCGGGCAGGCCGGCATGGCCGTACCCGGTGACCGAGACGTAGATGAGACGCGGATTGCGTGCCAGCGCGTCGGCTGGGCCCAGGCCCAGGCGCTCCAGCACGCCGGGGCGAAAATTTTCGACCAGCACGTCCGCGCGCTCGGCCAGCTTTTCGATCAGAGCGCGACCGCGCGACTGCTTGAAGTCGATGGCCACCGACTCCTTGTTGCGATTGATGGACAGAAAATAGGTGGACTCGCCTTGCACAAACGGCGGACCGTAGCCGCGCGTGTCGTCGCCCTCGCCCGGCCGCTCGATCTTGATCACGCGGGCGCCCAGGTCGCCCAGATACATCGAGCAATAGGGTCCGGCCAGGACGCGCGACAGGTCGAGGACCAGAAGATCGTCGAGCGGCAGCATGGGCGGGTACGCTAATACAGGTTGGGGCCGGCTGCTCGTGAAAAAACTTGCTCCCCGTGCGGGCGCGTTTTCTAATTTCGGTCGATGCTCCGAAAGCCCGCCCCTGAAACCCCACGCAGACCCTACAAGCTGGTGTGCGTCTCGCTCTACCTGGAGGACATCGCGCGTCTGGAGGCGCTGGTGGCCGAGCTCAAGCGGCGCGGACATACGCGCATGAGCAAGTCCAGGATCGTGCGCCTGGCACTCGCGGAGGTCGATCTGGCCAAGCTGGCCGAGCCGGGGCCTAAGGCCACCGCCTCAGTCGGCTGATCGCCGGCAGAATGGTGAGCGCGGCTGCAAGGCAGCAGGCCTCGCCGAGATCCGCAACCATGCCGAAGGATCGCAAGGCCGGATTGCTCGCCGAGAGCAGCGAGCTGTAGCCGATGATGGTGGTCAGCGAGCACAGCGCGACCGCCGAGCCGGTTCCGCCCAAGGCGTCGGGGAGCGGGGCCGGCGGCTGCCCGTGCAGGCGAGAGCCGCGCGGTTGCCGTCGACCGGGACGCCGCTTCTAATACTGGGTAGGATCGAGCAGCAGCTCGGCCGCCCGGTCGCGCAGGATCTTCTGCAGCGAGTCGTTGACCGTGTCGCCGCGCTCCATGATTTCCTGGTATACGCGCTCGAACTTCTTGAACTCGGCGAAGCGGGCCTCGAACTGCTCGTAGGGCAGCTTGGTGACCAGGCGCCCCTTCCACTTGGCCGGCGTTCCGAAGTCGACGTCACCGACCAGCCGATCGAAGCGCTGCAGATACTCGCGGTACTCGTCGATCAGGTCCTGGTCGCCGCCCGGCATCAGGTGCAACCTAGCTTAACGTTCGGCCGACTGTCAACGCGAGTAGGAGATGCCGATCAGGATGATGTGATCGGTGTTGGTGCGGTTGGCCCAGCTGCCCTGCCCGCCCAGGCGCTCGGATGGGCCCTTGAAGTTGGTCGAGAGGTACTGCAGCTGATAGCCGCCCTCGGCCGCCCAGGCCTCGCCGAAGCGGTAATCCAGCAGCAGGCCCAGCAGCAGCCCGGCGGTTCCGTCCTCGGCGCCGTCGCGCAGGCCGATGGTCTCGTCGCGCCCGGCGCCGACCAGGAGATCGGCTCGGGCCCGCGCGCCCATGTGCTCCGAGAGGCGCGGGAGGTCCAGCCCACCTCCAATGGTGAGGCCCGAGATGGTCTCGTTGGGCAGCGGCTTCTTGTTGTTCTGATCGATCGGAACCGGGGTCTGGTCGATCTGGATGCCGTTCATGTGGTAGCCCAGACGACCGTAGACGCCCATGCGCATGCCGTCCGGTGCCCGATAGCCTGCACGCGCGCCCAGATCGAGCGTGTGCACCATCAGCGCGAGATCCTGCTGCTGGCCCATGAGCTGGACCGAGACGCCCGGTGTGGCGGCGGTGAAACGATAGGTCCCATCGGCGCCCAGCTCCCAGACCCCGCTCGAGTAGGTCAACATGCCCCCGATTGCGATGGCCCCGGCCGCGCTCGTGTATCGATAGTTGCTGGTCTGCGCGGTCGCATCCGAGCTCAGGGTCTCGCTCAGCGAAACGATGCCGGTGGAGGCCCGGAGCAGGTAGCTCAGCCCCGGGCGGCCGACCACCACCTCATCTTCGTCCTCGGCGTCGCTTTCGATGGCTTTGACGCGCGTCGACTCGATCCAGCCTTGCGTGCCGTCGACCTCGACCAGCAGCCAGTGGCCGTCGCGGGCCTTCTTGAGCACCTTCATCTGGTCGCCTTCGCGGGCCATGATGACCGCCGAGGCGCCGGTTTTGGGCGAGAGCAGGAGCGGCGTCTTTCTGACCGCCGCTACCTTGCGCTCGCCGGACTTCCTGCGCTCCGCTCTCTCGGTGCGGTCCGTGTCCTCGTCTTCGCTCTCGCTCGGCCTCGCGCTCGCGGCTACGCTCGGGCTGGGACCCGGGCTCGTGCTCGCGCGCACCGGACGATCCGCCGTGTCTTCGTCCTCGCGCCTGTCGCGTGGGCTGGCCTTGGCCTGGGTCTGCTTCCACTTGGCCGCCCGCTGTTTGCCCATGCGGGCAGGCGGCGGCGAGTCGTCGGCTTCGGAGACGTCGTCGTCGGTGGCCTCGTCCTCGACCCTGGCAGCGCGCGCCACGCGCACGACCCGCTTGTGCGTTTTCTTGGCCCTGCGGGGCGGGGGCGCGGGCGGATTGTCCTCTACCGCCTCCGCGTCCACGTCCGCGTCCGCGCTCGAGCGGCGTGCGAACTGCCCATCGGTCACGAATGCGTTCTTGCGCTTGCGCGGCGGGTTGTCGCCGTCCAGGCTGCGCGCCCGGGACGATTTGGCCGCCTTGAGCAGGCTGGCCGGCGCCCAGCCGTTGTGGTTGCCCACCTTGATCCGGACCCACTCGCCCTTGACGCGCTCGACCGTCACAGGCTCGCCGGCCTCGACCCGCGTCACCACCCGGTAATCGGCGCCCGGCCGCTCGCGCAGGGCGATGCGAGACCGCGTAACCGCAGCGTCGCCCTCGACCAGCTCGGCGCGGGCTATTCCCGCGCTCAGACCGACCAGCAGAAGCGCCAAGCAGAGTCTCCGCATGATCCGATCCTCTCTCGCGGCCTAAGTAGCAAGGGATGTGCCCGCACCGGCAGACTGCCTCGGGCCGCAAAATCATTGACGAAACCACGCGAATCGAGGGGACGGATGGCCTCAGTGGCGTGCCCGGGTGGGGATAGGTCCCCCAGGCCCGGCTGCACCCGGACTCAGCGCAGGAGCATCACGTAGATGTCGTACAGGGCGTGGGTATAGACGGCGACGGCAAAGCCGCGGAACCAATACAGGGCCCCGAAGATGAGCCCGGCCAGAAACCGATAGGTGAAGACACCGAGCGCCAGCGGATCGCCATAGCGGCCCACATGATGGGCCGCCGAGAACAGGGCGGCGCTGACCACGAAGGCGGTCACCAGGGCGAAGACGCGCCCCAGCCGGAGCTGCCGGAGCAGATAGAACAGGCCACCCAGGAGCAGGAGGCGGAAAAACAGCTCCTCGTGCACGCCCGCGCCCAGAGCCAGCACGATCTTGGTGGCCGGCCCGCCGCGCGCGAGCGCCATCTTGGGGCTCATGTGCAGAAAGTCCACCATCACGAAGACGATGACGGTCCCCATGGTGAGCGCGTAGATCCCGCTCTCGAGCAGCACCGGCACGAGCGGGCTCCACTCGAAGCGCTGCGTGCGCCGCAGGTAGAGGATGAGCCCGACAAAACAGATCGTGAGCAGGATGCCGAACTGGAGATAGCCGATGCGCGCGCCAATCTCGTCGGTGATGAGGTCGACGCCGTTGCGCTGCCGGAGGCCCAGAAGGATCACGCCCAGCTCATAAACCAGGAGGCACGGAAACACGAGTGCGATTGAGGTCAAGAGATTGGAGCGAGCCAGGCGCAACTTTCGTGCGCGCGGCTTATTCGCCCTCGAGGGACTTGATGGCATCGTCGAGTTCCTTTTTCATGCACTCGTTGGCGCCCGTGAACAGGCCGAACAGGCCGCCGCGGCGCCGGCGCACCTTGCGTAGTGGATCGAGCGCACGCCGGTCGCCCAGCTTGTGCAGCGCGATCACCGCCACCCGCCGCTCCTCGCACGTCTTGTCCTGCTGGAGATCGAGCAGGTAGCTCGAGACCTGGTCGACCTGGTTCAGGCAGCCCAGCTCGGCGCACGCCTTGCGGGCCGCGCGCCGCAGCTCGATCCGCTTGTCCGTGCTCGCGACCTCGGCCAGCGCGGGAGCGGCCGGCTTTCCGACGCCCTTGATCAGGAGATCGAGCGCCTCCGGCGCCAGCCGGCGGTCGTCGAGCAGCCCGCGCACGTTGCGCAAAAGCGCGGCGTCGCCGCGATAACCCGAGTCGAGCTTGATGGCCTCTTGGTATGCTTCCAGACCGTCTTCGGGGTGCCGCTCCAGGAAATCGACGTTGCCGAGCAGGTAGCGCACGCGCGCCGAGTCGGGATGCGCCGACAGCTCCTGGGTCAGGATGGTGCGCGCCTTGAGCAGCTCCCCGCGCGTCAGCGCCTCCTCGGCCAGCTTGATGGGCCTGGCGATCTCGGGCGCCACCGGCTTCGGTGGCGGCGGGGTCGAGGTGGGGCCCCGGCGGGGCGACCGAAAAACCAGCGCGAGCGCGAACAGCCCCAAAAGGAGGATCACGGCCAGCGCCGGCATGAGCCGGCGCGTGCGGGCCGGCAGCCGGTACCTGAGCGCGGACAGACGGGCGCGCACCGCGTCGACGCTGAGCGGGCTCGCGGACCCGGAGCGCCGCGCCTCCCCGCCGTGCAGCGCGCCCAGCGCGTCGAGCGCCGACAGAAACGCGGTCGCCGATGGAAAGCGCTGGTCACGCTTCTTCTCGAGCGCGCGCAGGACGATGCGCTCGAGCGCGGGTGGGATGCCGGCCTGGGGCGCGACCGTGCGCGGTGGCGGCGGCTGCCGCGTCAGATGCATCGAGATGATCTCGACCCGGCTGGGCGCAAAGAAGGGCTTCTTGCCGGTCAACATCTCGTACAGGATGACGCCGCACGCGTACAGATCGGCCCGGCCGTCGGCCTGCTCGCCCATGGCCTGCTCGGGCGACATGTAGTCGGGGGTCCCGAACACCACGCCCGCCTGGGTCAGCGGGGTGCCGCTGCCGGCCGGCGCATCCTCGCTCATCTTGGCGATGCCGAAGTCCAGGATCTTGACGAAGTCGACCGGCGGGATGGTGTCGCGCAGAACCAGCATGATGTTCTCGGGCTTGAGGTCGCGATGCACCACCCCCTGGGCATGTGCGTGCTCGAGCGCATGCAGGACCTGGCGCGTGATGCCGACCGCGCGCGCCACCGGCAGCCGTGCCGAGCGCGCGATGGTCACCGAGAGCGGCTCGCCGCGCAGAAACTCCATGACCAGGAACAGCGCGCCCGCCGGCGTGCGGCCGAAATCGGTCACCTGGACGATGTTCTCGTGCGAGAGCCGGCTCGCCGACTGCGCCTCGCGCTCGAACCGGCGCGCGATCTCCTCGAGGCGGCCCAGCTCGGGATGCAGCACCTTGAGCGCGACCACCTTCTTCATCAGGACGTGCTCGGCACGGTAGATCGCGCCCATGCCGCCCTCGCCGATGCGCTCGAGCACTCGGTAGCGCTCGCCGACCATGGACCCGAGGAAGGGGTCGTCGGTGGCGGGGCCGGCCGTGGGCTGGGCCGGAGTCTCGGGCGCGCCCGGCAGGGTCACTGGACTTTCGAGTTTAGCACCAATGTCGCCGAGATTAGAGCGGACGCCGGGCCGGCGCCGGTGCCGCCCCGGCCGTGCGGGGCGAGCGCGCCGCCACCGGCGTCGCCTCCTCGGGCTTGACCACCGCCACCACCGCCCGCGCGGGGTCGAGGTATTTTTGCGCGACCCGCTGTACGTCGGCTGCGCTGACCGCCAGGATCGAGGGCGCGTAGCGTCGGTACTCGTCCCAGCCCTGCCCGTAGCATTCGTGAAAGGCAAGGGTGGACGCGAGCGCGGCCCGCCGCTGCAGCGAGATCTCGTGCGTGCCCACCAGGTACTTCTTGGCCCGCTCGAGCTCGCCCTTTTGCACCGGCTGCGCGCGCACCTTCGCTAGCTCGTGCTCGATGCCGGCGACGGCAACCTCCAGGTTCTCGGGCGAGGTCGCGATGTAGACCGCAAAGTAGCCCGGATCCACACCCTCGAGCGAGAAGGCGCTGACCCGATACGCCAGCCCCTTCTTGTCGCGCAGCTCGACGAACAGCCGGCCGCCCTGGCCGGACAGAATCGTCGACAGGACTTCCATGGGATACCGATCCGGATCCGAAACCGTCGTGCCCAGAAACCCGACCACGAGGTGCGCCTGCTGCTTGGTCAGATACTTCCACACCTTTTGCGGCGCCGCGGGTTGAGGCTCGGGCTCGACCGGCGGCGCGTCGGCCGCCGGCGCCAGTGCCTGCTCGAACAGGCGCTCGACCTTGGCCAGGGCCCGCGCCGGATCGACGTCGCCCACGATGGCCAGCGTCATGCCGCCGGCCGCGAAATGGCGCCGGTAGTAGTCGGAAAGACGCCGCCGCGTCAGCGCGCTGACCGAGGCCGGCGTGCCCAGCACGTCCATCCGATACGGGTGGCGCTTGTACAGGGTCTCGGCGAACAGGCGAAACACGACCTGCGTGAGGTTGTCCTCCTGCGCGTGGATCTCGTCGAGCACCTGTTTGCGTTCCTTTTCCAGCTCATCGTCGGCGAACGCGGGCCCGAGCACGCAATCGGCCAGGATCTCGAGCGCGCGCTCCCAGTGGCGCGACAGGAACTCGCCGCGCACGCCGAACGAGTTGCGCCCCGAGAATCCTCCCATCGACCCCGCCATGCCCTCCACTTCCTTCATGATCTCTTCGGCCGAGCGGGTCCGGGTGCCGCGCACGAGCAGCGCCGCCAGCATGTTGTTGATGCCCGCGCTGCGGGCCTCCTCGTAGCGCTGCCCGCCCATCCAGACCGCGCGCAGGGCCAGGACCGGCACGCTCGGATCGCGCTTGACCAGAAGGCGCAGCCCGTTTCGGAGCACGCGCCGAACCACCTCGCCCGTGGCCGCCAGGTCCTGCCGCGCCAGAGCCCAGCTTTTCTGCGCGCGCGTGTCGGCCTTGGCGGCCAGCTCGGGTAGCTTCTGTTTCCACTTTTGCACCGCGCGCTGGCCCCGTTTCGCGTCCGTCTCCGGGATCAGAATCGACGCCGTCAAATTCTCGACCCTGAGATAGCGCGCCGCCACCTCGCGCAGCTTGTGCGGGGTCGCCTCCTGGATCTGGCGGTTGTACTCGCGCTCGTAGTCGAGGTCGCCGGCCACGGTCTCGAAAAAGCCCATCTTGCGCGCCATGCCCTGCACGGTCTCTTTTTGATAGACCGCGTCCGACTCGATGATGGTGCGCGCCTTGGCCAGCTCCTGCGTCAATACCTCCTCGTGCACCACCCGGAAGACCTCGTCGTGGATGGCCTTGGTGCAGTCCTCCAGCGCGTCGGGCGTGCTGGCGCCGCCCACCACCAGGAGGCCCGGATCGCGCGGGGTATACGAGTACGCGTAGATGTCCGACGCCAGCTGGCGGTTGCGCCGCACCTCCAGGTTCATGCGCGAGCTGTCGCCCTGGCCCAGGATGATCGCGAGCAGATCGAGCGCGCCCGTGTCCGGATGCCGGATGCCCGGGATGTGAAATCCCATCGCGACATGCGCCTCGCGCACGTTCTGCCACTGCGCCACTGCGCGCGGCGCCCGCTGCTCGGGCTCACGAAAGCTCTTGCGCTCGAGCGGCTGCGGCTGCGCCCCGCCCAGCGCCTGCCCAATCTTGCGCAGCGCGCGCTCGGGCTCCACGTCGCCGACCACGACCAGCGTCACGTTGCTCAGCACGTACCACTTGTGGAAGAACTCGAGCAGCCGCTCGCGCGTGAGCGCACGCACCTGCTTCTCGAAACCGATGACCGGCCGCCGATAGGGGTGCTTGGCGTAGGCGGCCCCGAACAGGGACTGCGTGGTGACGCGGGCCGGCGCGTCCTCGCCTTGCTTGATCTCCTCGATCACGACCTTGAGCTCGCGCGCGAGCTCGCCCGGATCGAACGAGCTCGACTGGATGGCGTCGGCCAGGATGTCGAGCCCGGTGTCGAAGTAGCGCGACGCCATGACCAGGTGGTAGACGGTCTGATCGAACGAGGTCCAGGCGTTGATGTCGCCGCCCGACGCCTCCACCTCCTGCGCGATCTCGCCCACGCCGCGGCGTGCGGTGCCCTTGAACAGCATGTGCTCGAACACGTGTGCGATGCCGTAGCTGCCGGGCGGCTCGTCGGCGCTGCCGACCCCGACCCAGGCTTGGAAGGCGACCACGGGCGCGGCGTGGTTCTCCTCGAGCACGATCTTGAGACCGCTCGCCAGCGTCGTGCGAATCACGCGTTCGGTTCCCTTCTTGCCCGGATGGGCGGCAATCGCGCTCCTGGGACGAAATGAGCCGCCTGGCCGCGCGGGGCCCCATGCGCGCCCGCGACCAAGATCGCATAAAAGGCGCCCGCGCTCAACTTCGGGGGGTTTCGCGCGGTTGCCTTATGCTAAAATGCCCGCCGATGCCCCGTTCCAGCGAGGAGCACGAGGCAGCTTTCGCCGCCGACCCCAAGAACCCGGACGCCTTTGCCGCGCTCCGGCGTGCCTATAAAAAGGAAGGGGATTTCGCGAAGCTGGCCAGCCTGTTCGAGCGTCGCGCCGCGGCGACCGAGGAAGCCGACGCGGCCGCGGAGCTCTACGCCGAGGCGGCGCAGCTTTATCTTTCCGAGCTGGCGCAGCCGGCGCGCGGCGAAGAGCTGCTCCGGCGGGCGCTTTCGCGCAGCCCCGCGCACACGCAGGCGGCCGATCGGCTCAAGGCCATCTTGCGCGAGGCCGGCCGCTATACCGATTACGCGGAGGTCCTGAGCGCCGAGGTGGAGGCGCTCGCGGCCGCGGGCGCCGATTCGCGCCGGCTGGCCGAGCTCCATCACGAGCTGGGCACCCTGTACGAGGACCACTTCGCTCGGCTCGACCGCGCGATGGAGCATTTCCAGGCCGCCTTCAAGCTCGATCCATCGCTCTCGGCCGCCATCGAGCGCGGGCGGCGCATCTACCGTTCACTCGGCGACTGGCAGATGGTGGCGCGCCTGTACGAGCTCGAGCTCGAGGTGGCGCCCAACGCCGCTCGCAGGGCCGAGCTTTTGGTCGCGCTCGGGCGCGTGCAGGCCGAACGGCTGGGCCAGTTCGGTCCGGCCGCGCAGCGCCTGCAGGAGGCGGCGCGGCTGCGCGACGGCGACGAGAAGGTCCTGGAGGCCCTGGGCGGCGTGCTGGCCCATCCCGATTTTCCCGAGGAGGGCGGCCTCGACCGCGCGGCCGGGATCTTCCTCGAGCTGGGCAGGCGCCAGCTCTCGGCCGGCGATGGCGCTGCCGCGGCCAGCTATCTGCGGCGCGCGCTGGGTGCCGACCCCGACAACGAGGCCGCCGCCAAGCTGCTCGAGGAGACCTACCAGGCGCTGGAGCGGTGGGCGGATCTCGATCGACTGTACCGACAGCGCCTGGCCACCGCGAGCGGGCCCGACGCGGTCGATCTGCTGATGCGGCGCGCGCAGCTCTCGGAAGAGCGCCTGGACGATCGCAAGGAGGCCAAACGCTGCTACGAGGCCATCCTGCAGCACGAGCCCCTGGGCGGCCCGGCCGCGGAGCGGCTCGAGCGCATGGTTACCGAGGACGGCGACTGGGAGGCGCTGGCCGCGCTCAAGCAGCGCGCGCTCGAGAGCGCGGCCGATCCGGAGGCGCGCACCCGGCTGCGCATCGAGCTGGGACGCCTGTACGCGGACCAGGTCGGCGACGCCGACGCGGCCGCCACCATGTGGATGAGCGTGCTCGAGGACGAGCCGCTCGAGGAGCAGGCGTTCGCGGCCTACGCCGAGTACCTGAAGAAGCGGCACGACTATCGCGCGATGGCCGACCTTTACGAGTTCTCGGTCGAGGCCATGCAGGCCGCCGGCATCGAGACGGGCAAGCAGATTACGCGGCTCGAGGAGATCGCGGATCTGGCCGAAAAGCGCCTGGGCGACGTCGAGCGCGCGGTGGCGGCCTGGAAGCGCATCGAGGAGCTGCAAGGCGGCCGGGCCACCGATCGCACGCGCGACGCGCTCAAGCGCCTCTTGGCCAAGGCCAAGATGTGGGAGGGCCTGGTCAGCGTGCTGGAGAAAGAGGCGCGCGAGGCCGGAACGCCGCAGGCGCGCGCCGAGGTGCTGCGCCGCATGGCGCAGGTGTATCGCGAAAAGCAGGTCGACCCGCGCCGCGCCATCGCCCTGTATGAAGAGGCGCTCGAGGTGCTGCCCGGCGATCCAGTGTCGATGCGCGCACTGGCGGATCTGTACGAACGCGAGAACGACTGGGCCGGCCACGCGCGCACCCTGCGCCGCCTGCTCGAGCTGGCGCAGGCCAAGGTCGAGCGCCTGAATCTTCTGCGCAAGCTGGCCCAGGTGTACACGGAACGGCTCGACGACGCGGAAGAGGCGACCTGGGCCTGCACCGAGATCCTGGAAGCGGTCCCGGGCGACCGCGACGCCCTGTCGCGGCTCGAGGACCTGCTCGAGCGCGCGCAGAGGTGGCCGCGCCTGCTCAAGACCCTCGAGTACCACGCCGAAACTGCGGCCACCCCGGCCGAGAAGGCCAAGATCTTGAAGCGCATGGCCCAGCTCTCGGGCGTCCAGCTCGAGGACGAGCTGGACGCGCTCGCGCGCTGGGAGGCGGTGCGCAAGCTGGCGCCCGACGACCCCGACGCCTCCGAGGCGCTGGCTGAGCTGTACGACAAGATGGGGCGCTTTGCCGATCTGATCGGCCTCATCGAGCGGCGCCTGCACCGCTCGAGCGGCGGCTCGCCCGACCAGCTCGACCTTCTGCGCCGACTCGGTCGAGCGTCGCTGGCGGCCGGGGAGCCGCTGCGTGCCACCCGGGCCTGGCGCCGCCTGCTCGAGATGGAGCCGCAGGACCGCGAAGGCCTGACCGCCATGGCCCAGCTTCTGCGCAACCAGGACAAGGAGAAGAGCGAGCTGGCCGATGTGCTGGGGCGCATGGTGCCGCTCGAGCCCGAGCCGGGTCCAGCGGCTGCGCTCGCGCTCGAGCGCGCCCGGCTGCTCCAGGAGCTGGGCCAACTGGAGCGAGCCGCCGATACGCTCGAGCAGGTGCTGCGCGATCTGGAGCCGCGCAACACCGACGCCCACACGCTTTTGCGTCGGCTTTACGAGAGCATGGGCGATTTTGGAAAAGCCGTGCGCATCGCCGAGCGGGAGCTGTTCCTGTGCCAGGATGCCGACGAGCGTCTGCGGCGCGGCATGGACATCGCTGCGCTCTGGCACGACAAGCTCGGCGACCCGCGGCGCGCGGTACAGGCCTACGAGCGCGTGCTCGAGCTCTCGCCCAAACACCTGCAGGCGCAGGCCGCGGTGGCCCCGCTCTACCTCGAGATCGGCGACCGCACGCGCTACCTGGAGCTGCAGGAGCAGCGCATCGAGCAGGAGGTCGATCCGGGTGCCCGCCACGGCCTCCTGACCGACACCTCGGCGGCGGCCGAAGAGAAGCTGGGCGACCCGGAGCTGGCGTTCGAGTGGCGGCGGCGGGCCTACAATGATCGGCCCGGCGCCGAGGAGATGGATGCGCTGGTCGGGGTGGCCGAGCGGCACCGCCTGTGGGAGCTGATGATCCAGTTTTACGACCATGCGCGCGCGCACTCGCAGGCGCCCGCGCCCGGGCTCGAGGCAGCCCGCAAGATCGCCGAGATCTGCGAGCAGCGGCTCCAGGATCCCAAGCGCGCGCTGCTCGTGATGCGCGACGCGTTGCCGGCCGATCCGGAGGCGCGCGAGATCCTGGGCGAGCTCGAGCGGCTGGCCGACGCGGCGGCCGACCCGCAGGCGCTGCTCGACATCTATGCGCGGGTCGGGCGCGCGCGCCGCGAGGTGACCGAAAAAGTCGAGCTTTTGCGGCTGCGGGCGATCGTGCGCGAGGAGCGCCAGAAGGACAGCTCGGGCGCCATGGACGAGCACCTGCTCTCGTTCCAGCTTTTGCCCGATGACGAGCAGACGCGCGAGCAGCTCATGCGCCTGGCCGAGGTAACCGGGCGCTGGGAGGACCTCTTGCGCACCGAGGCGGTGCGCTTCGCCCGGGCGGTCGACACGCCGGGCAAGCTGGCGGTCGCGCGGCGCGCCGCTGCCATCGTGGAGGAAAAGCTGTCCGACCGGGTGCGCGCGTTCCGCGCCTACCTGAACGCGTTCCGGCTGGCCCCCGAGGATGCCGAGATCCTGGGTCATCTGTGGCGGCTGGCGCGCGAGATCGGCGAGTACAAGCCCGCCGGCGCCGACGCGAAAGCCGAGCCCAAGGCGGCCGAGCGGGCCGAAG
>Ga0126376_10000528_pt1 | contig 18799 bp, 18 predicted proteins | sample PanSoiMetPlot_15_FD_92760 | JGI IMG/M metagenome (GOLD analysis project Ga0126376, IMG submission 92760) | Tropical forest soil microbial communities from Panama - MetaG Plot_15 | ecosystem: Environmental > Terrestrial > Soil > Tropical forest > Bulk soil | place: Panama | collected 2016-02-17
AGAGGATCCCAACTAATCTGAGGTGTTGCTCAACTCGGCTAAGAAACGTTCGGCCAACGATGGCATGGCCGCACTTGTTGCAAACGGTCTGATTGGCAACAAGTTGAGCGCCGCAGAAATTGCAGTACATAAGAGCTAGGTCTTCTTTATGGATGCTACAAATTACTACAACTTCTTGACCGATAGAGAATACGCGATTGGTCCCTGGGAAGTTCCAGAACGACCCTACCACGCTCTACAAGACTGATTGTGGCTGCCTCTCAGGCCACTTCCTCAAGGCGCTCCGACGCTTGCAGTCGATGAGTGTCCTGCTCCCGAGCGCCACTTAGCTGTGCGAGGGCGAACGCGCCAAGTGCCATATTTACATCGCGCACGGCACTGTCATAGTCGTCGTTAAACACCAAATTTCCTGCGATCGCCAGCAGCCAGGCCGCCGCCGCATAACTTGCGATCCGAGTACGCGGGCTCAGAATGCCGATCCCCACGACCATCTCGATGACGCCAACTGTGCGCATGAAATTCTTCCTGCTCAACGGAATCGACTGATCCGCTTCGGGAGCCATGTATTTTTCCCAGTGGGTCAGGAGATTGGTAAATTTGTCCAAACCTGCCAGGAATGCCGTAGAACCTAACCCAAGTCTCAACGCCCAAAAACGGGGGACTAATTTTTCCTCTGTCATCCATCTGAGCCTCCACGAGATCATGGATGCAATTCTGCATTGCGAGGTGTCCAGCCGGACAAAAGTGGCCGTCTAATCCCGTCGGCTTCCTGCAGTCACCAAACATTCACTCTTTCCTCAACTTGTATTGACAATCGAAAACTAGGGTTGGCGGCCGGAGGAATTCGAATGTTTTTGGATACAACAAAGAAATTGAAGATTGACAATCCGAGGGGGCTGGCCACGCTCGCGTCGTGGTGCCTATTGAGTCTAGGTTCGTTTGCATTCGCGGCGGATCCCACTTCAGTGCCTTCTGCCAATCCGAAGTCGCCTGGCATTTGGAAGGCGGACATTCTTTCGCCTGAGCTTGTGGAAGCTCCCGTAGCTCAGGGTGCAATGCCGGTCGAGAATCCGTCCACGCTGGTTGGCTTCTACGGCTATAACAATGACGGTCCACTGCTCCCTGCTCCGGGTGCAGATCCGACCGGATCAGCAAAAATAGAAGCCTCCAAGACCGAGCCGGACAAGAATACTTATCTCATCCTGCGCAACCAGAAGGGACCCGATCCCAATTACAACTACGGTACTCACTTCCTGTTTCAAGGACACGAGACCGGACAAACCGGATACATCACGCGCGTCAACCTCGATGCGGATGGACCCCATCGCGTCACTCTCATGGCCGACCAGGACGTGAACGGCGCCCAACTGCCAACGATCGATGGTTCCACCTGGTATCCCTTCTCTGAGCACCTGCTTTTCACTGTTGAAGGAGGCTCACGTGGCGGCGTTTTTCAGGCCACTCTAGGAGATGACTCGAGCGGCACGTTCAAATCGACGGTTGAAGATCTCGGCGGAATTATGGGCCGTGGCGGCTACGAGGGAATCCAGGCCGATCCTTGGGGCAACCTGATGATCGTCGAAGATTCCGGCGGACCTAATGGCACCGTGAACACGCATGCTCGACAGCCAAACAGCTTCATCTTTCGTTTCATTCCCAACGATCCGCGTGATTTGAAGAAAGGTGGAAAGCTGCAGGCACTGCAGGTAATCGGACGTTCAGGCGCGCCGATTGTCTTCCACGCCGGTCAGGCTGATGCGGACATCCTGAGTCAGGACGTGAAGGATCTGCACACATACGGACTCGTCTTCCGGACAAACTGGATCACCGTTCACGACACCGCGAATGGCACAGCTCCATTCAACGCCAATGCTGCGGCAAAGGCAGCGAGTGCGACGCCGTTCAAGCGGCCCGAAAATGGTCAGTTCCGTCCCGGCTCGAATTTCACCGAATTCTTCTTCGACGAAACCGGCGACACCAACGCACAAACTGAAGCTGGTAGCGCATTCGGCGGCTTTGGCTCAATCATGAAGTTGAGAACCTCTCCCAGATCGGACGTGGGCGCTCTGCAACTCTTCTATCTGAGTGACGTTGATCACGCTGGCTTCGATAACACCGCGTTCTGGACGAAGGACAAGGTCGTCTTCGTAGAAGACCGCGGCGATGGCCTGCACGCTCAACACAACGCTCTGGACTCTGCGTTCTTGTTCGACGTCCGTCTGAACTACGGGGCTCCCGGGGCGCCGCAGCCCATTCGTCTGCTGGCCCAGGGCAGAGATCCTTCGGCCACGCTCGATTCGGGTTTTCTCGCCGTCCCGATGTCCAAGCTTCAGAACGAGGGGGACAACGAGATTACCGGCTGGCATCTTTCTAACGGCGATCCGAGCGTGGACGGCCTGCTGGGCGCAAAAAACCCGCATCCGTTCAAAGACGGCTGGAGGCTCTTCTATACCGGACAGCACGGCGATAACGTGACTTATGAAATCTTGCCGTCGGCAGTTGGACAACACGACCGCGATGATTCCAATAATGGTGACGAAGACTGAGTTCGAATTAGCTGGCCATCAAGGGCGGCATGTTGCCGCCCTTTTTGGTAATTCTTGTCGCAAGCAGATGCATCTCAATGGCTCAGAACAGCGAAAATAACCGCGAATTTTTTTGAATTAACGCGTCCGTTAGTGACTTTCGCCCAAATTTCCGAAATTCCCTTTTAGGAACACTGAATAACAGTGAATTAGCAGTGAATTTCTCCTGACGGACGGTATTTAGTGACCTCGCGACGGCAGAGGTCGCCGCAGACAGGCCCTCGCTGCTTCAAAGACAGCCAGCATAGACCCATCCCGACCTCTCTCCTAACACGAATGAATTCAGATCGGAAGCAGTAAAGCTGCGATCAAGACGAGTTGACCGAGGGAGCAGATAGGAGCAACTGCGAATCCTCGCCCTGCATGGCTTGCCGAAGCAGCCCAGGCCATAGATCCAAATTATTGACCAAATGGTTAATCTTGACCGGCAGTCATCTTTGGAGTACTCTTTCATTAAAAGTTGACCAATAGTCATAAATGCTGGATGACACCAAATTCGATTTGCCGACGAAGGGCAGGCGCGAGCGGCGCCGGCGCGAGACTCACTCCCGTATCTTCGAGGCGGCCATGCGCCTCTTTGCCGAGCGCGGCTATGCGAACACTCCAGTCGAGGAGATTACCGAGGCGGCAGACGTCGCCAAGGGAACATTCTTCAATTACTTCCCCTCCAAGGAAGCGATTCTCCAGGCTTTAGCCGAACGCCAGTTGGGAGTAGTGAAGGCAGCGGAGGAGAAGTCGCGTGAGGCTGCTAGCGTGCGTCCGGTGCTTCTCGAAATGATTCATGGCTTGGCTGAGCGTCCCGCGCGAAGTCAACTGCTGCTGCGTAGCCTGATCGGCGTAGCGATGACGAACAACACCCTGTCCAGCTTCCTCGGGCGTGTGCTTGAAGGCGGCCGAGGCCATATCGCCACCATCATGCAGCGCGGACAAGAGCTGGGTGAATTGCGTACGGACCTTACGCCGGCTGAGCTTGCGCGAGTGCTTCAGCATGGCATTTTCGGGACGCACATGATTTGGGCTCTGAGCGATCCCAAAGACCTCTGCAAATGGCTCGATCTCACGTTTGAAATTCTCTGGCGCGGAATGTCGGCGGAGCCGGCGGTCGCTTCAAGCATCGGGCGTCCGCTTCGCAAGGAGAAGTCGGCATGAAGCGCTGGGCAGCCCTAATCGTCGTCGTGGTGGTCGTGATCGCCACCATTGGTGTCAGGTCATTTTGGAAGAAGGACAACACTATCACCGCCTCCGGAACTTTGGAGGCTCGCAATGTAAATGTTGGTTCCAAAGTGGGCGGCCGTGTCTCGCAGGTGAATGTGCTGGAAGGCGATCAGGTTCAGGCTGGGCAGGTCATTCTTTCTTTCGAGGATTCCGAACTGAGTGCGCGTCTCTTGTCTGCGCGCGGCAAATACCAAGAAACGATAGCAAATTATGACAAGATGCTGCGCGGGAATCGTCCTGAAGATATCGCCGAGGCGCGGGCCACGGCGAAATCACAGGAACATATGGAAGACACGCATCGTGCCGATGTGGAACGCGCTCAATCTGACCTCGCGAATGCAGAGGTGAACTATCATCGCGCGCAGGAGCTGGCACGGAGCGGAGTCGTCTCCAAGCAGTTCCTCGATGATGCTGAGAACCGTTACCGCTCTGCGCAGGCAGTTCTCGCTTCAGCTCAGCAGGCTGTGGCCGCATCGCAGGCCAGCGCCAGTGCTTCCCAGGCCGCGAAGAAGCGTACGGAGCGTGGATTCCGTCGCGAAGACATTGCTGCCGCTAAGGCACAGATGATTGCCGCAGAAGGCGCGCTGAAAGAGGCGGAGTCGCAATGGAACGAGCGCCAGGTCAAGGCTCCCGCGAGTGCCGTTGTGGAAGTGATGGACATACGTCCGGGGGACCTGCTGCCGGCGAATACGACAGTCGCCAAGCTGCTCGAAACTGACCAGCTCTACGTTGTTGTCTATGTGCCACAGAGTCTGATCGGCCGCGTCCACCTTGGACAGGATGCTGAAGTTCGAGTCGATGCCTTCGATAATCCGTTCCACGCCAAAGTGGAACAGATTCGCCAGCAGGCTGAATTTCTTCCTCGCAACGTCCAGACCAAGGAAGAGCGCGAGCATCAGGTCATAGGGGTAAAGCTTCGCGTTGAGAATCCTGAGTCGCGGTTGCGCGCCGGCATCAACGCTGATGTGAAATTTCTGGAGACGAAGTAATGGCGGCCATCGTTGCGGAAAAACTCGTGCGCAAATTTGGGACGTTTACTGCTGTCGATGGCGTCAGCTTTCAGGTGCAGCAAGGAGAAGTCTTCGGCTTCCTTGGCCCGAACGGCAGCGGAAAGACGACAGTGATCAAGATGCTCACCGGAATCCTTCCGCTCACCTCCGGGCGTGGCGTTGTCGACGGCGTTGATGTCACCGCCGATCCGGATGGAGTGAAGCAGCGCATCGGCTACATGAGCCAGAAGTTTTCTCTCTATGACGACCTCACAGTACTCGAGAACCTGCGCTTCTACGCGCAGATCTACGGGCTCAAGGGCAAGGATGCTCAACAAAAAATCGAACAGACAATGGAACAGAATGCAATTGAGCCCTATAAAGATCGCTCAGCAGGAAAGCTCTCCGGAGGATGGAAACAGCGCCTGGCTTTGAGCTGCGCGATGATGCACGGTCCGAAGATTCTTTACCTCGATGAGCCCACAGCGGGGATCGACCCGGTGGCGCGGCGGAAACTCTGGGATCTGCTCTTTGAACTTAGCGGCCAGGGCATTACCTTCTTCGTGACAACGCACTACATGGACGAAGCCGAACGCTGCTCGCATCTCGCATACATCTACTACGGCAAGCTGATCGCCGATGGCACTCCGGACACGCTGCGGGAAATCCCCGAAGTCTCTCCGTCCGGTACACAACGTTTCGAGATCACGACTAAGGACGTAACCACCGCTCTCCGTCGTGCACGAACGCTGCCTTTCATGCGCAGCGCCACGATCTTCGGCCGCTCGATTCATGCGCTGATGCAGGACACGATCACCCCGTCGGAGCTGGCAGGAGAGCTCGAGAAGGTAGGCGTGCATGCCGATGAAATTCGTCCACTGATGCCCGATTTGGAAGACGTTTTCGTGGAATTGACTTACCGCAAACAGGCAGAGATGGAGGTTGCTAAGGTCTAAGTATAGAGCGGCAGCATGCTGCGTCTCAGCCGCAGATTTGTATGAAGGTAGAACAAAAATTCGAAAACGCGAATCACCGGGCATGGAGCAACAATCCATTCCGAGGATTCCGCGCGATCTTCTACAAAGAATCACTGCACCTGCGACGCGACTCGATGGCAATCATGTTCGCCCTGCTCGTTCCCATTGTGGAAATGATCATTCTCGGTGCAGCGATTGATACCAACGTGCGCCAGGTGCGGACGGTCGTCCTTGATGAGAGTGGACTCATGGAGCACGCCTCCGATGTCCAAGGAAGTCAGAGTAGCCGAGCGCTGCTCGATCGCTTTCGCAGCTCGGACACGTTCAAGATTTACAAGTACGCGCACTCCGACGAAGAGTTGACGCATGAGATGGTCGCCGGTCATGCAAAAGTGGGAATCAAGATTCCATTCGACTTCGATCGCCAACTCCTGCGCGGCGGCAGTGCACAAGTGATGGTACTCGTTGATGGTTCCGACTCATCGGTCGCCGGACAATCTCTGAATGTCGCGTCCGCGATCGGTCTGGACGAATCCCTACGTCGAATGTTGCCACCTGGGAAATTGCCGGCGATTGATATTCGTCCGAAAGTCATGTTCAATCCAGATTCCCGCTCGCCCAACTTCTTCCTGCCTGGACTCATGACAGTGCTCTTGCTGTTCGTGACTACGATGCTTACTGCGTTCTCCATCGTGCGGGAAAAAGAGCGAGGCACGCTGGAACAGCTCTTTGTCACGCCCGTGCGTCCGCTGGGCCTGATGATGGGTAAGATCATGCCCTACTTCGGTCTCGCGATGATCGAGATGCTCATGATCCTCGCCTTCATGCGTGTCGCGTTCCGAGTGCCCATCCACGGGAGCGTGTTGCTCTTGCTGCTGCTAGGCACGTGCTATATGTTCACGCATCTCTCACTGGGAATGCTGATCTCATCGAAGGCCAATTCCCAAAACGACGCCATGCAACGCTCGATGGGAATCATGTTGCCGAGCATCTTCCTCTCCGGCTACATCTTTCCTCTCGACAACATGCCGTGGATCTTCTACCTGATGAGCTTCTTCGTGCCCGCGACCTACATGATGCAGATTTCCCGTGGCATTATCCTGCGCGGCGCAGGTTTCGGCGATCTATGGATTAATGCTGCAGCGTTGCTCGTCATGGGAGTCGGCGCACTGGCGATTGCCGCACGGAATTTTAAGAAGATGATTGTTTGAGGCAGAGCCACTTCGCTTTAAGCCGTCCGTCTCTTACTCTTCTCGCAAAGCCTCCAGCGGGTCCAGGTGCGAAGCTTTTTGCGCTGGAAGAAAACTTGCCATGACAGCGACGATGGCAAGCAAGGCGATCGCAGAGCCGAAGATAGTGGGATCGGTGTTCGTCACTCCGAATAGCATGCTGCGGGTTGTGCGCGACACCCAGCATGAGAGCGCCGCACCAGCAACAAGTCCAATGCCGAGAAGTTCTACTGCTTCCCGCATCACGAGTTTGAGAACGCGCGTCCGGTCAGCGCCGAGTGCCATTCTGATTCCGATCTCGTTGCGGCGGCGCACGGCCATGTAGGAAATCAGTCCATACAGGCCAATTGTGGTTAATACGGCAGCCAATACTCCAAAGAATCCGGAAAGCGATGCCATCAACCGTTCGCGGACGAGGGTGTCGCGAATCTGTGTCTTGAGTACCGTGAACTGGATCAGGATGGAGGGATTAATCTCTGCCACAGCATGCTCGACCGCGGTCGTAAGCGAATCGAGCGGCATATCGGAGCGGATAACGATCGGACAATCGGTATCGGGCTGCTTGTCCTGTCCGCGCGGAACAAAAGCGATCGGAGTCAATTCATCACGCAATGTACGGTATTTCGTGTCTTTTACAACCCCGACTACCTGGTACACCGATTCCGGTTTGCCTGCTCCTTCGTCCACTTTGAAGGTCTGTCCCAACGGATCTTTATCCTTGAAGAGCTTGCGCACGAAGGTTTCATTGATCACCGCTACGGGCGGTGAGTTCAGCGTGTCCGAGCGGCTTACATCGCGCCCACGAAGAATCGGGGTGTCCATAGTCTTAAAGAATTCCGGACTGATTCGATTGAACCAGGCGACCTCCTGCAGTTCTTCTCCCGAGGCATTCGTGTGGACGCTGTCGTTCCATCCATTTCCGCTTACGGGAACAATGTTAACCGCCGCAGCTGATTCCACTCCGGGTAGAGATTGCATGCGATCGGCTAGTTGCTGCTTGAAGCTATTTCTCATCTCGATCGGAATATTGAGCTGAGTGAAATCGAGATCGGCTACCAGGATTCCCGTCTGCCGGAAGCCGGCATCAACCGTGACGAGCTTCTGAAAGCTGCGCACGAACAGGAATGCGCCTACGAGCAACACCATCGACAGCGCCACCTGTGCAACCACGAGTACTCGGCGGATGCCAAGCCGTTCGCGTCCGCCGATCGCTCCACGCGCCCCGGCCTTCATTGCCACAATCGGTGGAGTAGCCGTCGCACGCAATGCCGGCGTGAGTCCGAAGAAGAGACAGGTAATTACCGCTACTAGTCCGCTGAAACCAAGCACTCGCCAATCGACGGCGACATCGAGTGATACCTGTCCGCCACGGGTCGTAAGGAAAGAGACGAGAACTCGAGTCAGTACCTGTGCCAGCAGAACTCCTGCAGACGCTCCAATCGCTGCAACGAGGAGGCTTTCCATCATTAACTGCTGAAGCAATCGCGTGCGCGACGCGCCCAGCGCAAGCCGCACGGCGATCTCTCGTTCGCGGGCATTTGCTCGCGCGAACATCAGGTTCGCCAGGTTGGCACATGCGATCAGCAACACAGTTCCGGCGATGGCGAGCAGCATCCACAAAGGCTGCTCGTATTCCTCACGCAGATCGGAAAGCCCAGCGCTTGCGGGATAGGCCGCAAGCTTCCACGCGAGGAACTCCTTGGCCTCTTTCTCTTTGTAGCGTGCCGGCACAGTCGCCTGGAAAATTCCTGGAGATATTGACTCCAACTGCCCAGTCGCCTTCGCCGTCGTCCATCCTGGCTTCAACCGACCAACGACAGCAAGCCACCAACCATCTCGCCGATCCACAACCTTGTACTCGCCATCGATGAGCGCTTCGCTGCAAGTAGGTACTGCGATATCAAATGACTTGCCCACCTCCATGCCGTAAAAGCCGGAAGGAGTTACACCAATGATCTCTGCTGGGTGGCCGTCCAGCGTCAGTTTGCTGCCCACAGCCGAAGCGTTGCCGCCATACTCCCGTTGCCAAAATGGGAAGCTGATCACCGCTCCCGGCGAACCGCAACCCTTTGTATCGTCTGCGGAGGAAATTAACCTCCCAGTTGCTGGTAGTACGCCGAGAGTGTTAAAGAAGTCGCCGCTAACATAAATGCCTTTGGCAATGCGCGACCTCCCTCCGGTTGCGAGATTGAAGCTGGTAGAGTTCCAGGCTGCAATGTCGGAAAAAGGTTGCTGATGATCGCGGATCTGTTCCCATATCGGATTGGTAAAAATAGGGAAACTCCCGCGGAAGTTCCCGGACCGTCCGTGGCTGTTGGAAGGTTTTAAGTACACCAGCTCTTCCGGATTGCGTACCGGAAGGCTGCGCAATCGGACTGCATTCAGCAGCTGGAAGATCGCGGTATTCGCTCCAATGCCAAGGGCGAGCGACAAAATCGCCACAGTCGCGAAACCTGGACTCAATCGCAAGCTCCGCAATGCATAACGCAAGTCCTGACCGACGTGCGCAGCCAAGCCTCCATCCCATGGTCCTCCGGCAGGAACTGCTTCAAAACGCGGCTGACGTGCTACTCGCCGCAGTCCATCCGCCAGGAGGTTGCGCTCATCAAGCTCTGTCAACACTGCAGCGTGGGCCTGTGGCTCTGGAGCTCCTCGCGCTTTTAACTCCGCATAGCGATCCTCGAGGTGCTGGCCCAATTCCTCCACAATCGCCGCTTCGCGTGTCGCTTCGAGCTTTAATGGCGCCAGGCGGCTCCTGACTTCGTCTCTGTACTCAGGCATTTTCCAACCCCGTAATCCGGCTCATCGCTGCCACGAAGGCTTGCCACGTGTTGCGCTGCGCCCTCAGCACCTTGCGTCCGGCGGCCGTCAACTTGTAGTAGCGCCGACGCCGCTGGCCAGCCTTTTCCGTCCACCGTCCCTGAATCCATCCACGGTCCTCGAGACGGTAGAGGAGCGGATAGAGAGAGGCGACATTGAAGCGCAGCGTTCCGCCCGAGCGAGTCTCGATGATCTTGCTGATCTCGTATCCGTGCCGCGCCCGATCCTCCACCAATGAGAGGATCATCAGCTCAGCGCTACCTTTCTTTAGTTCCCGATCCAGCATTGATGCTGCCATATATGTTTATGCAATATATTGCTGAAGCACTGACGTGTCAATCGGCTTAGGCTCTGCAGGAGATCGAAGGTTAGGTCGATTCTTGATGGGCGCTTGCGGGTGGGTGAGAACGGCCGACGGTCGTGACCATGGGCCGTTCTTTGCCTTATTCGGGGGGAGCGCCGTTACCGTCAAAGGATTACGGCGACGACTCTATTACTCGTCCTTTTTGAAGAAGAAATAATCCGCGGAATACGGCACGAGAGCTTGCTTTCCCACGTCATTGGCCGTAGCGCAACCGTCAGCAGGAGCCAGTCCGCCTTTCGTATTCAAGCGCTGAATGAAAGTAGTCTTGCTCAAAAGCGTGCCGCCGGTTGGCCCGTCTTGCGAACCGATCGATTGCAGCAACAGGCAGGCAATCGCTCCGTCATTGGGGCAACTCGCCGGGTCGGTGCCGCCTGCGATCGCACCTACCTTCTGAGCCCACACTTTGCTGCTATCGAAGGAACTCTGCCAGGTCGCACTGCCGAAGGGCAGTGGACTCGGAGCGTTCCCATTGGGGTGCGTATCAGGGCTGAGGAAATGAGCGATGATCTGCACGTCTTGTCCGAAGACCTTGGTGAAGAGCGTGGCCTCCGGGCGAGCGTTGTTGGAATTCCAAGCCGCTGTAGAAGCACCGGGAGCAGTGGGCAGGCAAATGTAACCTTGAGTGCCAAATGCATGGCCTACTAGGAACGCGGAATTTCCGGCCTCCGGAGTGATGAGGGTGGGAGTAGGTGGCGGCGTAACTCTCTGCGCAGCCCCATTGCTGACAAGACTGAGTGCAGATCCGAGTACGAGCGCGGCTGTGAACAGTCTTCGTCCTCGCACAGTGTTCTTGATCGATTGACTAAAGTTGGTACTCATTATTTACGGTTCTCCTTGTTGTGTCCGTTTTAGGAAGAATTAACGTTGTGAGACAGACAATCAGTCCCAAGGCGGCACTGACCGCAGCTCTGCTAAGTGGAGGTTGGGGCCGACCTGTTGTCATCCCTGGCTCGGGACTCCTGCAGGCTTGCATCGATTGCCGGTTCCCATAACGGTACCAGGCACGCTTCAGAATGAAGACGCTTTTGAGAGTCTCCACCAGAACGTTCTTCAATGCGCTGCATTGGATGCTGCTAAGAACTCTTGGCGAGTAAAAACTCAGTCATCGTTTTGTCAGCAATGCATCTTGTTGGGATGTGTGGAGCGCATTGACATGAAGGCTACGGTCATCGCACTCGGGAACCATATGGAATTGAAACGTGGGCTCGTCGCAAGAAGTGCGACACGGGATAAGTTCCGATTGTTGCTTTTATGTTAGCGATCCGATCACCGGAGTGGCTCGCGCATTCGACCACTCCGGATGAATCGGACGTTCTCGAGGCCAAAACAGGCCTCGAAACTTTCAGCACGCAAGCTTCAGAGGTACTTTTCCTGGCAAGAGGATACTTACTACGCTCGACTTACTCGTGCTCAAAGTCAGAGTCTATGAGGACGCTGAAAGATTGCTCTCGATTGCGTCCTTCACAACATTGATGAGACGATCAATTTTCTCGGGACCATAAGGAGTTGGATCAATCGGTTCGCCGATCGTCACGGTCGCCTTGCGCTCAGGGGAACCGTCCACTTTGCCTCGGGCTGATACTGCCTGCGTCCCTTCGATTGTTACGGGCAAAATCTGCTTGCCGCTTGCCACTACGCGAAGAGGAAGCTGGGCGATCTCCTTTGACTCAATCATCTGCATCGGTATTCCGAGAGCCTGGTACAGCACTGGAATGTCATAGCGCGACTGACGATTGCTCATGACGATGTAGTCTTCGTCTGGAGCGATGTTTTCGCGTCCGGTGACTTCGAGGCGTATACCGGCTTCCTTCAGCATTCGTTGCGACCACGTTCCGAGATGCCTTTCGCAAATTGCCGAAGCCAACTCGGCGATCGTGGAAAAGAAAACGCGTGATGTCTCTGCTGCTTCCAATGCGATGATGTCTTGCGTGTTTGTCACTTAAATCTCCTGCAAGTTCTAAAGAGCTTCATTACGATCTCGAATCCCGGCCTTCGCAGCCGGCTACTGTCTCCTACCTGATCGATCCAGCCTGAACTGGTCTTGGGCTGTGCTGGTTTTGCGTTTGATCCTGCCGTTTCAGAAAAGGAATCAGCATAGGTACACGCTTGCGGTATTCGCGATATCGCTGCCCGTAGCTGGCGATCAAGTCGCGCTCCTCGAAGTAAATTCCGAGCAGGATGTAACCGGTGGTTCCAATTGAGAACAACAGATGGCCGACTGTCATCTTTGGCGCGGCCCAGAAGGCGATGACAAATCCCAAGTAGATCGGATGGCGAACCACTCGATACAGCGCGGGTGTCTTGAATGTCGGCGATCCTGGCCTGCGATTCGCAGCATAGGCCCACACCTGAGCCAGTCCAAAGAGCTCGAAATGATTTACGAGAAACGTGGCCAGCAGGAGAACGCCCCAACCAATCCAGAACAACGCCTGGATCACAGGCGCGGCGGCCGTGCCGGTCAGGTCCCACACTACAAATGGAATTGGTTTCCACTGCGACAGAATCAACCCGAGGGCAGAGCTCGCCGCGACTACGTATGTCGAGCGCTCGACCGGCGCGGGTACAAGACGGGTCCACACACGCTTGAAGCTCTTACGCGCCATCACGCTGTGCTGCATGGCAAATACACCAAGCACAGCCAAATCAATCGCTATCGCTGTTGCAAGCTGGGCCTCTGATCCTCTGTCAATCGTCTTGCTCACCCACACATTGCCTACGAAAAGAACGGCGTACAGAAAGGTGCCGAGAAAAAACGTGTACGCAAGCATTCCGTATGTCAGTGCAAGAATTCGTTTCATCCTTTACTCCACACTTTTTAGCTGTGAGCCCCCGCCTCTCTCACAAAGCAAACATCGAATCTGGGATTAAAGGGCTCTAATTCTGATATCGGAAACAAAGGAGCAAAGACGACAGCAGTCAGTAAAAGATTTTTCGGGTGTTTCTTGTGCCGTGCTAACTAGATAGAGACGCAGGAAGCTGCGTCTCTATCCAGGTGCGCATCAAAGCGACGATTCGGCGCGCAGGCTGCGCCGAAGATAGATGCGAGCCTTGTCCCACTTCCTCTGGACGGTACGCTCAGAGAGCTTGTGCAGGGCTGCGATTTCGGCAAACGACATGCCGCAGAAGAATTTCAGATCGACGATTTCCGCAAGCTCCGGCTCAACCTTTGCCAGTTGATCGAGCGAGTCGCTAATCGATTCTAGTTCGCTTGCATTTACCGGGTTCTCAGCCACGTCAACTTCGAGCGAGGTGATCTCGAATTCGCCCCCACGCTTGAGAGCGAAGCGGCTTCGTGCATGATCGATGATGAGTCCGCGCATGACTCGCGAGGCATAGCCCATGAAGTGTGCCTGGTCCGGGAAAGACGTGCCGTTGCGCCCGGACATGTCGAGATAGGCTTCATGCAGGAGCGTTGTTACGCTCAGGCTCCCTCGGGCACCTTGCCGTGCCAGTTCCCGTCTCGCAAGCCGGTGGAGTTCTGAGTACAAACTGCTGAACAGCGCATCCGCCAAACAATAGCTGTGGTCGGGAGCGCCAATAACGGCTGGAATCGTTGAGCCCACGGGCAATCCTCCTAAAGTCTTTCAAGTTTTCAGTCTTCAATGCGTCGAAGCGTAGCCCAGGTGTTCTGTCCGAATGTCATGAAAATGTCACGAGTGCAAATTGGTACCAGAGAGTTTTGTTCCATTCTTGAACTTATTGCTTTCTCGTTCAATTCTCAGGTTTCAACGACATACGGCAGCGAGCCAGCCATGCAAGATGTTGGGAAGCATGAATCGGTTCCAGAAATGTCGGTGGAGTCCAAAAAGCGCGGGACGAACGGGAGGAGCGGCGCGGCAATGACCAACACCGCACAAAGATCGAAGTATTTACTCACTTACAAGTTCAAGCTGCAGGCGCCTGCAGAATCACAGACAGAAATCTCATCTTTAATTCTATTGATCATAGTTTGGTTGCGTCCGTCTTCGATCCACTACGTGCCTGTAGCAATCCCAATTCACTCCGGCGTGTCCCACAATGACACTTCCTCCCAGCAATTCAGCCCTGATCGCGCACGTGAGTCTGTTTCTCAGAATCGTTGAGGCTGCGGAAGCGTCGATATGTTGTGCGCAGATTTTAAAGAGCGCACTCAAGGAGAGAGTTGTAATGAGAAAACTGTTTGCACTGCTGTTCTTTGCGGGAGTTATGCTTTGCGTGGCCGCGCCTGCGCATGCTCAGTCACTGAGGGTCAACGTCCCGTTCGACTTTGTCGTGAATGGCAAGACTTTGCCCGCCGCAACCTACACAATTCGCGAAGCGCTTCCGAATGACGACATGGGGCTTGCTATTATCGGCGATCGCAACGGAGTCCTGGCCAGGGCCACCGAAGTTGATAATTACACCACTGGAACCAAATTGGTGTTTGTCAAAGTCGACGGTGAATACTTGTTGCGCGATGTAGTGACACTGAGCGGCACGCTACGCTTTAAAACGTCACCCAAAGCCTCGCAACGTGCTCAGGCTGCTGACGAGCAGACTGTTACGATTGCCGCCGGCTACTAATCGCAGAATTGCGTCAGTATGAGCGCCCCACTTCGCTGGGGCGCTTTGCATTTACGGCAAAGTATCTGAACCATTTGCGCCGTGGCATGGCGGCAGTTCAGCAAAATACCACCTACCATAAGGAACTCTTTTCCGGCGCTGTCGTGAGTATTCGCACGAAGCTGCTCGAGGTTCGCGACAGAGTGATTCGCTTTCGACAGGAGATCATCCACGATGAATCCGGCGAAATCGCGGCGATTTCGGAATTGACAGGCGTGCACATCGACCAGAACACGCGCAGGGCATGCGCTTTCCCTTCCGAAATCGTCGAGCGACTACGCAGATTGTTCGATTCAACCGGGAATTCCGACAGTGGGAGTGACGGACAACCTATAACTCACGGCTATATAGAGAGACGCGACTCGTCAGTGAAGAGTCTTACTCTCATTCCGCCACATAGCTGATCTCCAGCTTACGCACCAACTTGCAGGCAAGCAGTAGAACGAGCGCCGCGAGAACAATAGGACCTAAGACTGCGGCGACAGTGCCTACAGGTTGACTCACAACAGTGAAGAGAGCCAAGAAGCCCTCCCCGGGAATCGATACCGGGCAGAGTTGCTTCAGGTAATAAGTAATGCTGAAGTGTTGCACGATAGAAGGTAATACCGGAGTGAACGTCTCCCATCCCAGGACGAGAATTGCGGGAATGATCGGGTTCTTGAACAGCAAGCTGAGTGCCAGGAACACCGATCCGAATCCGATACAAGCCAGAACGGTGATGCCGAGATAGGCGAGCAACTGTCCCATTCCGGGACCGTTGAAGACGTAGTACTGGGCTGCATCGCCGAAGCGGAGATACATCATCGCGAATGAGGCAAAAACTCCAAGGCCGAACAGCGTTACGGACGTAAGGAGTCCTCCAACGAACTTGCCCATCAGCAGCACTTCCCGCTTCACCGGTGCGAGAAAGTAGTAATGCAGGCTCTTCTCGATGATTTCGCCGCGAAAGAGCCACGTGAAAATCCCGAGGCAGCCAAAGAAAATTCCAAGCCGCAAATAGAAGAACTGAAAGATGCCTGCGAGTACTTCGGTATCCTCGCGCATGGAGCCCGAGCGACGATCAATGATTGCGTGCAGGGTGATAATCACAACCGGAGCGAACGCGAGTAAGTAAATCCAAATTCCGCGACGCGATAGGAAATTCTTGCGCAGATCCATGCGGAGAATCGCGGCGATTTGCCGCGTCCACAGCTCCCACGGCTGTTCGGCAAGGGTGGTGCGCAGTCGCGCAAGGCGTGTCATATGGTCTTGTTCTCCGAGCCGATCAGATATTGGTAAACCGAATTCACATCGTCATCGGCAGGCGCTACGGTTTCGAGAGAGAGCTTCTCTTTCACCACCAACTGGTTCAGTAGGAGATAGAACGCGTCGGCGTCGCGGGTGCGGACGAGCACTCCTTTTCCATCCTCGTTTAGCTTGGCTTCCACTACGTGGTCCTGCGCGAAAACGCGTGAGGCAAGTAGATTCGGATCCGAGCAGCGAATCAGAATCTGCATTGGATGTTCTTTCACTTCCGTTCGCACGGCGTGAATCTGTCCTTCGGCCACGACATAGCCGCTGCTCATGAGGACTACCTGGTCGGACATTTTGTCGAGCTCATGCAGGATGTGGCTGGAGATGATCACGTGCAGCCCCTCCCTGCCCAACGCCTGAAACAACTCCAGTGACTCGGCGCGAGCCATGGGATCAAGTCCATTTAATGGCTCATCGAGAATGAGAACCGTAGGATGGTGACAGATTGCCTGCGCCAGCCGGATTCTTTGCCGCATGCCTTTGCTATATCCCGCCACTCTTCTCAAGGCGGGTTCGGTCATGCCGACGCGTTCCAGGGCCTCATGAGCGAGGCGGACGGACTCGCGATCGTCGAGACCATGGAGACGCAGCGTGTTGTAGACGAACGAAAACCCTGTGACCCCTTTTGGGAACGAGTCGAACTGTGTACAGTATCCAACCCGACGAAACAACTCCTCCGGTCGAGTGGGAGAAATTCCAAGCACGGTGACGCGTCCTTCAGTCGGATGGATCAGTCCCGTCATTAGATTCATCAGAGTGGTCTTGCCCGACCCATTCGGACCGACGAGGCCAGTCACCCCGGGAGGAATCGACAAATTCACCCGATTCACGCCTAGGACTTCTCCATAAAATTTGGAGACGTTTTCGAGAACGATTCGATCTTCAGCCACGGCGCCGCCGGAGTGCCGTAGCTTTGAATCAGTAGCGACGCTCGCGCTCACAACGTTCTTGTTCCCTGTCCCCTGTACCCTGTACCCTGTAGTGATGCTCATCCTCGCACCACCTCTCGAGCCTTCAGCCGGCGATTCAGCAGGAACAGCGATAGGCCGCACGTTCCGAAGACGGAGCACCACGCTGCCCACAGAGGGATGCCCAACATATTGAGAGTCTGCGCTGTAGAGACCGGCACTCGAAAGAGTCCGACCCAAATCAGCTTGACGGCGTAGAGAACGTCGAGCACGTGTCCCCAATTAGTTCCCAAAGTGACATTGATGGCCGTTCCGAAACCGGGGCCAACGAAGAAGAACGCAAGCATCAATGCGCTAGCAGCAACTCGCCATTTGAGCCAGGCAGATGCTGCAAGAGCAACGAGGCCGACAATCGCGATCCACATCCAGGAGGCGAGCAGGATCGAGCCCAGCATCCAGAAGTGTGACCAGATCCAGCCATTCCCTTCCATTCCCGCATTGAGTAGGAAGAGGATGATCGTCGGTATCCAGGTGATCACCGACACCAGACTCGCGATCACCAGGAACTTTCCGAGGACATATTCGGTACGCGAGATCGGACGGCCGAGGATCAATGGAAGCGCATTATTCGCCAAGTCCGCCGCCACCAACTGCGGTCCCTGCCATGTAATGAGCAGGAACGATAGCCACGACTGTATGCCAAGAAACGTGAGGAAGAAGTAGTTGTTGATCTGAGCGGTGTTGGGCCCAGCACCACGAACCTCCAATATGGCGCGAAGAGTCGCGCTATGCGCAAAATAGATCGTCGCAAAGGCAATCAGAAATGGCACAAAGCTGAGCACAAAGGCTCCCGTGAACGGACGGGAATCGAATAATCCGGAGAAACCGTAGCGCGTCAGCACCAGGAATCGCCAGCGACCCGACGTTGTGCTTCCCTCATATGGCTTGTAGCTGCGCTTATAGACTGCCATTTCGTGCCCCCACTTCCTGCATCGCCTTGAGGAAGATATCTTCGAGCGAATCGCGGCGGTAATTCATGCGGCGAATCTGGACCTCTCGTTGCGCTGCTACCTGGTAGAGTTCGCGAATCTCGATTGCTTCGGGCAGGACCACCTTCATTCTTCCCTTCCCGAATAACGCACACTCGCAACCGAGCTGCTGGACTGCATCAGCGAAGGACTTGTCTTCACCATGCGTTTCAAGCTCGAGGAACTTGCGATTCAATCGGCGTTCCTCTTCGAGATTGCAAATACCGGCGATGTTGCCATCGCGAAGAATGATGACCTCATCGCAGCATTCATCTACATCGCGCAAGAGATGTGAGGAGATCACGACGTGCATGTTGCCAGCATCCCGAATCTCACGGATGAGTTGAATCATACGGTTGCGTGCCGGCGGATCGAGGCCGTTTGTCGGCTCATCCAGAAACACAAGTCGCGGACCATGTGCGATCGCCTGCGCCAATTTCGCAAGCTGTTTCATGCCGAGCGAGTAAGTTCCCACTTTGCGATAGCGCACCTCGCCCAGCCCAACGTAGAACAATGATTCGTGCGCGCGTTCGAGCGCCTGATTCGCCGGCAATCCTGATAGCTCAGCCATGTAGCGCACGAAACGAACGCCGGTTATGTTCGAGATGAAGGCGTCGCTCTCCGGCATGTAGCCGATCAGACCTCGAAGTTCGCGACTGTGCTCTCCGATGTCCTTGCCGAAGATTCGCGCAGTGCCTCTTGCGGGAGGATAGAACCCGAGCAGGGTGTTTAATAGCGTCGACTTGCCCGATCCGTTAGGACCGAGCAAGCCGATACAGCGCCCACGAAGTTCTCCCTTGAGCTGCTTCA
>Ga0126376_10000529_pt1 | contig 18767 bp, 16 predicted proteins | sample PanSoiMetPlot_15_FD_92760 | JGI IMG/M metagenome (GOLD analysis project Ga0126376, IMG submission 92760) | Tropical forest soil microbial communities from Panama - MetaG Plot_15 | ecosystem: Environmental > Terrestrial > Soil > Tropical forest > Bulk soil | place: Panama | collected 2016-02-17
AAATAGAGCTTTTCCGCAAGTTCGTATTTTTCGTCCATCTCCACTTTCAGACCGCGCTTCATGACGGCTTCGATTTTTGCGCTTTGCACGCGTTCCATCACTGGGGCGTCAAACACCTGGCCGACTTCGACGCCGAGCTTCTTCAATTCTTTTGAAGCGTCTTTTGCTTTGCCAGGGAAGAGGCACTTTTGCTCCATCACTGTGCGAAAGAGAGTGATGGCACCTTCCTTGTCGCCAGCCTTCATTTACTCTTTGCCATCTGTCATTCGCTGCTTGATCGTCTCTTCGCGCTGCTTCATTTCGACGTCGAGCAGCTTTTAGACTTGATCTACTTTCAAAAATCCTTTGTTGTTTTGCGCTTTGCCAATGGCAGCGCCCTCGCTCGAGGTTAGAACGGCCACGGGCAGTTTTTCGCCGGCGACGAGCTTCTGCATTTCCGGGGCTTGCGTGTCCGAGACGACCATGCTCACGCATTGCGAGGCGTAAAGCGACAGAGAGCGCGAGTAGCGCAAGCTGGAGTTCTTGAACTCATCGACGGAGGATGGAAACCAGTAGAGCGTAAGGCCACCAGCTGGAAGAGCGTTCTTTGGGTCGGCCATCTTCCAAGGCACTTGATAGACCTCTTCATTGCCGCCAGGCCCCGTCCCGCCGCCGCGCACGCCGCCCGTCCCGCCACCACCACCGCCGCCGCAAGTCGCCAAACCGGAAAACGGCAGCAGCAGAATCGCCATGGAAACCGCCATCAGGCGGGAAACGAACTTGTTCATGGAAAACGCCTCTTCTCCTCGACAGACTCACCCTAAACCAAAACTGGGAAGATGCCGAGATTATTCCCCTACAGATGCAGAAAAGGAGCAAAAGGCCGCTCGGCGAAGTGTTAAAGGTTGTTGAGAGAAAACCCATTCAAAGGATTTTCTGGCCGAGGGCTGAAAGGACGAGCTCCACGCCCAGCAGCGCTGTGCTGTTGTGCTCGTCGAGAATAGGATTAATCTCGACAACTTCCAGGGAAACCATTGATTCCGTGTCGGCGATCATTTCCATGGCGAGATGCGCTTCGCGGTAGGTGACGCCGCCGCGGACCGGAGTTCCAACACCGGGCGCGTCTGTTGGATCCACAAAATCCATGTCCAGGCTGACCGCGACCCCAACCGCATCGTCCATAGCGTATTTCAGCGCTTCGCTCATGACGTCGCGCATGCCGCGCTCGTCAATGTCGCGCATCGTGAACACATGAATGCCGGACTTTTTCACGATTTTGCGTTCCTGAGCGTCGAGGTCGCGCGCGCCGACGATCACGATGTTGCCGGGTTCGGCTTTGGGCTTGAAGCCGCCGAGATTCACAAGCTCGTCTGCGCCATAACCCATAATTGCAGCGAGGGGCATGCCATGTACGTTGCCCGACGGGGAAGAGTCCGGCGTATTCATGTCGCCATGCGCGTCGAGCCAGATGTAACCGATTTCTTTTTTTTCTTTACGGAAGTATCCGGCGACGCCTGCCGCAACTCCTGCGGCGATGGAGTGATCGCCGCCGAGAACCAGCGGCAAGAATCCTTCGCTCAAGGCTTTTTCGGTCGTCTTGGCAATGTCGGCGCAGGTTTCGGCGATTTCCTGCAAATATTTGGCGCGTTTTTCGCCAACGGGCATCTCTTCCGGCTGTTTCACTTCAAGGTTGCCAATGTCTTCGACGGTATGGCCAAGCTTCTTGATGGCCGCTTGCAGGCCCGCTCCCCGCAACGCTGAAGGGCCCATATCCACACCGCGGCGGCTCTGGCCCAGATCCATGGGCACACCAATAATTCGAACCTTCTGCGACATTTTCGTTTTCCGAGTTCGGTGACAAGCCGCTTTTGGAGGTGTCGGCTGGCGCTACCCACGCCTACCGCCCCGCCTCAGCCCGCCACTCCTAACTGCCGTGGAACGTTAAGGATACACCCTAAGGGTAGACCCGGTAAATCATGCGCGGGAATGGGATGACCTCGCGAATGTGCTCAGTTCCGCAAATCCAGGCGACAGTGCGCTCAAGACCCAAGCCAAAGCCAGCATGGGGAACACTGCCGTAACGGCGGAGGTCGAGATACCACTGGAACGATTCCGCTGGTAAGTTGTGCTCGTTCAAGCGTTTAACGAGCAGATCGTAGTCATGGATACGCTGGCTGCCGCCAATGATTTCCCCATAGCCCTCGGGGGCAATCATGTCAAAAGCGAGGGCTAGATCCGGCCGGTCGGGGTCGGGCTGCATGTAGAACGCCTTGATGGCTGTCGGATAGCGGTGAATGATGACCGGCTTATCGAAGTTCTTGGAGATTAGGGTTTCTTCGTCGCCGCCAAAGTCGTCACCAAACTTGGCAGGGTTGCCTGCTTTCACGAGTACGTCAATCGCATCTTCGTAGGAAATGCGTGGAAACGGCGGCTTGACGTTTTCAAGTTTCGTGATGGCGCGCTTGAGCGTCTCCAATTCGCGCGAGCGGTTCTTTATGACGCCTTGCACGATTGCGCTGACGAGCCCTTCGCCGAGGTTCATCATGTCTGGCAATTCGGCGTAAGCCGCTTCCGGCTCAAGCATCCAGAATTCGGTCAGGTGACGGCGCGTCTTCGATTTTTCAGCGCGGAAGGTTGGGCCAAATGTGTAGACCTTGCCGAGCGCCATTGCGATTGCCTCGGCGTAGAGTTGGCCAGATTGCGTCAAGTACGCTTTCTGATCGTCAATGTAGTTCACTTCGAAGAGCGTCGAGGTGCCTTCGCACGCTGCCGGGGTGAACATGGGCGCGTCGGTGAGCGTGTAGCCCTGCGAATCCATGAACTCGCGCGCGGAATGAATCGCCTGCGCGCGAATACGTAAAATCGCGGCTTGGCGCGGCGTGCGCATCCACAGATGGCGATTGTCCAGGAGAAAGTCGACGCCGTGCTCTTTCAACTGGATGGGAAAAGGCGTGCTCTCGGGAACTTTCTGTACGATTTGAATTTTGCTGACGCCAATTTCGAATCCACCGGGTGCACGCTGCTCAGCGCGGATTTTTCCAGTGACGATTACGCTCGATTCCTGCGTCAGCCCCTTTAGAGCTTCGAATGCTTCGGGACTTTCTTTCAGGGCGCAGACGCCTTGAATAATTCCAGTACCGTCTCGAAAAATCGGGAAGATTAGTTTGCCGGACTCGCGCAAATTATAAAGCCAGCCCTTGATGGTGACTTCCTGGCCGTCGTATTTTCCCGCCTGCTCGATCGTGATCGTCGTCATTGCCCGCTTTTCCGTGCGTATTTCAAACCATCAGTTTACCAGATTTAGAAAGTGGACCTCGATTACTCTGGGCACCAATGCAATCCGGAATTTTCTATCAACGACAGCCCAAGTTGCTCGTTTCGGTATCAGCGCCGGCAAATTAACAAAGGATTTTGCGTACCTCATCTAACATCATGAAATAGACGACCAACGGAGGATTCCATGAAGTTCTGGCTCGCAGTTCCTGTTTTTCTCTCATTCACGGCGACAACCCTGTACGCACAAACCGCTCCAGCCAAGCAGCAGCCTGCAGCGCCTGCGACCACGCCAGCCGCTCCGGCGAAAATAGATCCCGCCAAAGAAGCCGATATACGAAAACTGCTGGACCTCGTCGGAACCAAAGCGCTGGCGGCACAATCGATTGAATCAATGACTAAGTCAATCAAGCCCGTTCTCACCAACTCTTTGCCACCCGGGGCCTACCGTGAAAAGCTGGTGGACCTTTTTTTCGCGAAATTCTCATCGAAAACAAACCTTCAGCACCTCCTAGATTTGGCGGTTCCGATCTACGACAAACATTTTTCGCATCAGGAAATCCGTAGCTTAATCGAGTTCTACCAAACGCCGCTCGGCCAGAAAACGATCGCGACGCTCCCGGTATTAATGGCTGAATTGCAAGATGAAGGAAGAAAGTGGGGAGAAGCTCTGGGCAGGGAATCCATGCAGGAAGTGCTCGCCGAACATCCCGATCTCCTCGAAGCAATGACCGCCGCACAAAGGGCGGCTGTTCCTCCGAATCAGTAGCGAGACTTAGTCTAATGAAATACAAACTAGCAGTTCTTCTTTTGACGGTTTTCTTTTTTCTTGGCTGTAGACGTCCCGTGGGCTCAGCTAAGGGCCAGGAATTAGAGACTTACGTCTCTGACGCAAATTCCATTGGCTTCGATATTTCGCCTGCTCCCGCAGTCGGCAACGCCACCGTGTGGAATGCCACCTATTCTGCTCGTGGGAAAATTGCGCGTTTTCAATTCGCTTTCCAAGTGGCCAAAAGTTCGACTGCCAAGGACGCCAAGTTTCCGATTTCGTTTGGTGAAGGCGAGTTTCTGGCCGTGGACGGTTCTGATTCAACCGAGCTATTGGCTGATTTGAAGAAAGCCCTAGAGTCAAAAAGAGCCCCCTCTAAAGTTGCGAGAGTTTCAGAGCTACCGTTCGAATATGCCGTGTTCGGGAAAAAGATGTCACAGTCGCCGAGCGACGGAGGGTTCAACGTCAAACCTCCGGGAAATTGGACTGCGATGAAGATTTTTATCGGCGAAGGAGAGAACGAATGCGAATTTTTCCTCAACTTTAACCCTTCACTTAAGAAGGGCCAGTTTTCCATGAAAGATCCGGATTACGGCGACGACGTCATAGCGCAGCTGGCGAAGGTGCTCTGAGGCTAAGTTACAATGTCGCGCCTCGGGGGAACCATGGCACATTCATCGCAATCACGCAGGGACTTCATTGCAACGACTTCGGTCGGTTTGATCGGCGCAGCGGCACTGCCTGAAATTCAAAATCCGCCGCCAACACAAGAGCCGACGACGCCCCCAGCTGGAGCTCCGCCAGCCTTCGGTGCGGGGCCAGCCGTTGGTCCCCCGGTTTCCACGAGCACGTTTGCCGAAGCGGAAAAGCTTGTTCAGTTTGAATTGACGCCGAGCGAGCGAACTGTTGCCGCAGACTCCTGGCGCTCGAATTTGGCGGCCGTGTATGAGCGCCGGGTTGGGCCGCGCAAGGTCGCGATCGAATCGAGCGTCGCTCCTTATTCGCAGTGGAACCCGGTGCTTCCCGGGCGCAGCTCCGGCCCTCCAAAAGAGAACTTTCTCCGTTCACACGCCGATCCGGCGCCGCTGCCGGAAAAGGAAGAGGACATTGCGTTCGCGCCTGTGACCAAGCTCTCCCGCTGGATCGAGCAGCGCAAGCTGACTTCCGAGCGCCTTACTCAAATCTATCTGCGTCGGATCGAACGTTTTGATTCGAAATTGCGATGCATCATTACGCTTACAAAAGACCTCGCGCTTGCTCAAGCAAAACAAGCCGATGCGGAAATCGCCACCGGAAAGTATCGCGGTCCTCTGCACGGCATACCTTGGGGTGGGAAAGATCTTCTGGATACTGCAGGCATTCGAACAACCTATGGTGCTGAGCCGTATCGCGATCGCGTTCCGATGGCGGATGCCGCAGTCGTGAAGCGGTTACATGAGGCTGGGGCGGTGCTGCTCGCAAAACTCAGTCTCGGCGCGCTGGCTTTGAATGACATATGGTTCGGCGGCCAGACGATGAATCCCTGGTTGCTCGAAGAGGGCGCTTCCGGTTCGAGCGCTGGTCCGGGCGCGGCCACCGCAGTGGGCCTTGTTGGCTTTTCCATCGGAAGCGAAACGGGTGGCAGCATCGTCGCTCCTGCGATGCGCTGCGGCATCACTGGATTGCGCCCGACTTTCGGCCGCGTTCCCCGCACCGGCGCGATGACGCTTTGCTGGTCGCTCGATAAGCTCGGCCCAATGACGCGCTCGGTCGAAGACGCCATCCTCGTCTTGAAAGCAATCTCTGGTCCGGACCCGGGCGATCTCTCGTGCGTGCCGAGCAAGCTCGACTTTGACGCGCACGCGCCGGTCAAGAATCTGCGTGTCGGCTACTTCCCGAACTGGATGAAAGAAGCTCCCGCAACCAACGTCGACCGCGCCGCGCTCGAGACAATCAAGAAACTCGGCATGTCTCCGGTCGATGTTTCTCTGCCCGATTGGCCCTACGATTCCCTGCAGCTCATTCTTTTCGCGGAGGGTGCTGCCGCCTTTGAAGAGCTAACTCTGAGCGGTGGGTTGCATCAACTGAAGGTGCAAGTTCCAGACGCATGGCCCAATCTTTTTCGCCAATCGCGTTTTCTTTCCGCCGTCGATTTTGTGCAGACGGACCGTTTCCGGCGCAAAGTCGCGCAAGAGATGGCGCGCATCTTTTCCGAGGTGGACTTGCTGCTCGTACCGTCGCTGCGCGACGAAATGCTCACAATTACGAATTTTACAGGCCAGCCATCTCTTACGTTGCGCGCAGGTTTTGTCGAAGTTTCCGAAGCGCGCAGCGATTGGGCGCCCGATCCGAAAAATCCATTGGCGAAATTCAATCCGCCGCGCCGCGTGCCTCACGGAGTTACCCTCATCGGGCGACTCTTCGAAGAAGGCACTCTTTGCGCCGCTGGAATAGCAATGGAACGTGCCTTCAACGTCGTGAATGAACGTCCGAAAGGCTTCTAGATTTCTAATGTTTGGTGCGTGACTAAAATTCGCGTTCGTCTGCGGACGGGCCATAGATTGACGGTACAAGCGCTTCGTTCAATCTCAAATAGACAGTCAGTTGTCCGCGATGATGCCCCAAGTGGGTAAATACCGCGTCGCGGATGGAAGTATAGCGAGGCGCATCGCTGACAACGTGACCGCCCACCAGCATTTTCCAGTTCTTTTGAAGGTGCTCATCCGTAGTTCCTAGCAAGGCTCTCCGAGCTGCTGCTGCCGCTTCGTCAAATGAGGCGACCAATTCCTCATTGGTTGCCAGAGCCACAGGTTGGAATCTTGCATCCTTTGCATTGAGGTCATACGCGTCTTGGTCGACCATCATTGCGATCCAGCCCGGCATCTTCGCGACAAGAGCAGCCAGATAACCGAGCGGCATGGATTTTTCATGCGGCTTCCAATCATTCTTCCCTTCGGGAACGCGCTCCAGTGCTCGCCGCGTGCTCTTTGTTTCTACATCCAATTGTTCCAGAAAAAGTTGATTTAGCTTCATCGCTCCCCCATCACAGCAACTTTCCCAGTGGCATGTAAGAATAAACAGATTGTCCGTGGTGAGTTAAGCCCAAGCCTTTTCAAATCGATCCATGGCGGTGCGGGCAGAGGCGAGCTGTTCGGTCATTTCTGGCGTATCGACTCCGGTTTTTTCCTTGAGTTCCAGGACAATGGGCAGATTGTTTTCGTTTGCGCTTTGCAAAACGGGGATCGCGCTCTTCCAATCGATGGAACCCGCGTATGGCGGCAAGTGCTCGTCTTTTTCGCCGTGATTGTCATGCAGATGCACGCTGGCAACGAGTTCGCGGAGTGGCTCGAATGCCTTCGCAATCCGTTCCTCTTGTGGTTCCTCGCCCAGATTCGCGTGGCCAATGTCAAAATTGAATCGCAAGCCCGTCAACCGGGTTTCATCTACAAACGAGCGCAAGTAGGCCGGCTGGCCCATTTCGCTCAGTGTGTTTTCAACACACAGCGTCACGCCAACATGTTTAGCGTGCAAAACAAGATGCTCGAGCGTGCTGAACGCCGCGTCGCGTTTGCGTGGATCGGCTGTTTCCCGCGAACCACCCATGTGCAGCACCATGCGCGAAAAAGGCAACTCTTCCGCCACGTCAATGGCGCGCTTGAACTCATCCATTGCTTCAACGCGCCGAACGCGCTCCACTTCACATACGGAGAGCGGAATTCCGCTCTCGCGCATTGCGCTTGCGTCCTTGCTAGTGGGGGCGTGCAGTGAAGCAAGTTTCAGCCGGTGACGCCGCAGCATTCCCGCAAGCGACTGAATCTCTTGTTTCGACGCGTAGTCAAAATGCGCGCGCGAGCAAAATATTTCGATTGCGGTAAAGCCGTTTTCGGCGACTTGACTCAAAAATTCCGGCGTTAACTTTCGGGAAATGGACAGATAGGTAGAGAGAATTCTTTGCATGCGTCTAGCCCGGGAGTCCTTATACTGTCGAGGCTCTAGTATCCCACGGCCGAACCCTCATCGCGGGGGTCCGCTGCACCCAAACGTTCTCCAGTTGTAACGTCGATCCCGATAGCATTCACAAGGCCGATATGTCCAATTTCTCGCGTGCGATGCCCCATAGCGCTCAACGCATTCTGCACCTGCATCGAGAACTGCGGCTCCATCACCACCACGTCTGGAAACCACTGATGATGAAACCGCGGTGTGTTGATGGCTGCTTGCGCGTCCATGCCGAGCTTCATCCAGTTCACGATCGAAAGCAGCACGGCCGAAATGATTCTCGGGCCGCCCGGAGAACCAGTCACGAAACTCAGTTTTCCGTCGCGCACAAGAATGGTCGGCGTCATCGAGCTCAATGGACGGTGCCCTGGCGCAATTGCGTTTGCTTCCGATTGCATCAAGCCATACAAGGCATTTGGCACACCTGGTTGTGTCGTAAAGTCGTCCATTTCGTCGTTCAGCAAAAAGCCTGCGCTCGATGTTGCGTGGGAGCCGTAACTGTCGTTTAGCGTATACGTGCTCGCGACGGCGTTACCGGCAGAGTCCACGACCGAGAAGTGCGTAGTGTATGGGCCATCATTCAGGCTAATTTCTTGAGGCGCAGGGATGCTCGCCTCGGTCCCACAAATGTGTGGCTGGCCCGCCTGAATGGTTTTGCTCGAAGAAGCGCGCGCCGCGTCAATCGTCGCGCGTAGTTCCTTCGCGTAGCACGGGCTGGTCAAGCCATCCACGGGCACTTTCGCGAAATCAGGATCGGCCAGATACGCAGCGCGGTCGGCAAACACGCGACGCATCACTTCGGCCATGATGTGGACGCTTTGCGGATCGTCCCAATTCTTCAGCTGAACCCCATCCAGCATATTCAGTGCTTCGATCACAGCGACGCCACCTGAACTCGGCGGCGGCGCAGCGATCACGTCCCATTTGTGGCCATCGAGTTCGTAATGCGCGTGCAGTGGCTCGCGAACTTTTGGCTGATAGTTCGCCAAATCCTCCATCGTGATGAGCCCGCCAAGGCGTGCCATATCATCAACGAGCATGCGCGCCGTTTCGCCACGATAAAATTCCGCTGCGCCGCTCTTTGCTATGCGCTTCAACGTCGCGGCGAGCTCCGGCTGCTTCAGCCTGTCGCCGGCGCGGTACATCTCACCATTTTTCAAAAAGACCTGTCGCGAAACCGAAAACCGCTGCAAGTCCTTGCGCTCTTCCACAAGTTCGGCCGCCAGCTTCGGACTGACGACAAAGCCTTCATCGGCTAGACGAATGGCCGGAGCCATCACTTCAGCCAGTTTCATCGTGCCGTAGGTCTTCAGGACCAGCTCAAGGCCCGCAACTGTTCCCGGCACGGCGACGGATTTGTAACCAAGCGTTGACGCTTCAGGATCAAGTTTTCCGTTCGGCAGGATGTACATGTCGCGCGTCGCGCGCCCCGGCGCCACTTCGCGGTAGTCAAAAAAAGTCGTTTTCCCGTTGGCGAGCCGGATCAGCATGAATCCGCCGCCGCCGATGTTTCCTGCCGCCGGTTCGGCCACGGCGAGCGCAAACGCAGTTGCGACTGCCGCATCGACTGCGTTTCCGCCCTTTTGCAAGATTTCCAGGCCGGCGCGCGAGCCGAGCTCTTCATCAGTGGTGACCATCCCATGCGCTGCACGCACTGCCTGTTGCGGCCAGGACTTTTCCGTCTCTGCTCGCTCTTTATATTCCGCGGCGTTTTGGGCCGCCGTCGAAATGGTCAGTGGAAATCCAAATGCGAAAAGGGAACTACACACACGCAAAAAGAGGGCATTTCTCATGACAGGGCAAACACTAAGGGATATGAAACCACGCGTCAAGACACGCCACTACTCGCTGAGGAACTCGACTTTCGGAGGGCCAGGCAGTAATCCCGCCTTCGTGCCACGTTCAATCAATTCCGTTACTGCGGTTTTGCCTTTTTCGCCGTAGCCGAGCGTCCATTTGTTTACGTACATTCTGACGAACTGGTCCGCCAACTCGGTTTCCATGTCCCGCGCAAATTGCATTGCATACTTCAGGGCGTCATCGCGATGTTCCAACCCGTATTCCACGCTTTCGCGAATCGTCTTAGCGATCAGCCGTCCCATCTCCGGCCCGAGCGACTTCTTCACCGCATTTCCGCCGAGCGGCAGCGGCAATCCCGTCATTTCTTGCCACCACACGCCCAAATCCAGCACCTTGTGCAAACCCATTTGCGGATACAGCAGCTGCCCCTCATGAATCAGCAGCCCCGCTTCGACCATTTCGCTGTGAACGGCGTCCAAAATCTTGTCGAAGGGCATCACCACCGCTTCGAAATCTGGTTCATATAGCTTCAGCGTCAGGTACGCAGAAGTCTTAAGCCCGGGCACGCCAATGCGCTTGCCTTTAATGTCTTCCTTCTTCATCGACTTGGCCGACACCACAATCGGCCCATAGCCTTCGCCGAAGCTGGCCCCGCAATCGAGCAGCACGTACTTGTCGCGAATCGACGGGTATGCTGCAAAACTCACCGCCGTCACGTCGTATGTCTCCGTCAACGCCGCTTCGTTCAGGGCCTGAATGTCGCTCAGAATGTGGGTGTACTTGTAGCCCGGCGTCGGCAGCTTGTGCGTCGCTAGAGCGTAGAACATGAACGCGTCATCGGAGTCCGGCGAATGCGCGAGTTTAATCTCTACCGGCTCGGTTTCGGTCTTTTGGGTTGCTTGTCTTCCTGCCATGTCGTTCTTCAAGTTCCTCGGAATCCTCCGGCTGGCCTGCAAAGAAACCTTTCCCTTCCGCTGGGGTAGAAGTGAACGGGAGGAAGAGGACGTACGCGACGCCGGGACTTGCGAGGCGCCTTGCCGGGTCTATTTCGCGCTCAAGAGCCTAACACACCCCGCCCGTCCCATCCAAATACGCCTTGTGGCGCAGACCGTTCCTGGCGGTGTTGTATGCCGTAGGCTTACGACACCATCCTTGCAGCGGTTTGGCCACTGCGGCCCAGCTAAGCCGAGGCGAGCCTCACCTTTTCCTCGTTTTCCCTCTTCCCAAATCTGTCCCGAAGCGTACAATTTGCCCAATGAGGTGTAACGATGCAACCTCAACCCGCTCGCGAGCCCCTGCACGAACCTAAGGAACAGCAGGCGTGTGAAGGCGTTTCTCTTTTGGACGAGCCCTGCAACGAAGCCGCCACGGTCTTTTGCGATCACTGCGAACGCTGGTTCTGCGCCGCACACGCCGAAGACGAGGAATGGCACACTTGTGGGATCGAAGCAGTCGAAGAAGGCGGCGAAGGCTAGATTAGCTCGCCGCGCCAATCCAATTTGTCCCTCAGCGGGGAAGTGTGCGCCTGCCAACCTTTAACGGCCGTTCATAAAGCTTGGATACAATTCGGCCATGCCTGACTCTGGCCTTTGGTTCGAACGCAAATTCGAGTTCGCGTTTTCCGCCGACCTTTTTCCCAATCTATGCGTCCGCCTGCGAGGAACTCCGGCGCGGCTCGAAGAAATGCTTCGCGACAGGCCGCGCGATCTGCTCATCATACGCAACGGCGAAAAATGGACTATTCAAGAACAAGCGGGTCATCTGCTTGATTTGGAAGAATTGTGGAGCGCGCGCGTCGACGATTTTGTCCAGGGCAAAGCCCATCTTTCCGCGGCGGATTTGCAGAATCGCAGGACACACGGGGCCAATCACAACGCACCCCAGATAAAAGACATCCTTGCTGAATTCCGAACTGCCCGAATCGCGCTGGTAGATAGACTCGATTCGCTCGATCACGCCGTCATCGTCCACACCCTGCTGCACCCGCGGCTGCAGCAGCCCATGCGCCTAGTGGATCATCTCTTTTTTGTAGCGGAGCACGACGACCATCACCTTGCTAAAATCTGGTCCGCCCTCCGCTCCTAGCCTCGTCTTTTTCAATGCATCCGCAACGGTCAACCGCCGAGTTGAAGCTGCGTCGCAACAATTCGCCCCAGGGCGCGCGGATGGTCTGCGCTCATTGGAACACAGTCCTTCCGGCAAAAACATCGCCAGAAGGACTGTGCGTTTCGCGCTAGGCCTTACCTGCTGCTTTTCCGGCGAATTTAGCCGAATTGTCGAGCGCAAACTGCGCAAAATACGTCGCCTCGTAACCGGTTACGTCTTTCACTGCCGAAGTGACTTGTTCCGCCTCAGCTTTTCGGTAGTGCTCGTAATCTTCCACTACACCCTCTGCCTGCCATTGGGGTAGGCCGCTTTTCAGCAGCGTTTCTTTCATCGCCACTGGCAGAACCTCTGCGTGCTTGATCGGTTTTCCGACGGCTTGTGATAGTTGCTCGGCCATCTCCGCGTGAGTTAGCGCTTCCGGCCCGGTTAGGTCATAAATCTTTTCGTCATGTTTGGGTTCGGTCAGTGCTTTTGCCGCGACAGCTCCGATGTCGCGCACGTCGATCACACTGATGCGTGCATGCGATACCGGCGCATAAAACACGCCTTGCGACGCGATCGTTTGCCGGAAATTGAGTAACCCTTGCATGAAAAGATTCGGTCGCAAGAAGGTGCAAGGGATTCTTGATTTGAGGATGTACTGCTCCACTGCGCCGTGGTACCGCTGAAACCGGCCCGGAGCGTTCGTACTCGCGCCGAGCTGCGAAAGCTTCACGATATGTTTCACCTTGCCGCCTTTTGCCGCATCCACAAAACTACATTGTTGTTGTTCTGCATCCGCAGAAGATGGAGTCAGCAAAAATAGCGACTCCACTCCATCCAAAGCGCGCGCAAATGTTTTGGGTTTTGTGAAATCTCCCTCGATGATTTCCACACCAGGAAGTGTGATTTCTCTCGCTTGTGTTCGATTGCGAACAAAGGCCCGGACGGGACGTCTGCCTTCCGCGAGTTTCTTGACGACTTCTGTTCCTACGTTGCCGGTTGCACCTGTTACCAGAATCATGTTGCCTCCTAAGATTTTTTTGGAGGTGGGTAAACGCTAGGATGCGGCTTCGCAAAAATCCGTTTCTCTTTTTTCGGTAGGACTCCAAATTTTTCGAAATATTTTTCACGCAAACTTCTTGCCAAACCATCGTATAAAAATTTCCCTGTCGCCGCGCCGACGTTAGACCTTGTAGTTTTTTCCCACCTCATCACTTTAATTCCATGTGACGCGAACTTCCTCGGACTGCTCCCTTTGTTTCTAGCCTTTAGTTGTTTGCGATAGTCCAATAACTACCTGTCAGCATCCAGTAGAAGAAATCATCGAGAGAAGGCAACTGATCAGTATTATTTTTTAGGAGAAGGCAGATAGCGTTGCCGATTTGGGTCTCATGGAAATTCAAGAAGCTCCGGTCCTCGAAATCGATGAACTTGTTTCTAGTCCTGTGCCTCCGCCCCGGACATACTTGTTTGGCCTGTGCATTCTTCTCTCCGCATTCCTGCTGTTCCAGCTCGAACTCATCGTCGCCAAGCACATTCTCCCCTGGTTTGGCGGCAGCGCTGCCGTATGGACCACCTGCATCCTGTTTTTCCAGGCCGTTATGCTCGCCGGCTACGCATTCGCTCATTGGAGCTCCAGCCGCCTGTCTCCGCGCACTCAAGCCAGGCTGCAACTCTTGCTAATCGCGCTTGCCTCGCTTCTTTTCCTCTCGGCAGTTTTGGCATGGAAGTCGCCGCTCACACCGGGCGGATTCCTGCGCCAGTCGCTCATCTCTTTTCCCGCCCTGCACATTTTGCTCGTTCTTATCCTTGGGGCGGGCGCTCCCTTTTTCCTTCTCTCTACGACCGCTCCTTTGCTGCAAAACTGGTTTCGCCTTGGCACGGAAGGCGGTTCCTCGTACCGCCTCTACGCCCTGTCGAACATTGGATCTTTGTTCGGCTTGTTGAGCTACCCGTTCCTCCTCGAGTGGCTGCTTGACTTGCGAAAACAGGCTTGGCTCTGGAACTTGTTGTTTGTTGCCTTCCTCGTCGTTTGCGCCGCCGTCTGCCGTCGAATGATCTTGAATCCGGCGAGAGACACCGCTCCTCCACGCTTCGTTTCCAAACGTCCAGCCTGGCGAATGCGCGTGATTTGGGCGTCGCTGGCCGCTTGCGGTTCGCTCATGCTCCTCGCCACCACCAACCTTCTTTGCGAAGACGTCGCCCCCACTCCTTTCCTCTGGGTTCTTCCTCTCTGCATTTACCTGCTCTCGTTCATTCTTTGTTTCGACCACTCCCGCTGGTATCGCCGCTGGCTTTTCTATCCGCTGTATGGCGTCTCAATCGCCGTCGCAGTCTGGCTGTTCCATCGTGGCATAGCCGTGGACCTTGTCCTTCGCAGCGATGCCTACCTTTTCATCCTCTTTGTAGGTTGCATGGTCTGCCACGGAGAACTCGCGCGCAGCAAACCGCTCCCGTCGCAATTAACTTCGTTTTACCTTATGGTCAGTTTCGGCGGCGCCCTAGGAGGGATCCTCGTCGGCCTTGTTGCCCCTCGCATTTTTACTCGTTACTGGGAGTTTCCCATTGGCCTCATTGCTTGCGGCGTGCTGGTCTTCGTTTCTCTGTTGCTCAGCCGAAGTTCATTCTTCGCTCGCGGCCTTTGGTGGAAGGGGCTGCTGGGCGCGGGCCTGCTCCTCGTCGCGGGCACAAACGTCTACAAGGCGGCTCGTCAGCAAGCTGCCGGTCGGTTCTCTTTGCGTAATTTTTTTGGCGTCAAGCAGGTCTACGATCAAGAAGGACTCCGTTATCTGCAAAACGGAGGGGTTGTGCACGGCATTCAGTACCTTGACCCTGCGCGTCGCGACGTGCCGCTCTCATACTACACGCGTCACACTGCCGTCGGCAAATTGCTCATGAACTATCCAGAGTCTTCGGGCCGTGGCCGTCGCATCGGCGTCCTTGGCCTGGGCACCGGAGTTCTCTCCATTTATGGCAAACCCGGGGACACCATGCGCTTCTGGGAGATCGATCCGCAAATCATCGAACTTGCGAACGGTCCGAATGCGAAGTTCTCTTATTTGGCGGACTCCAAAGCGGCTGTCGAACTGATTCAGGCGGACGGGCGGCTGGCCATCGACAGCGACAACCAGTCGCGCTACGACGTTCTCGTGATTGACGGCTTTAGCGGCGACGCGATTCCAACCCAGCTCGTCACCCGGGAAGCGTTTCAACTTTACGTGAGCAGGCTGAATGGACCAGATTCCGTTCTGATTTTTCACATCAGCAACCGTCTCGTCGACCTCACCCCTGTGATGCTGGCTCATAGCCGCAGCGAACACGTTCCTCTGCGTTTCTTCATGAACAGCCTTTGCGAATACGCCGCTTTCTCGCGGAACTCCGCTGTGCTGGATCTCATGGGACCAGATCAGAAGGATTACCCCTGGGATCGCGTAGACAGCGTTCTCTGGACCGATAGCCATAGCAGCCTTATTCCCGTGCTCCGCCGATAAACCGTCTCGAAATTGTTTTCATTCCTTTCTGCCGAATGCTTTGTCTCGATGCTTCGCCGCTCACTTGCCGAGTTCTCTCTGTGAGGGAGCACTCGCCACTTTCCTGCAGTCCCGCTACACTACTCGTTTGCAATTTCATTGGAGGAACCGCATGGCCGCAGTGCAGCGCGCACTCATCAGCGTTTTTGACAAATCAGGCGTTCTCGACTTCGCCAAGCGCCTCGCCGCTCTCAAGATCGAAATCCTATCCACTGGCGGCACCGCAAAACTCTTCCGCGATTCCGGCGTGCCTGTCAAAGATGTCTCCGAATTTACCGGCTGGCCGGAAATGCTCGGCGGCCGCGTCAAGACGCTTCATCCCAAAGTTCACGGCGGCCTCCTTTTCCGCCGCAATCTCGCCGAAGACCAAAGACAAGCAACGGAACACGGCATTGCGCCGATCGACCTCGTTGTCGTCAATCTCTATCCCTTTGAAGCGACTGCTGCAAAATCCGGCCTCACTGCTGAAGAACTCATTGAGAACATCGACATCGGCGGTCCCACCATGCTTCGTTCCGCAGCGAAGAACCTCCATAGCGTCACCGTGGTTACCGATCCCGCCGACTACGACCGTGTCGCCGTCGAACTCGAGAAAAATGGCGACACATCGCTCGCTATGCGTCTCGAACTTGCCGGCAAAGTTTTTGCAACGACTTCGCGCTACGACGGCCTTATCACCATGGAACTCGAACGACTTGTCACCAGCGGCAATCAAGTCGAACTCGCCGTAAAGCCAATTCTTCCCGAGCGCTACCACCTTGCCCTCCATCGCCAGCAGGAATTGCGCTACGGAGAAAATCCGCACCAGGCTGCTTCCCTCTATGTTCCAGCAGGAAGAACTCCGGATGGCCTAGCTGCGGCAAAACAACTTCAGGGCAAAGAGCTTTCGTACAACAATCTTGTCGACCTCGAAGCCGCGCGCAGCCTCGCAGCCGAATTCAAGAATCCCGCAGCGGTCATCATCAAGCACAACAATCCGTGCGGCACTGCAGAACAATCCGCTTTGCGTGAGGCCTATCTAAAGGCCCTTGCGTCCGATCCCGTTTCCGCTTTCGGCGGCGTGCTCGCGTTCAATCGTGAAGTCGATGCGGCGACGGCCGAAGAAGTCGCCAAGCTTTTCGTCGAGTGCATTGCCGCGCCTGGCTTTGACGCGAAAGCAAAAGAAATTTTCTCAGCGAAGAAAAACCTCCGCTTGCTCGAACTTCCAGAAAACGGCCTCGACCCCGCACGCGAGCTGCAGCTCAAGCGCATCCTCGGCGGCATGTTGATTCAGCAGCCCGACCTTGGCGAACTCGAGGACGACCAATCGAAAATCGTCACGAAACGTCAGCCCACTACGGAAGAAATATCTACGATGAAATTTGCCTGGAAAGTCTGCAAGCACGTCAAATCGAACGCCATCGTTTTCGCGAAAGAGGGCGCAACGCTCGGTGTCGGCGCAGGTCAAATGAGCCGCGTCGATTCCGTCAAAATCGCCGTGAGGAAAGCGCAGTCTTCGCTCGAAGGCAGCGTTGTCGCCTCAGATGCATTTTTTCCGTTTCCCGATGGCGTCGAAGAAGCCGCCAAGGCCGGCGCCAAGGCCTTTATCCAACCGGGAGGCTCCGTCCGCGATGCTGAGGTCATCGCCACGTGCGACCGGCTCGGCCTCGCCATGGTCTTTACAGGACTGCGCCACTTCCTGCACTAAATTCGCGAGCGTGCAGTTGTAGCGGCCGCCTTCCGAGGCGGGCGAATGGATTGTGCTTTGGAGAGAACGTCGCGGCGAATCGTATCCCATTCAGTATCGGCAAGAGAACACTCCAGGACGCGCACAATCTCGCGAAGGTGCGGTAAGTTCTCGCCGGCGCCAATAAATTTTGCGGCGGCTGCGCCCGCCGCATTTGCGGCCAGAGCCGCTTCGCGTGGTGTCCAGCCGCGAAGACGCGCCTGCAAAAACGCGGCCACGAATGCGTCGCCAGCTCCCGTGGAATCAACAGAATGCACCGCGAACGGCGGAACTTCATTGATCATTCCTTCCTCAAAGATCAAGCAACCGTCCTTGCCGAGTTTCAAAACAACGTCTTTTGCCCCCGCGTTGAGCAAGCTGCGCAGCGCATTGCGGGGATCGCGCTCTTGTGTGAGGGCTACCGATTCCGCCCTGTTCACGAAAATAATGTCGACCTGGTTTGCAAACTGCAAAATCTTTCGCGGAATCAGCCTGCTGGGCTCTGGGCCAACGTCGAGAGATAAAAGCGCACCGCGATCGCGAAGGGACTTATGCAGGTAACGCGCCGTGGCTTCACTAGTAGGAGTGAGAAAATTGTAGCCGGGCAGATGGAGTGCTGCGGCGCGGTGAAATAAAACATGAGCGCGCTGCGGCTTGCGGACCAGCATATTCGCGCCGCGGCTGCCAAAAAAAGTGCGTTGGCCATCCGGAGTTACGCTGATGTAGAGGAGCCCAGTCATCGCCGCTGATGTAGTTTGAATCCATTGCACGTCGAGACTGTGCTCTCGAAGAGTCCGTTTGAGAAAGTTGCCGAACTCATCGTGGCCGACGCATCCGACTAACCGTGGCTGAAGGGCCCAGCGGGAAAACGCGATCGCGGTGTTGGCGGCAACTCCGCCAAGGTGCATTTCCAGATGCGAGGCAAGGCAATCGTCGCCCGGTTGCGGCCAGTGTTCAACGGCGCCGAGCACGTCCACGTTGATGTCGCCGAGAACGATAATCGCGTCTCGAAAAGCCATCGGTCGCGTAGTCTATCATTACCAAATCGGAGGAATCTTGGCATGAGGGACGTCTTGAATATCCGAGAAGAAGCGCGCGCGGCGCTGGCAACCGGAAAACCCATTGTGGCGCTCGAGTCCACTGTGATCGCGCACGGGCTGCCACGGCCGCAAAACATTGAAACGGCTCATGCGATGGAGACTGCCGTTCGGGAATCGGGCGCTGTGCCGGCGACAATCGGAATTCTGGATGGAAAGATCATCGTTGGATTAACGCGCGAAGAAATCGGACGTTTGGCGGAAGCCAGTGATGTTGTGAAAGTAAGCCGCGCAGATTTGGCTGTGGTAGTTGCTGCAAAACGAACGGGAGCCACAACAGTCGCCGGGACGATGATTGTTGCGGCGATGGCCGGGATTCGGACTTTTGCAACAGGCGGAATCGGTGGCGTACACCGTGGTGGCGAAAACAGCATGGACGTTTCCGCGGATTTAGCCGAGCTAGCGCGAGCACAAGTCGCCGTTGTCTGTGCGGGAGCGAAAGCAATTCTCGACTTGCCGCGCACACTCGAAGTGCTTGAGACGTTGGGCGTGCCAGTTGTCGGTTTTGGGACGAAAGAATTCCCCGCGTTTTATTGCCGCGAAAGCGG
>Ga0126376_10000530_pt1 | contig 18717 bp, 7 predicted proteins | sample PanSoiMetPlot_15_FD_92760 | JGI IMG/M metagenome (GOLD analysis project Ga0126376, IMG submission 92760) | Tropical forest soil microbial communities from Panama - MetaG Plot_15 | ecosystem: Environmental > Terrestrial > Soil > Tropical forest > Bulk soil | place: Panama | collected 2016-02-17
AGGCGCTGCAGCGCCGACTGCATTTGGCGCCGGACTTTCGCTGCCGATGGAGGTCGGCGGGCTGGGCGGCCGTCGCCGGTGGCGCCGGCAGAGCGCCACTGGTGCTTGCGGATCTCCGACTCCACTTGCCGCCGGCAGGCGCGCAGCGATCGCAGCGCGGGCTCACCTGGCTTCGCGTGCCAAGCCCCTTTCTCTGCGGCCCGGCGGATCCCCAAGGCGATCACCTCGAGCGGTGCTCCGGTGCGCGCCCATCGCGACAGCAGCTCTTCGTCCAACGCAGACAGAGCCACTCCGGATCCGCGGTAGGCGAGAAAACAGTCCTGCACCAATTCCTCCAATGAAGCTCCGACTGGGAGCAAGCTCATGGGTCAATCGAATACCAGCCGAGTCCGACGACACCCATCCTCAGCCGCGTACAGGCGCCCACCCGACCGGTTGACCAAGCGCGCGCTTTGCGAGGAGGATTGGCTGCTTGGCGAAAAAAAATTCCCGAGGTCCGTGCGCACCTGCGTGAGTGCTGAGCAGGTCGGCACCTGAGGGACTCACATTGGGAGCATCATGCAACGCGTTCTCGTTTCGGCTCTCCTCGTGTTTGCCACCGCGGCGGTGGCGCAGGAAAACCTGAGAGAGAAGAAGAACCCCAAGGACGCAGGCTTGAAGAAGGGTACGTCGGCGGCGCCGGACAAATCTCTCGCCGGAGACATCACTCGACCAAAAGTGGAGAAGGGGGCCGAGGCGCCAGCGCTTCAATATGATCAGTTCCGCCTCGGCGTCGAGCTTCAGGTCGCTTCGAAGCGACACGAGCAGATCGATTCGCTGACCAAGATCATCAACCTGTCGCCCGATCAGAAGGAGATGCCCTCGCTGCTGTTCCGGCTGGGCGAGCTGTATTGGGAAGAGTCGAAGTACTTCTTCTTCGAGGCAAATCGGAAGGACGACGACCTGATCAACGCGAAGAACCGCGGCGATCCGGTGGCTCAGGAGCGGGCAAAAGCGGAGAAGGAGGAGCTGCTCGCCAAGAGCAAAGAGTACAGCCAGATGGCGGTCGAGCAGTACTCGACCATCATCCAGAAATACAAGGACTACGCCCGCACCGATGAAGTCCTCTACTTTCTCGGCCACAACCTGATGGAGGCCGGCGAAGAGCGAAAGGCGTTGGTGGCCTATCGCCGGCTGATCGACCATTTCAAGAAATCGAAGTTCCTCCCCGACGCCCTGCTCGCATTCGGCGAGTACTACTTCAACACGTCGAAGGGCAAGAAGGACATGATTGAAAAGGCGCTCGACTATTACAAGCAGGCAGCGTCGTTCCCCGAGAACCAGCTCTACGGCTTCGCTCTGTACAAGCAGGGCTGGTGCTATTTCAACCTCGGCAACTATCCGAAGGCGATGGATATGTTCAAGGCGGTCGTACTCTACGGCGAGTACGCCGGCGCCGCCGCTCTGGAAAAAGACGCCGGTAAGAGCGGAAAGAACACGCTGATCCGCGAGGCCCGCAACGACTTCGTGCGCGCCTACGCGCGCTTCGGCTCACCCGCCGACGCTCGCGCCGAGTTCGGCAAGGTCGCCTCCAAGCCGGACGATCGCTTCTTGATGATGAAGCAGCTGGCCAACCTCTACTACGAGGACGGAAAGGATCGCGAGGCGGCGCTCACCTTCAACAGCCTGATCCGCGAGCGTCCGCTCTCGCCGGAAGCCCCGGGCTTCCAAGGCAAGATCGTCGACTGCGTCCTTCGCGCCGGCAACAAGAAGATGACCGTCGAGCAGGTTCGCCGTCTGGTCAAGCTGATGCAGGATGTCGAGAAGGCAAACGTCGCCAAGGATGAGAAGGACAGAAAGGCGCTCGCCGAGGCTCGCGAGCTCTCGGAGCGAACGCTCTCCAATTTAGCGGTCAACTGGCACAACGAGGCGAAGAAGACGCGCGACGAGGAGACCTTCGGCTTCGCCAACGAGGTCTATTCGGATTACCTCGCTTTGTTTGCCGAAAACCCGAAGGCCTACGACCTGCGCTTTTTCTGGGCGGAGCTGCTCAACGACAACCTGCAGAAGTACGAAAAGGCCGCCGAGGAATACACCAAGGTCGTGATGCAGGACGTCAAGCGCATGGAGGCCGGGCAAAAGCCGGGCAAGTGGCTGGTGAACGCGGCGTACAACGCCGTCTTGGCGAATGACGAGCTGGTGAAGGCGGCCGAAGCATCCGGCAAGCTGAAGCAAGAGAACACCAGCGACGTGCACAAGAAGGCGACCATCGCCCCTCAGCGCAAAGCGTTGCTGGAGGCGTGCGAGCGGTACCTCAAGTACGTGCCCAATGGCCAAAAACGCGTGGAGATCGCCTTCAAGGCGGCCAACGTCTATTACCGCCACAATCACTTCGACGAGGCGGTGCTCCGCCTCTCGGACATCGCTCTCAAGTACCCGGACTACAAATTCGAGAACGGCGATCGCGCCGGCGAGGTGGCCGCCAATCTCGTCCTCGACTCGTACAATCTGCTCGGCGATTGGGCCAAGGTCAACGAGTGGGCGCGCAAGTTCTACAACGAGCCCAAGCTCGCCACCGGCAAATTCCGAGAGGAGCTCTCCAGGGTTTTGGAGCAGTCCTCGTTCAAGCTGATCAGCCAACTGGAAGGCAAGAAGGAGTACGCGAAGGCGGCCGAAGCGTACGTCGCCTTCGTCGGTGAGTTCCCCAAGTCCGAAATTGCAGACAAGGCCCTCTACAACGCCTCGATCGACTTCTTCAATGGGAAGATGCTCGACCGGTCGATTGAGACGCGCAATCGGATCATCCGCGCCTATCCCAAATCCGACTATGTGCCCGCCTGTATCTACGCCAACGCCGAAGCGCGGGAGGCAATCGGCGACTACGAGGACGCGGCGCGTGCCTACGAGGGCTACGTCAGCGGTTACGAGCGGTCGCTGAGCGCGGCAGAAAGAGCGGCCGCCAAGAAGCGCTCCAAGAAGAAGGCTCCTAAGGCGGCGGCCGCCCCCGCGGACAAGCCGAAAGAGGGTGGACAGGTCTGGGAAGAAGCGAAGGCGCAGGTCGCCTTGTTCGACGCCGGAATCCTCCGCGAGGGGCTGGGCCAACACCGGTTGGCGGTGCGCGACCGCGAGCGCTACCTGGAGATGTGGCCCGACTCGAAGGACGCGGAGGCGGTGTTCCTCTCCATCGCCGACCTCTATGAGCGAAGCGGCTCCTACAGCCGGGCGATCAAGCAGCTCGAAGAGTACGAGAAACAGTACAGCAAGGAGCCGGCGAAAGTGCTCGCCGCCGAGGGCAGGATCGCGACCATCTACGAGCGCAAGCTGAACCGGCCGCGCGACACGCAGCGCACGAACGAGCGGCTGCTCGCCTATTACGAAAAGCAGCCGACGCGGATCAAGAAGTCCCTCGACAAGACCGGCTTGGATGCAGTGGCACGCGCTCACTACACCGGCGCCGAGGCCGACTACAAGAAGTACACCTCGATGAGAATACGCTGGGGCAAGCTTCCGCACCCGGAAACTGAATTCAAACAGGGGCTGAGGGACAAGGCGCGAGCGTTGGAAGCGCTGCAGAAGCAGTACACCCAGACCGTCAATCTCAAGTCCGGCGACCCGGCGGTTTGCGCGCTTTACAAGATCGGGCTTGCCTACGACAACTTCGCCGACTCGTTGATCAACGCGCCGATGCCGCGCGGCGCACCTGCGGAGCTGCACGACGCGCTGCGCGACGAGCTCACCCGCCAAGCGCAGCCGGTGAAGGACAAGGCAGCCGAGGCGTTCCTGGCAGTGGTGAACAAGAGCCGCGAGCTCGACATCTTCAACGATTGCTACGCGAAGAGCCTCAAGCTTCTGCGCGACACCTACCGGCCACAGCAGTTCCCGCCGGTTCAGGAGCAGGCCGCGGAGCTGAAGGAGCTTCGCTCGATGGCGATGGGCGGAGAAATCCTCGCCAGCATTCAGCCGATTCCGGTTCGGGTCGCCCGCGCCGACGAGAAAGACAAGCAGGACAGTCGCAAGGAGCTGGAAGCCTCCAAAGAGGAAGCGGATCTCGGCCAGTCATTCCACGAGCCTTCGGCGGAGAAGCCCGACAACGGCGTTCAAAAGAACGGGAAGAAGCAGAAAACAAAGCCCGAGGAACCGGAGGACTCCCTCTGATGCGAGCAGCGATCACTCAGACGGCTAACAAGGCCATCGCCCTTCTTGGAGCCTTGACTTTCATCGGCTGCGCCGGTTCGCTGGGACGTCGCGGCGAGATTGCACCCCAGATGCAATTGCCCCCGGAGACGGCGCAAGGCCCGGACGGCGTCTCGACCCGGGCCAAGCTGCTCTTCGAGGACGCGGTCAAGGCCTACGAGTCCCAGAAGAAGTCGAAGTCCATCAATTACCCGGCCTTGGAAGCCAAATTCCAAGCGGCGGTCGCGGAGGATCCGAAGCTCGCGGAGGCGGACTACAACCTCGGCGTTTTAGCCGAGCGGCAAGGCAAGAAGGACGACGCCATCTCGCACTATCAGACTGCTCTTAAGAAGAAGCCGACGCTCAAGGAAGCAGCGGAGAACCTGGCGGTGATCGCGCAGAACGAAGGGCGAATTCCGGAAGCGGTTCGCGCCTACGAAAGCATTCTCGCCGCGTATCCAGAGGACGGAAACGCGCGCGCCCGGTTGGCGGAGATTTACCGGATGAACGGCGACCACGATCGGGCGATGGATATGGCTCGCCAAGCCTTAATCCGCGAGCCGAAATCCCTCCCCGCCCACAAGGTGATGATGCTCTCCTACCTGGAGCGCAAGCAGATATCGATGGCCCGCCTGGTGGCGCTGCGCGCCATGAAGATCGACGACAATGATCCGGAGCTGTATCACACCGTCGGTCTCATCCTCCTCGCGGAGAACGAGCCCGCCAAGGCGCTGCTCCAGTTCAAAAGAGCGATCGAGGTTCGACCGGACTATCTGCCCTCGCGAGTGATGTTGGCGAAGACCGCCCTGCAGCAGGAGAACTATCCCGGAGCCGAGGAACACTTGCGCAAGATCCTCCAAGCGAACGGCAAGAACGCGGAAGCCCACCTCGATCTGGGCATCGCCTACAAAGGTCAAGGTCAGCTCGATAAGGCTTTGCAAGAATACGATCTCGCCGAGCAGCTCAATCCTGAGCTCGCGGCGATCTATCTCAACCGGGGCATCATCTTGCACCGATACAAGGATTCGCCGGAGAAGGGCCTCGAGAACTACAAGAAATATTTATTGCTGCTCGGCGGCGCAGTGGCACTCCCTGCGGAGGCGCCGGTCTTTGGTTTGATGAATGAGGCGGAGCAGATCATTCAGGCAAAGGCAGACGCCAAGCGTAGCGAGGAAGAGACGAAGAAGCTCGAAGTCGCGCAGAAGGCTCAGCAAGCCAAGTTGAAAGAAGCGGAAGAGCGCGAGCACCACGAGCAGGAATTGGAGAATAAGAAAATGCAAACGCCAGAGACGCACGTCAACCGAGAGGCTGGGTCAACTCCGACCGCGGGCACTCGCTCGCGCGCAAAGCCTGCCAAACCAAGCGAGCCGCCCGCCAAGGACGAGCCTACCGAGGATCCGTTGGAGAAAAATTGAAATTGCGTGTGTGATTAAAAGTAGTCCGATTTAGCAAAAGGTATGACAGTAATTTCCCGATGATTTCATGCTAACTCAGTGAGTGTTAGGATGCGTTTTCGTCACAGGGGATTGTTCATGTTAAAGCTATTGGCGCTGCTTGCGCTCTTGCCCAGCCTGGCTTATGCAGAGGGAAAAAAGGGCGCTGATGAAAACGTTCGTTACGCTAAAACAACGACGATTAATTTCGAAGACGATACGATCGAAGGAGACCTGACGCGGCCTGACGGAGAATATGTCGAAGCGCGAAAGCGCGTGAAACATTCGAACCTGATCAGGATTCGCGAGGAATTCAAAGACAAAGTGATGGAGTCAGTGGGGGAGTTGTAGCAAGGAGGAACGTCGGATTCATCGACGATACATAAACAGGAGTCTCCGTGCCCGTGCCACTGACACTTAAAGTATACAAAGGCGATCAGCTGATCGCGACCAGGGAGTACGATCGCGACATCATCAAGATCGGTCGCCTCGCCTCGGCTCATCTGTGCCTGGACGATGAGAAAGTTTCGCGCATTCACTCGGTGATCGAGGTTTCGCCCAACGGGGCGTTGTCGATCATCGACATGGGCAGCGTCGAAGGCACCTACGTCAACGGCCAGCGCGTCAACAAGGGCGCCATCGCCAGCGGCGACGAGATCCGCGTCGGCGGAACGGTGATCCGGGTGGCGCTCAGCTCCGCAGCGGCCAACCTCGCGTCCGCTGCCGCCGAGGCAGATCCATCCGAAAGCGCGGAGGCCGCACCGGCGGAAGATGCCGCCGCCGCATTTTCGCAGGCTGTCGTTCAACCCCGCGCATCGCCTCCGCCTCCCCCTCCGCCTGCAGAAACTTCGGAGCGAGCCTCCAATGGAGCGCCGAGAGCCGCCCCGGCGGCGGCTGCGAGCCCGAGGGTTCGCCCTCCCCGCCGCAAGGGCAGCGGCCCGCTCGGCCTCGAGCTGCGGTTCAAGTGGGGCGATCGAATCGTCGGAGAGTATTTCCTCACGCCTCAGGTGAAGAGATCCTTCACCGTAGGCACTGGAGCCGGCGTCGACTTCGCCATGGGCGATGCGAAGCTGCCGGGCGAAAAGTTCGAGGTCGTGCAGTCGGACGGCCAAAACTTTTTGCTGCGCTTCACTGGCAAGATGAACGGCGAGCTGCACCGCGACGGCAGCGTGAGCGATCTGCGGCAAGTGATTGAGAGCCAGCGCACCGAGCACGATGGAGACGCATACAGCCTCCACCTGGAGCCAAATGACTTCGCCTGGGTCGACTTAGGCGCGATCGATCTCGAGGTCTGTTTCCAGCCCATCCCGAAACCGATCTTCGTTCCTTTCCTGGAGACGATTGACTTTACCGTTCTGAACATCTTCCTGGTGATGTTTCTGCTCGCTGCGCTGTTTGTGATCAGCGCGCTCAATCGCGAGCTGGAGGGCGAAGGGTACGTCGACGAGCTTTCCGGAAATCAGGCGCGGATCGCTAAATTGATCATCAAACCGCCCGAGATCCAGAAGAACCGCTTCCTCGAGAAGCTCGCCAAGCAGAAGGAAAATCAGGGCGAGATGGCGGCGAAGCACAGCGGCGACGAAGGGCAGATGGGCAAGAAAGACGCGCCGAAGCGCAACACGCGCACCGCGCCAAAGGGCGATCCGAATAACAAGGACCAGGCGAGGATGATGACCCAGCGGATCTTCGGCCAGGGCAGCGGCGGAATCTCCACCATCTTCGGCCACAACGGCCTGGGAGGAGAGCTCAAGAGCGCGATGGGCAACATGTTCGGCTCGGCACCGGGCGATGCGCGCGGGCTGGGCGGGCTTGGCCTGCGCGGCTCTGGCTCCGGCGGCGGCGGCATGGGCAATAGCATTGGCATCGGTGGAATCGGCACCAAGGGCCGCGGCGGCGGGGTGGGAAGCTATGGCACCGGAGCGGGCTATCTGGGCGGAAAGAAGGATACCAGTCCCGAGATCACCTCGTCTGAGCCGATGGTGATGGGCTCGTTGGACAAGGAGCTGATCCGCCAGGTGATCCACCGCAATCGGAACCAAATCCGCTACTGCTACGAAAGCCAGCTGACGCGCTTTCCCAAGCTGTCGGGCAAGGTGGCCGTGAAGTTCGTGATCAGCGCTTCGGGTACGGTCGCCTCCTCGCAGGTCGCACAGTCGACGGTGAGCAACGCCGAGTTGGAGACCTGCATCGCCGGCCGCGTGCAGACCTGGATCTTCCCCAAGCCGAAGGGCGGTGGCGTCGTGATCGTCACATACCCCTTCATCTTGAAACAGTCGGGAGAGTAGTAGACTGGGAATCGAAGCTGCCGCGTCTGGGCAGAAGCCTCACGGGGCCTCGGGGTCCCTCTCAGAGGAGATCGCCACCTGAACATCTCATTTTCGAAGGGAGTGTCCACCGGGCGCCGCCTGCTAGCTGCCTCGGGATTGTTTCTCTTCACCTTGGCAGTCATCCCTGCCGCGGCGCGCGCGCAGGAGGCTGCTCCAGTGCTCAAGGAGCGCGAGTCGGCGCCGCTGTCGGAAATCGAGCGCGGCTTCTACTTCCGCGGCTCGGGCGGCCCGTTCTTCCTCACCAGCTTGCCGGCGACGCAGGGACCGAAGCCATTTTCCTCCGGCCAGATGGCTCAAGTGGAGCTGGGCGGAGACCTGGGAGAGCACTTGTCGCTCGGAGTTTTCGTGATGGGCACCTCGAACCGGGCCGGCTCCGACTACATCGGTAACTCGGGCGGCACCGCTTCCGGAGACTTCGCCGCGATCATTCCGGGCGCTTCGGTTCGCTTGAGCGTCGTCGGGATCTCCGACGCCAACGGCGTGAAGAGGACCTGGTTCTACGCGCGCGGCGGCGTGGGATATGCGAAGTTCTACCCGACTGAATTGTTGTCGCCGGATGCTCTGCTCTTCGCCGGGCCCGGCATCGAATACTTCACCCGGATTCGCCACTTTTCCGTCGGCTTCGAGGTGACCGGATCCTATCTCGTCAAGTCCAAGACGTTTGGCTTCGCATTGGCGCCAAATTTGAGGTACGCGTTCTGATGGAGAACGCGTTTGGTGAACGAGGACGGAACTGGCAATCCGCCTAGGCCAGGCCAGCCGGACAACCGACCTGCGAAAGGGAACCGGCCGCGGGGAGATCGCAACGAGCGCCGAGGGCGGGCCGACTCGAGCGACCGCAGGCGGCGGGGGCGAGGCGCCGAGCGACAAGGCAGGCGCGAGCGCGACTCCGGATCCGCCGCGTTTCGCGTCTTGAGCGAGCTCTCCGTTCTGGAAAAGGGGCTGTCGACCGGCGACTTCGCCAAGCAGAAGGAGCCGCTCGAAGAAATTCTGAGACAGCTCAGCTCTCTTCATCTGCGCTCGCTCGAAGACCTGGACTTCAACACCCGGGGCCGCCTGCTGACGACGCTGCTCAGAGTGGCGAGGCAAAAGAAGCCGCCTGAGCCGCCCGCCGCGGCGCCGCCGCCATCCGAGCCCGCGCATCCGCCAGCGGAAACGGCCGCAGATGCTGCTGGCGCGCCAGCCGACGCAGCGGCCGAGGCTTCGCCCGAAGCCGCTCCAGCATTGCAGGCTGAGGCGAAGGCGGAGGAAGCGGCGACGGCGCAGGCGGGCGCCTCTGGGGAAGGACAGCCAGACGTGCCTGCCGCAGAAAGCGGGGCGTCCGGTGCAGAGCCGCCTCCTGCGCAAGCGCCCGCCTCCGAACCTGCGCCTGCGGCGCGCCCACCTTCACCCGAAGAGCTGAAGCTGGCCGCGTACACCGACGTGATGTTCCTCGTTGGCTCTGTTTGGAAAGCAGCCGGCGATCAGCGCCGCGCAGAGCTCGCTTTCGCTGCCAGTGGGCGTACACCCCAAGAGCGGGAGCGGGAATCGGTCGAAGCACCTCGAGCCTCGCGCGATTGGCGGGAGGAAGCGCGTCTGCTGGAGAGCCGCAAGCGGACGCGCGACGCCGCGCGACTCCACGAGCAGCACGAATCGCACGCGGAAGCGGCAAGGCTTTACGAGGCCGGCGGAGATCTCAAGAGCAGTCTGAGGTGTTTGCTGGCGACCAAGGATCTGTTGGCGGCGCGGCGTCTGCTCAAGCAGATGAAGCCGGATCAGTTTCTTCCCGTGATCGAAAAGGCGGGCGCCTACGAGCTCCTGATGGAGCACTACGTCGATGCGAAAGACTTCGAGAACGTGGCCAAGCTCTACGAGCGCGCGCGCCAATTCGACCAAGCGGCGATCGCCTGGGAGAAGAGCGGCAAGCTGGCCGCGGCTCGCAAGGCGTACGAGCGCGCCAAAGATTTAGCCAGCGCCGAGCGCGTCCGGCAGCTGGAGGTCACCAAGCTTATTGAGCGCGGTGACCGGTTGGGCGCCGCATTGCTTCTCATCGCCGCGGGAAAGCAGGACGAGGCGGTCCAGGCGCTGCTGGCCCTACCCGCGGCGAAGGCGTTTCGCTTCCTGCAGAAGGCAAAGCTCGATGCGCAAGCGCTGGAGCTGGCTCGCAAGGAGATTGCCCGCGCCGAGGCGGAGAGCAGACCTGCCGCCAGCGCGCGATGGCTGGAGATGTTGGGAGACGTGGCCGCCGCGGCTGAGGCCTGGGAGCGCGCGCAGCGAAAGGATCGCGCTCTGCCGCTGTATGAGCAATCGGGGAATTGGCAGCGCGCGGCGGAGCTCGCCGAATCGCTCGGCCAAAGAGACAAGGCGGTAGAGCTTTATCATCGGGCTGGCGACAAGGTGTCAGCCGAGAGAGCTGCGGCGATGCCCGCACAAGTAGCCGCTCCGCCGCCATCGGACTCTCCTGTCGCTCTAGAAGGGGAGGGTGAGGAAGGATAAACTTTTGTGGCTGCGAGGCCACGATCCGCCCGCCCCCAACCCTATCCCGCCCGATGGAAGAGCCTTTGTTGAAGCGCGCGCCCGAGCGTTGGCCAGACGACGGCCCTTTTCTGCAGGCTGCATCGTCTCTCGAGCGCTCTGGACGAATCGAGGAGCTGATCCGGCTCTTTGGAAGCAGGGTGCACGAGCTGCCGATTCCCGCTGAGGCGGTGCGGTTGCTGACGCGCGCCGGTGAGCTGACCCGGGACCGAATCAAGGATTTGTCGCGCGCCGAGGATTTCTTCCGGCGAGCGCTCCTGTTTGCCCCCGGCGCAAAGGAGCCGCTGAAGGGGCTGTCCACCTTGCTCGAGCAGAGGCAGGATTACGCTTCGCTGGCCGAGCTGCTCGAGACCGCGGCGCGCTCTACCTCCGGACCCGAGCGCGCTGCGCTCCTGCTCAAAGCGGCGGATCTCTACGAGCAGAAGCTGCAGCGCAAGGAGCGGGCGATCCTTTGTTGCCAGCAGGCGAGCAGGGCGGATCCGAGCGCCCGCCAGTCCTTTCGCCGGGCGCGGGTTCTCTTCCTCTCCGAGCACCGCTATCGCCCGGCATTCGATTCGCTCGAGCGCGAGCGCGCGGCGCTGGGCAGCGAAGGGTTGGCGGAGGACTACGCCAGTCTTGCCGAGCAGCTCGCGGAGGATCCTGTGGAGCACCCGCTCGCGGGCGACGCGGCGCGGATCGCCTTGGAAATACAGCCGGGGAACGCCAGGGCCGAGAAGGTGCAAAAGGCGCTCAAGCAGTTCGATCTCAGCTGGCGCGACCGGGTGCGGCTGCTGCGAACGGCGTCGCTCGAAGAGCGGGATCGCAAACGAGCGGCGCGGCTGTCGCTGCTGGTGGCAAAGCTGTTCGCCTGGTGCGACGGCGCCGCGCGAAACAAGGTAAAGGAAGCGCTCGATCGCAGCTTCCTGCTCTGGCCGGGGATGCCGGCTGCGGTGGACTTCCTGGAGCGCTTGGCGGCGAAGGAGCAGGATTTCCCGGGGGCGGTCCGCTTTCTGGAAGGAATGGCCCAGGAGCTGAAGGATCGCCCGGTGCAAAGCCAGCTGTGGACGCGCGCCGGGCTTTTGCGGCTGAAGCTCGACGACCGCGCTGGGGCGCTGCTGGACTTCGAGAAGGCCGCCGACGCCGATCTGTCTCGGCCCGAGTGCATCGCGCTTGCCGCCGAGCTGCTGCTGGAAAAAAACCGCGCCGGGGAAGCGCTCTCTCTGTACGAGCGCCACCTGGGAACGTTGAGGGAGCGGCCCGCTCAGATCGACACGCGGATCTGGCTTGCCGAGATGGGCGCGAAAGTGGGGCAGCCCAGCGGCCGAGCTCACCTCGAAGCTGTGCTGAAGCTCGATCGAACAAATGCGTCGGCGGCGTGGCGACTGGCCCACTTGTTGGTCGAGGCCGCTGACACCGACGGCCTCGAAGCGGCGCTTGACCTTGCCCTTCTGTCTCGCCGCAGCTCGGCGGAGCGGATGAAGCTCGCGCTGGACGCGGCGAAGCTCTTCGACCAGAAGGGCGATCCAACGCGCGCATTCTTCGTCCTGGCGCGGATTTTTTTCCTGGAACCGCAGGAGGAACAGCTGGTCTCCGCGCTGGTCGCCAGCGCGTTGCGCGGCGGGCCATTAGCGGAGATCACCGCTTCGCTGCAGCGGGCAGCCCAGCTCGCGCCGGAACCGGGCTCGACCGAGCTGAAGCAAGCGCTCGCGGAGATTTCGAAGGCGGCGGCTCCCGACTCGAACGGCGCCACCAACGGCGCTCCGGCGTCCGCCGTGGAAACCGCCGGCGCCCAGGGCCGAAACGCAACCAATGGCTCCGAAGTCGAAAACCTCGAGCGCAGCGCGAGCGCGATGATCGCCGACTCACAGTGGGAGAGCGCGGCGAAGGTCATCGAGTCGCTGCTGGAGGTGCAGGGGCAAGACGGAGGCGCCGCTCTCCGCGCGCGTTGGCAGCTCAAGTTGGCCCAGATCTACGCCGACCGTCTGGCGCACACCGAGCGAGCGGTGTCGCTGCTCTTCGAGCGGATGCAGTCTGCCCCTTCGCCGGAGGTCCTCTCCACGCTGGAGCGCCTGGCCTCTCGAGGAATCCAACCGGCCGAAATTTCCGAGGTGCTGGCGCGCCACTACGGTCAGAGCGGGGATCATCAACGCCAGTCGGCGGCTCTGCTCATCGGTCTGTCCTCGGCAAAGGATCCGGCAATCCAAAAGCAGCTGTTGGAAGCGCTGGCGGGGATCCATGAAAAGCACTTGGCGGATACGCGCGGCGCGTTCGAGTTTTTCCTTCGAGCTCTGCGGCTCGACCCCCGCGACCCGAACCTTCGGGCACAGGCGGCCCGCCTGGCGCGGGACTTGTCAGCGCAGGCGGAGCTGGCGCGCGCGTTGGCGAGCCGCGCAGTCGATGCCGGCGATCGCGCCCTCGCTCTCGATCTGCTGTGCGCTGCCGCCGAGTTGGCAGAGGAGGCTGGGGCCATCGAAGAAGCGGTGTCTGCGCTTCAGCTCGCCCTGGAGCGGTCTCCCGACGATCCCCAAGTCCTCACTCGATTGGTCGCTCTGTACCGGAAGGCGGGCCGCTTGTCCGAGTGCGACCTGGTGCTTCGCCGCAGGATTCTCATCGGCGAGGACCGCGAAAAGCCAGCGCTCTACCTCGACCTTGCGCATTTGAGCGCAGACCTCTCTCGTCCCTGGGAAGCCGCCCAAGCGATTCAAGAGGCGATCAAGGCGGGAGCCGATGAGCGGAAGAACTTGCCGTTGCTCTGCGAGCTGCTGGAGCGGGCCGGTCGCACCAGCGAGCTTTCCGCTGCGCTGGGCCGATGCATCGAGCTCGCCAGCGCAGCCGGGGACAAAGACGACGCCGCCCGACTTTCGTTGAGGCGCGCCAAAGTCTTGGAAGCCTCTTTGAGCGGCCGAGGGGAGGCGGTTCGAAACTACTCGGACATCCTCCGCCGCCGGCCCTCGGATCCGGATGCGCTCGCTGCGCTCGAATCGATGCTCAAAGACGCTCAGTGCCGCACCGAAGCGGCCCGCGCGCTCGTCCCTGCCTACGAGGCGCTCAAGGATCATCGCAAGCTGGTCACCACGCTGGACATCGTCGCCCAAACAGCGCCCGACAAGCTGGACCAGATCCAGGCGCTCAAGCAGGCGGCCTATGTCTACTTGCACCAGCTGCGGCAGCCCGAGCTTGCTTTCGCGGCGTTGGCCCGAGCGGTTCGGCTCTCTCCGGAAGACACCGCCATCCGAAGCGCCGCCCGCCAGGCGGCCGAAGACGCGGATTCCCTCGACAGCTTCGCCGAAGTGCTTGCGGAGATGGTCGAAGAGGACGTCGGTGCCGCCGGCGCCGCCTTGCACCGCGAGCTGGCCGAGCTGTACGAGAAGAAGCTCGACAATCGAAAGGCCGCGGTCCGCCATCTCCGCGAGGCGCTAAAGCTGGAGCCCGGCAACCTGGACGCGCTGCGCGCATTGCAGAGGCTCCATCGCATAGCCGAGGAATGGGCCGCGCTGGCCGAGGTCTTGGAGAGCCTCGCCGGCCTGGTGCCGGATGGCGCCGAGAAGATCGCTCTGTGGCGCGAAGTGGCCACGCTGCATGAGCAAAAGCTGATGGACAAGGAAAGCGCCGCCTCCACTTGGCGCCAGGTCGCGGCGAAGGATCCGCTCGACCGCGAGGCAGCGATGGCCCTCGAACGGCTCTCCAGCGAGCTCAACCGGCTCGATGATCTCGCCTTCGCGCTGGGGCTGAGAGCTTCGCAGGAAGGGAAAAGTCCCCAGGGCCGAGAAGCAGCATTTCGCCTGGCGCAGCTCCACCAGCAGCAGGGAGATGGATCGCGCTCGCTTCAGCTCTACCAGCAGATCCTGCAGGACGATCCGAATCACGCGGGCACCCGCGCTGCTCTCGACGCCTGGGCCAGGCTCGGCGCGCCGGACAGCGCGTCGGCCTTGGAGATTCTCGATCCGGTCCTGGCGTCCTCGGGAGACCATGCTCGGCGCATTGCCCTGCGCGAGCAGCGGATGGAGACCGCACTGCCGCACGAAAAGGGTCGGCTCGCTGCCGAAATCGGGGCCATCTACGAGCGCGATATGCGGCAGCCCGACCTGGCCTTCCGGGCGACGCTGAAGGCGTTTGCCGCTGGCACCGATCGCGAGGCGGTTCGGCTCGAGCTCGAGCGCCTGGCCCGCGCCACCGGCGCGTATGACGATTTGGCTGACGCTTACGAAAGCGCGGCCGAGACGTCGCTGCCCGGCGACGAGGGCATTCCACCGCTGCTGCGCCGCGCCGCCGAGCTGCGCGAGCACCTCGGACAAGCCGACCAGGCGATCCGTTTGTGGCGAGCGCTCCTGGAGGAGCAGCCCCAGGATCGCGAGGCGCTCGATCATCTGGGCAAGCTCTACGAGCGCTCCAAGAATGCGAAGAACCTCTCGGAGGTCTTCGCGCGGAAAGCCCAGCTGACCGAGGATTCCGAGGAGCGGCACGTTCTGCTCCTCAAGGCGGCAGCTGCGTTCGAAGCGGCGGGAGAGGACGCGTCGGCGATCGAGGCGTTTCGATCCGCATTGTCGATCCAAAAGACGATCGGCGCGCTGGAAGGACTGGATCGATTGTACGGCAAGAGCCACCGGTTCGCCGAGCAGGCAGAGATTCTGAATCTGCTCGCCGAGATGTCGAGCGATCCCGGCGCGCGCAGGGTGTACCTGAGTCGGCGCGCCCACCTGGTCGAGAAAGAGGGGCAGCACGGGGCGGCGCTGCTCGCCTACCGGCAAGTGCTCGAGCTTTCGCCCGGAGAGAGCGGCGCGGTGAGCGGTCTGGAACGGTTGCTGCAAATCGAATCGACCAAGGTGGAAGCTGCGCAGCTGCTGGAGCCGATCTACCGGCACCTCAAGGACGTGAAGAAGCTGGCCGAGGCGATCGAAATCCGGGTGGGGGCCGCAGCGCCGAGCGATCGATCTGCAGCGATCCAGGAGCTTGCAAACCTGCGCGAGCTGCTCGGTCAAAAGTCGCTCGCGCTCGAAGTGCGCATTCGCGCCTTCCACGATGAGCCTGAGAGCGAATCGGCGCGGGGAGAGCTGGAGCGACTCGCCGCCGAGACGGGCTCGTTTCAGGAGCTGGCCGCGGCCTACGAGGAGCAGCTCGGTCGCGGGATCGACGACGCTCTTGCGGTTGAGCTGTGGCGGCGCTTGGCTACCCTCTACGGGGATCGCCTCGCCCGTCCGGACCTTGCCATTCGCGCATGGGAGGAAGTGGCAAAGCACGAGCCTGACAACCTCCAGCCCCTGGAGAGCTTGGCCCGGCTCTACCGCGAGGCTCGCGGATTCCGCGAGTTGGCGGAGGTGATGAAGCGGCAGATCGCGCATGAGCCGAACCAGAGCAAGCAGGTTTCCTGCCTGTTCGAGCTGGGTCGGCTCGCGGAGGAAGCGCTCGCGGATAGGCCGCTGGCCGCCTGGGCTTACTCGCAGATCCTCGATCGCGAGCCGCAAGATCCAAATGGCCTCAAATTTCTCGAGCGCGTCTACTCCCAAAGCGAGCAGTGGCCGGAGCTGGCTTCGCTGATCGAACGCGAGATCCAGCTCGCGCAGCAGCGCGGCGCTCAGGAAGAGGCCTTCGACCTGCGGGTGCGCCTGGGCCGGCTGAAACTCGGCCGCCTCTCGGATCCCCGAGGTGCTTTGGACACCTTCCAGGACGTGCTTCGGATGCGGGCCAATCACGCGGGCGCTGTCGGCGCGCTGGAGGAGATGGCGCGCTCCGACAGTCCCTTGCGAGGCGATGCGGCCGCCGCGCTCGAGCCGGTGTTCTTCAACGCGGGAGATCACCTCCGGCTGGTGCAGATGCTCGAGGCGCGCGCTTCGGCCGAGCCGGTGCTCAAGGAGCGCGTCGCCCTCCTGCGAAAAGTTGCGGAAGTCTATGCCGAGCAGATGAAGAACGCGGAGATGGCATTCGTCGCCGCCGCCCGCGCCTTGCGCGAGCTGCCCGACGATGAGGCGTCGCTCGAGCTTTGCCTGCGGTTGGTGGAGCCCGCCGAGGCTGCGGAAGACCTCGCATCGCTGTTGACCGAAATCGCCACCAAGGCGGCCGATGACGGCGCCCGCGCCTCCCTGTACCGCGCGCTCGCCCGCCTCCAGCTGCGACACCGCGCCCTTGATGCCGCGGTCGAGACCTGGAAGAAAGTGCTCGAGCTGGTCCCGTCGGACGAAGAAGCGCTCGACGGCGTCGCTCGCCTCTACGCTCAGCTGGGGCGCGCGCGCGAGCTGTTGGACGTTCTTCGCCGGCAGCTTGCGGCGAGCGACGACCCATCTCGGCGCGCTCTGTTCCTTCTGCAGATTGGCACGCTGCAGGACGAGCATCTCATGGACAGCTTGGGGGCGCTGGCCACCTTCCGCCGACTGCTCGAGCTTCGCCCTGAGGATCGCGCGGCTCTTGAGCGGATGGATCTGCTCACCGAGAAGCTGCAGCGCTGGCCGGAGCTGGCCGACGTGCTGTCGAGGCGGATCAAGCTGGAGGGTGAAGCGGCCAGCCCGGATTTGAAATTCCGCCTGGCTGGGGTGCGCGAAACTCGCTTGATGGACAAGCTCGGTGCTCTCCAGCTCTACGCGGAGATCCTCGCCGCGCGGCCGGATCACGCCGATACTGCTTCCAGGGTCACCGCGATCGTTCAGCGCGAGCCTTCGAACCACGTTGCGGCGAACGCGCTCATTGAGGCGCTGCGGGCAACGCGCGACGGGCCAAAGCTCGCCGAGGTCCTCGAGCTGAGGATCGGCGTGTCGCCGGACTCTGCCGAGCGCAAGTCGTTGCTCATGGAGTTGGCGGAAATCCGCCAGGCGCAGCGCGAGCCCGAGCTGGAGTACCTCGCTCTCTATCGGGCGTTCAAGGAAGACCCGAACGATGGCTCACTGCGCAGTCGGCTCGAGAGCGCCGCCGAGGCAGCAGGAATGCGCGAGGAGCTGGCGCACGCCTACGAGGAGGAGCTGCCCCGGATCGCCGAGGCGAAGGATGCCGCCGACATCTGCCTTCGACTGGCGGTGCTTTTCGACGAGAAGCTCGCTCACTTCGATCGAGCGGCGCTGTATTACGAGAAGGCGCGCGAGCTCGATCCTGAGCTCGCAACGGGCGTTCTGCCCTCGCTTGATCGCCTCTACACCCAGCTGGCCAAACCCCAGGAGCTTGCCGCGATCCTGGAGCAGCTCGCGGAGCAGGCGCAAGAGCCGCGGGAGAAAATCGCCTTCCTCTTCCGGCTCGGCCAGATCGAGCAGGAGCAACTTAGCAGCGCAGAACGCGCCACCAAGACTTACGGGCGGATTCTCGAGCTGGACAAGGCCTATCTGCCCGCCGCCCGCCAGCTGGAGCAGCTCTACGAAGCCGCTGGAAACATCGACAAGCTCTACGCCGTGCTCAGGCTCCAGCGGGAGAACGCCTCCGGTCCGGAGCGGGAGAGGATCTTGTCCAAGATGGCCCAGGTTTCCGCAGAGGGATTGTCCGACGTCGGCCAATCGATCGACCTCTATCGCGAGCTGCTCGCCAAGAACCCTCGCAATGACGCCGCCTACGCTTCGCTCGAAGAATTGCTCGAGCGGGCTGAGCGGTTCGATGAGCTCAAGGATCTGCTCGCCGCGCGGGTGCGCCAGAGCATCGAGCCGCGTGAGCTGGCGCGCGCCAACGACAAGCTCGGTCGCATTCTGCATCGACGACTGGGTCAAGCGGAGGAGTCGATCCCGTACTTCAAAGCGGCTCTCGACCGAGACCCCAGGCACAAGCCGGCGTTGGAAAGCTTGCGCGACGTCTACGAGGAGCTCGGCCGAAAAGATGAGTTGGTGGCGGTTTTGCGGCGCCTGCTCCCGTTGCAGGAGGACAGCGAAGGCGCCAAGGCGGTGCGGCTGCGCTTGGCGGAGATCCTGGGCGAGATGGGGCGCCGCGAAGAGGCGCTGGACGCCGCCCGCCGAGCACTTGAAATCGAGCCGCACCGCATCCCCGAGCTGAATCGCATGCACCAGGTTTTCGGCTCGCTGAAGGCGTACGCCGACTCGGTGCACGCCCTCGAGCTTCGCTCCGAGGCGCAGCTGCTGGCGGAAGACCGAGAGCAGGCGATCGCCACCCTGTTTGAGATCTCCGAGCTGTGGAAGGGACCGGCCCGAAAGCCGGAGAGCGCCGGTGTGTCCCTGCTGAAGATTCTCGAGCTGGATCCGGCAAACAGGACGGCTTACGAGCGCGCGCGCGACCTGTTCAGCGAGCTCAGCGACTGGCGGGCATACGCAGAATTGATCGACCGCTATTTGCCGCAGGTGGTCACCGACGAGGAAAAGATCACGCTGCTGCAGCTTCTGGCGAAGACCCGA
>Ga0126376_10000531_pt1 | contig 18688 bp, 13 predicted proteins | sample PanSoiMetPlot_15_FD_92760 | JGI IMG/M metagenome (GOLD analysis project Ga0126376, IMG submission 92760) | Tropical forest soil microbial communities from Panama - MetaG Plot_15 | ecosystem: Environmental > Terrestrial > Soil > Tropical forest > Bulk soil | place: Panama | collected 2016-02-17
CCGAGCTACCAATCCTTTATCCTGATTGACGCGGCGGGCGAACGCACCGTGCTCCGGCGTCACGATGAACGCCTGGCACTTCAATCGGCGGAACTTCACCGCGAATGGATCACCTCCGCTCGGGCGCTCCTCGTCGACGGCCACGACACCGCCGCGGCCTGCCTTGCTGCAAAGTGGGCCCGCGAAGCAGGAATTCCCGTGGTTGCCGATCTCGATAAACTCTACCCCGCCATCGATTCGCTACTTCCCGGAATTGACTACCTCATCAGCAGCAACGACATTCCTGGGCTCATCGCTGGGGAATCTAACCTCCCCCAAGCACTTGCCATCGTCCAGAAGCGATTTGGCAACAAACTCACCGCGGCAACACTTGGCCATGACGGCGTCCTTGCCTTCGATGGGGCGGCGTATTTCTATGCTCCCGCATTTAATGTTCCCGTGGCGGATACCACTGGCGCCGGCGACATTTTCCACGCCGGCTTCCTCTACGCGCTTCTCCAGAACTGGCCAACGCCGCGTCAACTCGAGTTTGCCTGCGCTGCCGCGGCACTCAATTGCACCGCCGTTGGCGCCCGCGGTGGAATCCGGCCAATTTCCGAGATCGAGCACCTCACCGCCACTTGCGCGCGTCGTCCGTCGGCTTACAATTCCTCTGCTTCAAAATCGGGGGCGTAAACATGATCCATGCCGGCAAATTCCTCGTCCTCACCCTAATTCTTGTGCCTTTCGCCGCGGCGCAAACGCCGCCGGAGCGTCGGGTCGTCGTCACCATCGACGACCTTCCTGCCAGCGCCGCCCAGTCCATGTCCGCGCAAGAATTGACGGACATGACCTCGAAGATCGTCGGCACTCTCAAGCAGCAACAGGTTCCCGCCGTCGGCTTCGTCAATGAAAACAAGCTCTACATGAAAGTTGGGGAAGTCGACGCCCGCATCGCAACGCTCAATCAATGGCTCGACGCCAGCCTGGAACTCGGCAACCACGCCTTCTCGCATCCCTCGTTTAACAAAATCGGCCTCAAGGAATTCGAAGAGTCCGTGATTCGCGGAGAAGTCGTCACTAAAACGCTTCTCGCCCAGCACGGCAAAAAAATGCGCTACTTCCGGCATCCCTTTCTTGACGTCGGCCGCGATCTCCAGTCCCGCAGGGAGCTCGAAGCTTTTCTCATCAATCGTGGCTATACCGTAGCGCCAGTGACCCTCGATCCAGAAGATTGGGCCTTCGCTCCTATCTATGACGCTGCAAGGAAGTCCGGTGATACGGCTATGCAAAAGAGAATAGCGGACGCCTATCTCAAATACGCCGATGAAGTCTTCGACTACTATGAAAAGTTCTCACGCGACCTCTTGGGCTATGAGCCGCCGCAGGTGATCTTGCTCCACGGGAATAATCTCGAAGCCGATCACCTCGGCGATCTGCTCGAAGTGCTCCGCAAGCGCGGCTATCGCTTCGTCTCGCTGGAATCCGCGCTCGGTGACAGCGCTTACAGCACACCGAACACCTATGTCGGCGAACACGGTAACGGTTGGCTCGAGCAATGGGCCATCAGCCTCGGCCGCATGCACCGCGGCGGCCCGGAATTCCCGCCCGAAATGCAGAAGCTCCGTCAGGCCCTTCCGCCGCCCCTAGCAAACGCCCCGACTCCGCCCGTCCTCTAGCCGTTCAAAGCGTGCTTCATTGTTGTTTTATGGGACCGGACGTTGCTATCACTAAGCTGATTATTCTGACCGACGACGGATGACTGAGGACCAACAAAAAAAAGAAGGCGCTCTACCTTTCGGTTTCGCGCCTTCGGAAACTGTGTCGTACAGCCGTCCTGCTTCGCTGCCTAATCTACTCGTTCGTGTTCCGGCCGAAGCCCTCGCACTCGCTTTCAATCCTGCTGCTGAGCTGTCCTAGCTCTGCGACTCAAGTTTTACAGAATTCGCCCTACGCTCCGGCTTCTTCACCTTCTCTCAAGCGCACCACAAAATTTTTAGGCTCTGCGGCGCATCTCGGAAGAAGGCGCTTCCACCGGTCCGTCTAGCGCTTCCGTCGACCGCTCCGGTCAGTTTGCACTTTCCGTTTCGATCTGTGCGCACAATAAAAGTTCTCTTATCGCGCGTCAATAGCATTCTTAGAGAACGTCTGTGCAAATCTGTGCATGATTGTGCATAACCGACACAGGGAGCGCTATCCCTCAAATGTCCACTTGCCGCCGGCCATGGTTTGTTCCACCGGAATGCTCACCAGCGTCGACGGATCCTCTTTCATCGGGTCGCGTCCCAGCACCACCAAATCCGCCACTTTCCCCACTTCCAGGGAGCCCTTCACATTCTCCTCAAACGACGCGTACGCTCCGTTGATCGTCCCAACGCGAACCGCTTCTTCCACGGAAATTTTCTGCTTCGGGCCCCATACGTTTCCCTTCAAATCCGTCCGCGTTACTTCGGATTGCAGCGCCATCATCGGTGCGAACTCTCCCGGTGGATAATCCGACGCCTGCGTTGCGCGAATACTCGCATCCAGAAACGACCGCAACGCGAACATGCGATTCAATCGCTCCGCGCCGTAGTACTTCATCTTTTCGCCGTGGTAATAAACGTACGTCGAAAACGGCGTCGGAATCGCGCCGAGCGCAGCGATACGCTTCACAAGATCGTCATTCACCATCGTGCAGTGCTCCAGCCGGAATCGTGCGCCCCTCCTCGGGTTCTCCTTCTGCAAACGCTCGTAGACCCGCAACGTAGTATCGATTCCCACGTCGCCGTTCGCGTGCGTTCCGATCTGCCAGCCTGCCGAGTGTGCCTTGCGCCCATATTCGTAGAGTTCATCTTCTTTCATCACCAGAATTCCAAAATCGTTTGGCCGCCCTTCGTACGCGGTCGAAAGCCGTGCCGTCCGTTCCGATATCGACCCGTCGCATACCATCTTCATCGCGCCCACGCGCACCCACTCGTCTCCCAGCCCCGTCCGCACGCCCGCTGCAATCATCTGATCGATAAACCGATAGTTGATGAAGCAGTAAGCGCGGTAGAGCAATTCGCCCGCGTCTTGCGCATCTTGATACGCCTGCAAATCGGTTGGCGTCCCTTGCGCCTCCGTCGCGGAGGTTATGCCCGTCTTCGCTAGCATTTTTGAAATCAGCTTCACGCCCTCACGATGATCATCCCGCGTAAACTTCGTCGGCCGCACTTTATCAATTAAACCTTGTGCGTTTTCGGCCAGCCGTCCGCTGAGTTTCCCCGTCGCGGGATCGTGGCTGATTTGTCCACCCGGCGGATCGGGCGTCTTCTCCGTAATCCCCGCGCGCTGAAACGCCATCGCGTTGCAATAAACGGTGTGACCACCTCGGTGTTGGATGTACACCGGATGATCCGGCAGTGCCGCATCCAAATCCTGAATCGTGAGCGGCCTCCCGTCCGAGGTCTTCGTATCGTCGTACTTGAACCCCATTACCCATTCGCCCGCTGGAGTCTTCGTCGCGCGTTCCCGCAACGCCGCCTGTATCGCAGCAATCGACCGCAAATCGCAATCCACCATGCGCAAATGCATCAGCCCTGCATCCGCCGGATGCGAATGAGCGTCAATAAATCCGGGCAGCACCGTCTTCTTGCCAAGATCAATCTTCTTTGTCGTCGACACAGCCACGGCTAGCACGTCGGCATCGCGCCCAATCGCCAAAATACGCCCTCGCGCAATCGCGATCGCCTCCGCTTGCGGCTCGCGCTCATTTACAGTCCAAATATTTCCGTTATGCAGAATCAGTTCCGCTTTCTCCTTTTCCCAGGCAAAAGCGCCAGAAGGGATGCACGCACTGACTCCCACCGCCCCAATTCCGCCCAAAAACTCCCGCCGCCTTGTCATCGATTCCCCCTCTTGTTCTTCGCTGTCCCGCCCATCTCACTGCGATGCTGCCAATGGTCGTTGGCCGTCATACTGCGGGCGCCATCATAAGCCCGAACCCCCGGTCGTGGCGCCCTCGTTGAGAAGGAACGAGCTCGACTGGAAACACAATGCTGACCAAAAAAGCGAGATCGAATTGTGGGGCGGCCCTCATCCATTCTGCAAAAGCAGCTTGATGCGCGCCTGCTGCGCCTGCCTCACATGATTCCGAATTGCTGCTTCTGCGGCCGCCGCGTCGCGTGCCTCGATCGCGTTCACAATCTTCTTGTGTTCCAGCAGTGCCGTCTTCCGCCGCTCGTTGCCGACGCGGCCCGCCGGCTGCAACAACAGCATCCCCGTCTGGATATACTCGAGCATCTTCAAAATGTAGCGATTGTGAGAGCAGTAGTAGATCGCTTCATGGAATCTCCGGTTGTGATCCGCCAGTTTTCCGGCGTCATCCAGAATCTCTTCTTCCAACTCGAGCATGTTTCGCAGCGCCAAAATCTCCATGTCGGATGCATTCCGTGCCGCCAAGCCGGCAGCCGTCGCCTCCAAAACCTCCCGCACAGCGTAGAGCTCCATCACGCTCTGATAGTCCAACTTTGTTACTACGCGGCCCCTCGCGCGGTCCGCGGAAACTAGTCCTTCTGCTTCCAGTGCGGCGATGGCCTCTCGCACCGGCGTGCGGCTTACTTTCAGCCAAGTCGCCAGTTCATTCTCCAGAATCCGGGCGCCGGGCTTCAGCTCGCCTGTGGCGATCGCGTCCCGGAGGAGGGCATAGGCCTTCGCTCCGCGCGACCCTTTGCCCGCGCCTTCGGAATGGACGGCGGGCGATTTCGCTTCTTGCGCGACTCGCTTGCGGTGCTTCGCCCTGAAATTGACGGTCATTGTTTCCGGTCCTCGGCGCGCATGCTTTTGCAGATGGTAACAATCACTCTACCAATTTGGCTGCTGCAATGCCATCGTATGGACATGTATACACAAGTATGCGTAAATGCTAAAATCTCTTTTGGCGAAGAATTCTTCTGCGGAATGCCATCTTTTCAGGACTCAAGCGCGAACAGGAGCTGTTACAGGAAATGAAAAGCCGTCTTCTGAGGTTAGGGCAACATCTGCTGTTTACCTGGCCAATCATTGCATTCGTGCTCTTCAAGGCCGCGGCCGTGTGTGCACAAGGGAGTGGCTATGAATTCAACGATTCCCACTTCCATTTGACCAACAACATTCAGGAGGGCCCGCGCATTCGCGAGTTTCTCAAAATGATGGGCACGCACGCCGGCCGAGTCGCGGTTTTTGGCATTCCTCTCCAACAACAATGGTCGTATCGAGTTGACGGCGACCGCGCACCGAAGTACTACCTGCAATCCGACGCCCCGCTTTACTACTATTCCTTTACCGACGCCTGGATCGCAAGTGAGTATAAGTCGTTGTCGAAACAAGAGCAGTCGCGCTTTGATCCAATGATTACCGGCTTCAACCCGACAGACATGTACGCCGTGGACCACATTCGGCGAGTTCTGCAGACCTACCCGGGCGTGTTCACCGGTATCGGCGAGTTCACCATTCACAAGGAATTCGTCGCGGCAAAAATTCCGGGAGAAGTCGCCAGCCTTCAGAATCCAGCCCTCGATCGCATCCTGGATTTTGCCGGAGAAGTGGGTTTGCTAGTGATCCTGCACAACGACATCGATCTGCCGCTGGCCAAAGACATCGCAAAAGAACAAGCCGAGCCCGCCTACCTCGCTCAACTCAAAGCTGTTCTCAAAAGGCACCCCAATACGACCATCATTTGGGCACATATGGGGCTCGGCCGATTGGTAGCGCCGCCTCCGAACTTTTTCCAAGAGATTGACACTATTCTGCACGATCCGGACTTTCGCAACGTCTACTTCGATATCTCCTGGGATGAAGTCGCGAAATATTTCGTGGGTAGCGCGGAGGCGACAAAGCGGCTGGCCAATCTCGTGCAGCGATATCCCGACCGCCTTCTTTTCGGTACCGATGCTCCTGCTCCTCGAGACCAGGACAAATACCTGAAGGTTTTTTATCAGTATGATCCGTTATGGAATTCGCTCGACGCCGAGACGTCGCGTAAGGTCCGCTTGGAAAATTACGAGCGGATTTTCGACACCGCTCGTCACAAGGTTCGCGCCTGGGAAAAAGCACACCTTCTCGCTGTGCAAAAACAGATCGATTCGCGGGAAAACCTGCACGCACACGACTCTGGCTTAGCTGTGAACTGATTTGACGACCGACAATTCCGTGATTCTCTGCCTGGCGAAATCGCTCCATGCACTTAGGGGATCGAGCGCGACGTATTGCTGCCACTGCTCGAGGGCTTCAGAAAATGCGTTCATCTTTTCGCACACGAGCGCCAGTGTGTAGCGCGCGTCGGAATAGCCGGGCTCCAGCCGAACCGCCGACCGCAGGTGTTGGCGTGCTTCTTCTAGCTTACCGATCTCTTCCAGAACGCTTCCCAGGTTCGAATGGGCCATTGAATTTTGGGGATCCGATTCCACTGCCCGTCGAAAATACTCTTCTGCCTTTCCCAGATTTCCGATTTCGTAATAAAGCGTCCCGCAGTTAATCAGAGCTTCGAACTTTTGCGGACTCGCGATGAGTGCGCGCTCGTAGGCCGCAATCGATTCTTCCGCCGCGCGTCCTTCTGTTTCGCAGTCGAGGGCAGTTTCAAACAGGTCTTCGGCGGAGCGTCCGGACATCACGCGGACCTTTTCTCCCATCTCGCGCGTGTCAAAGTTCATGACGAGCTGGCCGGAGAGTGGATCGAGACGAACGCCGTCGCGTTCTACCACTACATCTCGACCATCGGAATGGATACGCAATTCGTTAAGCGGAGCGTGCGAACTGAGAATCCCTTTGCGAAGCGCGGCCAGCGCACGGCCGAGGCGGCCCGCCGGAACGCCACTTTCAGTGAGTTGCTTGACGGTGCGAAGGCCGATGAGATCGTGAAAATTGTAAAAACGACTTTTTTGTTCCTTGCGCGAGGAAACCAGGCGCAGGCGATCCCAGTAGTCCAGCTGTTTTGGTGTGAGGTCCAGAATCCGCTGGACTTCTTCGCGGCTGAATCGGTCGGTTGATCCCATGAACAAATACTAGCTTACGCTTTTTTCCTTTTTTTCTCAGCGACTGGCGCTACTACCGGCTCGACCGCGCGAACCGGCGGCTTTTTCGGAGCCGCTGCCGCAGCAGGCGCTTGTTTCTCCGCAATACTCTTCTTCAGCGCCTCCATCAAGTCAATCACAGGCGCCAAATGCGGCTGCGTGACTTCCGTCACCTGCTGGCCCTTCAGCTTCGCCGCGATCATTGTCTTCACGTTTTCCTGATACTCATCGCGATACTTCTGGGCTTCGAACGGCGCCGCCAGGCTCTCGATCAACTGGTGTGCCAGCTTCTTCTCTTGATCCTTCAACTCCACATTGTCCGTCGGAATCGACTCCGCCGCGCGAATCTCGTTCGAATAGAACATCGTGTGCAGCGTCAGCCCCTTTTCACGCGGCCGCACCACCACAATGTGTTCCCGCTGGTGCATCGTCACCTTCGCAATTGCTGCGTAACCCGCCTCTTCCATCGCCATCATCAGCAACTTGTACGCCTTCGCGCCGCCTTCTTCCGGCGCAACGTAATACGACGCGTCAAAATACAGCGGATCCACTTCCTTCATCTTCACAAATTCCAGAATTTCCATCACGTGCGCTGAAGGCGGCTCAATCTTATCCAGCTCCTCCTCGGTGAACAGCACGTATTGATCTTTCTCGTACTCGTAGCCCTTGATGATCTCCGACCGCTCCACCGTCCGATTGCAGGTCGGGCAGCTCAGCGGCTGCTTCAGCCGTGAATTGCACACCTTGTGTAGCTGGTTGAAGCTGATCCGCTCCCCGCGCGCCGCCGCAAACAGCCGCACAGGGATCGAAATTAAACCGAACGTGAGGTGGCCTTTCCAGACACTTGTGGCCATGGCGAACTCCTTCGAACCAGCGTTCCAAAATCGTATTTAAGGGCTAATCATAAAGATTAGTCGTCTAGGGGGGACGACGCAAGACGATTTCCACAGGCTAAGTGCTTGTATAGCAAAGGGAAGGGACTAGAACCACGTTCCGATTCCCAGGACAAAAAGGAGGCCAAAACTCTAAGCGCCGCCAAAGCGTAGGTTAGAATGCCGGTGGAGAATCAGCCTAGCGATGGCGGACAGATTAGAGGAGTACCGGCGAAAGCGACAGTTTGACCGCACCCCGGAACCTGCGGGTGCCGTCGAAACTCTGGCCAAGCCCAGTTCTGGCAGCAAGCGCCTGCCAAAACCGAAACTCGCCGTCCTCGAAGGCCCCGCGACTTCCGGACTCGCCACGGAAAATGTGTTCGTCGTGCAAAAGCATGCTGCCACGCGTCTGCACTACGATTTTCGTCTGGCCGTAGATGGCACGCTCAAATCCTGGGCTGTACCCAAAGGCCCTTCGCTCAACACTTCCGACAAGCGCCTTGCCGTTCAAACCGAAGACCATCCCCTCGAATACGGAGGCTTCGAAGGGAAAATTCCTGCAGGGAGCTACGGCGCCGGCACTGTCATGGTCTGGGATCGCGGCAGCTTTCTCGTCGAAGGCACTCTCGACGCGGAATCGCAGCTCAAGAAGGGCGACCTCAAATTCATCCTCAACGGCGAAAAACTCCGTGGCAGTTTCGTCCTGGTAAAACTCAAGCACAGTGAAAAGGGCAACGAATGGCTTCTCATCAAGCATAAAGATGCAGCGGAGGATTCCGCTTACGAGATCGACCGGCACGACGGCTCCGTCCTCACCGGCCGCACCATCGACGAAATCGCACAAGAGCTGCCACCGCAGCGAACTCCCGCCGTCATTCAACCCTCCGACCTCCATCCCATCCAGCGAGCCGCGATGCCCTCGCGCATCCGACCCATGCTCGCCACGCTTTCGAATCAGCCTTTCTCCGATCCCGGCTGGCTCTTCGAAATTAAATGGGACGGCATCCGCGCCATCGCCTTTCTTTCCGCAGACGAGCTCAACTTTCGCTCTCGCAACAACGTAGACATTACCAACCGCTATCCCGAACTCGCCTCGCTTCAGAAACAATTCGCCGCGCGTCAAGCCATCATCGACGGCGAAATCGTCGCCCTCGACGAACAAGGCCACAGCAACTTCGAACGCCTCCAGGAGCGCATGCACGTCCGCGTGCCCAGCGACAAACTCATCACCAGCCGGCCCGTCGTATACCTCGCCTTCGACCTTCTTTACTTAGATGGCTTTGATCTTCGCGAAGCGCCGCTCCTCCAGCGCAAACAACTTTTGCAATGCCTTCTATTCCCGTCGACCGAAGTTCGCTTCGCCGATCACCAACTCGAAAAGGGCAGGGAACTGTTCGAGCTCGCTCGCCAGCACGGCCTCGAAGGCATCGTTGCGAAACGTGCCGACAGCGTCTACGTTTCCGACCGCAGCTCCAGCTGGCTCAAACTCAAAGTCACGCAAGACGTTGACGCCGTCATCGGTGGCTGGACCGAGCCGCGAACCGCCGGTCTGAAATTCGGCTCGCTCCTTCTCGGCCTTTACGACGGCAAGAGACTCCGCTTCATCGGCCACGTCGGCACAGGCTTCGACGGCAACAAACAAAAGGAAATCTTCAGAAAGCTCAAGGAGCTCTCTTCCTTAACCTGTCCCTTTGAAGGAAAGCCCGCAGCCAATGAAAAGCCTTCCTGGGTTACTCCGTCTCTCGTCGCGCGCGTCAAATTCAGCGACTGGACCAACGATCGCGCCCTGCGTCATCCCGTCTTCGTCGGCCTCCGCGAAGATCTCGAACCGACCGAATGCACTTGGCAACAAGAAGAAGTTGTCAGTACTTCGGACGCAGCAACCTCCGCTCCTCAACCCGACGTCGTCCACGCGCCCCAAATCGTCGGCAAGGTCCTCACCGAAAAATCCAAAATCGAATTTGAGCTTTTCTCTGGAAAATCCGAAACACTCAGCATCGAGCTCGACGGTAAACGTCTCCGCTTCAGCAATCTCAACAAAATCTACTTTCCCGAATCCGGTTACACCAAACGCGAGTTGCTCGCCTACTACTACTCCGTCGCTGATCACATTCTTCCGTTCCTCAGAGATCGCGCTCTTGTCCTCCGCCGCTATCCCGACGGCATTAAGGGCCAGGCCTTCTTCCAAAAGGATCTTCGCGAAGGTCTCCCCGACTGGTTCAAAACAACTCCGATCGATTCCGAAGAGCGCGGCAAAATCATCAACTACGCCACCGCTCCTGACCGCGCCTCGCTCCTCTTTCTCGCAGCTCTCGGTTGTATCGACCAAAATCCCTGGTCCAGCCGCATCGGCAATGTCGCTCGTCCGGACTATTTCTTCTTCGATCTCGACCCTTCCGACGGCACGGCGTTCAGCACCGTCGTGGCCGTCGCCAAAGCGCTCCACGAAAAACTGGAAAAACTCAAACTCAAGAGTTTCCTCAAAACCTCCGGCGCCACCGGCTTTCATATCTTCATTCCCGTCGAACCCGTCTACACCTACGAGCAACTCCGCACTTTCGCCGAAATCATCGCCCGCGGCGTCACAGCCGAGCATCCCAATCTCGTCACCAGCGAACGCATCGTCGCAAAACGCCCCGCAGGCCGCGTCCTCATCGACGTTGCGCAAAACGCCGAAGGCCGGCCGCTCGCCGCTGCCTATTCCGTCCGGGCTTTTCCCAAAGCACCCGTGTCAACTCCCGTCTTCCCGCGCGAACTCCGTGCCACGCTCAAACCCGAAAGTCTCAACATTAAATCCATCCGCGGGCGCCTCAAAGAAAAGGGCGACCTCTGGGCCACCTTCTGGTCCTCCCGCCAGCGCCTCGAACCCGCCATCGAGCTCCTCAGCTCCCAAATGTCCTCACCACCCAAAAACCGTTAACCGGCGTAACATTCGGTGTGGCGCCATGACACCGCCGTCGTCCGGGGATCTGCTTTTTTCCTGGGTCAAGCACGATTGATCCGTCTTTCTCTCGCGTAGGGGCGCGATATATCGCGCCCTCTCGGTTTTTCCTGCGACGTCGGTAGCACCGGCACTCCTGCTTGCGCTTTACGACCACAACCCTCGCTTCGCAACTCCGTCCCCTGACTATCTCCGCGCAAAAGGCAAACGCTCAACGCCCACCCTATCAAACGTTCCTTGCTATCATAGCCATCGCTTCCTGGAGGTCCCCATTCCCCGCACCGCTACACTCCGCATCGGCACTTCCGGTTACTCTTACAAGCAATGGAAGGGCTCCTTCTATCCGGAAAGACTTCCCGACAAAGAAATGCTCTCGTTTTACGGCAAACAATTCTCCACCGTCGAAATCAATCACAGCTTCTATCGCATGCCGACCGAATCCGTCCTTCTCGGTTGGGCCAAAAGCGTCCCCGAGGGTTTTCGCTTCGCTCTCAAAGCCAATCAGCAAATCACCCACATCCAACGCCTTCGCAATTGCGAAAGCACCCTCAAGCGCTTCCTAGAAGTCTCAAGCGTCCTCAATGACGGCGACCATCTCGGCCCTGTCCTCGTCCAGCTTCCTCCTAATTTCAAATACGATAAGCCCTTGCTCGAAGAATTTCTTGCCCTCCGCCCGCCCGCGTTTCAGTTTGCTTTTGAAGTTCGCCACGCCTCCTGGTACACCGAAGAAACGTACGCCACGCTCCGCAAACACAACGTTGCCCTATGCCTCGCCGAAACCGAAGAACAAACTCCACCCGAACTTCTCACCGCCGATTTCACCTATATTCGTTTGCGCAAGGAAAATTACACACCGAAAGAACTCGCCGTCTGGAAGAAACGCTTCGACAGCTGGCTAAAACAAGGCATCGACATCTTTGCCTACTGCAAACACGAAGACCAAGGCAAAGCCCCCGCCTACGCCCGCCAAATTCTCGGCAAAGAATCGTAGTGGACCAATTTAGAGTGCGGCGGCTCGACGCCGCTTTTGGCGCTCCTGGCGCATGCCACGCCCAGTGCTTGTGAGTGGACGACCGAGGTCGTTAGCCCGGACAATTGGCGCACCGTAGAAGACAACAGGTATCGCCGCGAGAAACGCCGTGCTGATCAGCACAGCGGCAATATGTCGGAGCAATCTGAGATTTGAAGGGGATCCTTTCATGTTGCATGGTGCATCTCCTCACGTCTTCTCCCCACTCACAATCCACACCTCCGCCGGAAACGAAACTCCCTCGCCTGTTGAGTACGCGCGGACCGCTTCCAGCACTTCCCGCTGCAGCTCTTTCAATTGCCCCTCGGATAACTGTGCCAGCTTCGAACGCAATTTCTCCGACATCTCCGAACGTATCTTCCAATATTCTTCCGCCGACACTCTTGCCACGACCGGAAACCGCAACAGCCGTTCCGACGCATTCTTCGCCCCAGCGCTCGCAAACACCTCCAGCAAATCGCCGGGCTTCGCAAACCGAAACGCATCGGGTGCTCCAGGCTCCAGTGCAGGCGAAGGCACGTACCGGTCCACGATGTCTGCCAGCACAAAATGAAACGGATTTCGCTGCGCGAAGTGCCACGCCGCCATCGCTACACGCCCACCCGGCTTTACCACGCGCAACATCTCGCGCACACCGCCCACCGGTGAAGGGAAGAACATCACGCCAAATCGGCACACCGCCGCGTCGAACGAATTGTCCTTGAACGGAAGCTCTTCCGCGCCCGCCGTTTCAAACCGCACATTCCGCAACCCGCGCTTAGCGCCTTCGCGTTGTGCGGCCTCCACCATCTCGCCAACAACGTCCGTGCCTACCACACTCCCCGTGGCGCCTACCACATCCGCAATACTCAGCGCCGGCTCGCCGGGTCCCATGGCAACGTCCAACACCACATGGCCGTTTGCAATTCGCGCAGCCTCAATCAACGCCCCCGTCACCGGCAAAAACATCTCCCGGATCGTCTCTCGATGCTTTTCCCAGTACTGCGCCGACTCACTCCACTTCCCGATGACGTCCTTTTTCCTCTGCTCCATTTGTCCTTATCCTTATCCTTAGACGAGTTTCACCTTGCGTGGTTCAGCTCGTTGGCATTTCCCCGGGGACGGCCGGTCTGCTAATCGGCCCTCTGGTCATCTTTGCCTACCCGACACCCTCCGGTTTTGCGAAACACCCGGGGCATAGTTCCCCGCCAAAGCCATCCTCATTTACCCGTCATTTCCCCTTACTTCGCGGCTTCTTTTTCAAAACAGCTTCGGCTCTTTCGGCCCCTGGCTCGCGATCTTTTCGAGCTCCGGATACCTCTCCCGCAGCGGCTCCGGCACTTTCACCTTCGACCGTTTCAGCGCACTGATCAATTCCAGCGCATTCACCACCGCTTTTCCCTCGTAGTGATTGTTCGTAATTACATAAACTTCCCGCGCCGCCTGTTCCAGTTTCTCCACGCGTTCCACCCACGGCTTCAATTCCTCCGCCGAGTACAAATAGTTGTACCGCTCGTGCGGTGGCAATTCTTCATTGTCGCTGAACCAAGAGTCATAACGCCGCCCGTGCAGTCGAACATACCCCACCGGCGACGTCGCCTCCTGTGTCGCGCCCATCGATCGCCCAATCAGCGGCTGATCGATGTTGCAAAATCCCGCGTTGTGCTGCGCCAGCAAAGCAAATGTTTCTGGCACGTTCCACGACGCGTGCCGCACTTCCACCACCAACGGAAAATCCGCAAACCGTTTCAACAACCGCATCAGATAAATCGTGGTCTCTTTGTCGTGATGAAACGAAAAAGGGAACTGCAACAGCACCGCGCCCAGTTTCGCAGCCTCGCGCAGCGGCTCGAATCCTGCACGCACCAACTTTTCGTCTTCTTTCGTCGCCCCCGTGCCGTGCGTGAATCCCTGCCACAATTTTGCCGTGAACATGAAATCGCAGTTCGCCGCCACGCGTTCCACCCACTGCTTCGCAATTTCCGGTTTCAAAGGAGCGTAGAAAGACGTATTGATCTCAATCGTGTCGAAAAATTCCGCCAAATACGTCGCCTCGTGAAATCCCTTCTGCTTCTTCTTCGGATATACAAACCGGTTCCAGTCCGGATAGGACCACCCTGCAGGCCCAATTCGCAGCGGCCCCTGCAAGTTCTTTGCCGAATTTTGTTGCGGTCCGTCCGTCACTGCATTCTCCCGGAAAATCTGCTATTGAAACTAGTGTGCAGCCTCAGCCGTTGTCAACGCATCGAACCTTCGCACCGCAGATTTTCAGCGGCGCAAAGGTTCGCCCCGAGCGAGCATCTTTTGCGAGCCGAGGCATGCTTTCTTTTGCATTTGGCCGTTTGGTTGCAAGCTGCGAATCGCGCGACAACCGCAGGTCCCAGAACTTAGATTGCCGCACTCCTTCCGTCTTGCTATCCTCGGCTCAGATGGGTGGCCGTTTTCAGTTGGCATCATTGCCTCAGAGAAGTCCTACAGGTGCACACATGAAACTCTCAATCGTGTTCAAAGAAGTGGAACGTCACGCCCCGGCGGAAAAAGCTTTGCAGCGCTGTGCCGATAAATTGTCCAAGTTGCTAAAAAGTTTTGACCCCGACCTTGTCCAACTTCACTGTGTCTTTTCCACCATTCCGCGAACGAAAGAATTTGGCCTCGCCCTTACACTCACTCTGCCTAGCGGAACACTCCACGCAACTGAAAAAAGTGAGCATCTTTCCAACGTCTGCAAGTCCGCCTTCGCCGAACTCGAAACGCAGCTCAAAAAACACGTCGCACGACTCCGCAAACACCACGAATTCAAACCCAAAGGTCCCCGTGTCGCCGCTTTGGCTTGATTTGTGAAACTATGCGCTGCCACGCTCCGAAACAATTAGAAAACTCAATAGCACCCCAGTAGCACCCGTTGACGGACGCTGCAAACGATGGGCTGGCCACGGGCGCAGTCGCCCCGAGGTTTAAATCCCGCGATTGAAGCCAAGATCCCCAATACAAATCAGCCATTATAGGGCAAGGCAGGCTAAGCACTCGAACGTCCAATTTTGCCACGGACACTCAGTCGCTAAAACCAATCTTGTTTGGCAGCGGCGGACAGAATAAACTCACTGGCATTGGCGAAATCACACTTGCTTCCCGCTAGCAGGTTGTTCCGCATTGCCCTCGCGATCGAAGGCTCCCTCCTTGGGTTGCTGATTCTGGGTGTGGCTGGAGCCGTGAATTCCGTGAGCGGCCAACTTTTCTCCGATCTAGTCCAATCCACGGTCGCGCTATTGGCGGGCGTCTGCGTTTTCTTAGCGGGAATGAGATCCAAGGGACACCTGCGCAGGCTTTGGCTGCTATTTGCCTCAGCAATTTTTTTGGTCTTTTTGGCGCAGGCGCTGGTCACCTACTTCAACAACGTGTCTCACCGGTCCGCCGCGACACCGTGGCCATCAGACATCGTCTTCATCCTTTGGGTGCTTCCCGCCCTGATGATGCTTTTGCCGCAGACCGTCGAAGAGTCCGGTGGCACGGATTGGTTGGCGCTTCTTGATTTTGTCCAGGTGGGAATAGTTGCGCTAACGGCTTACCTGTATTTCTATTACGTCGCCGCGGCTTGGCAGACCGACGGGCATCAAATGGTCCTGAAAGTGATGGGGCTGCAAGGCTATCGAGACGCTATCCTCGCAGCCATTTTTTTTGCAGCCGCACGGCGGGCGCCTCCTCCCGTGAAAGCCCTATACAATCGCGTTTCTGTATTTTTCCTGCTCAACCTTGGACCGACGCTGTTCTATCTTTTCAATTGGCGGTCCACTGGGGCTAAGGCGACCTGGTCCGGCGTTGCATGGTGCATTCCTTTCGTCGTCCTGACGGCAATCTCAGGAGTTCGGAACGAAGAAATTCCCGTGCGCACGATAGCTGCAACCGCGCCTATTAGGAACACGGCTTTTTCTCAGATCTTGCCCGTGTGTATACCCCTCTTGGTGTTGTTTATGGGGAGAGAAATCGCGCGAGAGCAGACCACAATTGCCTGGATCGCCGTCACCCTGGCTTTCTGCACGTCCGCAACACGGCTGGTTTTAACCAACGAGAGACAGAGACGCGTTTCGGATGCTTTACGCGAAACCGAAACAGCCTTGCTCCAGTCCTCGGAGATGTTCACAACTGCATTTCACTCCAGTCCAGATGCGATCAGCATCAGCCTGCTGCCGGATGGGCGCTACGTCACCGTGAATGAAAGTTTTCTCCGTCTGACAGGATACAAGCGAGAAGAAGTGCTGGGAAAATCAGCGGCCGGACTGAAATTGTGGGTGAACGATGAGCATCGGGAGAGAGTTCTTGCCCTCTTGTGCTCGGCTGCGGAGATAAAGGAAGAGGAGATCTTGATCAGGACCAAGGCCGGAGAGATTCGAAACGCGCAACTTTCAGCGGCGCGAGTACAACTTGTGGATGGGGTCGGAGTTCTCGGAATGTTACGCGACGTAACGGATCGCAGACGTGCGGAAGAGGCACTGCGCGTGAGCGAGGAGCGCTTTCGGTCGCTCGTCCAGGAAATGCACGTAGGCATTGTGTTGTTAGGTCCAGACGCAGGGACGATTTATGCGAATGCGGCCGCCTTGGAAATGTTTGGACTGCATGGAGACGAAGTCCGCGGCAAGAGCACTTCATACTTTGAAATGGCGGCGATCTACGAGGACGGAGCGGAAATGCCGTTTCCGGAGCGGCCCGGGCCGCTGGCCATCGCGACAAAGCAGCCCGTCTACAGCAGAGTCGTCGGTTGGCGTCGTAACGGCTATGCCGATGCACTCTGGACACTGGTGGACGCCGTTCCACAACTGACCGAACAAGGAGAAATCGCCAACGCAGTCCTCACTATCAGCAATGTCACGGAATTGAAACGTGCAGAGAAGGCGCTTCAAACAAGCGAAAACCTGTTTCGAACGCTTGTAGAAAGTATGAGCATCTGTGTGGTTTTGCTGGACGCAAACGCAAGAGTGCTCTTCGCAAATCAAGCCGCACTGCAACTGTTCGGAAGAACCCAAGAGAGCGTGATAGGAAGAACGTCGCAGGAGCTCGGAGTAGTTGCCTTGCGTGAAGACGGAACGGAGATTCCGTTTGAGATGAGGCCCGGTCCCCAAGTGATAGCCAGCGCGAAGCCCGTTCGCAGCCAATTGATCGGCTGGCGTCATGCCATCACTTCAGAGACCATCTGGACCAGTTGCGAGGTTGCACCCATATTCGACGAGCAGGGTAAGCTGGAAAAAATGGTGGGAGCGCTCACCGACATTACGAAATTGAAAGAAGCGGAACAGGCAATGCATCAGCTCTCTGCACGCTTGCTGCGATTGCAGGACGAAGAGCGCAGAAGGCTGGGACGCGAGCTTCACGACAGTCTTGCGCAGAGCGTAATGGCGGCCAGCCTTGATCTGGCCCAGATTGCGAGATCGTCTGTGCCGTTGGACAAAGCCTCGAAACATTCGCTTTCGCAGGCGCGCGGGGTGCTGCGGGAAATGTCGCGCGAAATTCGGACCCTATCCTATTTGCTGCACCCTCCCGTTCTGGACGAACTGGGGTTGGTTTCGGCGGTCAAAGAATATGCACACGGATTCAGCGAACGGAGCGGGATCGCTTTGGAGCTCGAAATCCAGCCGGACTTCGCGCGAATCCCCCAAGAAGCCGAGACCGCACTTTTTCGAATCGTCCAAGAGAGCCTGTCAAATATTCAGCGACATTCCGGGAGTCTGACTGGACTGATTCGTTTGAAAGGCGCGGACGGACGAATTGTGCTCGAAGTGAGCGACACGGGCTGTGGAATCGCTGACGATTCCTACCGCGATGGTGGCGGCAAAGAAAAAGCCGCGCGGCTGGGAGTCGGAATTCTTGGAATGAGAGAACGGATGGCTCAGCTTGGTGGAACACTCGAAGTACTTTCGAGCCCATCTGGAACAACCGTTAAGGCTACAATTCCTTTAACACTTGGGATGAACGATGCCGCCCCTTCGAATACTCGTTGCCGATGACCACGACGTGGTGAGGACTGGACTCCGAACCTTACTGGAGTCGCGAAACGGCTGGCGCGTTTGCGCCGAAGCCAAGAATGGACGGGACGCTGTCGAAAAAGCGTGCGAGTGCAAACCCGACGTTGCCGTCCTGGATATCGGTATGCCGTTACTCAACGGAGTCGAAGCGACGCGACAGATTCGCAAGATTTCTCCGGCGACGGAAATTCTGGTTCTCACTATGCATGACTCGGAAATGATGATCCAGGGCGTGCTGGAAGCGGGCGCGCGTGGGTACATTCTGAAGGATGACGCTGGCAGGGACCTGCTGGCCGCGGTAGACGCCGTACGGAAGGGCAAACCGTTTCTTTCTTCCAGGGTTTCCGGGGCCGCCGCGAAAGCTGCCCTCAATAACGATGGTGGCGCAGAACGGTTGGGGCGCCCGTTGACGCCGCGAGAGCGGGAAATCGTTCAGCTCTTGGCCGAGGGCAAAAGCAATAAAGAGATCGCCACATTCCTCAACATAAGTGTTAAGACTGCGGAGACTCACCGCGCGAACATCATGCTGAAGCTCAATTTTCATTCAGTGACGGAACTGGTGCGCTACGCAGTGAAGAACAAAATTATCCAAGCATAGGCACGTGAAGCGCTCCGCAACAGCCTGATCAACAGTTCTAAAGGTAAACCCCTAGAGAAACAGCCGAATTCTCCTCGTTCCTCAAAACGAGCATTCTTTTGTTAAGGAAGTGTTACAGCGTCCAGGCAATGCGCTTAATGGAGTGTATGCGATGCCATCCAGGGATCGCCGGATTCGCGTCATCGTAGCCGATGATTCACCAACGGCTCTTGCCTCAATCTGCCACTATCTGGAGTTCGAAGGTAAGTTCGAAATCTCCGGAACG
>Ga0126376_10000532_pt1 | contig 18679 bp, 14 predicted proteins | sample PanSoiMetPlot_15_FD_92760 | JGI IMG/M metagenome (GOLD analysis project Ga0126376, IMG submission 92760) | Tropical forest soil microbial communities from Panama - MetaG Plot_15 | ecosystem: Environmental > Terrestrial > Soil > Tropical forest > Bulk soil | place: Panama | collected 2016-02-17
ATGCCCGGCGCCACCCGACGCTTGACGAAGACGCCGACACGCGGGCTGAAGTTGGGGTCGGTGATGATCCAGCGGTCGGCCATCTGCACGAGCACGGTGGCATGACCGATCCAGTAGGCCTTCATGCCCCGATTCGGCGATGCCGCCGCCACGTCGTCGATCGCGGGCCGCGGCCGCGACGCCGGCGGCCGGGTGCTGGCGAAGCTGCCACAACCGAGCGCGGCCGCAAGCGCAAGCACCAGGGGCAACCGGGTCACGACCCGGAAAGCCTAACCGTTGTTCGGGCGGGTGCAAGGGCTTTCCAGTGAGCGGCGCCACGAACGGGGCTCAGATCCGCGACCGGCCACGCGTCGACACCTGGTCCAGCCGTTGCAGCCGCCCGGAAGGGGAGGTGTATCAATGCGTGTCGCGCTGCTGCTCGCTCTTGCTTTCGGTCTCGCTGGAGGCCTGGGCTGTACCGATGTGCACGGCCGGTTTGTCGCGCAGGGACGGCCCCTGGGCGACTGGGAGCTGGCGCCCGACGACTGCGAGTCGGGCCAGCCGCGTGATTTCTTCGGCGTCAATCTGTGGCGCAGCGACGCCCAGAGCCGGATGGTGCGGCTGGTCGAGGATCCGGTGCAGGGCCACAGCGTGGTCGTGATGGTGCCGGGCATGGGCGATCCCGGGCTCGCGCTCTCGCGAGCCAGCTGCACGCGGCTGGAGGCCAACCTGTCGTTCGACACGGTATCGGAGGGCGACGGGCGCGACCTCGGGGGCTGGCTGGAGCTCGAGTGCGCGACCCCCGATCAGGGCTCGTTCCGCGGCTCGGTCTCGTTCGACCACTGCCACTGAGAGGGCGCCTACGTCGACGGATCGGTCCAGAAGTAGAAGACCTGCCAGCGCGTGAGCGTGCCCGCGCTCGGCGAGTAGCCGCGCTCGTGGCCCAGCATGCCCATGAGCACCCGCCACTTCAGGTGCTCGGGATACGCGCTCTCCATCGAGAATGCGGGGAAAAAGTGAAACGACCAGGAGCGCCCGCGCGCGCTGCGTCCATGCGTCCACACGATGTTGCCGAGCACGTTGGTGGTGTCCGAGCCCTTCGCGTAGCGGGCATACAGCGGCAGCGCCAGCGTGAGCCGGGAGTCGCCCGCCGCATTGGCGAAGTCCCAGTACACCGGAAAGGCCACGCGCGACGAGCCTTCCACGTTCTCCGCGCTCCAATAGAACGGGAAAACCATCGTGTGCGACGAAGTCGGGTCGCGGTCGTGATAGTAGAGCGGCGCCAGGACGGTCTCGCTGTCGTCGGTGCGCGAGTAGTGCAGGAGCGGGAACACGGTCAGCCGGGTCGACTGCTCGGTCGACTTGTAGTAAGCGAGCGGCGCCACCGCGACCGAGGTCGCGCTCGGGGTCTCATGCACGTACACCGGCCCCGCGATCGTGGTCGACTCGCCCTGCCCGGCCCAATTCATGAAAAGCGGCGGGGCCAGCAAGGCATAGCTCGACGAGCCGTGCCGGCCCAGGAAGGCCCCGGGCACGAGCCCGAAATCCCACCCGTCGCTGCTGGAATGGTAGTACGAGGGGCCCAGCACGGTCGTCTCCGAGGCCGCGCCGCCCGCGTGCAGCGCCAGCAGCGGCGGGATGAGCGTGTAGTGGTCACCGTCGGCCCAGCGGCCGTGCAGCCAGATCGGGAGGATTGCGTCGTGGGCTGAGACCGGGTCCCGGTAGGAGTAGAAGTTGCCGGCCACGGTCAGGTGTTTGCCGTCGGTCTGGTCGGCCAGGAAGAGCAGCGGCGGCAGCGCGGTCCAGGTCCCGTCCGGCGAGTGGTGATGAAACAGGGGTCCCACAATCGTGGTCTCGGAGTCGGCGCTTCCCCAGTGCCACAGCAGCGCGGGCGGGACCAGCGTGTAATGATCGCCGTTTCGCGAGCGCCCGTGCGAGAACAGCCCGAAGAGGCCATAGTGCGACTGCTCGCTGGTCGCGTAGCTGTAGGCCGGCCCGAGCACGGTCTGTTCGAAGCTGGGGTCGCCGCGGTGCAGGAACAGCGCGGGCGGGACCAGCGTGTAGTGGGCGCCATCGGCGCGCTGCCCGGTCATGACGAGGGGCGCCACGCCGGTCCAGGTGCCGTCAGCGCTGCTGTGGGTATAGAAGGGGCCCACGACCGTGGTTTCGGAGGCGGCGCCGCCTGCGTGGAGCGTCAGTAGTGGCGGCAGCGCCAGGTAGTGGTCGCCGTCGCGAAAGCGGCCCTGGAACCAGATCGGGATCACGCCGTCATGGGCCGACGAGGTGCCGCGGTAGCTGTAGACCGGTCCCAAGATGGTCTGCTCGTAGGTGGGATCGCCCGTATGAACGAGCAGAAGTGGCGGCACCACCGTGTAGTGACTGTCGTCGCGATAGCGCGCCGACATGGCGATTAGCGCGATGCCCCAGTCATGCGCGTCGGCGGTCTGGCGGTCGTAGAACGGTCCCACTACGGTCGTTTCCGACTCCGCTCCGCCCGCATGCAGGGCCAGGAGCGGCGGCACCAGCGTATAGTGATCTCCGTCGGGGAAGCGGCCGTGCAGGGCGAGCGGCAGCGCGCCGTAGTGCGTGCCCGCGCGCCCGCGATAGCCGTACAGCGGCCCCACGACCGTGGCCTCGTAGCTCGGGTCACCTAGGTGCGCGAGCAGAAGCGGCGGGATGAGCGTGTAATGGCTGCCGTCGGCATGGTGCACGTCGGTGAGCACGAGCGGCGGCGCAATCAGCGTGTAGCTCGACTGCTTGTGCCGACCCAGGAATGCAAGCGGCAGGATGCCACCGTCCCAGCCGTCCGCATGCGTGTGCCGGTAGAGCGGGCCCAGCACCGTGGTCTCCGACTCGGACCCGCCCGCGTGCACGAACGCGAGCGGCGGCACGACCGTGTAGTGGTCGCCATCCGCGTAGCGGCCGCAAAAGAAGACCGGCACCAGGCCGAAGTGTGACGACGTGGCATCGTGGTAGTCGTAGACCGGGCCCACGAACGTCTGCTCGTGATCGTGATCGCCGAAGTGCGCGATGAGCGCGGGCGGCACCAGCAGGTAGTGGCTGCCGTCGCGACGCGCGCCGCGGAAGAACAGGGGCGCGAGGCCGGAGGCGCGGCCGTCGGGCGTCAGCCGATCGTAGAAAGGGCCGGCGATCGTGGTCTCGGTGGTCGCGCTGCCGAGGTGGGCCAGCAAGAGCGGCGGCGCCAGCGTGTAATGATCGCGATTGGACCAGCTTCCGCGGAAAAAGATCGGCACCGCGCCGAAGTGATGCGAGTCGGGCCCCTGATAGTCGTAGACCGGACCCACGACGGTTGCCTCGTGGGTGGCGTCGCCGAAATGGGCCAGCAGGGCCGGGGGCACCAAGAGATAGTGGCTTTGGTCGCGCTCGCGCGCCCACAGCCACAGCGGCGGCAGGCCGTTGGCGTGGCCGTCCGGCGTCTGGCGATCGTAAAACGGTCCCACGAGCGTGGTCTCCGTGCCCCCGCCGCCCGCGTGCACGGCCAGAAGAGGCGGCAGCACGAGGTAGTGGTCCCCGCTCGTGTAGCGCCCGGCCAGAACGAGCGGCAGCGCACCCAGGTGGGTCGACTCGGGGCCGCGATAGCGATACAGCGGTCCCACCACGGTGGCGCGGGAGCTGGCGTCGCCGAAGTCGGCCAGGAGCAGCGGCGGCGCCAGCGTATAGTGGCGGCCGCCCTGGGCGCGCGACCACATCGCGAGCGGCACCAGGCCGCGCGCGTAGCCGGTCGGGGTTTCGTGATCGTAGATGGGTCCAAATACCGTGGTCTCGCTGGTTGCGCTGCCGACGTGAAGCGCCAGCAGCGGCGGCACCAGCGTGTAGTGGTCGCCGTCTCGCCAGCGGCCGCGGAAAAAGACCGGCAGCAGCCCCGCGTGCTCCGAGGCCGCGCCGTGGTATGCGTAGAACGGCCCCACCACGGTGGCCTCGAACGTGGGATCGCCCATGTGCAGCAGCAGAAGCGGAGGCGACAGGAGGTGGTGGCTGCCGTCGGGCGCGCGCGCCTGCAGCCAGAACGGAAGCAGCCCCTGCCAGCGCCCGGCCGCCGTGCGCACGTCGTAGTAAGGGCCGATCACGGTCGTGGCCCCGTCGGGGGTTTCGCTTAAAAGGGTGAGCAGCGGCGGCACCAGGAGCAGGCGCTCGTGCTGGCCGCGCGCATACACCCACAGCGGCAGGAGCGCGCTCGCGTGCCGGCCGTCCGCGCTCTGGCGATCGTAGAGCGGACCCACGATCAGCGTGCGCGCCTGCGCGCTCTGCCAGTACAGGGTCAGAAGCGGCGGCACCAGCGCGTAGCGCCGCTCGGCCGATTGGCCACCGAAGTAGAGCGGGATCAGCGCGCCGTCCCAGCCCGCCGGCCGCGCGCGCAGGTAGAAGAGCGGCGCCACCCAGGTCACCGCGCCCGGGCTCTCGAACCGGAACACGAGCGGCGGGATGCCCATGCTCGAGGACACCGTGCTGCCGTCGGCGCGCCAGGTGCGGATGTGCCAGTACAGTGGAAACAGAACGTCGGCCTCGCGATGGGCATCGCGGCGGAAGTAATAGGACAGGATGTAGCCGGCCGTGCCGTCGCGGTCACGCTTCCAGCCAGCGAGCGGCGTCAGAGTGGTGCGGCTCGAGGGCGTGCAGTCATCGAGCAGCAGCGGCGCCAACAGTCGAAAGCGCGAGCGCTCGTCGAGATTGTCGTACTGCCAGTACAGGAGCGCGACCTCCCAGAATGTGCGCTCGGCGTTGACGAAGAGGAGCGGCACGGCCGGGATCGCGCTGCGTGTGAACACCGGCTGGCCGGGATCGGCGGGACGCGCCCGGACTCCACAGTCAAACTGGGCCTCTCGGTCCGGGTCGGCCTGCGCCGGGCTCGCCAGAGCGAGCAGGCCCCCCAGCGCGACCCACGCCGCCGCGCTCTGCATCGGTCACTCGGACCGTGCACGTGTCGGGCCGATTTTCCGGTACCTGGGATTCCGCGCGGTTTGCCGTCCTCCGTGGTGTATCCGCGCCACCACGCTGACGCAGCGCGTTCACGGCTGTGCGCAGGCGCCTACACGCTAGAAATTGATACCGGCGCCGAACATCAGGTTGAAGAAGCCGCCGGTCAGGTTGACCGGGCCCGCGCTCAGCCCGACCGGGTAGATCTCGAGGTTGAAGGGCTCGAAGAAGAAGTTCCACTGCCCGTTGAGCACGTACTTGACGCCGACGCCGAATCGGATGCCGAACGCGGTCTGTGTGTCGGCGTTGCGGAACGAGGGGATGAAGAAGGCCACGCCCAGCCCGCCCAGGACCTCGATGTAGATGGGGACGCCCACCGGCAGCGCGATGTCGCCCTCGACCCCCGGGAGGATCGCGATGGTGGTCAGGTTGTTGCCAAAACCGAAGCCGAGCGGGATGTCGAGATAGATGTGGTGGGGCGAGGCCGGCGTCAGGTTGAAGCCGAAATGGGGCTCCAGCCGGAATTGGGTGCCTGAGAAGTCGAAGGCTCCCAGCGACGGACCCATCTTCAGATCGAACTTGAAGGGGCCGGTCAGCGCCTCCTGGGTGTACTGAGCAGCCGCGACGCGCGAGGCGAGCACGGAAAAAGCCAGCGCGAGCGTGAGCATGAGGGCGAAACGTCGCATGGAAAGCCTCCTTTCCTGCGCCACTCTAACATCCCGCGCGCAGGTGCCGCAACATCTGCGTGCGCGCAGCCGGCTGCGCACGGCGCGCTGCGATGCCGTACAATGCGCGCGTGCGCCACCCCGCGATCGCGCGCGCGCCTGGCGACCTGTACTGCCTGCATCCGGAGGCGGTGGTGGCCGGTCACCGGCTCGCGGTTCTGATCGACGGCGCAGCTGCCTACCCGGCCATGCTCGACGCGATCGCGGCCGCCACCCGCACGATCGACCTCGAGACCTATATCTTCGCCGACGACGCGACCGGCCGCCGCTTCGCCGATGCGCTCATCGAACGGGCGCGCGCGGGCGTGACCGTGCGGCTGGTGGTCGACGCGGTGGGATCGTTCGACCTGAGCGACCCGCTGCGCCGCCAGATGGTCGACGCCGGCGTCAAGCTGGTCGACTTCCACCCGGTGGCGCCCTGGCGGCGGCGCTGGGGTTGGTCGGTACGCAATCATCGCAAGCTCCTGATCGTCGACGGGGCGGTCGGCTTCACGGGCGGGCTCAACATCGGCGACGACTACGCGCCCCGCGCCTGGAGCGGCCGCGCCTGGCACGACGTGCACGTCCAGGTGGAGGGCCCGGCGGTGCGCGACCTGCAGAAGCAGTTCCTGGCCACCTGGCGCCACGCGGCCGATCCGCCGCACGGACCCGCGCTCGCCCGCGCAACCCCGGCCGCGATCGGACCCGCGCGCGCGCAGGTGCTGGCCTCGGCGGGGCGGCGCGCACGCCGCAAGATCCGGCGGCACTACTACCACGCCATGAAGCGAGCGCGTGAGCACATCTACGTGCAGGCCTCCTACTTCATCCCCGACCGCGCGCTGCGACGCGTGCTGCGCAACGCGGCCCGCCGCGGCGTCGACGTGCGCGTGATGCTGCCGCACGAGAGCGACATCCCGGCGGTCCAATACGCCGCCCAGGCCACCTATACCCGCCTCCTGCGCGCGGGCGTACGGATCTATGAATGGGTGCCCACGATGCTGCATGCCAAGACCCTGCTCGTCGACGGCATCTGGTGCGCGATCGGGTCGTACAACTTCGATCGGCGCAGCCTGACCTACAACTGGGAGCTATCGGTCGCGATCGTGGACCGCGCGACCTGCGCGGAGCTGGGTCGCGCATTCGAGGCCGACCAGGAATCGTCCTGCCTGGCCATCGATCCAGTCACGTGGGCGCGCCGGGGCCTTTGGCAGCGCGTGCTCGAGCGCTTCTTTTACACGTTCCGCAGATGGCTGTAAGATGAAGCGGGGGACGCATCTTCATGTCCAAGTGGCCCCAGCACGATACGCGTGGCGCCATCCTGACGCTGGCCCCGGAGGAGATCCAGCGCTTCCTGCTGCGGACGCGGCGCAACCCGGACGCCGAGCAATGGGAAATCCGGCTGGATGCCCAGCTGCGCGACATCCTGGCCCGGGCCAATGATTTCGTGCCCTCGGAGGCGGGCTGCATCCTGCTCGACGATCCACGCGCCAAGTTCGCGGCCGCCGGGCCGGGACGGCTCACCTTCATCGCCTGCTTCGGCGAAGGCGCCACCAAGATCCTGGGCTCGCGGATCACCGCCAACCGCGGCATCGCGGGCCGCATCTACCAGCTCGGCCTACCCTACATCACCGACGACGCAGCCAAGGATCCCTTCTTCGCCACCGAGATCGATTCGCTGAGCGGCTACAAGACCACCACCGTGCTGGGCGTGCCCGTTATCGTGGGCGAGTCGATCTGCGGCGTGCTGGAGCTGCTCAACCGGCGCTCGGGCGGGCCCTACGTGCCGCGCGACCTGGAGCTGCTGCAGATTTTCGCAGGATACATCTCGTCGTCCATTCAGAATGCGCTCGACGCCATTCGAGCCCGCGAGCTGGCGCGCCGCGACGAGCTGACCGGCCTGTTCAATGATCGCTTCTTTCACAATCGGCTGCGCGAGGAGATCGGGCGCGCCGAGCACGACGGCACCGATCTTGCGCTGTCGTTTCTCGATCTCGACAACTTCAAGCACATCAACGACACCCACGGGCATCTGGCCGGCAGCCGCACTCTGCACGAGGTGGGCTCGCTCCTTCACGCGCAATCTCCGCCCGGCGCGGCGGCGGCGCGCTACGGCGGCGACGAGTTCGTGATCATCCTGCCCGGCGCCGACGCCAACCGGGCGCGCATGGTGTCCGAGCTCATCCGAAACCGGATCGCAGAGACCACGTTCATCTCGAGCCCCGGACCCGACGGGCCGCCGCTGAACCTTACCGGCGTGACGGGAAGCTTTGGCGTGTCCTCGTACCAGGAGCACCTGACCATGGGTGGCACCATCGATCAGCGGCAGAACCGCTTTCTGCTGCTCGCCGACGGCGCCATGTACCGGGCCAAGCAGCTCGGCAAGAACCGGGTCGAGATCGCGGACGCCGAGTGAGCACTCTCCCGGCCGCCCGGCTCAGCGAGCCACGCGAAGCGCTCGCTGCAGCCATGGCAGCGGCGCAAAGCACCCCGCCAGCAGCCCGATCATCAGAAGCGCAAACCACAGCACGGGACCGAAGCTGAGCCCGATGAAAAGATGCATGCCGAAGCCGACCGCAAGCGCGACCAGGCGCGTGTGCGCGAGCGCGAACCAGAGCGGGGCCAGGGCCTCGAATGCGAGCACCAGCCACTGCAGACCCAACCAGGCCCCGCCCGGCAGCGCGCGCGCCACCTGGTAGGCGATCCAGGTCTGATAGGAGTCGTGCAGGTGGCTCCAGATGACCGGCGTGGTGCTGAGCCAGTCGCCACGCGCCTTGCAGGTCCCAGAGGCACAGTAGAACACCACCAGCAGGATCTGAAAGAAGCGCACGTTGCCGCCCGAGACATGGGTGGGCGGGCTGCGCGCGGGATCGCGCCGCCGCAAGAGCCACGCGTCCAGGCTGTAGGCGGCGCCACAGGGCGTCATGACCAGCGCCAGCACCAGAATCGGCCCCAGCTTCGAGACCGTGAACGAGGCCAGGCGATCGGCCAGCGCCAGGTACAGCAGGCAGGCCCCCAGCAGCGCGCCCGCCAGGCGCGCACGCCAACCGATCACGAATGCGAGCGCCGAGGTGACAGTCAGGGCGGCGACCGACCAGGCCGCCCACACCGGGATGGCCGGCAGATAGAGCGGCTGGCGGTAGTCGTCGACGCCCAGGTTGGGCACCTGGAAGCCGCGATCGGTGAGCCAGGCGTCGGCGTGGCTCAGGCGGCCCGATAGGAAGCCCAGGATGGCGAGCGGAACCAGGATGCGCAGCACGACCAGGCGCTCGATCGGCTGCGGGGCCAGGAGCCAGTTCCGCACAAGACGTCCCAGCGACGGTGTCGGCGCGGACGCGGAGGCGCGGGAGCGGTCGCGGTTGCGCGCCTTGTTCGCGCGCGCGCGCTTGTGACGGCGGCTCATCGGGCGGCTCCGCAGCGCTCGGCGCGCCGGGCGCTGCCGCTCTCATACCAGGCGTGGCGCATCGCGGGCGGATACTCGTCGAGCGGCCGGCGGCGGAAGCGCTCGAGCGGCTCGCCCGGTGGCGGAATGGGCAGCCGAATTGAGAGCAGCAGCACGCCGCCGATGGTGCCGGCGCCGGAGGCATTGTATTTTTGCGTGATGTACTCGTCGAGCGCCTCCATGGTCCGTCGGTTGTGCCGGTAGAAGAACATGGTGCGATCGAACCGGCTCTCCTTGTCGTTGGCGTGGATGGGAAAGAAAGGCCGCACGTCGATCTCGGCGTAACGCCGACGCGCGCAGTCGTAGCCCTCGGCCCGGTAGTCGATGGCGTCCTGGGCGGTGTGCGGGAACAGGCAGGCGATCTGGGTCAGGTAGATGGCGGGCCGGGGCAGAACGCGCTCTGGAACCCGAGTGCCGGCAGCGTCGAGCCAGATGCTGGCCAGATAGCCGGTGGCGAGCACGATGAGACCCCGCCGCAGCCACGGCGGGCCCCACGAGGGCGCGACTGCGCGCGGATCAATCGCGGGTTCCGACATGGACGACCGACGGGTCGGTCTGCGTCTCGCATGCGGCGACCAGAATGTAGTCCTGGCTTGGGCGCCCGCCCACGGTCACCGCGACGGCGCGGCTGTCGACGGCCGCAAAGTGCGCGCGCAACCGGGTCAAGAGTGCGGGCTCGGGTTGGGCCGACCAGATTGCGAGCCGCCCGCCCGCGCGCAGGCAGGCCCGCAGCCGGGACAGCCCGCCGGTCTGGTAGAGCCAGGCGTTCTCGGGCCGCGCGATCCAGGAGGGCCCGTTGTCGAGGTCAAGCAGGATGGTGTCCCAGGCTTCGTGCGGCTGGCCGAGGAAGCGCGCGAGATCGGCCACGTGCACGCGCACGCGCGGGTCGTCGAGGGGGCGGTCGGCCAGCGCGGCCAGCGGGCCCCGGTTCCAGTCCACCACCGCGGCCGCGATCTCGACCACGTCGATCGACGTGACCTGGGGCCGATCGAGCGCGGCGCGCAGCGTGAAGCCCATGCCGAGCCCGGCCACCAGCGTCTGGCCGCGCGCGAGGGCGCCCAGCGCGCGCTCGCTGGCCCGACACTGGCTCGACATGAGGAAGGTGCCGTCCCAAAGGATCTCCCAGGTCGCCCCGGTGCGGGCCAGGAGGAGCGGTCCCGCGCGGTCGATGATCTCGCGCATCCCGACTACACAATAGCGCGCGCCGCGGCGCGAGGGTACACTCGCGTGCATGCCACTCCCAAGCCTTCCCACCATCCTCATCCTGAGCGCGCTCGCGGCCTCGATCCTGCTGCTCCTGCGGAAAGGGCCGCGCCTTGTGGCCCTGATCGCGCTGGTCGCGAGCTCCCTCGAAGCGCTGATCCAACGCGGCTGGCTGCACATCGGCCTCAAGGTAATGCCGCTCGGCCTCATCCTCGGCGGTGCGCTCGCGGTCGCGGGCGCGATCCTGTTCACGCGGTCGTCGGTCAAGAGCGCGGTCGCCGCCTCGACGGTGGTTGCATTCGTCGGCCTGCTGCAGCTCCTGGCCGCGCTGCACGCGCACGGCTAAGTGATCTAGCCCGCCTTCCGGCCTTCGCGCTCATCCGCCGGCAGCTTGTCCTCCTTCCACAGCTCCCGCTCCATGGCGGCCAGAAGGGGCCGCGTGCTGTCGGCGTGGCGGGCGCTCAGGCCGAGGGCGCTGTAGCGCCCTGCGCGCGCGGCCGCGAGGTCGGCCGGCACAAGGTCGATCTTGTTCAGAACCCGCAGCCGCGGGGTGGCCGCCAGCCCGAGCTCGCCCAGGATCCGCTCGACCGCCTCGATGTGGGACTCGAACGCGGGATCGGCCGCGTCCACCACCTGCAAGAGGAGGTCAGCCTCGTCGAGCTCCTCGAGCGTGGCCCGAAACGCGCTCGCCAGGTCGCGCGGCAGGTCGCGGATGAAGCCGACCGTGTCGGTCAGGATGATCTGGCGCTCGCGCGGGAAGCGCAGCCGCCGACTGGTCGGGTCGAGCGTGGCGAACAGCTTGTCCTCGACCAGCACGTCCGATTCGGTGAGCGTATTGAGCAGCGTCGATTTGCCCGCGTTGGTATAACCCACGATGGCCACCACCGGCAGCCCGCGCGCCCCGCGCAGCTTGCGGCGCTCCACGCGCCGCCGTCCCAGCTGCCTGATCTGCTCCTCGAGCCTGTGCATGCGCTCGCGCGCGCGGCGCCGGTTGATCTCGAGCTTGGTCTCGCCGGGCCCGCGCCCACCGATGCCGCCGGTCAGGCGCGACATCATGGTGTTCTTCTCGACCAGGCGCGGCAGCGTGTACTTGAGCTGGGCCAGCTCGACCTGGATCTTGCCGTCGCGGCTCTTGGCGCGCTGCGCGAAGATGTCGAGGATGAGCATGGTCCGGTCGATCACCTTGAGCTCGGTGCGATCGGTAATGGCGCGCGCCTGACCGGGCGAAAGGTCGGGATCGAAGAGCAAGAGATTGGCGCCCAGCTGCATGGCGCGCCCGACGATCTCCTCCAGCTTGCCGCGCCCCACCATGTACTTGGGATCGACCTCGGGCCGCCGCTGGAGGAGCACCCCGACCACGCGCACGCCGGCGGTGCGGCACAGCTCCTTCAGCTCGGCCACCCGGGCCTCCGACTCATGGGGGCTTTTGCGCACGCTGACGTGGACGATGAGCGCCTTGTCGCGCTTGTCGGCGGCCAGCGCGGCATCGGTCTTGCGCGCGAACTCCTCCTCGAGCGATCCGATGAGCGCCTCGAAGTCGAGCTGCCACTGCGCAAAGCGCGCGATCGGAAGCTCCTGGTACAGCCGACCGGATGGATTCTCGGGCAGAAGATGCGCCGCGTACACGTGCGCGGGCCGCCCGCTTGGATCCATCCCGAGCGCGCACACGAGGTCGAGGCGCAGGAGCGACAGGTCGGTCAGGTCGTCGCGCGTGAGCGGCTCGTCGCGCAGATGCGTGACCACCAGGCGCAGGCCGCGAAAGCGCCCGCGCCCCGCACGCATGCGGCCCACGTCGGGCAGGTACAGCTTGTGCGCGTCGCCCACCACCACATGCTCGATGGTGCCGCGCCGATCGACCAGGAGGCCCACCTGCCGCTCGACCTCGCGGGATACTTCGCACAGGTAGGTTCCCAGCTCATGCGTAACCACCTCGGCCGGCGGCACGCGACGCCGGTAGATGCGCTCGAGCATACGAAGTTGCGACGGCTTGAGCCCGGTGGTATGGCCGCTGACCTGCTGCAACTCGCCCAAATGTAACGGGCCCGCCCGGTCCGGGCAACTCGCGTATCGTGCCTTGGTGCGGGAGCGTATAATGGGCGGCCGGGCTCTCATGCTGCTCGGGATCCAGAACCGGGTGCTGGTCGTCGACGAGGATGCGGAGGCGCTGGCGCGGCTGACCGCGACGCTCGATGCGCCCAACATCCGCGTGGATGGCGCGCGCAGCCTGGAGCAGGCCATGGCGGCGGTGCGCGAGCAAAGCTACGCGGTCATCATTGCGGTCCACCTGCCGCCCGCGCTGGATGGTCTCAAGCTCCTGGTCGAGGCCGGCGAGCGGCAGCCGGACGCGCTGCGCGTGCTGCTCGCGCCCGAGTCGCTCGACGGCGAGCTGGCGGATCGCGGCCTGGGCCGGATTTTCCGGTTCGATCCGCGCATCGAGCCGCGCAATCTGGTGCCGGTGGTGGCCGAGGGCATGAAGCTGCATCGGCTCGAGCGCGAGCAGCGCGAGCTGATCCAGCGTCTGGGCGTCGAGTACCAGAAGCTGCAGAAGCGCGAAAAGCTGCTCGATGCGGTGGTCAAGGAGCGCACCGAGGAGATCCAGGCCGCGTACCTGAAGCTGAAGGCGGCCAACCGGCAGGCTCTTCTGGGCCTGGCCGAAGCGATCGAGGCCAAGGACGCCTACACCAAGGGCCACTGCGGGCGCGTGGCCGCCTACGCGCTCGCCCTGGCCAAGGAGGCGCGCTATCCGGCCGAGGACATGGAGCAGCTCGAGTTTTCGGCTTTCCTGCACGACATCGGCAAGATCGGTGTGCGCGACGCCGTGCTGCTCAAGCCCGGCCCGCTCGACGACGAGGAGTGGAAGCACATGCGCATCCACCCGGTGGTCGGCTACACTATCGCCTCGCAGATCGAGATGCTGCAGCCGACCATGGCCTGCATCCGCAACCATCACGAGCGCTGGGACGGCAAGGGCTATCCGGATGGCCTGGCGGGCGAGCAGATCCCTCTGGTCGCGCGCATCGTGAGCATCTCCGACGCGTTCGATGCGATGGCGACCGATCGCCCCTACAAGAAGGCGCTCTCGATCGAGGAGTGCCGCGCCATCTTCAAGAAGCAGGCCGGTGTGCAGTTCGATCCACAGCTGGTGCAGCTCTGGCTCGAGCGCGAGATCGCCGAGCACTTCATTTACTGATTCCGGGCGGCGGGGCTGCCCCCGTCCCCACCCCCGACCCCCCGTCGACCCCCCTCTGAGCGAGCGCAAACGCGTATTCGTCGGCGAGCTGCTCGACCGCCTGCTTGACCAGGTCGGCGCCGCCGTGGCCGGAATTGCGCTCGATGCGCAGAAGCACCGGGCCGCCCGCCGAGGCCGCCTGCAACGCGGCCGCGAACTTGCGCGCGTGCATGGGGTCGACCCGGTCGTCGCTGTCGGCCGACAACAGGAGCACCGCCGGATAGCGGGCGCCCGGCTTGACGTGGTGATAGGGCGAGTAGGCGTAGAGCGCCTTGAACTGGGCCGCCTGCTCGGCCGAGCCGTACTCTTCGATCCAGGTCTTGCCGCTGCCGAACAGGTGATAGCGCACCATGTCGAGCAGCGGAACCGCGCACAGGGCAACCCGGAACAGATCGGGCCGCTGTGTGAGCGCGGCGCCCACCAGCAGGCCGCCATTGGAGCCGCCTAAAATGGCCAGCCGCTCGGGCCGCGTGTAGCCGGCCCGCGCCAGGAACTCGGCGGCCGCGATGAAGTCGTCGAACACATTCTGCTTCTGGTTGCGCCAGCCGGCCCGATGCCACTCCTCGCCGTACTCACCGCCCCCGCGCAGGCACGCCAGCGCGAACACGCCGCCGCGCTCGAGCCACGGATAGAACCCCTTGCGGAAGTAAGGGGTTTCGGAGATCTGGAAGCCGCCGTAGCCGGTCAGGATGGTGGGCGCGCTGCCGTCCTTTTTCAAATCCTTGCGATGCACAATGAACATCGGCACGCGCGTTCCATCCTTCGACGAGTAGAACACCTGCTCCACTTCATAGGGGCTGGGATCGACGGGGACCTTGAGCCGGTACCACAGCTTGGTGTCGCCGGTTTTGAGCGAGGTCGAATAGATCTCGACCGGATAGGTGTAGGACTCGAATGTGAAGTAGGCCTCGTCTTCGTCCTCGTTGCCGAGCAGGCCCGACGCGGTACCGAGCGTGGGCAGCTTGATCTCGCGCACCCTGGCGCCGCCCAGCTCGTGCACCTCCAGGCGGCTGGTGGCGTCCTTGAGATAGCGCAGCGCCAGTCGGCCACCGACGACACTCATGCCCTCGAGGATGGCATCGTCGCGCGCGGGCACGATCTCGTGCCAGCTCGAAAGATCGGGATGCGCCGGGTCAACCCGGAGCACGCGCCAATGGGGCGCCTTCCAGTTGGTGAGCACGTAGAGCCGGTCTTGCCACGGGTGAATGTTGAAGAATGCGTCCTGGCCGACCGCGAGCGAACGGAAGGGCGCGCTCGCGCCCGCCTTGGTCCGCAGGTCTCGGAAGTAGACGTCCTCGGACGACCAGCCGTGCTGGACGCTGACCAGCAGCCAGTGTCCGTCGCGCGAGAGATCGACGTTGAGGAAGCGGGTCGGATCGCCGGTGCGCTCGTGCACGATGCGATCGGTCTTGGGGTCCTGGCCCAGCTTGTGGAACCGGACCTCGGCGTAGCCGGGCCGCTCGGCGGTCGGGATCTTGGGATCGGTCGGCAGCCAGGTGTAGTAGAAGCCGTCGCCGCGCGGGGTCCAGGAGGCAAGCGCGTATTTGGCCCCCTCGATCACGTCGACCTCGGACCGCTTTGCGGTGGCGACGTCGAGGACGTACAGGGTGGCCTCGTCGGCGTTGTTTTTGCGCACGCTGTAGGCCACGCGGCGGCCGTCCCATGACACCGACCAGGTGCCCAGCGACACGCTGCCGTCCGCGGACCAGATGTTGGGATCGAAGAGGACTTTCTCGGCGCCCTGCTTGCCCTGCTTCCAGTACACGATCGCCTTCTCCTTGGTGGCGTGGCGGCGCGTGTAGAAGTAGCGCGGGCCGCGATGTTGCGGGGGGCCGAGCGAATCGATGTAGAACAGCTCCTTCGCGCGCGTCGCAATGGCGTCGCGGCCGGGCAGCTTGGCCAGCGCGGCCCGCGTCAGCGCATCCTGCGCGGTCATCCACTCCTTTACCTCGGGCGATTTCTCATCCTCGAGCCAGCGATAAGGGTCCGCTACCACGACACCGTGCAAGGTTTCGCGGACTGCGACCGTGCGGGTGGCGGGATAGGGCGGCGCTCCGGGACCGGAGACGGCGCTGCCGGAGCTGGTTGCACCCGCGTGAATAGCGCCGGAAACCGGGGCGCCCGCAGCCCCGGCCGTGGCCGTGGGCGGAGCGGGAGCGGCCGCCTTCGGTGATGGAGCCTCATGGGTGGCACACGCCATCGCCAGAGCGACGGCCAGGAGCCCAGCTTGTTGCCTCATGGGGCGAATCCTGCCTCGCTCGGACAGGGGGAGGCAAGTCGCTTTCGGCCCGCCGGACGGCGGGAGCGGGGGCGCCGAAACGCCCCCGCCCCGGGTATTGGTCTACTGCTTATCTTCCGGCCGCGTGGACGCAGTCACAATCCTCGCCCCCCGCGCAGCCGGCTTTGACGGCGCATCCTTCCGGCCCCGTGCCGTCCTGGCCTGACACCAGCTCGGTCTTGGCGTCCGCCATCAATCGGTCGTAGAGCTGCGTTGACGGCGTGCCCCGGGCGATCAGGGCGTCGGCGCGCTTGAGCTCCGCGTCGATCTGCGCCTTGATGGCCTCGAGCGGCTGCGCGCCCACCAGCAGGCGGCCGTTGATGAACAGGGTGGGCGTACCGCGCACACCGAGCCGCGTGCCCAGAGCGACATCCTCGTCGATCTCGCGCTTGAACCGGTGCATGTCGAGCGCGCCATCGAAGCGCGCCGGATCCAGCCCCAGCAGACGAGCATATCCGTCCAGATCGTCGCGGCCGAGCTGGCGCTGGTTCTTGAACAGGAGATCGTGCATCTCCCAGAACCGGCCCTGCTCGCCCGCCGCCAGCGCGGCCTCGGCCGCCGTCAGCGCATGGTCGTGGAACCCGAGTGGCATGTTCTTCCACACCACGCGCACGCTGGCCCCGTAGGCTTCGGTGACCTGCGAGAGCGTATTTTCCAGACGCGCGCAGAAGGGGCATTGAAAATCGGACCAGACGACGATCGTGACCTTGGCGGACGCGGGCCCACGGACCGGGGATCGACCTACTTCGGCTCGATAGGTCGCATCGGGCTCGGGTGACGGCAGCGCGCCATGAAGGCCCGCCGCGTGGCCCGGCTGCGCGCCCCCGTTGGCGGGCGGGGCAGGTGGGGTGGCCTTTGTGAGGCCGCCGCGGGTGATCTCGGCATACAGCGCGCTCGGCTTGACGCCGCGTGCAATCAGCATGTCGGCCTTACGCAGCTCCTCGTCGATGACGCTCTTGAATTGCTCGAACGGCTGGGCGCCCCGCAGCGGCCGCCCGTTGATGAAGAAGCTCGGCGTACCATGCACGCCCAGGGTCTGCGCCTCGGCCTGGTCGCGCTGCACCTCGCGCAACAGCCGATCGCCGTCGAGCGCAAGCCGGAAAGCGGTCACGTTCAGACCGAGCTGGGTGGCATAGGCCTCCAGATCGGCCCGTGTCAGCTTGCTCTGATCCTGCAGCAGCAGATCGTGCATGGTCCAGTACTTGCCCTGCTCGCCCGCCGCGCGCGCAGCCACGGCGGCCGGGGTGGCGTCGGGATGCATGGGCAGGGGATTGTCCTTCCACACCAACCGAACGCCCTTGCCCTGGTACTGTTTTTCGATCCGTTTGAGGGTCTCCTCCACGCGAGCACAGAACGGACACTGATAGTCCGAGTATTCGACGATCGTGACCTTGGCGGCATCCGACCAGCGAGCGGGCGCGCCGGCAACCGGAACGATGTAACGCTCGATCGCGCCGACTGCACCGACAGCACCGCCGGCACCGACTGCGCCGCCGCGACGACCAGGCTCGCCCTCCACGTTGCAAGCGCTGAGGCTGGTTAGAATCGGAATCGCAAGCATCAGGCTGTGATTTCTCATGTCTCGTCCTCCTTTGATCGACTCCTGTCTGCGCACGCACCAGTGCGCGCGCATGTGGACCTCGCGAGAGCAGATCAGGAGGCGCGCGGAGGACGATCGATGGGGCGGGCGGGACGGGTCGGAAGGGGCAGCGTCGGAAGCGGTCTCAGCCGCCGGGCGGAAAGGAGGGGCGGGCGCAGCGCGAACGCCAGTGCGGCCGGCTGGCCGTGCGAAAACAGGTTGGTGGTCGGAACCGTGATTGGATCGAGTGGGAAGCACGAGCCGCCGTCGCAGAGCAGCGGGTCGCGCGCGGGGGTGGGGCTCTCGGGCGGTGCCATGGATGCCGCCACCGAGGGCAGATCGCAGCGACCCACCGCGTCGGCGTAAACGGAGGCCGTCGATTCCTCGCGGCAATCCAGGTTGGGCGCGAACGGCGGCTCTTCTGCAGCGCTCGCCAACGGCGACGGCGACGCGAGCGCGTTCGAAGCCAGAACGACCGGCTGCGCGGGGAGGCACGCCGGCCCCCCGTCGGGCGAGCACGCCGCATCGGCCCGGGAGGGCGCAGGCGCCCCCGCCGACCCGTCAGGCCAGAGCCCGGGCTCGCCGGCGGCCGCGGCGTGCTCGAAGCCCGAGAGCCCGAGCAGCGCCGCGATCGCCCAGCTGGTCAGCGCCCGCATTCGCATCGGGCGTTACTTCTTGCCCACTTTCTGCAACTCCTCATCGATGACCTCTTTGAACGATGAGAATGGGTACGCTCCCGAGATTTTGCGGCCATTGATGAACATGGTCGGCGTCCCAATCGGACCCGCGATCGAGTTGCCGTACTGGATGTCGTTGTTGATCGCGGTCTTGAATTTGCCGCTGTCGAGCGCAGCCCGGAACTTGCCCATATCCAGGCCCAGCTCCTGCGCGTGCTTCTCGAAGGTCTGCCGGTCGAGGGCCTGTTGATTGGCGAACAGCTTGTCATGCATCTCCCAGAACTTGCCCTGCTCGGCCGCCGCCATGGCCGCCTCGGCCGCCGGCATCGCGTTCTGGTGGAACGGCAGCGGATAATTCTTCCAGAAGAAGCGCACCTTGCCCTTGTAGGTATCCTCCACCTCCTTCAGGGTCGGCTCGACACGCGAGCAGAACGGGCACTGGAAGTCCGAGAAGATGACGATCGAGATGGGCGCATGGCGCGGCCCCCTGGACGGCGCGTCACCCGGATCGACCTTGTACACGGTCTTCTCGACCGGGGGCGGACCGCTTGGCTGCGCGCCCTGCGCGCCCGCCGGCGCCGCCGGTGCCGCCGGCAGCTCCGCCTTCGCGGTCTTCATGATCTCGTCGTAGACCCGGCCCGCCGACGTGCCCTTGG